>ERZ1034569.424-NODE-424-length-15697-cov-5.510421_pt1 | contig 15697 bp, 20 predicted proteins | sample MGYA00520706_ERZ1034569 | MGnify/ENA primary metagenome ERZ1034569 (study PRJEB33760, sample SAMEA4777722) | hypersaline lake metagenome | biome: hypersaline environment; feature: brines | place: Spain | collected 2014-08 | depth 0 m ...
GTAATGACCCTTTCCATACTCGGATTCATGGTATCGATCTTTTACCTGCTGATGGATGCACCCGATCTTGTGTTGACACAGCTGGTTGTAGAGACTCTTACACTGATAATCTTCCTCCTGGTGCTGGACAGGCTCCCGGAGTTTTCAGGCTTCGACGGACACAGGTCAAGAGATATCATGCTCTCCGGTGCCGCAGGACTCACCGTCTTCATCGGGTCTCTCCTGGCTACTGCAGAGGAGAAGCCGGCGGAGCTTGCAAGCTACTACCTTGAAAACGCTGTACCGGGTTCAGGAGGAGGAAACGTGGTAAACGTCATACTTGTAGACTTCAGAGGCTTTGATACACTGGTAGAGACCTCTGTCATCTTCATGGCGGGGCTTGCGGTAGTCATGCTGTTCAGGATGAGAGGTGATGAGGATGAGTGATATAGTCACGGAACAGGTCACGAAGGCCGTGACACCGATTATGTTGCTGGTCTCACTGAACTTCTTCCTTCAGGGACATAACCTTCCGGGGGGAGGATTCATCGCAGGAGTCATGGCGGCAGCAGGACTCGCACTTTTCTACATAGTCTTCAACCTTGAGGGGGTAGACAGGTTACAGGGAGAGGAAAGAGAGGGCTACAGGAACCTATCGCTTTTCACCTCGGTCTCCGGGGCAGGTATAGCTCTTGCACTTGCAACCGGCATAGCACAGATGATGCTTGGATTCAGCTTTCTGGAGCATACACACGGAAAGGTGGAGATACCTCTGGTCGGACACCCGCATCTGACGACCGCAGTACTGTTTGACCTCGGAGTCTACCTGGCTGTGACAGGATCTGTGCTGGCAGCAGTGGAGGTGATTGGACAGGAATGAGTCCTGTTCTATCAGCTATACTCGGGTTGATGTTTGCAGGAGGCACCTACCTGATACTGAGCCGTGATGCAGTGCAGGTGGTGATAGGCTCTCTGGTACTCAGCCAGTGTGCAAACCTCTACATCATGATCGCTGGCGGAAAAGACGGTGAAGCGCCTATAGTCGGTCATCACGGCGCAGCAAACGTAACCGATCCTGTGCCACAGGCACTGGTTCTTACCGCGATAGTTATAGGTTTCGCAACAACTGCATTCCTGTTGACACTGGTCTACAGGTTCTACGAGGAAAACGAGGAGGTAGACCTGGAGAAGCTTGGAGGTGAGAAAAGTTGACACAGATGGTTATACTGCCGTTTATTGCGGCGATGGTGACAGCGGTAGCCTCACTGGCTGTGAAGGAAAAACAGGTTAGGGACTACGTAAGTACAGCAGGTAACATCCTGTATTCGGGGCTTGCGGTCTACCTCTCGCTGGAGGTTCTGGGTTCTGGGCCTCTTTCTTACGCCTTAGGTGGCTGGGAGGCGCCTTTCGGGATCACGCTGCTGGCGGATGAGCTATCGGCATTCATGCTTCTGATGACCGCGGTGGTATCTCTTGCAGGAAACGTCTACTCCTCAAGCTTTGTCTCGGATGATGCGAAGTCCTCGGGATACTACGTCTTCCTCAACTTCATGCTTGCCGGTATGACCGGTGCCTTCCTGACAGCGGATCTCTTCAACCTGTTTGTGATGTTTGAGCTGGTTTTGCTCTCGAGTTATGCCCTTGTCAGCATCAGGGACAACCGGAGACAGCTTTTCACATCACTGAAGTACGTGGTGATGAATCTCCTGGGATCATCCTTCATGCTGGTGGCTATAGGAGGAATCTACGGGGTAACAGGCAGCCTCAACATGGCGGCGATCTCACGCAGGCTGGCGCAGAACCCGTCGATGGCGGGACCGGTGCTTGGTTTCTCTGTACTGCTTTTCACAGTCTTTGCCCTGAAATCCGGCCTGGTGCCTTTCCATTTCTGGGCGCCACATGTATACTCCGACTCGCCTGCACCGGCATCAGCGATGATGGCAGGAATCAGCAAGAAGGTCGGAATCTATGCCATAATCAGGGTATTCGTTACGGTACTCGGCTCTACGGCTCTCGGAGCTAAAACCCTGATGCCCGGACTTGAGGTAGGTGCAGCCATAGGTACACTGCTTTTCGTAATGTCTTGTGCCACCGTCCTGCTGGGAGGGGTATCGGCCATCAACAGAAAGACTCTGGACAGGATACTTTCCTACTCCAGCATCGGACAGGTAGGGTTCATAACGCTGCCGATAGCGCTTTTCCTGACAGGGGCCGCGGAATCGGCACTTGCGGCCTCCCTAGTCTATACCCTGAGCCACAGCATCTCAAAGTCCGGACTGTTCATGGCCTCAGGAACAATCAAGAAGGCAGCAGGTACAGACAGTATAGAGGACCTCGGAGGAGTATCCGAGGCTGACAGAACAGTAGCCACATCATTCTTTGTGCTGGCTTTCTCTCTCGTAGGCATACCGCCTTTACTCGGGTTCATGGGAAAGCTTTCAGTCTTCAGGTCAGCGGTATCTGCAGGTTCACCAGGGGCTTTACTCGTCTTGCTTATCGGAGCTGTGATGACTCTTCTGTACTTCACGAAGTCATGGCTCAGTGCCTTCTTCGGAGAGGTAAAGAGCTTTGACGCCTCAGAGGTCTCGGGCAGGGAGAAGGCTGCTATAGCCTTCCTGGCTGCGGTAGCAATTACAGCAGGGCTTGCAGGTGGAGAGGTCTACTCACTGGCACAACAGGGTGCAGACGCAGCTGCCGATACACAGGGATACATAGATGCAGTACTGGGAGGTGAAACAGGATGAGAGAGTATGTCTTCAACGGACTTGTAATGAGTCTGGTCTGGATGATGGTGCGTGGATCGGCTTCAGGGACAACAGCAGTCTTCGGAGCCGCCGTAGGAGTATTTACTGCGTACAGGTTCAGAGGGGTCTTCGGAAACAGATCCATCCATTTCTCGAGCCTGCGTCGTATACCGTATGCACTTAGCTACTTCAGGGCCTTCATCATCGATCTCCTGAAGTCAAACCTGGAGGTTGCTTACATAGTCCTTGGAGGCAAGGAGACGGATCCCGGAAGCTTCAGCTACAGCCACAGCCTGGAGGACCGAACCGCGCTGGCAGTACTGGCAAACACTATAACACTGACCCCGGGAACCCTCACGGTCAGATGTACAGAGGAAAAACTGGAGGTACACTGCATCCGGCTTGAGGACCGTCAAGAGGCCAGAGAAGAGATAGAAAACATGGAGGAAAAGCTGAAGAAGGTGTTCAACGATGATAACTGAAACAGGTATAGTGGTTTCGGCACTGCTTGTCGCAGCAGCAAGCTACAGGGTTATAGACGGACCCAGGGTAGAGGACAGGGTGGTCGCTCTCGATACTATAAGCACCAACGTCGTGGCACTTGCAGTCCTGTACGCCGTACATACCGGCAAGGCCTTTTTCATCAACGTAGCGCTGATGCTTGCAATCACAGGATTCATCGCAACGGTTTCAACCTCGATGTACATCAGGGACGGTGATATAATTAGATGAACGAGATACTGCTTGTACCGGGACTTATCTTCCTTGCAACAGGAACACTGGGCATCATCCGCCTGAAAGGAACCTTGAACAGGATGCATGCCTCATCAAAAGCCTCTACTCTTGGCGTAGGCTTTGTGATACTTGCAGGTGCAACAGAGTTTTATCCGGACGGTGCATGGCTCACAGCATTTCTTGCACTCGTCTTCATGTTCGTGACAGCTCCTACAGGAGCACACATGGTAGCAAGAGCCAGAGAAGAAAGCTCCTGAAACCTGCATCAGGTTCCCGGTTCCTGCCTTCTCAGAAGCTGGGCGTTAAATGAAACAATGACTGTGCTGAGGGACATGATCACCGCTCCGGCGGCCGGAGAAAGCACCAGACCCAGGGGAGCTGCTACGCCGGCGGCCAGAGGAATAGCAAAGGCGTTGTAACCTGTGGCCCAGAGAAGATTCTGTCGCATCTTCCTGTAGCTCGAGGCACTTAAGTCAAGCATCCTGACCGCGTCCATAGGATCATCATCTACAAGAACAATATCGGCGGACTCAACCGCAACATCCGTACCTGAACCTATAGATATCCCTGCATCAGCACGTACAAGAGCCGGTGCATCGTTTACCCCGTCTCCGGCCACTGCAACGTATTCGCCGTCCTCCTGAAGCTCCCTCACCTTCTCGTCTTTCTCCTTGGGCAGAACCTCGGCAAAGAAGGTATCTATTCCAAGCTCATCGGCTACCGATCGTGCAACAGGCTCGGAGTCACCTGTAAGCATAGCAACCTCTATACCTCTTTCCTGAAGCCTATCTACGGCTTCCCTGCTTTCCTGCCTGATAACGTCCGCCAGAGCCACGGCTGCGACTGCCTCTCCGTCCCTGAAGAGAAAGACCACGGTCTCGGATTCACCTGCTCTCTCGTCCGCAAAGGACTCAAGGCTCTCAGGAACCAGAAACTCCTGTGCCTCCGCAAGATTCGGGCCGCCGACATACACCTTCCCTCCTTCTACATCCGCCTTCACGCCTTTCCCCTTTATCAAGGAAAAGCTCTCGGGCTCCGGTATCTCAATACCTCTTTCCTGTGCAGACCTCCTTATGGCCTCAGCTATCACGTGTTCGGACTCGTACTCAGCTGCGGCCATCAGTGAAAGAGCCTGTTCCTCCCGTAGATCTGTAGTTTCTACCTCGGTTACACCCATCTCTCCTTCGGTCAAGGTACCTGTCTTGTCAAACACGAAAGTATCCGTATTTCTTACCTCCTCCATGGCCGTCCTGTCACGTATAAGTATTCCGTTGCTGGCCGCCATAGAAGTGTTTATAGCCACCACGAGAGGTACGGCGAGACCGAGTGCATGTGGACACGCGATAACAAGAACCGTAACCGTTCTCTCTATCACCGTTACATCAAAGCCTGTGGCAAGGGTCCAGGCGAAAGCCGTCACCGCTCCCGAGGCCAGAGCAACGTAGAAAAGCCATCCTGCGGCCCGGTCAGCAAGTGCCTGCGTGCGGGAACTTTCCTCCTCCGCCTCCTCAACCAGATGCTTTATACCGGAAAGAGTGGTTTCCTCACCTGTGGCAGTCACCTCTACCGTAAGGCTTCCCTCCATGTTGACGGTGCCGGCTACCGCCTTGTCTCCCTCCTCCTTCTCAACAGGCTCTGACTCCCCGGTAATCATGGACTCATCGACCTCTGAGCCCCCGTCTATGACTTCTCCGTCGGCAGGAACAGAGGCTCCGGGACGTACAAGAACTTGATCTCCCTCCTCCAGATCCGAAACCTCAACCTCCTCAGTGGAGCCGTCCTCAAGCAGTCTCTCCGCGGTATCTGGCATAAGCTCCGCGAGCTCATCTACCGCTCCGGAGGCCTTTCTTACGCTGCGCATCTCAATCCAGTGACCCAGCAACATGATATCGATAAGGGTTACAAGCTCCCAGAAAAACGTAGACTGTGCCTCGAGAAACAGAGACCCCATACTGTAGACAAACGCCACCACCACAGCCAGAGATATCAGCATCATCATACCTGGCTCTCTGTCAATGAACTCGTCCCTTGCCATCCTCAGGAAGGGAAGGCCGCCGTAGAGGAAAACCACGATAGAAAATACAGGTACCACAAGCTTTGAGCCGGGGAATACAGGTGGAGAGTAACCAAGCAAGCCGGAAACAAAGCTGCTGAAGTAAAGTACCGGCAGAGACAGTACCGTGGAAACAAAGAACTTTCTCCTGAACATCAGCTCATGGCTTCGATGATCATCTGCCATAACTACAGTAACCAACTCCAGCTTAATTAAGCATGTTTATATGGGGGGTTCTTTGGTCAATCAGTTTTTCGATTCCGATAAGATTAATATTGCTCCGGCAGTACGGTAGTTATGAGGTCATCTAGTGTTGCACTCGCGCTTACCCTGGTGAGTGTCATCGGTTCCGGGTGTGTGCAGTCAAACGATACCAAGATGACAGAGGGTATACAGGATAGACTGGAGAATTCAGACTCCGAAGTTAGGATCATCGTGAAGACTTCCACCGAGATCAACTCCACCAACAAGATAGACGATTATGGAACGGTAAATCACTACTTTGAAGATCAGAACCTGGTGGCGGTTACCGCTTCAGAGAAATCGATAAGGAAACTGAGCGAGAAATCCTGGGTGGAAGAGATAGGACCTGATAAAAAAGTACAGACCACTCAGCCTCGATCTGCAACACCGAGATAGGTACGTGTCTGGACGATGCGAGGGCGAGGATTCGAACCCCGGAACCCCTACGGGACAGCGCCCTCAACGCTGCGCCTTTGACCACTCGGCAACCCTCGCTTCGGTTACTGCGATGCTTGGAAGACTTTTTATGTGGAAGATGTATCCTCCGGCTCCAGCATCTCCTCGGTATACTCCTTGACCTGTAATCCAAGTTTCTTAATGGCTCTAGTCGCTCTTGCGTGTCCCAGGCCGTTCTTGCGCGATCCGAACTCGGCCCTGACCGTATCCCCATCCATATACACATCTATATCTACTTCAAGAGTTCCTCTAGAAGTCTCTATCTCACATGTGGAGACATCTACGGCTCTGTCGTTCCCGGGTTCTTCGTGGCGACAGACTTCCTGGACTTCAACCTCGTATAGCTTAACCGGCAGAGCTGCTCCTGCGGTAACAGCCTCTGCCTTCCTGTCGTAACTAATGTCCGGGTACTCATCAAGGTCTATCTCCCAGCTCTCAGAGGCTACATACTCCGGCATGTACAAACAATGCCCGGACCGGTTTATAATCTCTCTTATGTCAGTACTTCGGAGACTTCTCCTCTACGTCTTCTAACATGTTTTCATGCCTCGCCATAAGGAAGAAAAGATCACTCAACCTGTTGATGTAGGAAAGAACCTCTTCACGAAGCTCCTCGTCCTGATCAAGCCTCACAATTCTTCTCTCCGCCCTCCGAGCAACGCTTCTTGCGTTATGAAGCTGTGAAGCCGACTTCGTGCCTCCTGCCAAGACAAAGCTTCTCAGAGGCGGACACTCATCCTGATAGCGATCACAGAGATCCTCAAGCCTCTCAATATTTTCCTCAGTCACCTTGGTCTCCGGCTCCCTGTTCGCAAGCTCCGCCTGAAGAATATGTAACTCATTCTGAATCTCCTCCAGCTCCTCGGCCTTTTCTCCGGAGAAACTCCTGCAGACACCTACAAGAGAGTTCAGCTCATCTACAGTCCCGTAAGCCTCAATTCTTTCACTGCTTTTCGAAACCCTCTCACCCGAGGAAAGATCGGTCCGTCCACGATCACCTCTACCGGTATATACCATGGTATGGACTCAAAGCACAGATTTATGTTACGTAGGGGTTTTCCGCTTCAGATCTGAAATAGATTCCTTCCATCAGTAGTTGCTTCATCTCTGTGCGCGAAGACACATTGGAGATGGCCTCTATTTTCTGCCTAGTTGGTGCATTGAAAGCCGCTTCACCGCCCTCAGATCCCTGTATGATCACCTCTGTTTGTGTAATAACAGTCGGGAGGATGAGATCCTCTCGTCTACCTAAGGAACTCTCTACCGTGAGGTATATAATCTGTAATATAGGTGCTATAGCTTCCACGAGCATTTCCTCGTTCTTTGAGCCTATCTTTCTTAGTTTATTTTTCGTGGTCAGTTTAACCGTGAACTTATACTTTGCTTGCTGTCTCTCAATATCGGCTTTCGGTCTGCTGACTTCGCCTAGGCTAAGTTGCTCAAGCCTGATTTGCTTAAGCAAAACATTCTGTGGCTGTTTATCCTTGCCTGCTCGAACGGCAGCTTCAGCCCTGTTCAAAACACCATCATTCTCCTTCAGATACTCTTGATCTACATTATCGCTTAGAACCAAGGTTTGACCCGAGTTAGATCCGGATTCGGAAGGGGTCTCTGTGCCAGTTGGTGTGCCTGTACTCTGAGTGCCTGAGTCGGTCTGTGTATCTATATCATCTTTCCCACCCTCTACGCCAATTGCACCTGCGCCTATCCCGGCAGTAACTCCTGCAGTTTTCCGCAGTGTTTCTCTCTTCTCTTCATCTATGAGCGTGCCTGCTTTTTCAACAGAGTCGGTGCTTAGGCTATCAAGTATGCTTCCGGCCTCTCTGAGGTTTTGCTCGGCTTTTCGTGTATTGTCATTTTGTACCAGCTGTTGTATCTTTTGAAGCGCGTCACCGAACTTCTCTCCGTCGTTCATCAGGTCTTCCTTTTCTACTTCAAGCTTCTTTATGGCTTGTTCCTCTGTGTTGATGGCTTGTATGCGTTTTTCAAGTCTTTCCGAGTTTAGAGATTCCTGTGACTTGACCTCGGATTTCATCTCTTCAAGGAACTCGACGGTTTGTTTCTCCCTTCTTTGGGCTATTTTGAACAACCTCTTGAGGTCTTTTGTCTCTTTCAGGAAATGCTTTGATACTTCGAGTATCTTTTTGGAGTGTTTTTCTGCATCAGACTGTGACAGTGTCTGTCCTCTCCGGGAGCCAAGTTTTGCCATCTCGTTTCTCAGGATCTTTATTTCCTCAGATAATTCCTCCTCCTCACCGCCAAATGAGCTTATTTTCGAGGCAAGATCTCTTACCGCAGATACTAGTCCCATCTGTACATACTCAATTGTACTGTGAGAGACTTAAAGGTTATTAGACCAGACTTCATGCAGTTTCATGAAGATGTTAGAATCGGAATCTAAAGAGATACTGGAAAACTACGGGATTGACACTCCGAAAAGTGGTGGATCGGAGCTTGTAGTCAAGGCACAGGTTCAGACGAACAACAGGGCGGAGAAGGGACTCGTGAAGTTTGCCTCAGGCAGGGAGGAAGCTGAGAGAAAGGCTGATGAGATCAGAGGTGAAAAGTTTCCGGGAAGACAGGTAGATGATGTTTTGATCGAGGAAAAAGTAGATCATGACTCGGACTTCTACGTTTCCTTCATCTATGATACGGATGTCCGGTCTCCTGTAATGGCGTTCTCCCGGGAGGGAGGCAGCGGCATCGAGGACAGAGAGGCCTCGAAGCTTAAGCTGGAGGAAAACCAAGAGTTCAGGTTCAGGGAGTTTCTCCAGGAACGGGGATTCGAGGGCAAGGAGTTGGTGAAGCTGGCCTCTACTCTCAGCGACCTCTTTGAGGTTTTCCTCGAGGAGGATGCCCGTCTGCTCGAAGTCAATCCTCTGGGGAGTACGGAAGACGGATTTCTAGCTCTGGATGCCATGATGGAGACGGATGACGATGCCTCGTACCGGCACAGCCGTAATCTTCCGGACAGAAGCGATCTTGGACGTGAAAAGACTAAGCTTGAGAGACGGGCAGAAAAGATCGACGAGGACGATCATCGCGGTGTAGCAGGTAAGTACACAGAGCTAGAGGGCGACATCGGAATGATGCTTGCCGGTGGTGGCGCCTCACTGACAAACATGGACGCTCTGATAGAGGCGGGTGGAAAACCGGCAAACTACACCGAATACGGAGGGAATCCTCCGACGGAGAAAGTTTACCGTCTCTCAAAGGTTGTGATGGACAGGGAACTCCGCGGTCTCTGGCACGTAGGAGGTACCGCGAACAACACTGATATCTACAGGACGATGAAAGGCTTTGTCCAGGCCCTGGAAGAGGAAAACCCGGATTATCCGATCGTAATAAGGCGTGACGGACCGAACGCGGACAGAGCCTTCGAGATGCTGCGTGAAAAGAGGAAGGAACTCGACATAGAGATGAAGCTTTACAGGAACGACACGCCCATGACTAAGACCGCAGAAAGTTTGATGGAGATGATTGAAGATGAGTAGCGGTCTTCTCAGAGCAGAAAATTCGTCGAATTTTCAAATGACGAAGACCGCAGAAACTTTGATGGAGATGGTAGAGTGACGGAGAAGAAACCTGTATTCGACATCGGGGATACCCTCATGCCGTCTTACCGGATCCAGAGTAAGCTCATGGGGGATGTCTTCAGACAGCACGGAACCGGGGATCCGCCGGAGTTCAGGCAGGCAAACTTCAGGATCTATACAGCCGGAGACGTAAAGAGTTATCTGGAGGATCACGGCCTCGGAGACGCCAACCCTGTAAGAGTAATCGATAAGTACAAGGACAGGGAACGCAGGTACATGGAGGAAAACGGTGTCTTCCGGTTCCTGAAGAATGTATCCCGGGAGATCTCGGAGGCGGGATTCATCAGCGACAACACCATTGAGGGAAAGAAATGGATGGAGAAAGCACTAGAAGAACACGGAGTAAAGTACTCAGACCTTGTAGTCTCGGAGGAGGTCGGAGTCGAGAAACCGAGTCCGGAGATCTTTCAGGAGTTCCTGGATCGTACAGGAAGACCTGGAGACGATTTCGTATACTTCGGGAACAACCTGAACCGGGATCCTGCATGCAGAGACCTTGGTATGGACTTTGTGCTGGTCACGGAATACAGGGTCTACGGAGACACCGAAAAGGACTTTGAAACCCTAGATAAACTTGACGCAGAGAAAGTGAGGAAACACTTATGAAACAGTTAAGTACGGAGAAAGAAGATGTGGTTAGTGAATGAGTATCTTCATCGATGAAGACACGGAAGTACTGGTACAGGGAATTACCGGCAGAGAGGCACGGGAGAAGGTTCCGGAGATGATGGAGTACGGCACCTCCGTAGCTGCAGGTGTAACACCTGGCAAAGGAGGACAGGAAGTGGGAGGTGTACCGGTCTACGATACCGTCCGGGAGGCTCTAAGAGAGCACCCGGAGATAGATACCTCACTTGTCTATGTACCGCCCTTTGCCGCAAAAGAAGCGGTATACGAAGCGCTGGAAAACGGGATAAAGAAACTAAACGTCATCACAGAAAGGATTCCGACCAGAGACGCCTGGAGAATATACCAGAAGGTAAGACAGGAGGAAGCAACCATGGTCGGTCCGACCAGCGTCGGAGTCATAACACCGGGAGAATGCAAGCTGGGACCTATAGGAGGGAACGACCCTGGATCCGTCTACCAGCCTGGAAAGGTTGGCGTGATCTCGAAGTCCGGAGGCATGACCACAGAGACCGCATGGGTGATACGTCAGGCAGGATACGGGATCTCCACGGCAGCAGGACTCGGAGGAGACGTCATAGCCGGAACCACCTTCGAGGACGCACTGAAGATGTTCGAGGAAGACGAAGAAACGGAAGCAGTTGTAATGTTCGGCGAGCTCGGAGGAACATACGAGGAAAAGGCCGCAGAGCTCCTGGAAAAAGGAGGCTTCACAAAGCCGCTTGTGGCATACATCACCGGCAAGTTTACGGAAGATATGCCAAACAAGAAGTACGGCCACGCAGGCGCCATCATCCGGGGAGGCCGTGGAAAGCCCTCAAACAAGGAGAAAAGACTCAGAGAAGCAGGAGCGGAGGTCCCGGACGTACACCACAGGATAGGGGAGAAGCTGGATAAAGTTCTCTAGGCACAGCCGAAGCCCGCCTGATTCTTGCAGGTCACAAGAGTTATATCCTTCAGGAGACACACAAAACTGTGGAAACCAAGATACCTGTATCTACCGTGGCCGGGGTCGGCGAAGGCCTGAGAACGGGAGACTACGGCAGGGTTCGAAGAAACATTGTGGACGAGGTAGAACCTATACGCCCCGGAAAAGTCCCGCATAAGAGTAACTCGGACATTCTTGATATGCATCCCTCGGGAAACGAAGAGGCCTGGGCCGTAAAAGGAGTTTTGCATGAGCTTACCGTGGACCTGGTCCGCAGGCTGCCAGAGATCCTAGAGTTCGAGGGTGAGATAACCTCGGATAAATGTATAGAGATCCTGGAAGGTGCGGTAGACGGCACCGGGAGAAGATCCCCGGAGATAAGAAACGGTCTTGCAGACCTCGAGAGAAACCACGGTATAGAGCCACAGAATCTTCCAGGGTATGAAATACAAAGTTACGGAGAACCGGTTCTTACCGTAGAAGAGGCTATAGAGCAGGTAGGAGAGTACGCCGGAAAATACTTTGAGGAGGTGGAAAACTTTGGAGCGGTAGAAACCGAGGAAAGCATCTTCGGAAACGGTATGTCAGGCAGGATGGACGCGGTCTGGAGAGGAGAGAGCGACAGGATCGTAGAGATAAAGACGGGATCGCCGTCGACCTACGACAGGTTACAGGCCTCGGCGTACTGGCTTATGCATGGAGACGACCCAGAGGTAGTTATAGAGTACCCTCTGGAAGACGAAAGGCTCGTCTACACGCCGAACACAGAAGCCGAAAAACAGGACTTCGACATACGCCAAGAGGCTGCAGAAGTAAATCGGTACAGGGATGAGACGCTAGAATACATCCAGAGGCTGAAAAGTCTTCAGGAGCAAAGAATTAAATCCATGGACTCCCGCAAAGACGCAACAAGAAAAGCACTTGAAGATCTGGAGGTCCCCAGATGAGTACACAGAAATCTTGGGAAAACAACAGAGAGAAATACCTCAGGAAGACATACGCAGCGGCAGCATCCAGTCCAGGTCCGACCCAGCTAACCGAGGTGGTAAACACATGGGAGATGCTGACGAAGGATGCAGACAGGCACTTCCTCTGGAAGTCTCTCGCAGTTCTCGCAGAGGAAGGATTCCTGGAGGCAGAAAGAGAAGGAGAAAGAACAGCCGTAGATGTAGATACCGATGTAGAAATGGAGGACCTGAAGGATACGTCTCTGGACTTCGAGGAGTACCGCCGTGAGGCCCGGAGGACAGAGGAGCTTGATTACAGAGAGCACGGAGACCTCGAGATACCTGCAGTACCAGGGTTCATAATGCATGAACACGGCAAAAGACACGGAGAAAAACTCCACACACACGGAAAGCCGGATCAGAGAGGTATAACGCTAGGTTCTGAGGGATCACGGGGTGAAACGTGGATGGATGTAACCAACGACGACGACAGGAAGAAAACCCTGGTTTCGGCCACCGCAAAGCTGCCCGGAGTAGAGCTGGAGGACGGTACAGAGCTTTTCACGGAGGGACACGCCTCGAACTATCTTGACCGTATCTGGGACTCGAGAATCCAGAAGATCAAGGACAGATCCAGATATGTACACGAGGCCGCCACAGAAGCCGTAGAAGAAGTTTTACCGGAAATAAAGGAGAGATACAACGAGAACGCAGAAAGCCGCGGCTGGGAAACCATCGAAGAGGAACACGAGATACTGAAAAGGGAGTTCCGGCTCATGTCCGGAGACGACGAGTACAACGAGGAAAACCCGACGTACATAGAGGAAGTCGTAAACAGCTACTACGAAGACGGGCTGGAAAGAGACTCACTTATCCTCATGCCTCTACTGGAGAGGATGGAGTCTACACAGCTCCAGGAGGGAGATATGCCTCTGGAGGAAGCCACCAGAGGCTCAGATACATCCGAAGGCAGGAAACGCAGAAACCAGACGTACATGAGCCACTACCTGGATCAGGTATGGCAGATGTCACAGACAGGACAGATATAAAGAGTATACACTTCAAGAACCGGTTATGACAGAGTGGGAGACAGAGATCTCATCAAGCGGCGAAGACGCAGTAATACGGGGAGAAAATCTGGAAGACGTTATGGACGAAGATTTTTCTGATGCCATCTGGCTTGTGCTAAGAGGCGAAGAACCCTCCAAAAAGGAATCAGAGCTCTTCAACACTGTTCTATCATCTTCGATAGACCACGGCGTCGGAAATCCATCAACGGTCTCAGCCAGGACCGTACAGAGCGGGGGAAACGACATGAACACCGGTGTAGCCGCGGGCATACTGGCGCTGGGAGACAAACACGGCGGCGCCATAGAGGAATGCATGGAGATGCTACAGAGCAAGAAATCTGGTGAGGAAGTAATCGATGATTACCTTGAGAGAGACGAAAAGATTCCCGGTCTCGGACACAAGGTCTACGAAGACGAGGATCCGAGAACCCGGAAACTGCTGGAAAAAGCCGAAAAGCTGGGGCTGGCCGGGAAACACGTGGACAAGATGAAGCAGATTCAGGAGGTCTTTGCGGACAGAAAAGTAAAGCTGGTTATGAACGTCGACGCAGGTATATCAGCGGTAATGAGTGATCTCGGCTGGGATCCAAGGCTTGGAAAAGGATTCTTCATAATCGCGAGGACGCCAGGACTCGTCGCACATGTACACGAGGAGATGCAGGAACCTGACTTCCGTAGACAGGAAGGAAAGTACTCAGGGAACAGGGAGTGATATCTATGTCAGAGAATCAGATAGACTGGAGTTCGACGTACGCAAAGTACGGAGTCGTAGCAGGCACGATCCTGTTTGGCATGGGGCTGACCCCGTTCACCGAGAGAGAGTATGCGACACTGTATACCGACTTCGTGACACAGGGAGACACTCTACTGTTTGGTTACACAGCCATACAGCTAGTGCTCATGATGACAGGTACTCTGCTGGCGGCATACTCCGTTTACGTGGAGAAAACCTCAGTCTAGATCTTGGAGTTCAGGTCCTTGACCTCCGAGAGGATCTCCTCAAGTACCTCCTTCTCCGTCCTGCCTGAGGAAGATTCTGAGGAAGATTCCTGGTCCCGTGTACCGGGCTTCATCTTTTCATTGATCAGCTGCTGGACCTTCCTCGGATCCTGAATGCTTCTGAACCTCATCTCTACGCCGGATCCTCCTGCAGTCGAGATCTCAACGTTGCCGTACCCGAAGCTGTTTCCCAGAATCCCCTGGGAGAACGAGATGTTCTGTACTTTCGAAAACTCTATCCTCTGGACACTCCGGGAAAGGATGCCTTTCTTCACGTACAGGGCATCAGACGTCACCGCATAGTAAGTGTTTTTCACGGAAAGATACGCTCCAGCCATCACCAAAAAGCCCAGGCCAAGAGCCAGAATCATAGGTATACCGACCAGAACAGCCGGAATGATACTTTTCACACGGGGCTGTCCATGCCACTGAACAGATTCACCGGCATCAAGACTCAGCCACTCATATCCATCTTTCATAAACGGCATTACCGCTACGTAATGTTATAAACTCTTGCACCCCTAGCAAACCTTTTTATTCGAGTTCGTGACAAAAGATTGGTGTGAGTATAGAGCCGTACAGAGAGGAAGATTCACCATCGCTCCCGCCTGAGGAGAGGAACTCGGAGAGCACGGGGCGTGGATACCTTTCGGCACTGAAAAGTATCTTTCCCTGGAATGAGCCTGAAACAGAGGCAGAGACCACAACTATAGCAGAGTACCAACTTAACAAAATAGGGGAAGAAGGATGCCAGGCAATAACAGATCTACTCTGTGAAACAGGTCGACATGGAGAGCTAGGGCGTAAGACCGGGATGTCGTGGGAAGGTGTATCGGACAAGATAGAGAATGGTTTCTCCGACAGTACATACGATGGAAAGTTAGTGATTGAAACTGAAGACCTAGAGCTGGATTCATACGAAAGCTATCTTAGAAATCTGAGGTCAGAATCTACCCTGGAGGACACACGAGATGTGTTTCCCAGGATACAGTCAAAGCTTGAGGGAGACACGGCAGAAAGCGAGATACGAAAATACGTTCCTGAGATTAGCTTCACCCTGGAGATCAACATGAAGGGAGTAAAAGACGATGTAAAGTCTGTATCAGATACCATACCCCCAGACAGCGAGGTTTACAGGGTTGCCCTCAGAGACTTTGGATACCAACTACTTGATTAATCCGTTCGTGATACAGAGCCTTGGTGAAAAGTGCATCCGGGGTTATTTCTGGCCGACCTGGACCCAGCACAGATAAAATAACTAAGCTTGCGGCCACCGGGATTTGAACCCGGGTCGTCGGCTCGAAAGGCCGACATGATTGG
>ERZ1034569.425-NODE-425-length-15671-cov-14.038230_pt1 | contig 15671 bp, 18 predicted proteins | sample MGYA00520706_ERZ1034569 | MGnify/ENA primary metagenome ERZ1034569 (study PRJEB33760, sample SAMEA4777722) | hypersaline lake metagenome | biome: hypersaline environment; feature: brines | place: Spain | collected 2014-08 | depth 0 m ...
GTGTTCTCCACGTCGACGGTCACCTCCAGCGGGTTGCCCGCCACGGGGCCAGTCGTGTCCGTAACCTCGACTGTGAACGCCGCCGGGACGAGCACGGTCACGTCCTGCTCGTCGCTGTCGTCGTCCGTCGTGACCGTCGCAGTGTACTCACCGGCGTCACCATCTTCTGTCGGTATCGAGAGCGTCTGAGTGGTGTACTCGCCGCCCCCGAGCGAGACGGCCACCGAGTCGGTCACAAGTCCGGGAACCTCGAGCGCGACGGTCTGTGTTCCGGAGACATCCCCGGTGTTCTCGACTGCGACGGTCACCTCGATGGTCTCGCCTGCGACGGGACTGGTCGCGTCCATGATACCGATAGGGTAGGTCACGGGTCGGCGGACGGTGACCGTCTGCTGTGCGCTGTCGTCCTCGCTCTCGACGGTGGCGGTGTAGTCTCCGTCGTTGTCCTCCTCGGTGGACACCGACAGGACCTGCTCTGTCGAGTTACCTCCGTCGAGTGAGACAGTCGTCGAGTCGCTCCCGAGTCCGGAAACGGTCAGGTCGACAGTCTGCGTGCCAGACGAGTCACCGGTGTTGGAAACACCGGCCGTAACCTCGAGACGCTCACCGGCAACTGGTTCTGTGGTCTGTTCGATTGTAACCTCGAAGTTTGCGGGGGTCGGATTCGTCCCCTGATCACCCCGGTCACCGTGATGACCCATCGTCCCCAGCAGCACTCGTGACCCGACGCTGTCGCCGCTTGCCAGGTCCGCAACCACCGTCGGCGACGAGCGCACCTGGTCGGAGGGCTGGGTGAACGCCCACTCCTGTTCGCCCGAGTCCGCGTCCACCGCGTACAGCGTCCCATCGTTGGACCCGACGTAGACGGTGGGCCCGCTGGCCTGCTGGGCACCGCTGCGCCCCGGGAGCGCCCCGACGGCGAGTGCGCCCGCCGTGGCTCCCAGCACCTGTCGCCGGGTCGCCCGCGACCCCTCGCCCGCGTCGTCCATCCTTGCCTGTGATGTACCGCTCGGTGAACATATAGGTTCGGGTAACGGCCAGCAGTCACGACCCGCGCGTCCCCGTCACGACACGCCAGTCTCTCGCTCGTGGACCGGAGACCCACGAGCGATGTTACCCGAGAACCTCCTCGATACGCTCGACCGGGGCGTAGTATCCGCGTTTTGCTCGCCAGTCATCCAGCCACCCGTTCGCGGTGCCGCTGTCGATTTCGCCCCGATGGATGCCGACGACGAGGAGTCCGACCGATCCTGTCACCGGGACGCTTCGCTCCGTCGCCGTCTCGCGAGCGGCGAGATCGTCGGTCGCAAGCGTTCCCTCGCGTGCTATCGCGCCGAGTAGTGCCTCCGCCTCACCGCTGTCGAGGCGGTCCCGGATCCCCGCGTCTCCGGTGGATTGCTCCTCAACACCGAGCAGCGTGATGGCGTCGCCGATTCGAGCGAGTGCGTCGTCGAGAAAGTCGTAGTCCCGGGCGTATCCCCGTTCGAGTTCTGTCTGTACTGCGGGGACAGTGGCAGGCCGGTCGAGAATATCGACGAGCACGTCAACCGTGCCAGTACTGGCGAAGTTGCTGAGCACGGTCGCGTCCAGAACGACGGGCTGGCGGGGAGTCGCCGACATCGATGGCGCTACTCCAGGTCGAGCGCGGCATCAACCTCGTCCCGTAGCTCCTCCGTGGAGCGAGGCCCGTACAGTGCGTCGAATCCGGCGTCTTCGAGTAGCTCCTCGAACTCCCACCGGGTCATCCCCGCGTTCTCGGCGGCCTTTCCGAGGGAAACCTCACCGAGGACGTACTGTCCGATAGCAGTCGCCAGCGTGTCGTCTGCCGCGTCACGACTTGCCTCGGCCATACTCCTCTGTTGGTCGGTGTCGGTAATAAGGACTGGGAACAGTTCACTCGACCAGACGAGTTCCTGCACTCGGATTCTTCTGCCCCAACTGTGCATACACGCTGTCGTTATTACTCCCGAGCGGGAGTGGCATCCACATCAGTCTGTGCAGCGCCGTGGCCCGGGAGCGCCCCGCTGGCGAGTGCGCCCGCCGTGGCCCCCAGCACCTGTCGCCGGGTCGCCCGCGACCCCTCGCCCGCGTCGTCCATTCCTACCCGTGACGTGCCACTCGGTGGACATATAACTTCGGGTGACAGCGACGAACCGAGTGCTCACCCACGGCCATCACAGCAGACCCGTCTCTCGCGTGACCAGAACCGCGGCCGTGGAACCACTACCGCACAGGGAATCGACCCCGGAAGCGGGTAAGACACAATTTTAATAGTAAGGACGCTCAAAATCGTGTAAGAGATGTCCCTCTCAGAGAACGCAACAATCACGAGCAAAGGGCAAGTCACGATTCCAAAGCGGATCCGGGACGAACTCGGACTCACCGCGGGCACGGAGATGGAGTTCACTGTCCAGGAGGACGGAACGATTCGCGTTCGACCAAAGGAACCAGCGCTCCAGCGACTTCGCGGTGTCAAAGAACAGGTGGCCGAGAAGAACGTCGACATCGAGAAGATGCGGCGCGAGTCGAAGGCGGCGTGGAGTTCGCACATCGACGGGAGCGATACGTGATCTTCCTGGACTCGTGGGTGTGGCTCGAGTTCGTGTTCAGTGGCGAGAGCGAAGACGAGGCTGAATCGCTCATCGAACGGGCAAACACTGCCGACGAAGGAGGTCTCATCACCCCGACGGTCATCGCCGAGGTCTCGTATCGAGTCCGTGTTGTCGAGGATGGGGAAACCGCCAACAAAGCGGTTCGGGCGATGCGAGAGTTCCAGCATATCGAGAGTATGCCACTCATCGACGACATCGCAGCGTACGCCGCAGAACTTCGATTCCGGTACTACGAACCAGGGGACCGAGAGCTATCGTACGCGGATGCGATACACGTCGCAACTGCTGTTGTTCACGATGACTGTGACGTGCTCTACTCTGGCGACCCTGATTTTGCTGATATTGACGAAATAGAGACAGTCGTCCTGTGACCGATATGTGCCCGGTTTCTTTTCCCCTGAACACGGACAACAGTCAGCGGAGTGCGCAGGCAATTCTCACACTGCCGAACACGTCGTCGACGGTGTCAGATATCCACTCGGGTGTGCCTGTCGCCGTATCCACCGCGTACAGCGCATCGGACCCGACGTAGACGGTGGGGGCCGCTGGCCTGCTGGGCACCACTGCGCCCCGAGAGCGTCCCGACAACAACTGCGCCCGCCGTGGCCTCCAGCACCTGTCGTCGGGTTGCCCGCTCACACCGGCGTTGCTTCCTCCCCTGATGCCCCCGACCGCAGGTCGACCGCGATTTCGATATCGTCGTACCAGATGGTCGGTCGTTTGGCCTGCCCGTCCCGCTCGAACTCGACCAGTCCGAGCGCTTCGATGTCGTCCAGCGCGGTGGAGACGTTCTTCACGTCGCGGTCGACTGTCCGGGCGAGCGCGCGGATGCTCTCGGGGTCCTCGCTCGCAATCGCCCGCAGGAGTTCGAGGTTCCTCGCGCTCAGCAACCGCGCGAGCGCCGCCTCGTCGGGCAGTTCCTGGGCGAATCGGCGGAGAAGTGGCTCGTAGCCGGGAAACTCGATCTCGTCCACGTCATCGCCCTCGTGGCGCTCGTGAACGCCGTGGTGGTTGTCGTACCGCAGGATGAGTGTGTCTGTGCTTCTCTCGCCACAGTTACACACAGTGTATCGTGCTATACGTACAGGGTGTGAGGACAGCACCGTCCGTGGCCCCCAACGAGTCGCTCACTTGCCGAACCCGCGGAGACGGTGTGCGACCCGGCGGTGGACGCCGCCGGCGAACTGGCGGGCACTGACGCGCCAGGGGGTCCGGTGACCCTCGACAACAGTGCGGCCCTGCCGTATCTCCTCAAGGATGGCCGCCGCCGTTGTCTCGTTCGGGTCGACCTTCGTGACCGCCTGCCCCACCATCTCCGCGATGTGGGCGTCACTGCCGGCGGTCATCGGGAGGGAACGCCTGCCGGCGAACCGCCGTGCCTGCCGGTTCGACCACCCCGTCAGCAGCCGCGAGTTGTACACCTCGATGGCGTCCGCGGTGGCGAGTTCGTCGCGGTCGATCTGGGCCAGCACGCCGTGGCGCAGTTCCTGGAACGGATGCGGGACGACCGCCATCCCGCCGGCCTCGTGGATGCGGGCGAGCGTGTCCCCGAAGGTCAACGCCGAGGGGATCCGTTTCTCGATACCGAGCGCGAGCACGTGCCCCGCGGCGGTCGATATCTCGACACCCGGGATCCCGACGAGGTCGTACAGCGGCGCGCGCTCGACAGCCGCGAGACTCGCCTCGATGTCGTCGTGGTCGGTCACCGCAATCGCGTCTAACCCGACGGCTGCGGCCTGCTCCAGCAGGAGATCGACCGAATCGCGCCCGTCGTACGAGCGCTCGGAGTGGCAGTGTAATTCGACAGAGAGCACTTTTCTATCTTCTTTCCTCGCGTACAAAAGCCTATCCTGATTCGGCGAGCGTCTCCGGTTCCGACGCCGTCGTCCGAGACGACTCGCGTGACCGGTTCGAGAGCCGCCGAGTTTCGTCGTCGCGGGAGCGGACAGCTCTCGATCCCCCACCTCCGGTAGGTGCAAGAACAGGCGTCGAAACCGTGTCTGTCCGGCCCGTGTCGCCCCCGGTGATACCGGATCAGAACCCACAGGACGAAGTGCCCGCAGGACAGAATATGTTGTTGAATGCAGTTTCACCGGAACACCTGTCGCGAACGGACGCTCGCGGTTACCATCGCCGACGGGGGGTGGAGATGAACCCGCCCTCCAACGCGAACAGAGCACTCGACAGACGACTGGTCGCCGTCTGTCTGCTCTGTGTGGCTGCTGTGCTGGCTGGCTGCACGGCGATATCCGGTGGTGACGAGGACCTCCCCGACAGCGACGAGATCGAGGAGACGTACAGCTCACTCGACGCCTACAGCGCCACGTTCGTGTTCAACTCCTCGAGCGAGACGCCGGAGAGTATCGAACGCGTCAGTCCGAGCCGCACCGAGGGTGAACTGACTGTTCGGCCCGGAACCGGAGAGCTGTACCGGACAGTGAAATCGGGGAACGGTCCGAACAGCCGGACTGTCGTGTCGAACGGAACCGTTGTCTGGGTCTACGAGGAGAGCACGAACCAGGCACGGAGAATCGAGGTCGCGTGGACCAACAACCAGCGTCGGCAACTCCGTCAGATCGTCAGCCGTATCAACCGCAACAGGAGCCAGGGCGAGAGCGAATCCGCCCTTCCGATTGTTCCGATCGGGATAGGTGACGGGCTCGGAGGCGACACCGACTCTGGGTCGACCGCTGGTCTCAATGTCTCGACCACAGCGGCGTATGAGGGCACTGAACTCGTGGACGGCCGAGAGGCACACGTGCTTACCGTCGAGTCGACAGACGAGTCGGAGGTGCGCGGGCGCTGGACCTACTATCTCGACACGGAGTGGTACGTGACTCTCCGGTCGACGAGTAATCTGACAATCGACGGTAAACAGTTACGAACGTCGTTCAGACTGCAGAACATCACGTTCGATCCTAAGATTCCGACAGACCAGTTCGAGTTTACACCACCGGATGGCGCGACCGTCACTGGCCCGAAGGTGAATGTTGGGCAGTACGGGAGTCGCGAGCAGCTGACAGAGGTGACAGACCTGCGGGTTCCCGACCCGGACGTTCCGGCGGAGTTTGAGTTCGAGACAGCTCGGCGGTCTTTCTCCGAGTCGACCGAGACCATCTCGCTCCGGTACACGAGCGACGTGGCCACACTCACGATATCGAAACGGGACACCATACTCAATCTGTCGGTCGACGACCGCAGTCGGGAGGTACAGATCGGTGACCGGACCGGAGTGTACCTGGAGTCACCGAGACAGGACCAGCTCCGCTGGGGGTGTCCGGAGACCACGCAGTCTGTCAGGGGGTCGCTGCCCCTCAAGACGCTGGTCGATATCGCGGAGTCTATCGACTGCTGATGCGCGGTGTCGACAGCCGAGTAGAACAGGACACGGGGTCCGGGGCGGGCGTGAGACAGGGTGATGACATATAGCGCATCGAACACACCTGGCGACACCGCCAGGAGACCCCCTGCAGGGCACGCCGGTGCTCCGTGGGTGACACGTGTCGGGACGGTGTGTGGTGGCGGCCGGGCAACAGCATCGAACTGTTACAGCTCAGCTGTCCTCCTGTCCCGGGACCGCATCGGTGAAACTATCACCAACACGGAACGCAACCGTGCTGTCGAGGTCGTCAGACCCGACTACGACCACCAGTATCTCATTGTCAGGTTCGGATATCGACACCGTCTCCGAATCCCCTGTGACCTCGTCGACGGGGTCGTCCAACTCCACGCTCACCTCGTAGGAGCCCTCGGTTGTCCAGACGTCCCCGAAGACACCGCTGCCCTCCCCATCGACGTCCTGCTCCTCGGCGTCGATACTGAACGTCTCGTCGAGTACAGTCTCCCCGTCTGGACCTGTGACGGTGATACTCCCGCTTAGCTCTCTACCGGTGTTGTTCAACACATTAACTTGCTTGAATATCTTGTCAGCAAACCAGTTGATGGTGCCTTCCGTGCACCCGGCGACCGCGGCCGTTGCCACCGCTGCGCCGGCGGCGAGGAAGTTGCGTCGCGAGACGCGTGCTCTGTGTGGGTTCTCCTGTGACATACCTCCAGATCTGTCGTCACCGCACCTAAACCCGGTTCGCAGTCTCTCGGCTCGAAACGGAACCGACTCTCGCCGTGCCCGTCTCGTGACTCCGTGCGCTCCGGCCGAGAGAGCCACACCCCATCGAAGGTCAGTCGGACGGGGCCACCCAGGTGTCGAACCGTCTGTCCCGCCCACGTCCGCGTGTCTCAACACTTTTGTCCGTCTATCCTCTGTTACAGGTATGTCAGATACCGCGTTCGAGGGGTTCCAGCACGAGTCACACATGCGGCAGGCGTTCGAACTCGCTCGCGAGGCTGTCGACCGGGGTGACAGACCGTTCGGCAGTGTGCTCGTACGCGAGGATTCGGTGGTGATGGCCGAGTCGAACCGCGTCAACTCCGAGGCGGACATCCGGCGACACCCCGAGTTGCACGTGGCGTACCGCGCGTGTCGGGAGTTCACACCGGCGGAGCGCGCCGAGACAGTGATGTACACGAGCACGGAGCCCTGTCCGATGTGTGCGAGCGGTATGGCCACGGCCGGGTTCGGGCGGGTCGTCTACAGCGTCAGCAGTGACGAGATAGCGGCGTTCACCGACGGCGAGCCGCCGGTCCGCTCGGCGATGATTCTGGACGGTGTCAGCGAGGTTGTCGGACCCGTTCTGAACGACGAGGGCCGGCGGATTCACCGGGCGTTTGACTGGTGATGCCAGGCGACCTGGAGTGCCACGCGGTCCGGGTGTGACATCTGACCGGCTAATGATTGGTGGACGGCTCTCCCGTCGACTCCGGACCGACGAACACGAGAGGCTCGCGGTCTACGGTGCGACACCGACGGTGAGGAGCGTGCCGTGAACACGGTAGCGGTCGACCATCGCCTCGCGGCTCCCCCACCCGGCCGTCGGGAACGCCTCCGCCGGCGGGATCTCGGTCTCGCGGTCCGGAATGTTGTCCTGGCCGGCGACGTGGAACCCGGCCTCTCTGAACGCCTCGCGGTACCGCCCGTGGCTCCAGAGCTGCATCTCGACATCGAGGTTCTCCTGCCATCCGTGGGTGTGGGTCGACTCCTCGAAGAAGTTTACCGCACAGTAGAACGTCCCCCCCGACCGCAGGATCCGACGGACCTCCCGCAGTGTCTCGACCGGTTCCTCGGCGTAGTAGAACGCCTCCATACTCCAGACGTGATCGACACTGTCGGTCGCAAACGGCAGGTGGTGGAAGTCCCCCACCACGTACCCGATTGCGTCGTCGTCGGTGTAGTCACCCGCGTTCCGGACCATCTCTGTCGAACCGTCGAGACCGACAGACGGTCCCGCGTCCTGTGTCTTTCTGAGTGCCCTGAGAGCGTAGCCCGACCCCGTCCCCAGGTCCACCACCCTGTCACCCCGCTCGACAGGCATTCGCGCGAGGGCGTGCTTCGCGGTCGCCCAGTGTCGCTGCTCCATTCCACGGTCCTTTCCGGACTCGGCCCACGCGTCGAACTTCTGTCGGGTGCTCATTAACCGCTGTAGTTTCCTCGAAGGCAAAACAGTGTGCGTTCTCGCTCGGACGGCCCGGTAACACGACTCCGGGACGGATATCACCACGACCCTCGGGCCAGGATACTCCTCAAACAGTGTGCCGTGGTCCTCGCTGTCGGGACAGTCGGCGGCGCTGTCTCGTCGGTTCGGACACGAGCAAAAGCTCTCCGTTTCGGCGATACGCTGGCGCGGCCGACTGGCCGTGTCTACAGAGAAACAGGCCGAGTGTGAGGGGTCGGACGGAAATTGAAGATTTCCGTGATGAACGTTGGACACCGTCCAACGAACCTGCGAGCGGGCGATGCCCGCGAGCAGCTGACGAGAATCTTCGATTCTCGGACCAGTTGACCCCGAGGTACTTCACAGTTCGACGCCGCTCGGGATGAGGCTGCGCTGACGGAGCAGTTTACCCTCGCTGTTGTAGACAAACAGGGCGCGCATCTCGTAGACAACAGAGTCGTTCCTGTCGATACGGATCTGTATCTGGTACCGGGCGTCGTCATCGGCCTCCCGGGCGGCGGCAACAAGTTCCTGCATCGCGTCGGCGTCGACGTTTACCTCAAGCAGATACGCACCTGTTAGTCGGTTCGTGAGGCTGAACACGCCCTCGCCTGCGGTGTCCTGTTCGGTATCGGACGGCGCGAGGAGCCGAAACGCGGCATCGAGATCCGTTGCTGCCAGCGGTTCACCCTCGTCTCTGAGTCGGCCGCCGAGTTCGTCTTTGGGGCCATCGTACACGATATCGAGCGTCGGGGAGTCACTACTGGGGTCCTGAACGGCCGCTGTGAACTGGTCGCGCCTCATCTAACCATCCTACGTGGCGAGGTGCAATGAACGTGACGCCGCGATGACCGCGCTCGCGTTCCGGGCGTGTCTGCACCCCACGTGACCGGTGAACTCTAAACGGTGTCTGGGGCTGTCAACGTCAGTCTCGCCGGCATCCGCGGGTGTGGCATGGCCGACACGGCCGTCGATGACAACTCACCCCCTGATACGGTCGTGCGTGAGTAGTTCAAGAACCGTTCCGAACTCCGGGAAACAGCCCGTAAAACGGGAGTCTGTGATAGCCCGGCGGTAACGAGTCACGCACGACCGTACGAGGGGTGCCGAGAGGACAGGTGTGAGCCCCAGAAGCTTTTTGACCCGGTGCGGAAAAAGAACGGCAGTCAGTATGGCCGAGCGCGAACCCCTTTCGGGGGCGGACAACGCCTGGCGACGGATGGGGACGACGACCAATCTGATGACGATAACCGGGGTGCTGACATTCGAGGAGACAGTCGGATACGAGGAGTTCTGCGCCCGCCTGGAGGAGCGCCTACTCAGATTCGACCGGTTCCGGCACCGCGTCGGCGGTCAGAGGCGCCGACTGCTGCGGCCCTACTGGGAACCGGTCGAGCAGTTCGACGTCCACAACCACGTCTACGACATCGCGTTGCCGGAACCGGCCGACCAGTCGCGGTTCGAGCAGTTCGTCGGCACGCTGATGAGCCGACCGCTCGGCGAGTCCCGTCCGCTCTGGGAGGTCTATCTCGTCGACAACGTCGGCCCGGACGACGGGAACGCCGCGGTGGTCCGTATCAACCACAGCGTCGGCGACGGGTTCGCGCTGTTGTACGTGATGCTCGGACTGGTTGACAACCCCGACAAACTGGAGTTCCCCATCGGTGGTGTCTCTGCCCCACCGCCACCCGGACCGGACGAGGCCGGCGGTGGCACAGATAGTGAGGACCCGATGGACCGTGAGAGGTCGGGGCTGCTCGGAACGGCAAGGACAGTTGCCCGTGCGGTGAGGACTGGATACGACCTGCTGACGATGCCCGACGAGCCGGACACCTCACTGACCGGCGACCTCGGCCCGACAAAGCGGGCCGCCTGGACCCGGCGGATCGACGTCTCGCGGGTGAAAGCGGTCGGGGCGGCCCACGACGCGACGGTGAACGACATGTTCCTGGCGGCGACTGCCGGTGCGATCCGGCGCGTGCTCGAGGAGCGCGGCGAGGACACAGCGGGGCTCGAACTGCGCTGGACGGTGCCGGTCAATCTCAGGCCGATGGCCGAGCGCACCGAGTCGCTGGGCAACTACTTCGGGCTCGTCTTCCTCCCGATTCCGGTCGGCACCCGGGACCTCGACAGACGCATCGAACTGGTCCGCGAGCGGATGGACCTCCAGAAGGCGGGCGTCGAGGCGTTCCTGATGTACAAGCTGCTCGACGTGGGTGGGTACGTTCCGGAACCGGTCCAGCAGTACCTGATGGGTGTGTTCGAGGGTGTGGCCACCGGCATCGTGACGAACGTCCCCGGCCCGGTCGGGGGCGCAGAGTTCGCCGGCAAGGAGATCAGCGACATGATATTCTGGGTGCCACAGGGAAACGACCAGGGGCTCGGCATCAGCATCATCAGCTACAACGGGAGCGTCAGGGTGGGTATCGCCGCTGACGCTAATCTGCTCCCCGAGCCACGTCTGATGGCCGACGCGTTCGAGACGGAGCTCGACGAACTCTTCGAGGAACTCGACGCCTGACCCGCCTCTCGATACCGGTGTGACCATGCTCGGGCGGACGCGGTGCTGTCGCACCGAGAGACTGCTGTCGGTGTGACCCTGTTCTGTCTCGGGTGGACGCGCCGAATCCCCGCGAGCCGCGGGTACACTCACGCCGGAGCCGGCGGTGTTCGACCCGCTCGGGCGTCGGGATCGCCTGCGCTACCGACTGGGGTTGCCACACCCCGCAGAGGTCACACAGTCGGTCCGGTCTGTCGTCGGACTGTGACCCCATCACCGGGTGGACCGAAACACCGAATAGCGAACCGCGACAACAGTTCTCTATGAGTGTCGAGCAGGGACAGCGGACGACACGGGCGCTGGTGGCGACAGTTGGGCCGGTTGCGTCGACAGATGGGACAACCGAGTGCACCCGCGAGAGCACAGTCGAGCGATGAGCCAGCCCCAGCTCGTCGAGGACCTGCTGGACGGCGACCACCGGGCGCTCGCCCGCGTCATCTCGAAGATCGAGGACCGCCGGTCGGGCTACCGCGACCTGGTCGCGAGACTGCACCAACACACCGGGACGGCGGACGTCATCGGCATCACCGGGTCGCCGGGGTCGGGAAAGTCCACCTTGGTCGACAAACTCGCCGCGACCTACCGCGAGCACGGACTCACGGTCGGTGTCATCGCTATCGACCCGTCCTCGCCGTTCACCGGCGGGGCCGTGCTGGGTGACCGCATCCGCATGGTCTCGAACATCGGTGATATGGACGTGTTCTTCCGGTCGATGTCCGCCCGCGGCACACTCGGCGGCATCTCGACGGCCACCGCCGACGCGGTGAAGGCACTCGATGCGTTCGGCAAGGACCGTATCCTCGTCGAGACCGTCGGCGCCGGCCAGAACGAGATCGATATTGTCAGAACCGCCGACACGGTGACGGTGCTCGTCCCCCCGGGGAGCGGCGACGATGTCCAGATGCTGAAAGCCGGTATCCTCGAGATCGGGGACGTGTTCGTCGTCAACAAGGCCGACCTGCCCGGTTCCAACCGCACCGTCCAGGAGCTGCGCGAGATGCTCCAGCAAGGTGGTGGCGACACGCTCGACACCGCCGGCCACCACGGCACGGACGGTGCCAACGGGACGGACGAGGACTGGGAGCCGGTTGTCCTCGAGACGGTGGCGAGCGACGGCGAGGGGGTCGAGGAGCTCGTCGAGACGTTCGACGACCACGCGGACCACCTCGACCGCACCGGTGACCGCGAGGCGAACGCCCGGCGACGGTACGCCGCCGAGATACGCCGCCTCCTCCGGGAGGACGTGAACGACCTGGTTGCCGAACAGTTACAGCGACAGGGGGGACTCAACCGGTTCGTCGACAGCGTACTCGAGCGCGAGACCAACCCCTACGATGTCGCGGACGACCTCATCGAACCCATCGCCGAGTGTGTGAACGACCGCGACGAGGAGTGAGCGGCCCAGTCTAGGGTGTCTGGACCGGACAGTTCCCCCGTTCGGCCCGGTCAGGCGAGAATCGTCCGGAGTGTCTGCTCCGTGAGCAGCGTCGAAAACCCCAGCGCCTCGCTCACCATCCACAGAATGAACACGACGTACAGTCCGAGGAGAAAGTACCCTTCGAGTTGTGAGATCTCGAAGTCGGTCGCGGCGAGAACAACGACCACGAGTGTGGTGTAGAACAGAAAGAGCATCAGCGGGACGGCGGCCAGAAAGCCAATGGAGACACCGCTGGCGAGGATGGCGCCGATGGGAAGCACCATCACCAGATTGAACGTGTTGGTCCCGAAGACGTTGGCTATGGCGGCCCGCTGGTCACCCCCTTCACCCATCTCGACCCCGACCAGAAGATCCGGGAACGAACTCAGGATGGACAGCACGGTCACGGACATCAGGAACCGAGGCGCACCGAGGGCGTCCGACATCTCGAGGGTCATTCCGATCATGAACTCGACCCCTACAAGCACGACGAACAGTCCGCCGACGAACAGTCCGAACTGCTTCGGGAGGTTCGTCCGCTGTCTGCCCGCACCGTTCTCGCTGCCTCTCTGTCCGCCGATGATTAGGACCAGGTACGCGAGATAGACGAGTATCAGTCCGACACCCATCTGTGGGCTTATCTCGGCGACATCGTTGCCTTCGGTACCGATGACACCGAGCGCGATCACCGCAAAGAACCCGAGAATCGCGACGAGATAGAAGATCGCATCGCGGTAGACAATGCCCCGTGTTGTCGGCGTGTCACCGGTCTTCACCGCAACCGCACCCGGGATGACGAGGATATTGAACACCGCTGTCCCGATCAGTGCCCCGGCTCCGGTTCCGAACTCGCCGAGAACCAGCACCGAGATGACCGTTATCGCGAGTTCGGGAAACGACGTCGCCACCGCGGCGATGATACCACCCTGAATCGCCTGTGAGACGCCAAAGTGGTCACTCATCTTCCCGGTCGTGGACTCGACCGTGTTCGCACCCTGCCAGGTCAGGACGAACCCGACCAACCCGAGGACGAGCCACAGCACGAGCGACTGCTCGCCGAGGAAGCTCTGCACGAGTGTCATTCGAGGCGGGACCTCTCCTCAATGGTAGTGTTGGTTGGCAGATGGCGCTCGCGTCTGGGGAAATTCACCTGTGATTCGAACTCCGTCTGTCACAAGTCAGACGCGGTCTGTACTTAATAATTGCGACAGACATCTCCCATCCGCGGCGGAATCCCGGACCCAATCTCGACAGTCACGGGGATACCGCCTCGGCAGAGCGATGCCGGACCGTGTGCCGTTGCTCTCCGGTCCGATATCGGATACCTCATATCCGTGGAGCACCTACAGATAGTGAATGGAATTCGACGAGTTGCTTCAGGCGCGACGGTCAGTACACGAGTACAGCGACGAGACGATACCGGATTCGACACTTGAATCTATCTTCGAGGCGGCGACACTGGCACCCTCAGGCTACAACCTACAGCCCTGGGAGTTTCTCGCCCTCCGGGACGAGGAGCGAAAGTCCACACTCCGTGAGGTGGCGTACGGCCAGGACCACGTTGTCGAGGCCGACACGGCGGTCGTTGTGCTGGGTCACACGGACCCGATGGAGCACGCCGAACCGGTGTTCGACGACTGGCTGGCAAAGGGCTACCTGCCGAACGAGGAGGTCCGTGACGGTCTGGTGGAGAGCGTGGACGACATGGCCGCGATGCCCGAGTCGGACCGTCGCACCTGGACGACCAGGTCGACTGCACTCGCCGCGATGACACTCATGTACGCCGCGCGCGACAGGGGTGTCTCGAGCTGTCCGATGGAGGGGTTCGACTCTGACGCTCTCATCGAGTCGTTCGACATCCCCGACGAGTACGAACCGGTTATGCTGATCACGCTCGGCTACGCCGCGGACGGTACCGGCGATATCGAGAACGAGCGAAAGAAACGGCGGTCGGTCGACCAAATCGTCCACTACGGCGAGTTCGAGCCCGGTCGAGAGACGTACGCATCAACTGACGACTGAGAACCCGCTGGGGCACCACCGACCCTGACTCCTCTAGCGGACTCACCTCCAGGGGTTCGACACCAGGTCGGCCTGGAGTGTGGCACCGACCTCGAGGTGGGCGTCCGTCTCTGGAACGGCGATACAGGTCAGGACGTAGTCGTCCTCGAGATGGCGCTGTTTCAGCGCGCGTGGCGGTCGCCTGTGGGTGATCTCCCCGTCGAGCAGCCGGGCCGTGCAGGTCCCGCAGGCACCGGTCGTACAGCCAAAGGGGAGCCCGACGCCGGCCGCCTCGGCCGCATCGAGGACAGTCTCGCCCGACTCGACTGAGACTGTCTCCCGTCGGTCGCTGTCACGCCAGTCGAGACGGACCTCCATCACTGCCAGACATCACTCGAACAGTCACCGTCCGGCCAGCGGATCTCGTGGGCCCGCGCCGGTCCCTCGGGCAGGTCACCGAAGTCCACGAGGAAATCCTCGTCGAGATCCAGCGTTCCCGCTCGCGGGTCGACATCGGCCTTCAGCATGACCGAGCCCTTCTCGGACTCCTCGGGAAAGAACTGGTTGTCCCACGAGGAGAAAAGCGAGGTAGTCCAGTAGAGCCGCTCGCCGTCGAGCGAGAGCTGGAGCATCTGCGGTCCGGCGACGATATCGCGGCCGTTTAGCTGCTGTCGGTCACCGAAGTACCCGCCGATAGAGAGTGAGTCGGCCCGGCGCGGGTTCGCCGGGTCCGAGATATCGTACATCCAGACCTCGCCGTGGAGCCAGTTCGACCCGAACAGGTACCGGTCGTCCATCGAGACCAGGATGTCCGTGATCAGCGGCGGCACGGGCATGTCCCAGCCCTCGTGCTCGCGGGCCTCGAACTCGATCGCCCTCTCGGCCTCCCACCGGTCGCCGTCCTGCCAGAAGTGAAAGACGTTCGAGGAGAGAGCGGCACCGACGAACCCGTGTGACCCCTCTGGGGAGTGCTGGAAGCGCACCTCTAGCGGTATCTGCCCCTCCTCGCCGAGGTCGATACTCTGCTCGACGACACCCTCCTCCCAGTCCCAAAAGTGGAGTGACCGTCCGTAGTCGCCCTGTGCAACGTCCTCGGGGTCGAAGCCGGGGTAGTAGGTCTGGGGGGCGGCCCACTCCGTCGAGACCATCACGTCGTGACGGGGCTGGTACCAGAAGTCATAGTTCATGTCGATCTCGCCCGGCGGGTCCCACCGGCCCTGGATCTCGAAGCTGTCGTCGAGTTCGAGGAACCCACCCGGGAGTTCGCCGTCGGCATCCCCGAGCATCGATATCAGTATCTCCCCATCGGGGATACAGTGGACCGTGTGCGGCGCCGAGAGGTCGTGCTCGAACACCTCCTCGGGTTCGATCACCTTTGTTATCTCCGGGTCCCGGCGGTCTTTCGTGTCGACAATGTGGATCCGCGAGGACCGCTGTCCGGGGACGACAAGATGTCGGCGCTCCAGACCGCCGATGTGACACGACGAGGAGCAGGCGTTCCACCCGAAGTGGTGGAGTTCGTCGCCCCTGTT
>ERZ1034569.427-NODE-427-length-15611-cov-20.246657_pt1 | contig 15611 bp, 19 predicted proteins | sample MGYA00520706_ERZ1034569 | MGnify/ENA primary metagenome ERZ1034569 (study PRJEB33760, sample SAMEA4777722) | hypersaline lake metagenome | biome: hypersaline environment; feature: brines | place: Spain | collected 2014-08 | depth 0 m ...
TCGCGGTAGTAGTCGGTGAGTTTGTCGACCAGCGTGGATTTGCCCGCGCCGGGACTGCCGGTGATCCCGAGTACCGGTGTCGTCCCGGCGTGGGTGTATAATGCGGCCAGGAGGTCACGGGCTCCCGCTGTCCGATCTTCGATCTTCGTGAGCACGCGTGCGAGCGCGCGCTGGTCGCCGTCCAAGAGACCGTCCAGCAACGCCGTATTCGACGCCGAAAGCTGCTCGCGTGGAGCCGCTGAACGGGTCGCCAGCAACGCGTCCGGGAGCGACGCTGTGGGATCACTGTTGGCCACGTCATTGCCACTGTCGCCGCCGGCGGTCTGGGGGGTGTCGTCGCCCATTGCTACTCCGCTCCGGCGTGTTCGCGGACGAACGCAACGGTCTCTTCCATCGGCGTGCCGGGGCCGAAGATCTCGGCGACGCCCATCTCTTTGAGCGTCGTTGTATCTTCCTCGGGGATGATGCCACCGACGAGGATCAGGGTGTCATCGAGCGCGCCGTAGGATTCGAGACCGTCGATGATCGTCGGGATCAGCGTGTTGTGGGCCCCTGAGAGGATCGAGATGCCAAGCACATCCACGTCCTCTTGAACGGCGGCTTGGACGATCTCCTCGGGCGCGCGGTGGAGCCCGGAGTACACCACCTCGAAGCCCGCATCCCGGAACGCCCGAGCGATGACCTGCGCGCCGCGGTCGTGGCCATCGAGGCCAACCTTGGCGATCAAACACCGGATCGCCCGCTGTGTCGATTCCACGCTCATAACTGGGGGTTTGGGCGAGAACGGTTTGATTCTACCGGCCAGCAGTCTCATCCCTCACCTGCTGTTGGCAAAACTACTTAGCTGATGTATGCACAATGCATGCATATGAGTACATCCATCCGTGTTTCCGAGCAGACAAAGGAGAAACTCGATCGGCTCAAACGCGACAGCGAGAGTTTCGACGAGCTACTGCGTCGGCTGGCGGCCGACGAACAACCGATCGAGATCGGGGCGTGGGATTCGGAGACGGCCGACCGCGCCCGCGAGGCGATCGACCGTTCTCGGGAGAGCTTCGAGCGATGACATTTCTCGATTCGTCGGTCATCATCGACCTGCTCGAAGGTGTTGATGAAACGGTCGGGTTCATTCGATCGCGGGACGATCAACTACTCACCTCCTCGATCTGCGTCTATGAGGTGCTTGATGGCGTTCTCGGCAGCGGATCGACAGATATCGTTGCCGAACGCCAGCGATTCGGTGGTGTTCGGACGATCGAACTCACCGACGACCTCGCGGTGGAAGCGGCTCGGCTCCAAGACGAACTGCTAGCAGACGGTGTGCGAATGGCAGCCCGTGATTGTCTTATCGCTGCCACAGCGCGTTCAACCGGCGATCAGCTCGTGGTTGCTGACGCGGATTTTCAAACTGACGCACTTGAGTCGAAAATCGACGTCACGAATCTTCGAGACTAGATCGCTCTTGATTGTCGTTGGACGTGTCGTGAATGATCTGATCCGACCGGCCATGTTAGTGTGAGACACGACCGCAGGCCTCGGGCGCGGCTTATGACCTTCCAGCCCCAAATCAAAGTATGACCACGGAAGTTGAAGATCGACTCCTCGGACTCGCCGTTGTGGCCCTCCTCACCACCATCGGCGGTGAGCTGGCTGGTGCCGCCGCATTCGTTTCCCTCGGCGTGACGACGTTTGCGTTCGCCTTGGCTGCACTGTTGGTTGTGATGACCCTCTCGCTGGTCGTTGGCCTCAGCCGGCTCTCGGGGCCGGACATGCAGCCGGTGACATCGACTGACCGAACGCACTGAATCGCCGCTCCAACCGTCCACGGCAGGCATCACAGCCTGCGACGATCACCTCTGTAGGTGGGTTCTGACACCAACGAACACAGACGCGACACCGTAGATACGGAGCGACAGCTACCCGGTCGCCTGCGTGGGCAGCGATCGATGCTTGCGGTCGATCGGTTGCGTTTCGCGTGGGTTTTTAATCAACGGGTGGCACGCTTCAGGTATGCGTGTCGCGTTTGTCTCGATGCACACCCACCACACCCGCGACACTCCTGGGATTCGACGGCGAACGCGACTGATTCAGCTGCTCAGCCACACTGACCACGAGGTTGTGGTACTCTGTAGCCGCTGGTGGGACGGCGACCACCCAACCTTCGAGCAAGACGGTATTTCCTACCGTGCGGTCGACGGCGACTTCTCGACGAACCGTTTTGTCGCCAAACTCCCGTTGGCCATTCGACGGGCCGACCCGGATGTCGTCCACATGCCGAACACGCCGGCCCGACACGCCCGCGCCGCCAAAGCGGTGTGCCGACTGCTGCGGGTGCCGTTGGTCGTCGACTGGTGGGCGGTCGGCGACGACGACAGCGACAGCGACTGCCGGCGCGTCGCCAGCAAGGCCGACCGGATCATCGCTCCCTCCCAAACGGTTGAAACGGTCGTCCGTGAGTATGGGGCCGCCGAGTCGACGATCAGCGTCATCCCCGAGGGATTGGACTTCTCGTTGATCGAATCCGCCCCTGTCAACGACGAGTTTGATCTGGTCTACAGTCGCCAGCTGGACTCCTATGCCAACGCCGAGACGTTTCTGCTCGCGTTGGCCGAGCTCCGCGACCGTGACTGGTCGGCGGCGATCATCGGCAACGGGGACGCGGCGTCGGATATCGAGCGGACGGCCCGCGACCTCCGCATCCGCGATCGAGTCTCCTTTCTCGGCGAGTTAGGCGACCAACAGCGTGTCGCCGTCTTGAAAGGGGCCCACGTGTTCGCCCAGACCGCCGAACAAGAGCCGTTTGCGACGAATCTGCTGTGGGGGTTGGCCTGTGGCTGTGTCGGGATCGCGGAGTATCAGACCGATTCGGCGGCCCATGAGCTGATCGAGGAGAAATCCCGGCTTGCGGAGACCCGCGGCGAACTCGTCTCGACGCCACAGGAGTTTGCTGATGAGATCGTCGCCGCGGGTTCGCTTGAACAGCGAACCATCGATCCAGCCTACGAACGCTACGATTACAGCAGTATCATCGACCGGTATCTCACCTGCTACCGGCAGGCGATCGACAACTACGGCCTGTTGTGATCAGGCGGCGTCCTCGTAGTCGCCACCGTATTTGAGGAAGAAGAAGGCAAACGAGAGCGTCGAGACCATCGCCACGAACGTTGCCAGCCCGAGGGTTTTGGCCGTATCCGGGATCTGTGGCGCGCCGCCACCGCCGCCACCGCCGCCGGTCTCGACTGTCGGCACGTCGCCGCCGACCGCGACCGCTCCGAGCATCCCGAGCGAGGAGTGGGGGACACACTGATAGTTGGTGATGCCGGTGTGTTCCTCGGTGAAGGTGAACTCGTAGGTAAAGCCGGCCTCGCTCGCTGTCTCGCTTCCAAGCCCGGCTGGCCCCTCAACAGCCTCGACGTTGTGGCCGCCGCCGTTGCCGGTCCACTCCCAGATGACGGTCGTTCCCGGGTCGATCCAGATGCCGGCGGGGCCGAAAGCGAGATTGCCGCCGTTGCCGCTGGCACCGACTTCGACGGTAACTTCATCGTTTCCGCGAAGGTCTTCGGTGCCGCCGTCGACGCCCTGTAGATGACTCCCGAAATCAGCCATCTCCGACTGCCCAGCCGCGGTACCTGCCGTGGCCGTTGCGGCTCCCGCCGCGGCGACGCCGCCGGCCGCTGTTCGAAGCAGCCCCCGCCGCGAGACCGCGTCGTTGTCGCTCATATTTCGCCCTTCGTGATCGGGTGTAGTGAATATGTTGGTTCGCAGCCGCCCACCCGGTGGTGAGCCTCCCCGCGTGTCACCCGTTTCGGAACGCTTTTACTGCCGATCCCGACACATTCGCCCATGTCATCAGTCGAAGCCGAACTCCGCGAGCAGTTCACCGAGGCCTTCACTGGAGCCGACTACCCGATCACCGGCCAGATGGATCTGGTTCCGGCGCTCCCAAACGGCCCGAGGACAACGTTTACCGCCGGAGAGCGAACGCTCACCGCCATGGAGCTTGCCTCGGATCTCAGCGGCCACCAGGAGTTTCCCTACGAGGATGTTGAGTCACTCGTTGACGACGCGATCGCGGGCCTGAAAGCCGAGGACGTGATCTGATCGACAGCGGCGAGACGTTCTTTATTGTGGAGCGCAAACGGCAGGTGTGCTTTCCGTGCTGCAGGCCACGCTGCCGGCGTGGGTCGTCTTTGGGCTCCTCTTTGGGCTGGTTGCTTCCGCGATCGTCGCCGCGCTCTTCTATGTTGGCGATCGATTGTTTCCTGCCACAGATCACGGCCACAACGACCGCACCCACCACACCAGCGGCACGGAGCGTCGTCGCGCCGAGTACAGAGACTACCTGACCGCGATCGACGAACCGTATCTTGAAGCCCATGATCGTGCCGGCCACAGCCTGGATTTCTACCTCCCGCAGCGGGATGTCGGCCTCACGTTCGATCCACGCGTCCTCTTTGGACTTGAGGAGACCACGACCCACGTCATTCTCTGTGAGGCTGAGATGCCCGCGGCCAACCTTGGTCGCCGGCTACCGTTTGAGATCCCGGATGATGTCCGTACCCCACCGACCAGCAACGACCCGGTCGATCAGGCCTACGAGCAGCTTGGGATCACGCCTGATGCCACCGCCACCGAGGTTCGGGATGCCTACCGCTCGCGAGCCAAGGAGACCCACCCTGATCGCGGCGGCAGCAGCGAGGAGTTCAAACAGCTTCAGGAGGCCTACGCGACCGTGAAAGATCACGCCGAGGGCACCGCCTGAGCGCTTGGTGCGACAGCGTGCGTTTACAGTGTCGTGACATCATAATCTGTGTCGCCATCGCGGAGTGTGTCGGTGACACGACCAACCGTGTCGGTTGAGGCGACGACGACAACAGCCATTCCGACGGCGGCCGCCGCGGCGGCGACCTCGCCGGCAGCAACCGTCACCGCCGGCTCGTAGCCCGCCTCCCGGAGGGAGACAACGCCCTCGACGTCGGCCGCCAGACACTGATCGGCGGTCTCACACTCGTCGGCCAACGCGTCGGTATCGGCTTCGCGACTGCCGCCATCACGAGCCGGCGGCACCTGTGCGACGGTGACCGTGCCGGTCGTCATCTCGATGATCCCCTCGAATGAGGTGACGCTCACGTCGGTACCGGCGTCAGCATCGGTCGTGGCGACCCCGGTTGCCGGCCCCTCGTCGCCAGGGGTCGCATGCAGCAATCCCTCCGCCAGTGAGAGTGTCACCTGCTGGCCGGCCTCGATCGTGTCCGTGGCGATCGCGGTATCCTCCTGAACGCTGCCCAACACATCGTCGGTGACGTGGTTGGCGAACCGCTGGAGGGATCTGGCCTCCTGAAACAGCCAGTCGACGCCCTCCTTGGTGACGGCATACCGGGAGCGTCCCTCCTTGCGGACGAGGCCGTCGTCGACGAGCTCGCGGATGTACTCGGAGACCGCTTGGCTGGTGACGCCGACCGAGTCGGCGATCTCGCCTTGGCTCACCGCCGGCTGGCGGTCGGCGATCTCCACCAGCACGCGAAACCGCGTGGCCGTTCGCTTGTCCGCGAGAGCATCGCTCATACCGGCTGCTTTCGGCGGCACGGTAAAAAGCCCGACGGGAGGGTTTTGTCCATTGACACCAACACGTGGGTATGGCCATCCGCCCACCGGCTGCTGAGGCGCTGACGGTCGCCGACCGGGCGGTGTACCTTGATGACGCCGACGCGGTGGTGCTCGCTGATCTCCATTGTGGCCGGGGCGACGCCTCCCGTGTTGCGGCGCCGATCGACGCTGGTGAGTCGATCCGCCAGCGCGTTCGCACCCTGCTGGATCGCTTCGAGCCGGCGACGATCGTTTTTGCTGGTGATCTGCTTCACAGCTTTGATCGGCTGCCACGAACTGCCGCCGACGCTATCGAGGGGCTGTGGGCCGACTGTGTCGACGCCGGCATCGAGGTGCTCGCTGTCGAGGGCAACCACGACAGCCGGCTAGCCGACTGTTGGCCAGGCTCGGTTGCTGACGCGGTCACACTTGCTGATGGCACTGTCGTCTGCCATGGCCACGCCCCGCCCGAACAGCGGGGCCATCGCTACGTGATCGGTCATGCCCATCCGGCGATCACGATCGAGGGGGTGAAACGACCCTGCTATCTGTTTGGCGAAGCGGCGTACCGCGGCGGTGAGTTGCTGGTGCTCCCGGCGTTTACCACCCTGGCTGGCGGCGTCGATATCAGCGACCGGCGGGCAGGCGATCTGCCGTCGCCGCTGGTGTCAACGCTGGGCTCGCTGCAGCCGGTGGTCTGGGATGATGGAGATAACGACACACTGTGGTTTCCGCCACTCCGGCAGTTACAGCGGTTGTTGTGACGGCGTCTCAGCGGTCATCAAGCACCGCACGGGCAGCCTCACGGCCGCTTTTCATCGCGCCCTGAATCGCCGACCACTCGGTGTACTCACCGGCCAGATAGGTGCGTCGCCCGCCATCTCGAACGGTTGGCAGTGATTCGTGCACCCCGGGTGGTTGGGCAAACTGCGCAAACGGGATCCGGTCGGTTCGTAGGGGTTCGAGATCGTCAAACTGCCGCTCGGGGTACCACGCTGACAGCGTCTTGCGTGTCTTGGCAGCGAGTTGCTGGCTGTCGGTGTTGACGGCGTCGTCGCCGAGGAACGTCGCATTCAGCAGCAACGTATCGTCGGGCGCGTACTCGGGCGCAACCGTCGACATCGGTACAACCGTATTCGGCGCGCTGCCGCCGGCGTTCAACAGGAGTCGCCGCCCGGTGTCGAGACTGTCGGCCGCTGGGAGACGGTAGTGTTGGGTGACACAGCCGATGCCCTCGGTCGGGATCGCCGCACAGTCGGTGAGCCGCGCCGCCTGTCGCGGGCCGGTTGCCACGACGACGGCGTCGACCGCGCGGCGATCGTTGTCGGTGACGACGACCGCGTGGCGGCGTTTTTGTCGGAGCTCTGTGACAGCCTCGTCGGTCTGGATCGTTGCCCCGGCGTCGGCGGCGGCCGCGGCGAGTTGCCGCGGGATCGCGGCCATCCCGTCGGCCGGCACCGCGCTGTCGCCGTCGCTGAGAGACTTAAACGTGTACTCGAAGACGCGCTTCGAGGTCGACAGCGACCGATCCAGCGTGATCCCGCCGTAGAACGGCGCGATGAAGTTGTTGATGTACTGCTCGGAGAAGCCCCATTCACGAAGCCACCCACGGATCGATGTGTCGGGTCGCTGGAGCAGGTCGTCGTAGGTTCGCGTCGAAAGATCCTGCCGGAGCGCGAGCGTTCGCAGTTTGTCGGTCGTGGTGACCTCAGTAGTGAGTAGACTGGCGAGGGCGGCACTCGGATCTCCCAGTGGGTCGGCCAACACCGACCGACTGCCGGGTCGAGCGATCGTTGCGCCCGGGGAAAACCGCCGGAGATCGAGGGCTGCAAGATCAAGCTCCCGTTGTACCGCCGGGTAGGCGGTAAACAGCACCTGAAAGCCACGATCCAGCGTATAGCCGCCTTCGGTGTGAGTGGTGACGCGACCCCCGACTGTCTCGTCGGCCTCATACAGCGTGACATCCACACCACCGTCTGCGAGATGGCGTGCGGCGACCAACCCTGCGAGTCCGCCGCCGATAACGACAACAGAACGACTCATACCGATATATCGGGTGGCGGGGACAAAGAAGCACCCGGACTCCCCTCGGGCTGCAGCGGCGTTAACCTACCCACCGAGTGACTCAATCCACGGGAGCGTTGCCGCAAGCGTCTTCGGGTGGGCCATCAGTTCGAGATGCGAGAGGCCGTCAAGAATCGACACCTGACTCCCCTCGGTGTCAGCCAGCAACGACTCGTAGGCCGTCGGGATCACGGCCTCGTCGTCGCTGCCGACAAGCGTGAGCACCGGCTGTTCGATCTCGGTGATCGCGGTATGCTCATCCGGCACCAGATCGGTGGCGAGGCGGAACGTGTAGGAGCGCGTTTCACCCCCATAGCGGGCGGCTTCCGGCATCTCGTAGCTGACGACCTCGGTGTCATTGTAGAGCCCAACACCGAGGCCGTTGAACAGCCCGGCCACCAGGGCCGACTGGAGGTTGAACCGCTGCCACCCGCCGAGAGCGCGTCGGCTTGTCGGGGTGAGCAGTCGCCCGAGATGCGGTGCCAAAAACAGATAGGCGTCGGCGAGGCTGTCGCCGAGTGGATCCGCGCCGACCCGGGCCGCAAACCCCCCGCCGGCACCGTGGCCGCCGATGATGACCGTGTCAAACTCATCGAGCGGCGTCGGTCGCTGGAGGCTGTTTGCGGTGGCGATGACCGCTTCAAGATCGTCGCTGAGTTGCCCCACATACTCGCTGTCACCACGGCGAATCGGGTTCGGCCCGTGGCCCCGAATATCAGGGGTGATGACGTGGGCACCCCCTCTCTCGGCAATCGCCGAGGCCAGTGGAGTGAGCATTCGGCTATCGAGGGTGGCGTTATGATACAGAATCAAGACGGTGTCCGGATCGCCGTCGGCCGGATACTCCCGGAACACCGGCTTTTGGGTGCCCGCGGTTGTCTCCTTTGGTGGCGGGGCATTCGCCCAGTCGATGGCATCCAGCACCGAGTAATCGACCGTTCCATCCGGTTGATCGCCGCCGAGACAGCCGGCTGTGCCGCCGGCGATGGCGGTTGCGGTCAACCCGAGTGTCTGTCGCCGGGACAGCGGGGAACCCATCGCTGTGGGCTACGCTGCCGCATACATAATAGCTTGCCATCAGGTTTCTCACAGCACCCAGAAGCGACGGGAAGGGCTTAGGGTGTCGGTATCCAACGCCGTGTATGGAACCAACGGGGGCTGTTCAGGGCCTACGGTGTCCGGACTGCGAGACGATCCACCCGCTTGATGCCGATCAGGGCTGTCCGACCTGTGGCACTGCCTGCACTGTCGCCTACGACTACGACGCGGTCGACGCTGCCGCGTTGTTCGACCGCGGCGCACCTTCCCGCGACACAGCCGTGACCACCGGGAGCCAGTCCGCACGCGGACAGTGGCACTATGACGCCTTGTTGCCGTTCGACGCCGCCGACGCCGTCACCGCCGGCGAGGGGGCGACGCCGCTGGTCGCTGCTGATAGACTGGCCGACGAGCTCAGCGTCGACAGCGTCTACATCAAAGACGAGAGCCGAAATCCAACCGGAACGGTCTATGATCGCGGCATGAGTGTCGCGGCGACCGCGATCGCAGCCAGAGCAGCTCCCGAGGCTGTCGAACCGGCTGCACTGGCGACAACCGGCAACAGCGGGCAGTCGGCAATGGCGTATCTGCGCCGCCTCGGCGTTCGGAGCTACGCGTTCGTTCCCTCGCGGTCGGCGTTTTCGAACAAGGCGATGATCAACGTCCACGGCGGGGAGATGCAGGTCGTCGGCGGGCGGTATCCGGATGCGGTCACCGCTGTTGACGAGCAGTTGGCCGGTGACTACTATTCGCTACAGGAGTTTACAACGCCGTACCGACAGGAGGGCGCGAAAACCCTGGCCTTCGAGCTGTATGCGGATCTCGGTGGGGTTCCGGATGTTATCTTCGTCCCAGCAAGCACCGGCGAGGTGGTTGTTGGGGTTGCTGCTGGCTTCGAGGAGTTGGTCACGATTGGCGTTGCTGACGAGACGCCAACCCTGGTTGCGGTACAGCCGACGGGGTGTGCGCCGATCGCCACCGCGGTCGACAGCGGCGCGAGCGCGCCCGAGCCGTGGGCCGTTCCGGATACGATCGTCGGCGAGCTAGAAGTGCCTGATCCGGCCGGTGGCTCGCAGGCTGTCGCCGCCTTGGAGGAACTTGACGGGGCGGCTGTCACCGTCGACGACGATGAGATCCTCGAATCGGCGGTCGCCGTCGCCAGCAACGAGGTCATCGAGATGGGGGCGGCCGGCGGCGCGGCCCCGGCTGGCGCGTGGCGGTACGCCGACGACGGTGGCTTCGGTGGCGACGAGACGGTGGTGTTGCTCAACACCGAATCCGGTACCAAGACGCCGGATATTCTCCGCAGCCATCTGATGGGCCCCGGTGGATAAGCTGCGGTCGTCGCTGCCTCCCGGTAGCTATTTGCCCCCGACACCGCTAGCCCCCGTATGTTCAGCGACACCATGGAGGACTACCTGAAGGCGATCTACGTGCTTCAGACCGAGGGCGGGCCGCCGGTGTCGACCTCCGAGATCGCGGAGTATCTTGAGAAAACCCCGCCGACGGTCACCAGCATGGTGAGTTCGCTGGCCGAAGACGGCCTCATCGACCACGAGAAGTACAACGGCGTCGAGTTGACCGCGGAGGGCGAAACCGTCGCCTTAGAGGTGATTCGCCACCACCGCCTGTTGGAAACGTATCTCACCGAGCAGCTCGACTACGACTGGCACGAGGTTCACGACGAGGCCGACGCCTTAGAACACCACATCTCCGAGGAGTTCGAACGCCGCGTCGCCGAGGCCCTCGATAATCCGACTGTCGACCCCCATGGCGACCCGATTCCGGGTGTCGAACTCGACCCGATCGAGGGCGATGATGCCGTCCGACTCACCGAGTTTGCGACCGGCGATCACGTTGTCGTCAGCCGCGTCAGCGACCGCGACGAGGAAGAGTTGACCTATCTCGAAGCGGCTGGCATCACGCCCGGGACGGAACTCGAACTCACCGATATCGCGCCGTTCGGCATGGTCACCGTCGAAACCGCCAGCGGCGACGAGCAGAGCCTGCCGGAGTCGGTTGCGCGGTCGATCCGGGTCGAGCCGGTTGATGAGGCTGTGGCCTGAGCTGTGAGCAGTGGCCACCGCGACACAAGCAAGACAATACGTGACGCGGTGTGTTAGGCTTCAACCCAGATTGTTTCGATCCCGCAGCTCGGACAGTCGTGGAGCGTCTCCATCGGCTCGTCGTCGTCCGATACCCCATCGTCGTCGACCGATGCGACTGCTGTTTCGCCACAGATGATGCACTCGAATTCGACGTTCACGGTGTGTACCTACGCCGTTCGGTTCAATATATCTGACTCGATTGTGGCTTCTCAACCCGAACGCAGCGCTGTGAACCCAACTCCGAGCGTCGGTTCCGATCGGTTCACACGCCTGCGGGCAGCCCTTCATGCCCAGAACTGTAATCGGCTATATGACACCAAACGGTTTCATGGCCGGCGGTTGATGACCCGTATATGTTCGATAAATCGACCTGGATCAAGCTCCCGCGGAACGTGGTCGTCGGCCACGGCGTCATCGAGGAGCTTGGTCAGGCGGTCGCCGAACTCCACCTCCATGGTGACCCGCTTGTCGTCACCAGCCCGACGCCAAACGAGCTCGCGGGCGACCGGCTCCGCGCCCAACTCGACGACCCGACGACGGTGACCATCGAGTCAGCCAGCTTTGATTCTATCGAGCGTGTTACCGAGCTCGCCCGTGATATCGACGCCGGCTACCTGATCGCGCTGGGCGGCGGCAAACCGATCGACATCGCCAAGATGGCCGCCGACGAGATCGACCGCGGCTTCGTCTCGGTGCCGACCGCCGCCAGCCACGACGGCATCGTCTCCGGCCGTTCGTCGGTGCCGGAGGGCGACAGCCGCCACTCGATCGCCGCCGATCCGCCGCTGGCGGTTGTCGCCGACACCGAAGTCATCGCCGAGGCCCCATGGGAACTCACAACCGCCGGCTGTGCCGACATCATCTCGAACTACACCGCCGTCCAGGACTGGCGACTCGCCCAGCGACTCAAAAATGTCGAATACTCCGAGTACGCGGCCGCGCTCTCGGAGATGACCGCCGAGATGTTGGTCGACAACGCCGCCTCGATCCGGCCGAACCTCGAAGAGTCAGCGTGGATCGTGGTGAAAGCGCTCGTTTCCTCCGGCGTCGCCATGTCGATCGCGGGCTCCTCCCGTCCCGCTTCGGGCGCGGAACACCTGTTTTCGCACCAACTCGACCGTATCGCACCGAACAAAGCGCTCCATGGCCACCAAGTCGGCGTCGGCTCGATTTTGACCGAATACCTCCACAGCGGCGACGGTGGTCGGTGGCGGGCGATCCGACAGGCCCTCGACAGTATCGACGCGCCGACAACAGCCGACGAACTCGGCGTCAGCGACGACGAGGTGCTGGAGGCGCTGACGACAGCCCACGAGATTCGGGATCGGTATACGATCCTTGGCAACGGCGTCGATCTCGATGCCGCCGTCGAGACGGCGACGGCGACCGGTGTCATCGACCGCGAGTAGGGGCCTCACCGCGCCGCTGCCGGTCGCTGCTCGGGGTGAGTCGAAACCCGCATTACCACCACGTTCCAACAGCAGGTATGGAGACTCCGATGGTCGGTGGACGGGTTCGTGCGCATCCGCGGGCGACGACACTCCTGTTGGCCGTCGTCGGCTACGCGGCCGTCGTCGGCGTGTTCGCGGTGCCCTCGGTACAGGCCCTCTTTCCGGAACTGAGTCTTGGACAGGTCAATCTGCTGGCTCACGCGATTGCGGTCGTCAACACGCTCGCGGTCACGTCGCTGGCCGCCGGCTGGTACTGGATTCGCAACGACGAGGTGAGCAAACACGCCCACGCGATGCTCTCGGCGTTTGTCCTCATCCTCCTGTTTCTGGGCATGTACCTCCCGAAGGTCGCCGGCGGCGGCACCAAGGAGTTCGTGCTTGACTCGGCGTACGGCTGGGTGCCGCTGTGGGAGTGGGTGTATCCGGCCTATCTCGCCATGTTGGCGATCCACATCCTGCTGTCGATTCTGGCGATGCCGCTCGTCCTGTACGCTGTCGTGCTTGGACTGACGCATACGCCCGAAGAACTTCGTACACAGACGCCCCACCGCACTGTCGGCCGCGTCGCCGCCGGCACGTGGATTCTCTCCTTAGCGTTAGGCGTTGTCACCTACCTGCTGCTCAACCACGTCTACGCCTACGAGTTCGTGGCCGCCTGATGGCCTGCAACGCCCTCGCCGACGCGGGACTTTTGTCGGTGCGGCCGCAGCCTCCGAGCATGCGGCACGTAGCGTGGGAGCGATCTCGATGAACGTTGCCGTCGCCCAGCCCCCGGCTGACGCGGTGGCCGACCAGTTGCGTGAGACGATTGCGGCGATCGACGGGCTCAGCCGTGTCGACCCGACGGCTGCTGACGTGCTGCTCGCTGTCGACGACGCTACCCTTCGGGCGGCTGTCGACAACGAGCACGGCCGACCGTTGCTCGTGCTGCCAGCAAGCGACAGTGATGACGCGCCAGCCGATCGTTCGACCGTGCTCGCCAACCTCGCGGCCCACGCAACGACAGTGCCAACAACTAGCCGCCGGGTGTTGTCAGTGCAGGCCGATGATACGGCGACGCGTGCTGTTCGGGACTGTGCGATCGTGACGACCGATCCAGCCCGGATCTCGGAGTACCGGGTGATGAGCGAGGAGACGACGCTGACGACGTTTCGTGCCGACGGCGTCGTCGTCGCCACGCCGTTGGGAACGGCCACCTACAGTCGGGCTGCCGGTGGGCCGCGGCTCGCCCCCGATACCGGACTCGCGGTCGTTCCGATCGCGCCGTTTGCGATGACAGCCGATCAGTGGGTTGCCAGCCCGCCGCTGACGCTCCGGGTCGAGCGTGACGACGCCGTGACCGTTCTCGCCGACGGTCGCGAGGTCGCCAGCGGTGGTGCCGACCTCACAGTTTCCGTGTCGGTTGCGGGATCGATCACCGTTGTCGACCGTCGCCGACTCGCCGAGCGCGGCCGCAATTGGAAAAACTCTAATGAGTCGTCGCCACAGGGCTAGGTATGTACGCATTACAGTTTCTCGTTCCCCTCGGCTGGATCGAGACGGTCGGGCCGATGCTCCCGATTGCCATCCTTACCCTCGCGGTCGGCAACATCGTCACCCGGCTGTTGAGCCACCGCACACACAAACAACAGGTTGAGCAAACCGGCGACGACGATGGGCTCAACCGGTATCCGCCACACGTGTTCACCACCACCGGGCTGGTCATCCTCGGGCTGCTGTTCACGGTGTACCGACCGACCAGCGGGATGATCCTCATGCTGCCGGTGATCGGCGTGTTCATCACCGACTTCTTCGAGTACGAGTCACGAGCGGTCGAAGCTCGCAACGATATGACATTTGAACGGCCGAAGGCCGGCATTGCGATCTCACTGCTCGTGTTGGTGTATGCCGCCTACTACAGCCTGCCGTTCCTGTATGAGCCGCTGCTTGACGCGCTGTTAGTGTAACAAACCGGCTCACAGCGTGGTTGCTGTTCTCGGTGCGTGCTCGATCGACAGTCGCTGTTGTTGATTTGTTGGCTCTCCGGTCAAAAAATCGGTTGTAGCTGCTCAACAGATACCGGCGTCGACGCCCAGTCTTACTGGAAGCCGACGCGGCCGCCACGGCGATCGCCGAGTTGGTCGCCGCCGCCTTGGAACTGCTCTTCGATATCCTCGTAGTAGGTCTCGATCTCGTCGGTGACTGTCGGGCGCACCGATTCAAGCGCCCGCCGGAAGTGCTGCATCTCGACTTCCGTCGCGTCGTCGTCATCCCGAAGGGCTTCGATCGCGCTTTCGCGGGCGATCGATTCCAGATCCGAGCCAACGTAGCCGTCGGTGATCTCGGCCACCTCACGAAGGCTAACATCGGGTGACAACGGCGTATCGTCGGTATGAATCTTGAGAATCTGTTCGCGACCCTCTTCACCGGGTTGGGCGACCTTTACAAGCCGATCGAACCGCCCTGATCGCAAGAGGGCGGGGTCGATCATATCCGGGCGGTTGGTCGCGCCGATGACCATCACATTACCCATCTCTTCGAGCCCGTCGAGCTCTGTGAGGAGTTGGTTGACAACGCGTTCGGAGACGTTGTTGCCCATATCCTGCCCGCGAGCGGGCGCGAGACTGTCGAGCTCATCGAAGAAGATGATCGTCGGATCAACCTGCCGGGCCTTCCGGAAGGTCTGGCGGATCGCCTTTTCGCTTTCGCCGACCCATTTCGAGAGCAGCTGTGGCCCCCGCACCGAGATGAAGTTGGCGTTGGTTTCGCTGGCGACAGCCTTCGCCATCAACGTCTTGCCGGTTCCCGGCGGGCCGTACAGCAGCACGCCTTTCGGTGCCTCGACGCCCATGCGGTCGAACTTTTCGGGCGTTGTCAGCGGCCACTCGACGGCCTCTTTGACCTGTTGTTGTGGGGATTCAAGCCCGCCCACGTCGTCCCAGGTGATCTTGGGTAACTCGACGAGCACCTCCCGCATCGCCGAGGGTTCGACCTCGTTGAGCGCGCTTCGGAAATCCTCACGCTTGACGATCATACGATCGATCAAACTCGGCGGGATATCCTCCTCGTCGAGATCGATCTCCGGGAGGTACCGCCGGAGGGCCTTCATCGCCGCCTCCTTGGTCAGACTTTGGACATCAGCCCCGACAAAGCCATGCGTTTCGCCGGCAAGATGGCCCAGCGACACATCATCCGACAGCGGCATGCCACGGGTGTGGATCTGGAGGATCTCCTTGCGGCCGACCTCGTCGGGCACACCGATCTCGATCTCCCGATCAAACCGCCCCGGCCGACGCAGCGCGGGATCGACGCTGTCGACACGGTTGGTCGCGGCGATGACGACGACCTGCCCGCGGGCTTCAAGCCCGTCCATCATCGTCAACAG
>ERZ1034569.429-NODE-429-length-15538-cov-9.811083_pt1 | contig 15538 bp, 11 predicted proteins | sample MGYA00520706_ERZ1034569 | MGnify/ENA primary metagenome ERZ1034569 (study PRJEB33760, sample SAMEA4777722) | hypersaline lake metagenome | biome: hypersaline environment; feature: brines | place: Spain | collected 2014-08 | depth 0 m ...
GCGGCCGGGCGCCCGGGCGGGTGCGTCCCCGGGGGGGGGGTCCCCCGCGGCGGCGGGCGCGCGGCGGGCAACGGGGGCGCCGCCGCCCGGGACCGCCAGTTCGGCCGGGAGATGGCCTGGCGCATCCCGACCGCGGGTGACGACGCCGACGTGACCGCCGCGGTGGTGGATGCGACGGCCAACAAGGGTGCCGAGGCGACCGACGCGTTCGGTGACCGGGTGGCGGCCGAACTCGACGAGCACGATGCCGTCGGCCACGGCGACGTGTCGCGGGCGGTCGACGCCGCTGCCGAGGCCATCGAGGAGGAGTTCGACGTCCGGCTCGGTACCACGGTCCGGGAGAACGCCGTCGCGGCGAGCATCTTCTTCAGCGTTCCCAGCTCCACCCCGTGCGGGTGGGGCTTGATTTCGGCCGTCTCGGCGGGGAGCTGGTCGGTGGCGCGCTCGAACTTCAGTGGCTCGTCCAGTCCCGGCTCCCGCAGTTCGATGCGGGCGTGCGGGTTGACGACCGCGGTGTGCTCGATGTAGTCGTGGAGCTGCTGGCGCGCACGCATGTTCCCCTCCATCTCCAACTCGATGCGGGTGCCGTGGGGACGCTCCCAGGTCGTCCCCCGGTCCACGTCGATCTCGGGCTCGTTCGTGTCCGTGTCGATGATGAGCTCGAAGTAGCGCGCGTCGCCGCCACGTGGCTTGGACGTGATCTTCGCGGGCTTGCCGGAGGTCTTCTGGGAGTACAGCACCGCGGCGGAGATACCGATCCCCTGCTGGCCGCGGTTCTGCTCGCGCTTGCCGAACCGGGAGCCGTACAGCAGTTTGCCGAAGATCTTCGGGACCTGTTCCCTGGTGATGCCGGGGCCGTTGTCCTCGACCACGAGCCGGTAGTAGTCGTCCAGTTCCTCGATCTCGACGTAGATGTCCGGGAGGACGTCGGCCTCCTCGGTAGCGTCGAGGGCGTTGTCGACGGCCTCCTTGACGGCCGTGACGAGCCCTCGGGCCCCCGAGTCGAACCCGAGCATATGCTTGTTCTTGTCGAAGAACTCGGCGATGGAGATGGCGCGTTGCTCCCCGGCGAGCTCCTCGGCGATGCCCTCGCCGCCATCACCCCCGCTTCCACCGAGTTCCGACTGGAACGATGTCATTACCGGACTCCTATCCCGCGCGAGCGTAAAACCTGCCCGCTACCATGGTGGAAGTGGAGCGCACCCGTCGGACGCCCGGCTGCCGTCCGGCATCCGGGGACGCCGACACCGGCTCGGGGAAAGCGCGCGCGCGCGTGGGAGGGTTTAAAAGTGGGGGGCTATTAGATACGGTAGATAGATGTCTCAGGGTTACAGCGAGGACAACATCCAGACCCTCGAAGGACTAGAAGCGGTCCGGAAGCGGCCCGCGATGTATATCGGCTCGACTGACACGCGGGGGCTGCACCACCTCGTCTACGAGGTCGTCGATAACTCCATCGACGAGGCTCTCGCCGGCTACTGCGACCATATCGAGGTCACGGTCCACGAGAACGGTTCGGTGACGGTCAGCGACGACGGTCGCGGCATCCCGGTGGGTGAGCACGAGTCCGGCAAGTCCGCCGTCGAGGTCGTGATGACCGTCCTCCACGCGGGCGGGAAGTTCGACAAGGACTCCTACCAGGTGTCGGGCGGACTCCACGGCGTCGGCGTCTCCGTCGTGAACGCGCTCTCCCAGTGGCTCGAGGTCGAGGTCAGGCGCGACGGCGGGGTCTACCGGCACCGCTTCGACCACGGCGACCCCGAACAGGGGCTCGAACGGGTCCGGGATATGGAGCCCGACGAGGAGACCGGGACCACCATCCAGTTCTGGCCGGACCCGGAGATCTTCGAGACGCTGGAGTTCACGTACTCCACGCTCGCCTCCCGGCTGCGGGAACTGGCCTTCCTCAACCCGGGCGTCGCCATCACCATCGGGGACGAGCGCGAGGACCGCTCCCAGACCTTCGAGTACGAGGGCGGTATCCGCGAGTTCGTCGGGTTCCTCAACGAGACTCGCGACGTGCTCCACGACGACGTCGCCTACATCGAGGGGACCGGCGAGACGGACGACGGCCCGGTCGAGGTGGAGATCGCCATCCAGGCGACCGCCGGGGTGCAGGGCTCCATCCACGCCTTCGCGAACAACATCAACACCCGCGAGGGTGGTACCCACATGACCGGGTTCAAGACCGCGCTCACACGCGTGGTCAACGACTACGCCACCACACAGGGGATGCTGAACGATATCGACGGCACGCTCAAGGGTGAGGACATCCGCGAGGGCCTCACCGCCGTCCTCTCCATCAAGCATCCCGACCCGCAGTTCGAGGGGCAGACGAAGACGAAACTCGGCAACGGCGAGGTCAGAGGGATAGTGGAGGGCATCGTCCACAAGCGGCTCTCGGCCTATCTGGAGGAGCACCCGGACACCGCCGAGGCCGTCGTCGCGAAGGCGGTCGAAGCCGCCAAGGCCCGGATGGCCGCCAAGAAGGCCGAGGAGCTGACCCGCCGGAAGTCCGCGCTCGACTCGACCAGCCTCCCGGGGAAGCTGGCGGACTGCCAGAGCCGCGACCCGGAGGAGGCCGAGCTGTTCGTCGTCGAGGGGGACTCCGCCGGCGGGAGCGCCAAGCAGGGCCGGAACCCCGAGTTCCAGGCGGTCCTGCCGCTCCGCGGGAAGATCCTCAACGTGGAGAAGCACCGGCTCGACCGCATCCTCGAGAACGACCAGATCCGGAACCTCATCACCGCCGTCGGCACCGGCATCGGCGACGAGTTCGACATCAAGGAGTGTCGCTACCACAAGATCATCATCATGACGGACGCGGACGTGGACGGCGCCCACATCCGGACGCTGATGCTGACCTTCCTCTACCGGCACATGCCGGAGCTACTGGAGCGTGGCTACGTCTACGCGGCCCAGCCGCCCCTCTATCGGGTCCGGTACCGGGGGGAGACATACGACGCCATGACCGAGGCCGAGCGCGACCGCATCGTCAACGAGGTCTGTGACGGCTCGCCCGACCAGGTCCAGCGGTTCAAGGGCCTCGGCGAGATGAACCCGGAGCAGCTCTGGGACACGACGATGAAGCCCGACAACCGCATCCTCAAGCAGATCAACATCGAGGACGCGGCGACCGCCGACCGGATGTTCTCCGTGCTGATGGGCGACGCGGTGGAACCCCGCAAGCAGTTCATCAAGGAGCACGCCGAGGACGCCGAGTGGGTCGACATCTGAGTCGCCCACCGCACTCGATTCTCGACGGCAGTTCGCGGAACGAGCCGGCGTGGACGTGCCGGGCCGGGAGACTTTAACGGGGGGGCACCGTAGGTTCGGATAACGGGTTCGGGGCCCAGCCCGGATGAACCCCCGATTTCGGCCGCCGTAGTGGCCCCGACGAGTCCACACCGGAACCCACCAGGACACAACATGAGTTCAGAGACACCGGATATCCCCGACGAGGTCGCCGAGCGGATAGAGAGCGTCCGCGTCGAGGACGAGATGGAGCAGTCGTACATCGACTACGCGATGAGCGTCATCGTCGGGCGCGCCCTGCCGGACGCCCGGGACGGCCTGAAGCCAGTCCAGCGGCGCATCCTCTATGCGATGCACGAGATGGGCGTCACCTCGAACGCTGGCCACCGGAAGTCCTCGAACGTGGTCGGGGAGACGATGGGGAACTACCACCCCCACGGTGACAGCGCCATCTACGACGCGCTGGCGCGGATGGCCCAGGGGTTCTCGCTGCGCTATCCGCTGGTCGATGGCCAGGGGAACTTCGGCAGCATCGATGGCGACCCGCCGGCCGCGATGCGGTACACGGAGGCCCGGATGGCGCCGCTGGCCGAGGAGATGCTGGACGACATCGAGCAGGACACCGTCGACTTCGAGTCCAACTACGACGACCGGCTCACGGAGCCGGCGGTGCTGCCGGCGGCGTTGCCCAACCTGCTGTTGAACGGTGCTTCCGGCATCGCGGTCGGGATGAGCACGAACATCCCGCCCCATAACCTCGGCGAGGTGGTCGACGCCTGTATCCACGTTATCGAGAACCCGGACTGCGCCATCGCGGACCTCATCGAGACGAAGGAGTCGCCCGGCCCCATCGAGGGTCCCGACTTCCCGACCGGTGCGCGCATCGTCGGGAAGGAGGGCGTCTACGACGCCTACACGACCGGCAAGGGCCGCGTGCGGGTCCGGGCCGACTACGAGGTCGAGCACGACGAGGGCGGGAAGGACCGCATCATCATCACCGCCTTCCCGTACCAGGAGAACAAGGCCCGGCGCATCGAGCGCATCGCCGACGACGTCAACGACGGGAAGATCGAGGGCATCACGGATATCCGTGACCAGTCCGACCGCGACGGCGTCCGCGTGGTCATCGAGCTGAAACGCGGTGCGAACACGGAGGTCGTGGAGAACCAGCTGGTCGAGCGCCACCTCGAGACGACGTTCGGCGTCAACTGCGTCGCGCTGGTCGACGACCAGCCCCAGCGGCTCGACCTGAAGCGGCTGCTGGAGACGTACGTCGACCATCGGCGCGAGGTCGTGCGCCGGCGCTCCGAGTTCCTGCTCGAGGAGGCCGAGGACCGCGCGCACATCCTCGAGGGGCGGCTGCAGGCGCTGCAGAACGTCGACGAGGTCGTCGACCTCATCCGAGGGAGCGAGGACCGTTCGGCGGCCATCGAGGCCCTGCAGACCGACGAGGACGCGCTCGGCTTCACCCTCAGCGAGGCCCAGGCCGAGCATATCGTCCGGATGCAACTCGGGTCGCTCACGTCGATGGAGGCCGAGGACGTGCAGACCGAGTACGCGGAGGTCCAGGACGAGATCGAGCGCCTGGAGACCATCCTCGGCTCGCAGGCCGAACTCGACCGTGTCGTCACCGAGGAGCTCGAGGAGATGAAGGCGCGGTACGACGACGAGCGCCGGACGACGTTCATGGAGGACGTCGGCTCGGTCACGCGCGAGGACCTCATCCCCGAGGAGGACGTGGTCGTCGTCGTCACCGAGGAGGACTACGTCAAGCGGATGCCTCTGGAGGAGTTCGACCCCCAGCACCGGGGCGGCAAGGGCATCATCGGCGTCCGGCCGAAGGACGGCGACCGCGTCGCGACCGTCTTCGAGGCGAACACGCACGACTACCTGCTCTGTTTCACCAGCACGGGCCAGGTCTACCGCCTGAAGACCTACGAGATCCCCGAGATGGGCCGCACCGCGCGGGGCACGTCGGCCCAGCAGGTGCTCGACCTCGACGGTGAGGAGGAGATCAACGCCGTCGTCGACGTGGCCGACCTCGACGAGGAGAACTACCTCGCGATGGCCACCCGGAACGGCTACGTCAAGCGGACCGCCGTCGGCGAGTTCGAGAACGTCCACTCGGGCGGCATCCGCGCGATCAAACTGGAGGGGGGTGACAGCCTCGCCGACGTCGAGGTCACCGACGGCGAGATGGACCTCGTCATCGCCAGCCGACAGGGGATGACCATCCGCTTCGACGAGTCCGAGGCCCGGTCGATGGGCCGGACCGCGCGCGGCGTGAACGGTATCAAGCTCCAGGGGGACGACGAGGTCGCCGGGCTCGTCGCCACCGGCGACGAGGACGAGCGCGCGCTCCTGACCGTCACCCGGATGGGCTTCGGGAAGCGAACGCCGCTCTCGGAGTACCGGCGACAGTCGCGCTACGGCAAGGGGCTCATCGACATCAAGACCAGTGAGCGCAACGGCCACGTAGTCTCCGTCAACGCCGTCACCGCGGACGACGGGCTGGTCATCATGAGCGAGAGCGGACAAATAATGCGGACCCACGTCGACGAGGTGTCGACCCAGGGCCGGAACACGATGGGGGTCGTCGTGATGCGGCTCGACGACGGGGACTGGGTCGCGAGCGTCGACACCATCCCGGCGATCGACAACGCCCCCGACGCGGGGGCGGACGCGACGGGAGAGGAGTGACCGGCTACTCCGGCTCGTCCTCGTAGAACCGGTCGTCCAGCGCCCGCTGGCTCGGAATCGTCTCCTCCTCGCCCTCGACGCGGTCGACGCGCAGCTGCGTCCGTTCCTCGCTCATCCCGAGGCCCTCGGCCATCCGGCGCTCGACCTCGGCGGGGTCGTCGGCCTCGGAACCGACCTTCCGGGCGATGTGGAACAGCCCGAGCCCGACCGTGACGAACAGGACCGTCATCGCCCCCATCGCGAGGGAGGCGCCCGTCTCGCCGCCGACGACCAGCGCGCCGACCAGCACGACCACGACCGCTACCAGTACGGCGCCCCCCGCGACCAGTGTCGGGGACGGCCCGTTGCCGCCCTCCCCGTCGGCCTCCGTGTTATCGCGCACGTGTTCGGGGACGGGTCCGAGTATCAAAACCCTGGCCCCGCCTCCGCGACCAGCAGACACAATACCGACCCCCGCACAGTCCGGGCCATGTCGGACGTGGGCTCGCAGTCGTACGCGGACCGGGTGTACGACTGGTGGAGCGAGCACCCGCGGCTGTTCGATGCGTTCCTCCGCGGCGCGTTCATGGGCCGCTACGACGAACTCCGGCGGACCGCCGCGGACCGCCTCGCCCCGGACCGTGATGGCCCCGTCATGGACCTGGCCTGCGGTGCCGGGCCGAACTTCGACCTCCTGGCCGAGCGCCTCTCCCCGGGCGGAACCGTCGTCGGTCTCGACCACTCGCCGGGCATGGTCCGGGCCGCGCGCGACCGCGCGACCGAGCGGAGCGACGACGTCGCCATCCGCGTTACCCGCGGTGACGCCGCGTCGCTCCCGTTCCCCGACGACGCCTTCGGGGCCGTCCTCTGTACGCTCTCGCTGTCCGCGATCCCCGACCACGTCCGCGCCATCGCCGAGGCGCGACGCGTGCTCCGCCCGGGCGGCCGGTTCGTCGTCTTCGACGCTCAGCCGTACCAGTCCGGCCCGGGTCGACTGCTGAACCCGCTCATCAACCGGGTCTCCGCGCGAGCGACGAACTGGTACCCCGGGCGCCACCTCCCGACCGACCTGCGCGCGGCGTTCGGCGCCGACAGCGTCGCGGTCGACCTGTTCAACGGTGGGACGGCGTTTCTCGCGACGGCGACCGTCTGAGCTCTCGCCTCCGCCGTGTCGTATCACCGGTTGTCGGTATACGTTCCGAACTAGCCGCCTAACTGTCGAAAACGGTTCGTAACTCTAAAATGGGGGAGATATTCTACGAGGGCCCAGTATCTGTGACTGGAGGCGGACACACGCGAGCGAGGCGAGCGCGTTCCCCCGGCACCGGAGCGCTGCAGGCGCCGCGAGGAAGCCCGAGGCGTCGGCCCGTTCAGAGGATACGCTTGCCGAGGGCGCTCGCGACCAGTTCGACCGCGAGTTCGGCGGTCCGGTTGTGGTCGTCGAGGATGGGGTTGACCTCGACGACCTCCAGCGAGACGAGGTCGTCGCGGTGGTCGGCGACGCCCTCCATGGCGGCGTGGGCCTCGCGATAGGTGACGCCGCCGCGGACGGGCGTCCCGACCCCGGGCGCCTCATCGGGGTCGAGGAAGTCCATGTCCAGCGAGACGTGGAAGCCGTCCCGGGCGTCGGTTGCGATGTCGAACGCCTCGTCGGCGACGGCGGGTACCCCCCGTTCGTCGACGTCGCTCATGGTGTAGACGGTCACCTCCGAGGCCGCGAGCGCGTCGCGCTCGTCCCCGTCGAGCGAGCGGACGCCGACAAGCACGGTGTTGGCGGGGTCGATACCGCTGCGGGCCCAGTCGTGGCCGACGAACTCGTCGACCCCGAGCGTGGCCGCCAGGCTCATCCCGTGGACGTTGCCGGTTGGAGTGGTCGAGGGGGTGTTGTAGTCGCCGTGGGCGTCGAACCAGACCAGCCCGATGTCCCGGTCGCGGGCGGCGCCGCCGAGTGAGCCGATGGCGATGGAGTGGTCGCCGCCGAGGACGAGCGGGAACTGGCCGTCGGCGAGCGTGTCCTGCACCGCATCCGAGAGCGTGGTGCAGACCTCGCGGGTTTCGGCGAGGAACTTCGCACGGTCCCCGTACTCCCCGCTGGCGCTGTCGCGGGTCTCGGGCCCCGGGACGGGGAGGTTCCCGGCATCCACGCACGTGTGGTCGGCGGTCTCGACGGCCGTCGCCAGCCCCGCGTAGCGGATGGCCGAGGGACCCATGTCGACGCCACGCCGGTCGGAGCCGAGGTCCATCGGGACACCGATGAGCCGAACGTCCATACACACGGGTCCGACGCCCCCGCTGATATGGCTATGGGCACCGGTCGTTCGGCCGGGCCCTCACCGGTACTGGTCGCAGACGCGCTCGATACCCTCCGCGAAGTCGATCTCGGGCTCCCAGCCCGTCGCCTCCCGCATCTCCGAGGGGTCGGCCATCGTGTCGTGGACGTAGGCGTCCCCGGGGATGCGGTTCTCCTCGTAGCGGGGCTCGATGTCAGTCCCGAGCGCGTCGTTCAGGTGGTCGACGAGTTCGTTGAGCGAGTACGACTCGCCGGTCCCGAGGTTGTAGATGCCCTGGAGGTCGTGGTCGGCCGCCAGTTCGATGCCCCGGACGATGTCGTCGACGTGGGTGAAGTCCCGGGTCTGGGTGCCGTCGCCCCAGATCTCCGGGCGCTCGCCGCGCGCGATGGCGTCGGCGAACTGGGCGATGAGGTTGGCGTACTCGCCCTTGTGGGCCTCTGCGCCGCCGAAGCCCTGATAGACGGAGAAGAAGCGGAGCCCGCAGGTCGTGAGGTCGTAGTGATGGGCGAAGTACTCGGCGTAGCGCTCGCGCGCCAGCTTCGAGGCCTCGTAGCCCGTCCGGGCCGTGACGGGCAGGTCCTCCGGCGAGGGCTCGGTGCGGTCGCCGTAGATGGAGGATGTCGAGGCGTAGACGACCCGGTCGCAGCCGTCGCGGCGGGCCTGGTCGACCGTGTTGACGAACCCCTCGATGTTGACCCGTGCGCCCTTCGCGGGGTCGTCCTCGTGCATGAAGTACGAGGAGAGCGCCGCCAGGTGGAAGACGACGTCGACATCGGTCGGCAGGTCGTCGTCCAGTACGGACCCCTCGATGAACTCGACCGCGTTGTCGAGGTTGTCGGGCGTCCCGAGGTAGCCGTCGTCGAGCGCGATGACCTCGTTGTCGGCGGCCAGGTTGTTCGCGAGGTTCGACCCGATGAACCCGGCGCCGCCGGTCACGAGCACGCGGTTGCCGTCCATACCGGCGGTCCCGGAGCCGCGTGCAAAGCGGTGTCGGTCTCCGGCGGTCGCTGCGGTCGTCCGGACAGCACACCGCTCAGCCGAACCACCACCGGATTTATGCAAAACGGTGGTGTATCGTCCGTTACATGTCGTCCATCGAGCTCACTCCCAGTCAGAAGTCGATCCTACAGGAACTCGTCAACCTCTACCGGGAGTCCGAAACCGCGGTGAAGGGAGAGGACATCGCCGACCGTGTCGACCGCAACCCGGGCACCATCCGCAACCAGATGCAGTCCCTGAAGGCCCTCCAGCTGGTGGAGGGGGTACCCGGGCCCAAAGGCGGGTACAAGCCGACCGCGGGCGCCTACGAGGCCCTCCAGATCGAAGAGATGGATCAGGCCGCCGACGTCCCGTTCTTCCACAACGACGAGGCGGTCGAGGGGGCCAACGTCCAGGAGATCGACCTCACCAGCGTCCACCACCCGGAGCTCTGCCGCGCTGAGATCCGTATGCAGGGCTCCATCTCGGCGTTCCACGAGGGCGACCCCATCCAGGTCGGGCCGACCCCGCTCTCGAAACTGGTCATCAAGGGGACCCTGGAGGGGAAGGACGACACGAACAACACGCTCATCATCACCATCGACGATATGCGGGCGCCCGCCGAGGAGCCCGCGCACTGACTGCGTGTCCTCAGCCCACCGCCCCCTCACCCTGTGCGACCGTGGATGACAGGTTCGGCTGTGATCAGCGGTCGTCCTGACCCCCGATGGTCCCGAACCGCCTGCGTGAGCACGTCACACGGTCTCGCGCCCCCGAATCAACAGCTTTGTATCCGGTCGACCCAGAATCGGCATCATGACAGAGGACGTTGTCGTGCTTGGTTCGGGCTACGCCGGGACTGGCACGGTCCTGAGTCTCGAGGACGAACTGGACGGGGAGGCCGACGTGACGTGGATCTCCGACGTCCCGCACCATCTCGTGCTGCACGAGTCCCACCGGTGCATCCGGGACCCCTCGCTCGAGGGGAAGATCACCTTCGACTGCGACGACATCGCGGGCCCGGGCACCCGTTTTGTCGAGGGGCGCGTCGAGGAGGTCGACGTCGACGACCGGACGATCCGTCTCGCGGACGACTCGACCGTCGACTACGACTACCTCGTCGTCGGCTTCGGCTCGCAGACGGCCTTCTTCGGCATCGACGGGCTGGAGGAGCACTCGCTCACGCTGAAGACCCTCGACGACGCCCTCGAGATCCACGAGGAGGTCAAGCAGGCCGCTCGCGAGGCCTCACGCAACGACCCCGCCCAGGTGGTCGTCGGCGGTGCCGGGCTCTCGGGCATCCAGTCGGCTGGTGAGATCGCCGAGTTCCGTGACCGCCACCGCGCCCCGATAGATATCCACCTCGTCGAGGGGCTGGACAACGTCTTCCCGAACAACGACCCGGTCGTGCAGGCCAAGCTCGGGAACCTGCTCGAGGAGGCCGGCGTCAACATCATGACCGGGGAGTTCATCGGCGAGGTCGACGAGGACACCGTCTACGTCGGCGACGACACGGAACTGGACTACGACGTGCTGGTCTGGACCGGCGGCATCACGGGCCAGAACGCCGCCGAGACGACCGGCGTCGATCAGGACGAGCGCTCACACCGTCTCCACGCGGCCACCGACTTCCGCACCGAGGACGACCGCGTCTTCGCGCTCGGCGACGCCGCGCTGGTCGACCAGGGCGAGACCCCGGCCCCGCCGACCGCCCAGGCCGCCTGGCAGGCCGCCGAGGTCGCCGGCGAGAACGTCGCCCGCGCCATCCGCGGCCAGCCCATGAAGAAGTGGCAGCACGAGGACAAGGGGACGCTCGTCTCCGTCGGCGACGACGCCGTCGCGCACAACGTCATCGGCGTCAGGAACGTCACCGAGACGTTCGGCGGGCCGGCCGCCGAGCAGCTGAAGAAGATCGTCGCCGTCCGCTGGATCAACGACGTCGCCGGACCGGTCGCCGCAGCGAAGGCGTACCCCGACATGTAGACGAGCGTTCTACCCGTCGGGTCTCCTCGCGCCGCCTGCGGCGGCGCTGCGGGAACCGGCTGGCGGGCGGGCCCCGCCAGCTCATAGATTGCCGGCGGAGCCGGCAATCCGCTCCTCGCAAAAACCGTTCGGAAAACTCCGCTGCCCCCCGTCCGCTCCCCTCACTCCGGCCGGTGAAACCGCGCTCGCTCCGCTTGTGCGGTATGCAGTCGACTCGTACCGGCTGTTCGCGGTGCTACCCGGTCAGGTCCTTCCGTCGCCGCCGGATCGTCTCAGCCTGCTCGCCCTGCCTGTCCACGTCCGCGAGCTGCTCGGCCGCTTCCAGGGTGCGGATGCCGCTGTCGAGGAAGCTCAGGACGTCGCCGGGATAGGCGTAGACGAGGTAGTCGTCGCTCATCACGTCGACGATGGCATCCGGACCGAGCCCCTGCGCGCGCAGGTCCAGCAGGTACGAGATGAACTTCTCCTCCGGGTGGCCACAGTGTGGGTTGGACTGGCAGTCGCAGTCGAGGAAGTCCTCGGCGAAGTCGAGCACCCGGTCCTGGGTCGCCTCGTCGAGGTTGGTCAGCCCCTCGCCCCCGAACAGGATGTCCAGGGTCGCGCCGGAGAACGCCCCTTTCGGGAAGTTCGTCTCCAGTTGCGAGGCGAGCTGCCGGTGGTTCTTGACGTAGATCTTGTCCGTGATGGCCACGCGTACCCGGCTGTTGGATACGTGACGGCTAAAGCGGTGCGGTCGACGGTGTGTGTCGGTGTGGCGGGCAGCGCTGAAGGCGTAACGTATATTCGCGCCGTCGCGCTACTCACGGGTGCGTGTCCGGGTTGGGGTATTGGTATCCTCCAAGCTTGTGGTGCTTGGGAAGCGGGTTCGATTCTCGCACCCGGACTCACAACTTATCACTCGAATAAACTCGTAGCCGCGTCCATTTCTTTCGAAGTGGGTTAGATTGGAGAGAATCTCCCCTGGATTCTCACGAGCGGGCGTGAAATCGGTACCGGGAGAACCGTTCTCCCTGGGCGTGTTGCTGGCTCCCGGACCACTACTGCACGCTCCGGCCGGGGTCGGTCGGCCCGTAGAACTCCCCGTGGAAGGCGAAGGGGAGCCGGTGCGGGAGTTCGGCCCGGCCGAGCTCGCGGAACGAGGCCGCGTCCAGCACCAGCAGGAAGGTGTGGTCCGCGTCGGTGTCGAGGACGAGCGAGAGGACCACACCGTCGTCCTCCGTATCCGCCTCGGGCGCGGGGACGAACACCGGCTCGCCGGGGTGGCAGTCCGGCTCCGTCCAGCGGTCGGCGTAGCCCGGCGCCCGGGCGGTGTCGACCTTCGCGAGATGCGTCGGGAGCGAACCGTCGCCACGCGTCTCGACGCAGTAGACGTAGCGGTGCTCGCGGCCGTTGTGGCGCCGGTAGTGGACGGTCGGGAACTCGACGGGACCCGAGAGCAGCGGCTCGCGGGCCGTGCGTTCCCCCTCACCGTCGAGCGGGAGCCGGTAGCGGACGAGGTCGCCCGCCGGCAGGTCGACGTCGTCGCTCCGGAGGTTGTCCAGGGTGAGGCCCGTCACGGCCCGCTCGTCGGGGAACGCGACGAGGTCGAGCACGAGCCCTTCGGCTGCCCCGTCGCCGACCTCGTACGCGTTGGCGACGTGGTAGACGAAGAAGGGGTCCGCCGGGACCGTGGCGACGCGGTCGCCGTCGCGGGTCAGGACGTGGAACCGGGCGTCGCGGCCGTAGTCGGTGAACGCGTCGAGGAACGTCTCGCGGGTGAATGCCCCCCGCAGGAGGACGGACCCGTCGAGACCGAAGGGGATCTCGGGGACGACGACGTGGTTCTCGGTCAGTGCGAACGCGTGGACGTACGGTAACTCCTCGAACGAGAGTGTTGCGAGCGGCTCGGGTTCGGGCAGCGGGACGTCGCCGTCGCCGGTCACGGTCGGTGCGCCGGGGTCGTCCGGCCGGCGGAAGAGCGTGTACTCGACCTCCCGGCCGTAGGTGACCCCGAGTTCGTAGAACGTCGGGCCGTCCGGCCGGAACGCGGGGACGTGATGGCGGTGGCCGAGCGTCAGGTCGCAGTCGAGGCCGGCGGTCTCGTCGGCCCGCCCCAGCGGTTCGAGGTCGTCGTCGACGGCCTGGGCCCAGGGCGACTCGGTGACCGCCAGGTCCGTTCCGGCGACGTTCGCCACGCCGATGACCGGGTTGTCGGGGAAGACACCGGCGACTGTCTGGTAGAGCCGGACGGGCAGCGAGCGGTCGGCCGGCGTCCCGGGGAACGGCGTGCGGACGCCTCTGCCGGCGTCGGCGTGGCGGCGGTCCCGACTATCGACGTGGCGGTTCCGGTAGCGAACGGTCCCGTCGCCGACGTGGAGCCGCCGGAGCATCCCGAACGGGTCGAACCAGTGGCCGAGGTCGGTGTCGCCAGCCTCGAAGACGCCGGGGCCGTTGGCGAGGTAGGTCCCCTCCAGCCATCCCGGCAGGGTCCCGGTCACGGAACACTCAGTCGTGCGCTCCTCGTGCTGGCTGCGGAGGCCCGCAGTCGCGGGGTTCGACACATTGGCCCAACGGGTGCCGCGGTAAAGTAACCCCGGTCCGACCGACCCCGTCGCCGGCCCCTGCCCGCCCGGGTCCCACCCGGCTTATGCGGCCGCCCCCCCTGGTCCGGGACATGGACGCAGCACTGGTCACCGTCGGGGACGAACTCCTGGCCGGTGACACGGAGAACACGAACGCGACCTGGCTGGCCCGCGAGCTGAGCGAGCGCGGCGTTGACGTCCGTCGGGTGCTGACTGTCCCCGACGTGGCGGCCGAGATCGCCGACGCGGTCCGGGAGTACGCGGGCCGGTACGACGCCGTCATCGTGACCGGCGGGCTCGGCGGGACGCCGGACGACCTGACGATGGACGCCGTCGCCACGGCCTTCGACCTGCCGCTGGAGCCGAACGACCTCGCGCGGGCGGATCTCGAGCGGACGCTGGAGGCCATCGCCGGCGACTACCCCGAACTCGACGTGGACATCGAGGCCGAGGCGTCGCTCCCCGCGGGCGCCCGCCCGCTCATCAACGATGCCGGGCTCTCGCCGGGCGCCGTCGTCGAGAACGTCTACGTCCTGCCGGGCATCCCGGGGGAGATGCAGCACATGTTCGAGGCAGTGGCCGACGAGTTCGCCGGGGACGTCGAGTCGCGGCTGCTCTACACGGAGGAGCCGGAGGCCAACCTCATCGAACGGCTCGACAGCGTCCGTCACCGGTTCGGCGTGGAGGTGGGCTGCTACCCGGACCGGGAAGCCGGCCACAACCGCCTGAAGCTCCGGAGCGACGATCCCGACGCCCTGGCGGAGGCCTTCGAGTGGCTCCGCGCGGCGGTCGACCTCGTCGAACCGGACGCCTGATTCACGGCACGTTGCTCCGACACCGTGGGTTGAAGCATCGTGGTGGTCAAACGGCGATATGCCAAGCTATCGCATCGGGAGGATCTTCGGCATCCCGATCGAGCTGGACCTGACCTTCCTGCTCGTCCTCCCGGTGTTCGCGTACGTCATCGGGTCCCAGATGGGCGAGTGGGTGGGCATCCTGAACGGCACGCTCTCGGCGGGTATCGCCCCCGGGCCGTTGACTCGGGACCCGGTTGTCGCCTTCGGGCTCGGGGCCGCCGCGGCGGTCGGGCTGTTCGTCTGCGTGCTGCTGCACGAACTCGGTCACAGTGTGACGGCGATGCGCTACGGCGTGGAGATAACCAGCATCAAACTCTGGCTGTTCGGCGGCGTCGCCCAGCTGTCGCGCTTCCCCGAGGACTGGAAGCAGGAGCTGTACATCGCCGTCGCGGGCCCCGTCGTCAGCGTCGCGCTCGGGGCCGCCTTCTTCAGCGCCTTCCGGGTCCTCCCGGGTGGGTCTGCCGAGGCCGCCAACGCCGGCGCCGCCCTCCTGCTCGGCTACCTGGCGCTCACCAACGTCGCGCTCGCGGTGTTCAACATGCTCCCGGGCTTCCCGATGGACGGCGGCCGCGTGCTCCGGGCGCTGCTCGCCCGCGACCGGCCGTACGCCCGTGCCACCAAACTCGCCGCCTCGGTCGGCAAGGGGTTCGCCTTCCTATTGGGCTTCTTCGCGCTCTTCGGCGGCAGCGGCATCAACCTCTACCTCGTCGCCATCGCCTTCTTCATCTACATGGGTGCCTCCTCGGAGGCCCAGCAGACGATGCTCCGGGCCGCGTTCGAGGGTGTCTCCGTCGACGACGTGATGACGCCCGTCGACCAGGTCCGGACTGTCGACGCCGAAACCTCCGTCGCGGAGCTCATCGACCGGATGTTCCGAACCCGACACACCGGCTTCCCCGTGACCCGCAACGACCGGCTCGTCGGCATGATCACCCTG
>ERZ1034569.430-NODE-430-length-15493-cov-13.393186_pt1 | contig 15493 bp, 12 predicted proteins | sample MGYA00520706_ERZ1034569 | MGnify/ENA primary metagenome ERZ1034569 (study PRJEB33760, sample SAMEA4777722) | hypersaline lake metagenome | biome: hypersaline environment; feature: brines | place: Spain | collected 2014-08 | depth 0 m ...
GTTCTGCTCGACCGATGATGCTGACGTAGTGGTCGTATATGCTGACGTGGGTCTCCGTGAGTTCTTCGATGGTCTCCCGTGTTTTCCCGTTTGTTCCGATGACGCGTCCTTTAACACGTGTCACGTCGTCATCGCCTGCGTAGTCTTTGATATTGAGTGATTGCAGTAAGTAATCTTTTTTGAGTATGAGGCTCGCGGTGCTAGGGTTGAAGCCTTTTCCGACAGCTCTGACTACTTCTTGCATGAAGTACACGTCGACGCTCTCGTCGCTCTCGATTTCGACGTCGCCTGTGTCGCTGTCAATGGTTATCTCGCAGTCACCTTGTTTTTCTAAGCGCTTCTTTGATTTGCCGTCTGTGCCTATGAGTGCGCCTATACGGTCATCTGGGATGGCGGTCTCAGCCATATGTGTGTCTGGTAATTCTGTTTCTTCAGGCATGGGTTGGAAAGTGATGTGGTGGACACGGGAGCCGTGTCCGGATGTCTCGGTGCCTTATGCGGCGCTGAGTAGTCCTAGTCCAAGGCTGCCGACGAGGCTGCCAACGAAGAGGAAGAGTAATGCTCCGATGACGATTGCGACGAGAATGCCTGGCAGGATAAGGACCAGTATTGATTTGACGACGCTTAGGTCATACACGGTCATAATGGCGTACACGGAGAAGGCTATCATGTAGAGGCCGACTAGTATTGATAGGAACCATCCTAGTATAGGGATGACTGCGACCCAGTATGCGAGTGTGGCGTTCGACATCACTGCGAAGATGTCACGGTATGAGCCTTGCCCGCCGAAGAGCTTGGCGAACAAGTGTGTGATGCCTGATCCGATTGCGAGTCCGATGAGGTAGCTGATAGGGTTGGTGATAATACCGAGGGGGTTCAGCGTGCCTATTGCTGTGGCGAGCCCTGCAATTATCGCGGTGATGATGCCGTATGTGACGGCGTCGCCGTTATTCTGTAGGGCTCTAACGCCGTCTTCTTCGAACTGTAGTGCTTGTAAAGTGTCTTGCAATGAATCAGTGTAACTCATATACTGAGAGTTATGCAGAAGGTCCTTTATTATTGTTATCCTGGGAGTGCGTCGTCAAATTCCTCTCTGAGTTTCTCAAACGCAGCTTCTATCCTGTCTTCGCTTATGAACTTTGAGTAGAATTTTTTGAAGTTACGTAGGTCGCGTTCGAAGAGATCGGAGGCGTTCATACTGTCTAACGGCGTGGCTTGACCCATGTCGATAAACACGGGTTTGTCTTTGAAGTTCAATATGTTGAACTGTGAGAGGTCTGCGTGGACCAAGCCGGCTTTTATCAAACCGCGGATCTGCCGGATTGATCGTTTGAAGAACATGTCGTCGTTGTCAGGGTAGGCGTCTTTGAGTTGGGGAGCAATGCGTCGGTCCCCGATGAGTTCCATGACGAGGATGTTGTCCTTGAACTCGTACGGTGTTGGGACGTTCACATGGTCTCGTGCAAGCATGAGATTACGGTATTCTCGTTTCACCCAGGAGAAAACGATTTTGCGACGATGGTTTTGGATCGTGTCGAACCGTTTGTCCCCGCTGATGTAACGGTACATCTTGTTGAAATTACCGTTTTCAACCCTGTATATTTTAACAACGACGAAGCTGTCGTCTTCTCGTCGTGCTGTGAAGACGTTGGCTTCTTTACCAAGTGCTATCGGCTCACCGAGTTCTTCGAAGTAGCCGTCTGAGGCCAGTTTGAATATGTTACGCTTTGTCTTCTTATCAAATACGTTTTCGACTCGTTTGAACCGTTCAGCACTGTACTTAGGAGATGCCATCGTCATTGTGAGAGGTCATCCTTGCTTAAAGGCGTAAGGGGTGAGGAAGACCTATAAACACAGGATTCGTTCCATTCAATATGGACTTGTCAATTGAAGATATGCGATCATTTTGTAAGCGGAAAGGCATCATCTATCCCTCAGGTAGTATTTACGGTGGCATACAGGGATTCTTTGACTATGGCCCGGTCGGATCAGAGCTTAAACGTAGCTTGACCAATGCTTGGTGGGATGCGTTCGTCCGTGATGACGATGACGTCGTCGGTGTTGACGGAGCGATCATCACAAACCCGTCAGTATGGGAGGCTAGCGGCCACGTTGATAGCTTCACGGACCTCATATTAGAGTCAGAGGACGGCGCGTATCAGATACGAGCAGATCATTTCTTAGAGGACGAACTCGGCGGGGATTACGATGGAGTGAGTAAGGAGCGCGTGGACGAACTCGTTGAAGAACACGGTTTGACAGCTCCAAACGGAGAAGAGTTCAAGCCGTGCCAACCGTTCAACCTCATGTTTGAAACACAGGTCGGTCCGAAACAATCATCGTCTAACAAGGCTTACCTCCGACCTGAAACCGCTCAGCTCATCTTCTCGAATTTTAAGCACGTCCGAGAAAACGCGCGGATGACCTTGCCATTTGGCATCGCTCAAACCGGAAAGGCGTTCCGCAACGAGATAAGCCCGCGTAACTTTGTTTTCAGAAGTCGAGAGTTCGAACAGCTTGAAATCGAGCACTTCGTCCACCCCGAGGGTGACCGCGACCCATCAGTTGATTTTGATCAGCCTATCACGGTGTACACCGCTGAAGAACAAGAAGGACAGGGAACCGGGGAGAAACATCGACTCACAGAGATGGTCGATGAGGAGATGACATCGTGGATCGCTCACTACGCTGGACGGCACCTATCCTGGCTGAAGGGATTAGACATCGACCTTGACAATGTTCGTCTCCGAGAACACCTTGATGATGAACTCGCACACTACAGCTCAACGTGCTGGGACATAGAATACAAGTTCCCCTTCGGATGGAAGGAAATCATGGGACTCGCTGATCGAGGTGACTTCGACCTCTCACAACACATCGACCACAGCGGTGAGTCACTAAGCGTTCACGATCAGGATAAAGAAGAACACGTCATCCCAGAAGTTGCTTGCGAGCCGAGCCTCGGCGTTGACCGGTTGTTCCTCACCGTTCTCTACGACGCTTACAACGAGGACGGGCGTGGCAACGCAATGTTATCCCTGCATCCTCGTCTAGCACCGACCACGGTCGCCGTGTTCCCCTTGGTGAGGAACGATGAGGACTTGTATGATAAGGCTGAATCAGTGTATGAGTACGTGGATGATGAGTTGAACGCATACTGGGATGAAAAGGGTAGTATTGGTCGGCGGTACGCTCGCCAAGATGAGCGTGGGACACCGTACTGTGTCACAGTAGACTTTGACTCCCTCGACGATGATGAAGTCACGATTCGTTTCAGGGATTCAACGGATCAGATACGCGTACCCATCGAAGACGTCCCCGAGACGATCAAAGAGTTACAAAAGGATTACCCTGAACGCCGGTGACGCCTCATACCGGGCCAGGTGTGAGTAAGTAGTCTTCAAACAATGATAGGTACTGGTCGAGCAGACGAGTCATCAAAAAATCATCCTTAACGCTCTTGACAGCGCGCGACCCAACAAGGTGTTTCATCTCTCGATCGTCCAGTAAGTTATGTATAGTCTTAGCGAAGGCTTCGTGGTTTCGTGGTTCGTGAAGGAAGCCGTTGTCGCCATGGCTGATCTGGCAAGGAATCCCGCCCACGTTTGAAGCAACCACCGGGGTGCCTTTCAGCATGGCTTCGGAGACGGTGAGTCCGAATCCCTCTCGCAGGCTTTTTTGCACGATGACATCGCTGACTCGTTGAGCTGCGTTGACAAGCTCAGCGTTGTTTTCCATCACAACGGTGATGTCATCACTGTACGTACTCTGCGCTTTTCGCTCTTTAACCCGCTCATAGATTTCCTGGCCTTCCGGGTCGTCTTCGGCGTCGCTGCCGAGGAGTAACAGAGAGCACTGTTTCTCTGCTCGAACCGCTTCGAAGACGTCGATGACGCCGACAGGGTCTTTCCATTTGTCGTACCGGCTGACCTGGGTTATCAAATGGTCGGTTGGACCGGTTCGTTTTTGCACCATGCGCTGTGCTTGATCGTGATCCATCTCTTCATTGATCGGGGTGAACGGGTCTGTCGCGGGGTGTATGATACGATGGTCCATGGACAGGTCCTCATGGTAGTATGTTTGTTTTGAAAGGATCGCTTCGTCGTAGGCTGTAATGTATGGTTGGAGGAACTCCCACGCTGTGCTGTTCGGAGTGGAAAGGTCGATGTGAAGGCGTATCACCGCGGGTTTACTCGTGATCTCGTCGATGAGCGCACAGGGCTGAGGATCGTGGATTAAGAAAAAGTCATAGTCGTGCTCTACAGACGTCCAGAAGGAGTGATTGATGTCTTTGTATCGTTGGGCTTCCTCGTCAGAAAGCTCGATGTTTTCACCTTGTAATCCGTTGTGAAATCGCTTTGTGATGTCAAAGAATGATTCGTCTGCCTCAATGACCTCCCAATCTATGTCGATACCAACGTCGCGTAAGAGCGAGATCAACGACTTGAGGATTTGAGCGACGCCACCGCCGTCTTTCGCCGCGTTCACCGTGAGTATTTTCGCATCCGATAATCGATTCCCCCGATATCGTAGCTCATCTAGTCGTTCCTCGCTGAGGAACTTCTCATACCGCTCTAACATACTCTGTCGCACCAAAACCTATTATAAAAGTGTGATGTACGTGTTGATGGATGACATCTTGCAAGCCGGTTGGGACGAGCTTTATCGGTATATACGTCGGTGTGGCCTTCATTGTTGCAATAGTGACAGGCGTGGCACTAACCGTGTTCGGCAACGGCGTTGCTGGCTTGCTCACAGGATTGGTAATAACCGTTGCTGCTGTGCTGCGACGGCTCAAACAATACGAAAAAGAGGTGTATACATTCACAGATGAAGGCATACGGGTAGAGCGCGGTTCTCGCTTCACAAGCGTGGAGATAACGGTTCCCTGGGAGAACGTGACGAGCATACAGTATCAACGTCCATTCTTTGAGCGCGTCTTATTCGACACGGGAACCTGTATGGTTGACAGTGCCGGGTCGTCCTCGTCATCTGTGTCGCTACGCCACGTTCAAAGCGATGTCGTCGACGACGTCGTCGACCGGTTCTCGTTCTCATCCTCGCCTCGTCGCAGCGTGGACGCGAACACGTTGGCAGCTGTCGGTAGGGGTGCCTGGCAAGCGTTGTCGAGCTTGATCGGTGCTTTGCTTGTCTTTGTGTTCCCACAACAAGGCGTGGCGACTGGTCTCGTCCTCGGCTTTCTCGCCCTGTCTTTGCTGGGTAGTGCGTTGGTAGCTGTCCGACGAATCCTCGATGATATCACGCTCACGTATGATGCGTTTGACGATCACATCAGTATCCACGGCGGCTACTTCAACATCAGACGAGAGTACTTACGATCTGAGCACATCACCGACACAGCGACGAGCCAAGAAGTCCTTGATCGGTTTCTGGACGTTGAGGCTATCACAGTGAGCGTTGCAGGCGGTGAAAGAGCTATCCAACTACCATACCTTCCACGAGAAGCAGGTTTTGACGAAGTCATACCGAGGCGAACGGGCAGGTTCGAAAGCGCCACGTCCGATGATGAAGGAGAACCAGAGGAATCCAGGGTTGAGGACGATGAGGGCACGCGAGCCGGCCGGGTTGAGACCTCGCCGCACATGGGGCGTAACGCTGTCGGCTTGTTCGCTGTTGTGGTTATCGCATCGCCCTTACTCGTCGCATATCCTGCTCTGTCACTCCTCGTGTTGTTCTACGGGGCGCAGCGATTCTTCCGTCCCTTGTTCACCACTTATTCCGTGACTGATACGATGATACAATCCGAGTTTTCCTTCCTCCAACGTGCACAAACACGGTTTGAGAAGGACCGCGTCACAGGGGTCACGGTTAAACGGAACCCCTTGGACTGGTTGTTTGGAACGGTTACCGTCCTTGTGCAGAGCGTCGGCTCCTCTGGTAGGCTTGCCTTATTGCATGTGAGCGAGCATCATCCCGTAGTAGACGATTTACAAGGGTTAAAAGCGTTTGATAACACTGATCATGTGGTGAGGCCGACGCTTCGACCCACTGTGTTTCTCTCTCGATACCTCCCTGGTTTACTCGGCGGCTTAGCCGTCATGGGCGGACTCGTCGGGCGAGGACGTGCTGCATGGGCGGCAACGATTGCAGTCCTCCTCGTTCTCATTGGGGGTTATAGGTACTGGCGTTTGCGATTTGCCTCGCTTCGATTTGGATATGATCACTTCGAGTTAGACACGGGGTGGTTGTTTGAACGTCGTCGTAGAGCTGCCTATAAAGATGTTAAGCGCGTTCGGTCCTGCTTGTATCCTTTGAGTGATGCTGGAAGCATCGCCGTGTTCATACCAGGCGGGCGTGGTGCGTCGGCATGGTCCTTGACTACGGGGTGGGAGTTACCCTGCGTGGTTGAACCGTGGCAGCAACACGGCGTCGTTGATGGCTGCGTATTGGAAGAGCGTTGGTCAGCTCCGTTAGATGTTGATGAGGTACTATGGGAGGATTCTCCGGACATCCCGGCTCTTTCGGCACGGAACACTGTCGCAGGTGCTGTGCTCGCCGGCGTCTTGTTCGGCCTGGTCTCCCTTGACGTCGTCTCGATGCCTGTCAGTATCGTGGGCGGAGCGGTCATCGTCGGCGTTCTGGCTTTGTCCCTGTTGTATCATTCACAGTCCATCTTCAGCCACGCCGCGAACCGGTATATCGCTGAACGAGGCTTACTGTATCGTTGTGCGACCACGGTACTCAAGGAAAAACTTGACTACACTGATCAGCAACGCTCCTGGTACGACTTGTTGTTCAACACGGGGAGTGTGAGCATTTACACCACGGGGAGTATGGAGTCTGATATGGTGTTTAACTCTATTCGGAGCTACGACGGCGTGTTCGGGGAGTAGCTTCGACGACGGCTTTTATATAAGTCGTCGCGTTCAATTATATTAATGCGAATAGATGATTTAGAGCTCGGGGGCTTTGAAGACGAAGTCACTGGGAAAGTTACAGATATTAGTCCGACGAAAGAGATTCCTCGGTTCGGGGAACCTGGGCAGCTGGCAGTGGCGACTTTTGAAGACGGTTCTGGGAAAATCAGTTTGACCTTGTGGGATGACGAAGTCGATGAGATAAAGGAAGGCCACCGCCTCACTATTAAGAACGGTTATGTCAAAGAATTCCGAGATGTCATGCAGTTGAGTAGTGGGCGAGACGGTGAGATCATCATTCATAACGAAGACGAAGTCGACGAAGAAGACTAACATTTTATATTACGAGCGATGTTCTCGCATTCAACACGGGCTGATAGCTCAGCGGGAGAGCGCATCGCTGAAGACGATGATGTCCTGGGTTCGAATCCCAGTCAGCCCATTGAAAACATTACTTATTTCTCAGAGACGTTGAAGTAGTTAGAGCCGCGTCTCATGATCGACTGCATCTCAGCGGGTACTTGTTGTTGGGCTGCTGACTGCACGTTATCTAGAGCGTCGCGTACTGCGTCGAACAACTCCTGATTGCCTTCTGAGTAGTGCTGAATTGCGTGGTACACGGCAGGGTTTTCATTGAATACTTCTCGTGCTGCCTCGCCTTGTTTCAAGAATGTCTGTCCTCCCATTGACTGGTATGTGTTGAAAGCTTCGTCGGTGTTTTTGAGGACGGATCCGAATACGAGGCTGGCTATGTGTGGTAAGCCAAGTGTGTAGACGATGTGTTGGTCGTGTTCTTCGAAGGGAATCGTGGATATTTGTGCCGCGGTATTGGTGAACAGTTTTTTGATGCGCTGGTCTGCTTGGTGAACGCCGAGGCTGGCGATGATGACGTTCTTACCGTTCAGTGTCTTCGTGGTGTGGTCGAACATCGGATGGAAGGATGTGACGCGAAGACCGGCGTTTTTTGCTGCTCGTAGTTCATCGGTCACCGGTGCTTTGACCGAGGTGATGTCTGCGATTGTGGCGTCTGGGCTGCGTTGTCGGAGTTCACTGAGGATTTGCGGTGTGATATGGACTGGGGTTGTGAGGAGGACGGCGTCGTATTCTTTGAGGGATGGTAACGTGGTGTAATCAGCGGTTTGTTCTTTGTCAACGGTGCTTACCTGCGCGCCGCCTTGTCTAAGGTAGTCTTGGAACCATCGTCCCATCTTTCCTTCTCCGCCGACGATCAAGTAGTTGTCACCGCTGTTGTCAGCCTGTTTTCGTCGGTGTTTTTCTTGTCCTCGGACTGCTTCTTGTATGAGTGCATCGGTGATACTCTCCGCAGTGGCTTCTAACAAGCCGTGTTCTCCAGCTAAGTCTTTCATCCGTTGGAGGACTTGTTCTTCGACGTGGTAGTTCTTGATCGGTTTGCCTTCGCGTGATTTGACTGCTCCGATCTTCCTAGCGGTTTCCACACGTTCCTCGATGAGAGCCATGATCTCACGGTCTTTGGTTTTAATCTCGTCTCGTAAGTTGTCTAAGTCACTCATAGCGGCGTTGACGGTGTCGTCTCTGTTAAACTTAATCCTAGGCGTATGAGTAGGTCATGTGATGATGTCGACATCGTCTAGGACGTGTTTCACCGCCATCGTGGCGTATGATCCTTTATCAAGATAGAAGGATAGTTTCACCCCGTGAGGGTTTTCGATGACGTCGAGGTCGTAGATGGGCTTGTGCACGTCTCGCCGTGTTCCTTCTGCGCTTAACTCGGGTATGCTTCGTATGATAAAGGATCTCGGGGTGATGTTTTCCTCGTCCATGAGGTCGTCGAGAACGGTTTTTTCAAGATCGTTGGATGGTCGTGTGCCGAATCCTAGTATTGGGAAGCTGTCGTGTTCTCCGAGGGCTTCGAGGTTTTCGTGGACGCACCGGTTCCATAGCTGGCTCTGGTAGGCGTGGACGAAGAGTTGCAAGAGATTCCCGGGTAGTTGTCGTAAAGCGGTCTTGTAGTCGTTCCGGTGTTTCTGCAGGTGCTCATCGATGATCTTGCCGTGGTAGTCGTCGTCTTGCAGTATGTTGACCGCTTCGCCAAATCTGTCTTTGACTATGTGCTTGCCGATGATGTGATTGGCGGTTGAGAACCGTTGTGTGTCGAAGTAGTTGACAAACGACCCTTCTTCGTGTATGTCTCCTGCTGTCACCCCTCTCACTGTGATTGTGAACTCGTTGCCGGCGAGGTCGCCGAGGCTGAGCGGTGCGTCTGTGTAGCCTTCAACGTCGACATCTATGTCTTTCAAATGTAAGCCTTCGAACTGTGTGGGCTGTGCTCCTCTGACTGAGACGTGTTGTGTTGTGATGGCTTCTCTGTCTTTGTTACCGGCAAATCCGAATCGTTCTCTTCCTATGTTTGTGTGCTGCGATAGTGCTTCCACCATGTCTTCGGTGTTGTAGCGTCGTTTGGTAACGGTTAGCACAAGGTGCTCTCCTCTGTCTGAGAGGTCTCGGTCGAGCTCCTCTTTCACGATGAAGTCTTTTGGTTTGTCCTTGATCACGTATGACACGTTCCCACATAACGGTAAGTGTTTTAAATTGGGTTGTGGTCCTTTTGTCGTACGGGCCTGTGGCGCAGCGGATAGCGCGAGTGCCTCCTAAGCACTAGGTCGAGGGTTCGAAGTGACGACGCGCCTGCGTCGTCCCGAAACTCCCTCCGGGCTCGTGCTTTCACTCATGAATACTATGGAGTCGAAGAAGGGATCGTATATGACTGTGAGCTTGGCGGTGCTTGGCATCGCTGTGCTTATCTACTTGTTCTTAACCCTTCCGTTCGGCGATGTCTGGGAGCAGTTCCTTGGCGTGAACACTGTGTTAATCGGTGAGTACATCGCATCAATTATCTTCATCCAGCTCGTGTTAACATGGCGGTGGCAGGCAGTCCTGCAAAGCCGTGGCTACGATGACGTATCGTTCTGGTCATTGAACGTTTACCGTCTTGGAGGGGCAGCGGTGAGTTTTCTCACACCGACGGCGAAGATGGGCGGTGAGCCGGTGCGAGCCCTGATCTTGAACAAGGATTCCGACCTTGATTTTGACACGTCGCTTAGCACCGTCGTCATTGACAAGACTATAGAGCTCACGTCGTCCGGCTTGTTTTTCATCATCGGGTTGATAGCGGCTTTGATAACGTATTCGTTGACGGCTAGCCTTCGAAACACCTTTCTAGGGATCATACTGTTTTTGACTGTTCTCATCGGAGGGTTTTTCATCCGTGTTTTTAACGGGAAGAATTTCTTTGCGTGGTTGTTTTCTTCGATGCAGTTAGACAGGATTGAGAGATTGAGCGGGGTGTTGGAGAAGATCCGTGAGGTTGAACAGCTCGTCGTGGAGTTCTATGAGCGGGATAAGAAGGGCTTGGTCTACGCTGTTTTGATATCGCTTATGAGCTGGATCGGTATGTTCTTTGAATATTATTTTGTCGGGCAAATCGTCGGTGTCAATCTTTCCTTGCTCCAAGTGTTTTTTGTTTTCACATTTGTAGGTCTAGCTTACCTGGTCCCTGTCCCTATGGCTGTGGGGACTTTGGAGGCTGGCCAGGTCAGTTTGTTCAGCGTGATCGGGTTGGGTAGTGCAAAGGGACTCGGTGTGAGCCTCGTGGTTCGTGCGAAGGACATGCTTGTCAGCGCGGTGGGCATTGGGTGCTTGGTGTACAGCGGTGTTAGCTTGCAGGAGGCGTTCAGCGAGGCTGATACGTCACCGGATGAGGTCGCGGAAGACGTTGAAGAAGTCGTGGATTAGTTGAGTTCGTTGAGTATCTGAGCTGCTTTGCTACCGTCTGCTTGGCCGTCACTCCTATCCATTATCATCCCCATGAGTGCTCCTCGCGGTGCTTCTGGGTGCTCGTCTATGATTTCTTGTATGAGGGTTCGTAGTTCGTCGTCACTCATGAGCTCGTACTCGGCTAGGTCCACTGTGCCGTTTTCAGCGATGTCTTGCAGGATGTCTTCGACGCTGTCATAACTCACGTTACCAGCAGATAAGTCGGTGAGAAGGAGCTCTGCGTGTTCTTCGAATCGTTCATCATCAGGGAGGTGTTCTTCTCGCTTCTCCGTGTATAGTTCGACGATGTTGTTCGCTGACAGGTGTTCCGACGTGTATTCTTGGAACAGCGGTTTGAATGAGAACGGGCTGTTCAGTTCGTATCTGACTGCTTTGTCTGCGAGGTCGTTACTCATATCATAGTCGTCGTGATACGTTTGGGTTCGTTCTCGTATAGTCCGAGGGATGGAAACGTCGTCTGGATTCGGTGTGAGTATTTGTATGTCTGTCTCGGGGTACATCCTGTCAGCACCAGGCATGGGTCTGAGGTACGTCGTGGAGTTATCGTCTTCCGCCCTCCGAACCGTTTTTTCCACGGTTCCTTCATCGTCCACGATTTGTTTTTGCCGTTGTACTTCGTTGGCGATGACATCTGGGATGTTACGGTGGTCTTGGAACCCTTTGATCTCCGTCCTTGCTCCTTCAGCGATGCTGACATTAACGTCTTGTCGGATGGTGCCAAGACCGCGTTTAACACGTTCTGTGCTTCGTAGGAGCATGCCGATTTCTTCTGCGGCTGCTCTGCATTCGTCGGGCGCGGTGATATCTGGTGCCGTGGCGATTTCAAGGAGGGGTATGCCGAGCCTGGATAAGTTATATGTGTCGTGGGTATCGGTGCGTTCTTGGATCTGGCAGGCTTCTTCTTCGAGGCAGAGGCTTTCAATGCCTATGCGTCGTCCTCCAACGTCGATGTGGCCGTTTTTGGCGACGAGCGCGGTGCGTTGGAATCCGGTGGTGTTGCTGCCGTCTATCACTATTTTTCGCATGAACTGCACGGCGTCGACCACGTCCATGTTAAGTAGTTTGGCGACGATTAGCGCGGTTTCCAGTGCTTGTTCGGCGACGCCGTGAGGGGGTTCTTCGTCGATTTCGACGAGGCTGTCTGTGTCGTGGTAGCCTTGATATGTGAACTGTTTTTCTTTGGCTTCTTCGTGTGCGGCTGCTTGGTCGACGTCCCCGCTCTCTCCTGCGCTAGCACGGAGTTCTCTAGTGATGTTGAAGTCGTGGTTGTCTTTTCTGACCGTGGACGGTGTGTGGCTGAAGAGTTTTCGGCCGGGTAGTTGCTGGTGTATTTCGAGGCCTGCTTTGAACCCGAGTGCTTTGTAGTTATGCTTCATATTCGTTCTTGTAGTCTTGTATGTGGCTGTTCGGTGACTGTTCGCCGGCGATGTTAGCATCGTAGAGCTGGCGGGCTTTCTTAGCGTCGTATTGGCTGAGGAGCCAGGCTAGTTTGATATATGCTGCTTCTGGTGTTTCGTCGTGGCCGTGTCCGAGGACGCCAAGGTCTTTGAGGCGTCGCCCGTGACTGTATACTTGTTGGTTGATGCGGCCGTGAATGGTTTGACTTGTCATCACGATGGGGATCGTGGGGGCTAGTTCGTCGATGACGTTGAGTATGGCTTTGTTTTCGTCGTCTCCGTCAATAGGGTAGTGTCCGAGCCCTGTGCCTTCGAGTATGAGCCCGTCGTATGAGGCGTATTGTTTGAGTTCTTCGGCGTGCATATGCGGACGGGCTTTGTGCAATCCGATTTTGAGATCTGTGTTGAACGGCCGGGTCTCGAAATCGTCGTCTGTTTCCTCATGGACGTGTTCCGTGACTTTGTAGTCGTCGAATGAAACGGTGGTGAGCGGCGTGGAGTTAACGGATTTGAAGGCGTCCCTGCGGCTCGTATGCATCTTGCGGGCGTTTGTCCCCCGGTGGATGTAGGCTTCGTTGCTTTCGATGTCGCCGTGCATGCAGAGCGCTACGCCATGGTATGAGACGTCGTCGCTGGTGATGAAGGAGACAGCGCTGAGTAAGTTCCGCGCGGCGTCGCTGCTCGGTCGGTCGCTGCTTCGTTGAGCGCCGACGAGGACGACCGGGCAGGGTAAGCCTTCCAAGGCGTAGCTGAGGGCGTTTGCGACGTAGTGCATCGTGTCGGTGCCCATGGCGACAATGATGCCTTTTGGTTCGTCTTGGACGGCTTGTCTCACGCCGTCGATGATGTTGTTGTAGTCGCCGAATCGAAGGTCTTCGCTAGACTTGTTGAATAGGAACGTGCTTGTTATGTGTGCGTGGTCGTGTAGTTCTGGGAAGAGTGAGAGGAGTTCGTTGACATCGTAGGCGTTCGTCACACCACCTGTTTGGTAGTCGACCTTGCTGGCTATTGTTCCTCCTGTGTGGAGGATGTGGACATCGGGTAGGCTGGTATCTTGTTCTCTGTCTTCAGTCGTAGTGGTCGTGTTGGCTTCATCGTCAACTGAGATATCGCTGATGGTGTCGTCGTGGATGCCGATATTGTAGCCTGAGTCCAATTTAATGAAGACATGGTTGTTTTTTCGTTGCACAAACCGTCCGGTTTGTTCGTTATCCGCTGTTATGACGGTCACACGGTCGCCTCGTTCCATACATGAGTGTAGCTCACACCGCTTTTTATACGCAGTGCTTTGTCTTCACCCGTGTATAAATACGTCCTTGGATTACTCTGTGATATGGAAGATGCACGAACTGTTCGAAACCCTGATCACGATATCAACGACTTGTTTGTAAAACGATGGTCCCCTCGCGCTATGAGTGGTGATGCGCTCAACGAAGACACAATGAAACAACTCTTAGAAGCGGCTCGGTGGGCGCCGAGCTCATATAACGGGCAGCCCTGGCGGTTCTTCTACGCACTGCAAGACGACGAAGCGTTCGACACATACTTTGATTGCCTCGGTGAGTTCAACCAATCCTGGTGTGACAATGCAGGCGCGCTCCTTGTCATCGCTGACACCGGGCGGTTCTCACACAACGAAGAAGATGATGGTACGAGTGAGATGACAACAGGAGCGGCGTTTGAAAACCTGTCGTTACAAGGTGCTGACATGGATCTTGTCGTGCACGCCATGGCAGGGTTTGACGCTGATCAGGCGGAATCAGAACTCGGTATGCCTGATCATTTCAACGCACTGTGCATGGTCGCCATTGGTCACCCCGGAGATCCCAGTGACCTACCAGATGGATTAGCTGAACGAGAGGAGCCGAGTGATCGCATGCATCTAGATGAGATAAGTTATCAAGGCTCTTACGAAGGTTAACCAGAATTAAACCTCAGCAAGGGGTGGCGCCGCGTTCTTCTAGCATGGCCTACGTCCTGTAGGAGCCCTGCACGTCCTCGACTATGAATCTGTTCGTCGTGTTTGCTTGATAATGCGACGTGGCGTTTTTATCCGTAGTAGCTGGGGCGTTCGTCTTGCATCTGCTTACCCGCAGCTGAGCGGAACCTGTCCTTCATGTCCTCATAGCTTTCCATGACATCGTCGGTTATGCTTGGCGGGACTTTTTCAAGGGCTTCTTTGAAGTATTCCATGTTGACTTCGGCGCTGTCCATGTCGTCGCGTAACGCGAGTATGGCGGCTTCGCGGCAGACGCTTTCGATGTCTGCGCCGACGTAGCCTTCGGTTCGTCGGACGAGTTCGTCTATGGTGACGTCGTCGGCGAGTGGCATATCCCTCGTGTGTATCTTGAAAATCGCTTCTCTGGATTCTTCGTCGGGACTGCCTGCTAGGAGGATTCTGTCGAAGCGTCCGGGTCTGAGTAGTGCTGTGTCGAGGATGTCCGGGCGGTTCGTGGCGCCGACGATGACGATGTCGGCGAGGTCTTGCATGCCGTCCATCTCTGTCAATAACTGGTTGACGATGCGTTCCGTGGTGTTACCCCCGTCTCCGCCGCCTTGTTCCATCTGTCCGCCTCGTTTTGGGGCAATGCTGTCGAGTTCGTCGAAGAACACGACTGTTGGGCTGGCTTGACGTGCTTTTTTGAATACTTCGCGGACGGCTTTCTCGCTCTCTCCAACCCATTTGCTGAGGAGCTCGGGGCCTTTGACTGCTAGGAAGTTAGCGTTGCTTTCGTTCGCTACGGCTTTTGCCATCAGTGTTTTACCAGTGCCTGGTGGGCCATAGAGAAGGACACCTTTTGGTGGTTTGACGCCGAGCCGTGTGAAGTCGTCTTTGTGGCTGAGCGGCCATTCGACGGCTTCTTGGAGTTCTTGTTTGACTGTTTTGAGTCCGCCGACGTCTTCCCAAGTGACCTCCGGGGTTTCGATGAAGACTTCGCGGAGGGCGCTGGGCCTGACGGATTTCATTGCTTCTTTGAAGTCGTCGCTGTGAATCGTGAGTTTGTCGAGGGTCTCCTTGTCGATCGCTTCGTCTTCGTCGAGTTGGAGTTCGGGAAGGAGGCGTCTGAGGACGTTCATCGCTGCTTCTTTGGTGAGGCTTTCGAGGTCGGCGCCGACGAAGCCATGGGTGTTTTCGGCGAGGCCGTGGAGGTTGACGTTGTCGTCGAGGGGCATGTTCCTCGTGTGGATCTGCAAGATTTTTTCGCGGCCTTGGACTTGTGGGACGCCGATTTCGAGTTCTCTGTCGAACCGGCCTGGTCGTCGTAGCGCTGGGTCGACGCTGTTTGGTATGTTTGTGGCTGCGATGACGACGACTTTGCCTCTGCTTTCGAGGCCGTCCATGAGGCTGAGTAGTTGTGCGACGACGCGTCGTTCGACTTCGCCTTTGCTTTCTTCTCGTTT
>ERZ1034569.431-NODE-431-length-15484-cov-10.057878_pt1 | contig 15484 bp, 14 predicted proteins | sample MGYA00520706_ERZ1034569 | MGnify/ENA primary metagenome ERZ1034569 (study PRJEB33760, sample SAMEA4777722) | hypersaline lake metagenome | biome: hypersaline environment; feature: brines | place: Spain | collected 2014-08 | depth 0 m ...
ATTCGAACCCACGACCGTCGGATTAGAAGTCCGACGCTCTATCCGGGCTGAGCTACGCGCCCTGGTCGGTGAGAGGGCCGCCCGGCGCAAAAGCGGTGCGGGTCGGACCCCGGCGGGGCCACCGAAGGAGTGACCTTTGTCCGTCCCTACTAGCCAATAATGGCAACGCAGGACGTCGACCCGCTGGATGTCGAGCGCGTTCGCGCGGATTTCCCCATCCTAGAACGCGATATCGACGGCCAGCCACTGGTCTACCTCGACAACGCGGCTACTTCACAGACCCCCGAGCGGGTTATCGACGCCATCTCGGAGTACTACCGGTCGTACAACGCCAACGTCCACCGTGGCATCCACCAGCTCTCCCAGGAGTCGAGCATCGCGTACGAGGATGCACACGACCGTATCGCCGAGTTCATCGGCGCCGACGGCCGGGAGGAGATCGCCTTCACGCTGAACACGACGCAGGCGATGAACACGGTCGCCTACGCCTGGGGTCTGAACGAACTCGGCCCCGGCGACGAGGTCGTGCTCACCGAGATGGAGCACCACGCCTCGCTGGTCACCTGGCAGCAGATCGCCAAGCGGACCGGCGCCGACTGCAAGTACATCCCCATCACCGACGACGGCTACCTCGACATGGAGGCCGCCGCCGAGCTCATCACCGACGACACGCAGATGGTGTCGGTGGTCCACGTCTCGAACACGCTGGGGACGATCAACCCCGTCGCGGAGCTCGCTGATATCGCCCACGACCACGACGCGTACATCTACGTCGACGGGGCCCAGTCGGTCCCGCACAAGCCGATCGACGTGAAGGCGATGGACTGTGACTTCTTTGCCTTCTCCGGCCACAAGATGTGTGGCCCCACGGGCACCGGCGCGATGTACGGCAAGCGCCACATCCTCGAGGAGATGCAGCCGTACCTCTACGGCGGCGAGATGATCCTGAAGGTCGACTTCGATGAGGCGAGCTGGAACGAGCTCCCCTGGAAGTTCGAGGCCGGCACGCAGAACATCGCCGGCGGCATCGCGCTGGCGGAGGCGTGTGACTACCTCGACGACATCGGCCTCGAGCGGATCCAGCGCCACGAGCAGCAGCTCACGGAGTACGCCTACGACCGACTCACCGAGCACGAGGACGTGGAGGTGTACGGCCCGCCGGGCGACGACCGTGCCGGCCTCGTGGCGTTCAATATCGCCGGCGCCCACGCTCACGACCTCTCGTCCATCCTCAACGACTTCGCCGTCGCGGTCCGGGCCGGCGACCACTGTACCCAGCCCCTCCACGACGTGCTCGGGGCCAGCGCCTCCGCGCGGGCGTCGTTCTACCTCTACAACACTCGCGAGGAGGTCGATATGCTGGTCGAAGCCGTCGACGAGGCGCGCCAGCTGTTCGCCTGAGCGACAGCTCAGCCCCGCCGTCGCGTCATCGTTCCGGGGTGCTCGTGTGCCCACGTCAGCGAACTTATACCGATGCCTGCCGAACCCCGAGTCATGCGTGTCACGCTGTCGGACGAGGCGCGCCGGCTCGTCGCCCTGTTCGAGGACGAGACCGGCGTCGCGGCTCGGGACTGTCTGGTCGACGACGAGTTCGACCGCGTGGTGTTCGTGGTGCCGGCCGGCGAGATGGGCCAGGCCATCGGCCCGGACGGCCGGCACGTCAAGCGGATGGAGGACCGGCTCGACCGGGACGTGGAGCTGGTCGAGCACGCCGACCGCCCGGAGGGGTTCGTGGCGAACGCGCTCGCCCCGGCGGCGGTTTACAACGTCACCGTCAGCGAGAACGGGGACCGCGTCGCGTACGCGGAGGTCGACGCCGCGGACCGCGGCGTCGCCATCGGCACGGACGGCCGGACCATCGGTCGGGCTCGCGAACTGGCCCGGCGCCACTTCGACCTCGACGACGTGGAGCTGACCTGACCGGCCGCGAACGGGCGCGTCGCCCGGTGAATCCGGGTTGCTCGCGCGCGCCGGCGGAGTGGTGGTTCGACGGCCAAACCCCTGTGCATGACCGGTTCGGACGGCACCCGCCGATCCGATACCCGCTTCGTCCAGATTTGGGCCGTATTTCTGGACGGACAACGCCCTTAAATTCGTAATACCCGTCCCAATTCCGGACTCACGTCCACTCCGACGACGAATATATCCATTTCGTAAACGATAGCGCTTATGCAGGCCAGGTTCATCTGGATAATCCGTGATGGAGTGGACCAGCGTTCAGTGGAATAGAGAATCAGTGCACGAACGGAATGCGGAATCGCGTGGTGCTGCCCGTTCCCGCGAGGGGGTGGACGTATGGGTCTGATCCGGATGACGAAGTACCGGACGCTGCTGCTCGCGACGATCGGGTTCAACTTCTCCTTCCTCATCTGGTTCTCGTTCGCGCCGTTCACGGGGCCGATGGCGGAGGAGTTCGGCCTCTCGCTCGCCGAGATCGGTATCCTGGCGAGCGCGGCCATCTGGCTCGCCCCGTTCGGCCGCATCCTGACGGGGTGGCTCTCGGACAAGTTCGGTGCGCCGACGGTGTTCGCCATCGTCCTGGGGTACGTCGGGGTGTTCTCGATGGCATCGGCGTTCGCCCAGTCGTACACGGTGTTCTTCATCGAGCGGCTCATCGTCGCGACGGCCGGCATCACCTTCGTCATCGGCATCCAGCACGTCTCCGAGTGGTTCGAGGAGGGCGAACTCGGGACCGCCGAGGGGGTCTACGCCGGCATCGGGAACGCCGGCGCCGCGGGCGGAGCGCTCATCCTGCCGCGGGTGTTCCCGACCGGCTGGAGCGGGCCGCTGTTCTCGACGAACTGGCGGGCCGCCTTCTTCTACACCGGCGTCGTCTCGATCGGGCTGGCGGTCGTCTACTACACGTTCGGCGAGGCCGCCAAGTCCGAAGCCAAGCGCGAGGCGACGAAGCAGAACGCCGGCTTCAAGGACTGGCTCTACACCGCCACCCGCTACGGGACGGTCGTGCTCGCGCTGGCGTACGTGATGACGTTCGGCCTGGAGCTGTCGATGAACGGCTGGCTGGCGACCTACTACCGGGAGGGATTCAACACGCAGAACCTCACGCTGGCGGCGACCTTCGCGGCGACGTTCTCGGTGGCCGCGGGGCTGCTGCGACCCATCGGTGGCTACGTCAGCGACCGGGTCGCCCGCAACGAGACGAACATCCTCCCCGTGTTCCAGGGGCACTACCGCGAGCAGTGGACGTTCGTGGCGCTGTGCTTCGTCGTCCTGACGATGTTCGGGATGACGCTCGCCGGACTCACCGGGCAGGTACTGCTGGCGGTCGGCGCGGGCTTCCTCGTCGGGATGGGCTGTGCGTTCGCCGAGGGGGCCATCTTCGCGCAGGTGCCGGCAATGTTCCCCGATAGCTCCGGCGCCGTGGCGGGCGTCGTCGGCGGCGTCGGCACGGTCGGGGGTATCGTCTACCCCCTGGTCTACGCCGCGCCGTTCCTGGCCAACCTCCACATCGGCTACGCTATCGTGGGCGCGTCGATGATCCCGATCGTCCTGCTGACGGCGTGGGTGTTCCAGCCACGCATCGCCAGCGTCGCCGACGAGGCGGGCTTCGTCGGGAGCGACCCGTCCTCCCCGCCCGCGTCGAGCGACGACTGACGCCGAGCGGCTCCACGGCGGACTCACGGCCCGTTTTCGCGGAACGCTGAAGTACAGGGGGCGCCGTGGTGACATAATGGAATCGGGCATCACGGTGCTCTGCGTCGACGCCGGCCCCACGGCCGAGGCGACGGGGCTGGCGCTGGAGATGCGCACCGACGGGGTCGAGGTGCTGGACGCCTCGAACCCCCGGGTGGCGACGGCGACGCTGGACCGCGAGCCGGTCGACGTCCTCGTGTTCGAGCCGGGGGTGGGACAGGACGACGACTGGGACGAGGCCCTGCAGACCGCCGCCGATGGCGGGGCGACGGTCCTGACGTTCAGTGCCGGTCGCCCGGCCATCGCCGACCGCCCGGAGGTGGCGGGGCACGTCGACAAGGCCCAGCCCGACCAGTTCGAGCGGCTGGCCGACCGGGTGCTGGAGGCCATCCAGGCCGACGAGACCGACTACCCGCTCGCCGAGGAGGAGGCCCGCGCGGTCGCGGCCGACCAGTACGGGATGGCGCCGCTACTGGCCCGGGGGAGCCTCCAGCGGCTCTGTCGGCTGGCCGCCGAGACTATCGGCGTCTCCGCGGCGCTGGTCGGGCTCATCGACCGCACCCGCTACCAGGCGCTCGCGGCCTACGGCACGCCCGACACGACCCAGCCCCGGCGCGAGAGCATCTGCGCCCGGACGTTCCTCGACCCCGGCGTGGTCTGCCTCCCGGACCTCCACGACCACGAGTGGCGGTAGTACGCGCCCGACGAGGGCTTCCGGTGGTACGCCCGCGCCCGCCTGGTCGCCCCGGACGGCCACCCCATCGGGACGCTCGCGGTCTACGACGAGGACCGGACGGCTCCGCTCTCCGAGGGCGAGGAGTGGCGGCTCTCGGCGCTCGCCGACGAGGCGATGGAACAGCTGGAACTCCGCCGGCTGGTCGCCCGGCCGCAGGACCCCGACGTCTCCATCTCCACGGCCGACGAGGTCCGCGAGCCCTGAGCCGGACCCCGCGAAACCGGCGGTAGCGCCGCCGAGCCCCGGCCCGTGAGCCAGTCACGGGGTTCGCAACGAAAAGGGACTCTTAAGTCCCTCCGTCGTGAACAGCCATGCACTATGGCGAACGGCAAGTACGCCGCGCGCAAGCTGAAGAAGGACCGCCAGAAGCACCGGTGGTCCGACTCGGACTACGCACGGCGGGCACGCGGGCTGGGCAAGAAGTCCGACCCGCTCGAAGGCGCCCCACAGGGTCGTGGTATCGTACTGGAGAAGGTCGGCATCGAGGCCAAGCAGCCGAACTCGGCCATCCGGAAGTGCGTCCGGGTCCAGCTCATCAAGAACGGGAAGCAGGTCACCGCGTTCTGTCCCGGTGACGGTGCTATCTCCTTCATCGACGAGCACGACGAGGTCACCATCGCCGGCATCGGCGGCGCGAAGGGCCGCGCGATGGGCGACCTCTCCGGTGTCAACTACAAGGTTGAGAAGGTGAACGGCGTCTCCATGATCGAACTCGTGCGTGGGAACGCGGAGAAGCCGGTCCGATGAGCGCCGAGCAACCGGACCCCGACGCGCCCGCCTCCACCGATGACGAGCGCGTCTCCGCGCTGCTGTTCGAGCGCTACTCCGTCGACGACATCGAGTACGACGACCCCTCGACGCGACGCTACATCACGGTCACGCCCGTTGCCCACACGATGGGCCGGCACGCGAACAAGCAGTTCAAGAAGTCCGAGATCTCCATCGTCGAGCGGCTGATCAACCGCCTGATGCAGACCGACGAGAACACGGGCAAGAAGCAGCAGGCCACGCGCATCGTCCGCGAGGCGTTCGCCACTATCGAGAACCGGACCGACGAGAACCCGGTCCAGACCCTGGTCACGGCCGTCGAGAACAGCGGCCCCCGCGAGGAGACCGTCCGCCTGAAGTACGGCGGCATCTCCGTTCCCAAGGCCGTCGACGTGGCCCCGCAGCGCCGCGTCGACCAAGCCCTGAAGTTCATCGCCCAGGGCGTCAAGCAGAACTCCTACAAGACGAAGACGACGGCCGCCGAGGCGCTCGCCCAGCAGCTCATCGGTGCCGCCGACTACGACCTGCAGACCTACGCCATCTCCCAGAAGGAGGAGAAGGAACGCGTCGCGGCTGCAGCTCGGTAATCCGGCGTATATTCTTCCTGTTTTCGGTATAATCGTCTAGACGCACTATCATTGGACAATATGGCTGGAGAACGGTGTAATATCCGTGGCGGCGACGGCTACGACGAGAACCTGCCGAAAGCCCCACCCTGTTGCCTGTCCCGTCGAGCATTCGCACCTGGTGGTTCCGGCGGGCCAGGGTACCCCCACACCTCCCCGCGCGAGCGCCGGGAGCCTCGACCCCCTCGCGCTGCTCGGGGTCTCGGCAGTGAGGCGCTCGCGCGCTTCCTGCACTCGGAACCGGCCGGCCGACCAACCGCTCTCCGGCCGGGAGCGCGTGCCGGGGGACTCCGTCCCCCGTACCCTGCGGCGCAGTCGTTCGAGACGGCGAAGCCGTCTCGCGATGACGAGAGACGCTCCGCGTCCTTCGAACCACCGCGGGAACCCGGGGAAGGGCAGGGGCGCCGCGGGCCTCCACAAGCCGTGTGCCTGGCGGAATCGAAGGTGAGCCGAGCGCAGCGAGGCCCCCGAGTCGAGAGCGCGAGGGCTTCGTAGCCGTCCCCGCCGCTGTCGTCGCCCCGGACACCAACCGTCCCCGACATCCTCCCGCACCAGTTCAACCACAGGGCTTTCACCGAACCGCACCAACGTTCGCGTATGAGCGGCGCACGCAAGCCCGACTGGCTGAAGATGCGGCCGCCGTCGGGCGAGCGGTTCACCGAGATCAAGGAGACGCTGCGGGAGCACGACCTCCACACGGTCTGCGAGGAGGCCTCCTGCCCGAACCTGGGCGACTGCTGGTCCGGGCGGAACGGCCCCGGCACGGCGACGTTCATGCTGCTGGGGGACCGCTGTTCGCGGGGGTGTAACTTCTGTGACGTCCAGACGGGCGGCATGGAGCCGCCGGACCCGGACGAACCCGAGCAGGTGGCCGACGCGGTTGCCGAAATCGGGCTGGACTACGTCGTCCTCACGTCGGTCGACCGGGACGACCTGCCCGACCAGGGTGCGGGGCACTTCGCCGACACCATCCGGGCCATCAAGGACCGGGACCCCTCCATCCTGGTGGAGGCGCTGACGCCGGACTTCCAGGGTGAGCCCGAACTCGTGGCGACGGTCGCGGAGGCGGGCGCGGACGTGCTGGCGCACAACGTCGAGACGGTCGCCCGGCTCCAGTGGCCGGTCCGGGACCGGCGGGCGGGCTACGAGCAGTCCCTGTCGGTGCTGGAGCAGTACGCCCGCGAGTCGGGCGCGTACGTCAAGACGAGCCTGATGCTCGGCGTGGGCGAGTACGACCACGAGGTGTACCGCACCCTGGGCGACCTGCGGGAGGTGGGGACGGATATCGTCACGTTCGGGCAGTACCTCCAGCCCTCGCGGTCGCATCTGGAGGTGTTCGACTACGTCCACCCCGACAAGTTCGAGGTCTGGCGCGAGGTGGCCGAGCGGGAGTTCGATTTCAGCTACTGCGCCTCGGGGCCGATGGTCCGGTCGTCGTTCAAGGCCGGCGAGTTCTTCGTCGAGGCGGTCGAGCGGGAGGGCCGGACCGTCGAGGACGCGCGAGCCGAGGCCCGCGCCCGCGGGGACTGACACCGGCGGTGCCGACGCGGACACCGACACGCGCCGGCCCTCGCCACCGCCCGTCGCCCGACGACGGCCCCCGTCGGGGATTCGACGTCCGCACGCCGGGCGCCGGCCAACCCGTCATACCCGGCAGTTGATACCGGACGGGGCGACCGTCCGTCCGTTTCGGGCAAATCTTACGTAAACTATACGGCACCGGCGGCGGCAGTCGGAGGTATGTCGTACCGCAGGGTGAGACACTCATGAGCACGTTACAGCGGGACCCGCACGAGCAGGTCCAGATCCTCGACGAGGACGGGCACGTCCTCGACGGCGCCGCGGTTCCCGATGTCCCCGACGAGGACCTCGTCGGGATGTACCGGGATATGAAACTGGCACGCCACATCGACCAGCGCGCGGTCAGCCTCCAGCGCCAGGGGCGGATGGGGACGTATCCGCCGCTCTCCGGGCAGGAGGGGGCCCAGGTCGGCTCCGCGTACGCCCTCGACCAGGGGGACTGGGTGGTGCCGTCCTACCGGGAGCACGCCGTCGCCCTGGTGCGAGGCCAGAGCCTGAGCGGGACGCTCCGCTACTGGATGGGCGACGAGCGGGGCAACCGGCTCGAGGACTGCAACATCTTCCCCGTGGCGGTCCCCATCGCGACGCAGATCCCCCACGCGACCGGAATGGCCTGGGCCTCCCGGCTGCAGGGCGCCGACGAGGCGTTCATCTGCTACTTCGGTGACGGCGCCACCTCGGAGGGTGACTTCCACGAGGGGCTCAACTTCGCCGGCGTCTTCGACGCCCCGGCGGTGTTCTTCTGCAACAACAACCAGTGGGCCATCTCCGTCCCCCGGGAACGCCAGACCCGGTCGGAGACGCTCTCGCAGAAAGCCATCGCCTACGGCTTCGAGGGCGTCCAGGTCGACGGGATGGACCCGCTCGCGGTCTACAAGGTGACTCGCGAGGCCGTCGAGAAGGCAAAGGACCCGGACGAGGACGAGCTCCGACCGACGCTCATCGAGGCGGTCCAGTACCGCTTCGGCGCGCACACGACGGCCGACGACCCCTCGGTCTACCGCGACGAGGACGAGGTCGAGCGATGGAAGGCCAAAGACCCCATCCCGCGGCTGGAGACCTTCCTGCGGGAGCAGGGGCTGCTCGACGACGAGCGGGCGGCCGGGATCCAGCAGGCGGTCGAGGAACGGGTGGCCGACGCCATCGAGGCAGCCGAGACCGTCGAGCGGCCCGACCTCGAGGAGATGTTCGAGCACGTCTACGCCGACCAACCCAGGCGGCTGCAGGAGCAGGTCGCGTACCTCCAGCGGGTACGGGAAACGCACGGCGACGAGGAACTCCTGGAATGAGCACGCAAGACACGAAGACGGCAGGCGACACGCAGAACCTCACCCTCGTACAGGCCGTCCGGGACGGGCTGTACGGCGAGATGGAGCGGGACGACTCGGTGTTGGTGATGGGCGAGGACGTCGGCAAGAACGGCGGCGTCTTCCGCGCCACCCAGGGCCTCTACGACGAGTTCGGCGAGGAGCGGGTCGTCGACACGCCGCTCGCGGAGGCCGGCATCGTCGGCACCGCGGTCGGGATGGCGGCCTACGGGATGCGCCCCGTGCCGGAGATGCAGTTCATGGGGTTCATCTACCCCGCGTTCGACCAGATCATCTCCCACGCCGCCCGCATGCGGACGCGGTCGCGCGGACGCTACACCTGTCCGATGGTCGTCCGGGCGCCGTACGGTGGCGGCATCCGCGCCCCGGAGCACCACTCCGAGTCAAAGGAGACGTTCTTCGTCCACGAGCCGGGGCTGAAGGTGGTCATCCCCTCGACCCCGTACGACACGAAGGGGCTGCTGGCCTCGGCCATCCGCGACCCGGACCCCGTCGTCTTCCTGGAGCCGAAGCTCATCTACCGGGCGTTCCGCGAGGAGGTGCCCGACGAGACGTACACGGTTCCGCTCGGCGAGGCCGCGGTCCGCCGGGAGGGTGCCGACGTCTCCGTCTACACCTGGGGGGCGATGACCCGGCCGACGATGGAGGCCGCCGAGGACCTCGCCGACGAGGGCATCGACTGCGAGGTGGTCGACCTCCGGACGCTGTCGCCGATGGACACGGAGACGGTACTGGAGTCGTTCAAGAAGACCGGCCGTGCGGTCGTCGTCCACGAGGCACCAAAGACCGGCGGCCTGGCCGGCGAGATCACGGCCACCATCCAGGAGGAGGCGCTGCTGTATCAGGAGGCACCGGTCAATCGCGTCACCGGGTTCGACGTCCCGTTCCCGCTGTACGCGCTGGAGGACTACTACCTGCCCGAGGCGGCCCGCATCGCCGACGGCATCCGCGAGACGGCGGAGTTCTGACATGGTCCGCGAGTTCAAGCTCCCCGACGTGGGCGAGGGGCTGACCGAGGCAGAGATCGTCAGTTGGCTGGTCGAGGTCGGTGACGCCGTGAGTGAGGACCAGCCCGTCGCCGAGGTGGAGACTGATAAGGCGGTCGTGGAGGTGCCCGCGCCGGTCAACGGGACCGTCCGGGAAATCCTCGCCGAGGAGGGGGAGATGGTCCCCGTCGGTGAGGTCATCATCACGTTCGATGTCGAGGGCGAACCCGTCGAACCCGCCGACGAGGGTGAGTCCGAGCCAGCCGACCCCGGCGACGCCGACCCGGCCGCCTCCGAGGCGAGCGGGCCGGCGGCGAGCACAGACGGCGAATCCGACGGCGAGGTTTCCGCCAAGGGCGGCCGCGTGTTCGCCGCGCCCTCCGCCCGGCGGCTGGCCCGCGAACTGGGCGTCGACATCGAGACGGTCCCGGGGAGCGGCCCCGGCGGCCGCGTCACCGAGGGCGACGTGCGGGCGGCCGCCGAGTCCGGCGGCGAACCGGCCGGCACGGAGACGGCCGACGAGGAACCGGAGCCCGCGGTCCGGTCGGCCACCCGGAAGGTGACCGACGAGGCCGAGAGCGAGGCCGACGCCAAGCCCGCGCCCGCCGACGCACACCCGGGCGGCGCTCCCGAGGCCGCCGGCCGCGACCGGACGCTCGCCGCGCCGGCGACCCGGCAGGTCGCCCAGGAGGAGGGTATCGATATCAACGACGTGCCGACCGACGAGATCCGCGACGGCGAGCCGTTCGTCGACGCCGAGCAGGTCCGGTCCTACGCCGAGGCCCAGCGCGTCGCCCAGGAGGCCGACGCGGCGGCCGTCCGGCAGGAGTCGGCGGCCGTCGACGCGACTGCCGAGACCCCGCCCGACACCGAAACGACGGCCGAGGGGGAGGTCGAACGGCGACCCTACCGCGGCATCCGCCGGACCATCGGGAAGGCGATGGAGAACTCGAAGTACACCGCGCCCCACGTCACCCACCACGACACGGTCGTCGTCGAGGACCTCGTGGACACCCGGGCCCGGCTCAAGCCGAAGGCGGAGGAGCGGGGCATCAAGCTGACCTACATGCCGTTCGTGGTGAAGGCCATCGTGGCGGCGCTGAAGGAGCATCCGATTCTCAACTCGCAGCTGAACGAGGACGAAGAGGAGATCCTCGTCAAGCGCTACCACAACATCGGCATCGCCGTCGCCACGGACGCGGGCCTGATGGTCCCCGTCGTGAAGGACGCCGACGGGAAGGGCATGCTCACCATCGCCAGCGAGGTGAACGAGCTCGCGGCGAAGGCCCGGGACCGCTCCATCAGCCGCGAGGAGATGCAGGGCGGTACCTTCTCCATCACCAACTTCGGTGCCATCGGCGGCGAGTACGCCACGCCCATCATCAACTACCCCGAGACGGGCATCCTCGGGCTGGGCGAACTGAAGCAGCGCCCCGTCGTGGAGGACGGCGAGGTCGTCGCGAAGTGGACCCTCCCCATCTCGCTGTCCATCGACCACCGCGTCATCGACGGCGCGGACGCGGCGCAGTTCGCGAACACGCTGATGGAGTACCTGTCGAATCCGGAGCTGCTGTTGCTGGAATAGCGCTTCTCTGGTTTCGAGTTCTCGTCGGTTGGGTCGGCGGACAAGCTCTAATACTCGCTGTCATCGGACGGTACCCATGGACTCCCGCGAGTGGAGGGACGGGACGGCCTCTCGACGCCGGTTTCTCGGATGGGCCGGCGTGGCGAGCACCTGCGTGACTGCCGGATGTCCATCGCAGGGGAAGCTCTGTGCCAACAGGGGGAACATCAAGGCCTTCCTCGTCGACGAGGCGCCGAATCCAGCGCAGGGCCAGGCGTACGAAGACCAACCCGAGGTGGTGCAGCAGTACGCCCGTCGAGCCATCGAACAGAACGCGACCGAGGACGACCCGATAGCCGAGCAGCTTTCCATACAGGAGACGAGAGAGTACACCAACTCAGTGGACTCTCCGATATACGTCGAACGCCGCGGCGAAACCGTCCGTATTAGCCTCGGGGTACCCTGCTGACCGGTCCACGTTCATCAGAAGTGTTCGAGTACCGGCCCTGTCGGCAGGCTTCCAGACGGCGTCCCGCTGCACGGCGAAGTGAACCGTTGGATTTCCCCTTCATTGCATACCGCACGAGCGAAGCGAGCGCGGTTTCACCGGCCGGAGCGCCCGTAGGACGCGGAGGCCGACTCTTTTGCTGAACGTTTTTTGCGGCGAGTGGCTCTCCGCAGCGCGAGCGAAGCGAGCGCGAGGAAGCCCGAGCCGGAAAAAAGCTCGAGTCTCAGGCCCGCAGCCGCTCGACACGCTTCTCCATCGGCGGGTGGGTCGCGAACAGCCGTGCGAGCAGACCGCGCTCGGCGTTGAGGATACAGAGTGCGTTCATGCTGTCATCGAGTTCGGATTCGCCGCCCTCGGCGGCGCGGGAGATCTTCTCCAGCGCGCGGGCCAGCGGGTCACCCCTGCCGATCGCCTCGCGAGCGTCCGCGTCGGCGACGTACTCCCGGTAGCGGGAGATGGCGAGCACGAACACCATCACGAGCGCGTTCGCCAGCGAGGAGGCGATCATCGCCACGATGACGCTCCCGATGTTGCGCTCCCCGCCCATCAGCACCGCGAAGTAGGCGACGTAGCCGACGATCATCCCGATCGACTGGCCGATGACCATCGTCACGACGTCGCGGTTCTTGATGTGGGCCAGCTCGTGGGCGATGACGCCCTCCAGCTCGTCGCGGTCGAGCAGGGCGACCAGCTCCTCGCTCACGCAGACCACGCCGGCGCCCTTCCGGCCGACGGCGAAGGCGTTGGGGACGCCCATCTGCATCTTCATCACCGTGGGCTCGGGGACGTCCATCTCGCGGGCCAGGTCCAGCGTCATCTTCCGGACGTCGCCGTAGCGACCGGTCGTCCCCCTGGGAATCTCCTCGGCCTTCCGGGTCGCCAGCCACTTGCCCAGTTTGTACTGGAGCGCCGGTACGACGAGGATACCCACGGCCAACACCGGAACGAGCGGCAGGCCGAGCATCGCCGCGGCGAAGGTGCCAGCCGCCAGGTAGAACGCGAACAGGATCGCCCCGACGACGACCATCCGCGCCTGTAGTCCGAAGTCGGTCATACGGAAACGGATAGGGCGTCGTCGGATATAAGCGGTGCGGCCCGGGCTCGGAGAGATGTCGTCGAAACCCGGCGTTCGTGGCTTCTGATTCGACTGTTGAATGAACGACCGGTGTTTATCGACTAATACCTGGTGCTGTTACGCGGAATGCCGAATCAGGCGGAAAAATCGCTCAGAGGTCGGCACGCCGGAACACGGCGTATCCGACGACCGCCGAGACCGCGAGCCAGACCAGCAGGTAGGCCAGCACGGCGGCGTCGGTGAGGTAGAACGGGATGCCCTCCTCGGTGAGCCGCTGTGCGTAGATCTGCTGGACGATGCCCGCGCGGCGGGAGAGCTGGATACCGCCGGTGACGCTGGCGCGGGCGAGCGCGGTCGACTCGGCGCTGAGCGCCGCGACCAGCGAACTGTACGCGCCGAGCGGGTTGAGGAGCTTGAGCGTCAGCGACGCCTTCACGGTGGTCGCGGGCTCCCAGCTCAGGGCGTCCGAGAGCCGGCCGACGATGGGGTCGGCCGCCCGGTTCCAGAACACGAGCAGGAACAGGTACGACCCGACGGAGCCGACGACGGCGCGGCGGCCGGTGCTGGCGGCGGCGGAGATGCCAACCGAGAGCGCGACGAACACCAGCCCCAACAGTGCCGTCAGCGCGGTGAACGCGACGTAGTTCAACGGCGCCAGCGCGACGGAGGTGAGCGGGAAGACCAGCATCGAGAGGAGCAGCCCGCCGACGGCCGGGACCGCGACCACGCCGCCGCGGCCCAGCAGCTTCCCGAGCACCACGTCCCGGCGCGAGTGGGGCAGCGAGAGCAGGAGTTTCAGCGTCCCGCTCGCCCGCTCGCCGATGACGGCGCTGTACGAGGCGACCACGGCGACGATGGGCACCAGCAGCGTCACGCCCGATGAGAGCGTCCGGAGGAAGGCATCGGAGTCGACCGGGTCGCCGCCCTGCTGGCCTCCGGACTGGGCACTGGCCTGTGCGGCCTGCGAGACCTGGTCCGCGAAGAAGTACGCGCCGAAGACGAACAGCGCGACGAACACCGCCGAGACGAGGAGCACTCCCCGCGAGCGGATGGCGTCCTCGAAGTCCTTCCGTGCGACGACGAGAGCGGAGTTCACCGCGACTCACCCCCGTCGTCGTCGGTGTCCGTGTCGGCCCGCCGGTCGCCGCTCCCGCCCCCCGTGTAGGCGGTGAACAGGTCCTCCAGTGAGGTCTCGCGGGTCTCGAAGTCGGCCACCTCGACACCGGCCGACTCCAGCGCGTCGAGGACGGCGGTCTTGCGCACGTCGCCGCCGAGGGTGACCGTTACCTGGTCGCCCGCGGCCCGGACCTCCGAGACGCCGCCCAGCTCCCGGACGGCGTCGAGCGCCGCGGCCGACGGGTCGCCGCCGACGGCGATCTCCAGGACCGACTCGGCGCCGCTGGCCTCGCGCAGCCCCGCCACGGAGTCGACCGCGATCATCTCGCCGTCGCGGATGATGCCGACGCGGTCACAGACCGCCTCCACCTGGCCCAGGATATGCGAGGAGAAGAAGACGGTCGCGCCCCGGGCGGCCTCCTCGCGGACCACCTCACGCATCCGCCGGGCCCCGTTCGGGTCCAGCCCCGTCGAGGGCTCGTCCAGCACCAGCAGGTCCGGCTCGCCGACCAGGGCCATCGCGAGGACGAGTCGCTGTTGCATCCCGCGCGAGTAGTCGCCGGCCGGCCGGCCCCCGTCGCCGGTCAGCCCGACCCGCTCCAGCAGTTCGTCGGGGTCCTGGTCGGCCGCCTTGGAGTCGACGGCGAACTCCAGGTGCTTGCGGCCCGAGAGCCGGCCGTAGACGCCGAACCCCTCCGGGAGGACGCCGACGCGGTCCCGGATGGGCGCGCTCTCCTCCCGACGGATGGGGTCGCCGAGCAGCCGCACCTCCCCCGCGTCCGGCTGGACGAAGTCCAGCAGCACGTTGATCGCCGTGGATTTGCCCGCCCCGTTCGGCCCGAGGAACCCGAACACCTCGCCCTCGTCGACCGTCAGCGACAGGTCATCGAGGGCCGTGACGGCCCCGTATCGCTTGCTGACGCCGTCCAGTTCGATGGCGGCCATATACCCCGACTGTGCCCCCCTCACCCAAAAGGTTCCACACTCGCTGCGTGGTGTGATAACGTGCCGAGAGCCGAACCGAGTGGGGGTACCCCTCGCGTGGGCGCGACGGACACCCCCACCGGGACGTATATCGCGCCGCGAGTGCCGGGGACACCCGAGGCGTGGAAACGGCCGTTCACATGAAGTCGGCGATCCCGCTCTGCCTGTTGTGGTCGTTCTCGAATACGGACTCCAGCGCCTTGTTCAGTATCTCCAGGCGCTGTTTCGTGTACGGTCGGGCGCCGTACTCCTCGGCGACGCGTCGGGCGGTCTCCATGTACTTGCTGACCGACCCCTGGTAGACGGTCAGCGAGACCTCGCCGCCGCACTCCCGGCAGTCCCCCGAGAGGGGCATCCGACGGTACTTCTCCCCGCAGTCCCGGCAGCGGGTCTCCTGCCGGGAGAACGCCCGGAGGTTGCCGATGAGGTCCGGGAGGAAGTGGTACTCGATGATGCGCTCGGCCACGTCCGTCTCGTCGACGGCGTGGAGCTTCCGGGCCAGCTCCAGCTGCCCGTCCATCTTCTTGTCCATGTCGTCCAGCGTCTTGTACGCCGACA
>ERZ1034569.432-NODE-432-length-15435-cov-4.865930_pt1 | contig 15435 bp, 12 predicted proteins | sample MGYA00520706_ERZ1034569 | MGnify/ENA primary metagenome ERZ1034569 (study PRJEB33760, sample SAMEA4777722) | hypersaline lake metagenome | biome: hypersaline environment; feature: brines | place: Spain | collected 2014-08 | depth 0 m ...
CGTATCCGTGCTAGCCATCACCGGTGTCTTAGCCGCCGCCGTACTGCTGGACTACGCACGCGGGTTTCGGTCGCCCGACAGCATTCAACTTGATGCTATCGAAGACGTCTCTTCCACACGAGGCAGTAAGGGACTGACACGCCCTCGACTCGTTATCAGGTACTCCGACGAAGGGTCCACCTACAGACGCCGGGTGAACCTACCCTCTTTGTACGCGTCCGAAGGCGAGGATACGTACGAAAGCGTACAGGAGGCTTTCGAAGAACGAGGCTTTGATCCATAGGCAGCAGACCGAATATTTCGGTGCCTGATTAAATATGTGGCTTGCGTGGATGAGTGCACAGAGACCCTCTTATTCTGAGTACCGAGGCTGCATTCTTTACCTATAGATCTGAGGTGAAATGGGCAGACTTCAGGGGGTACTCAGTGACATATTTCTCCCGCCTGACCGGGACTAGAGAAAGAGTCTGTACTGAATGTCCTGCCTTCCAAGAGGTCTCTTGATATCTAATCAGAATGGTTTCCGCGTTGAGGGATATTCTCAGTAAGTTGGCCGGGGATATCAGGTAAGGTTCCGTCCCGCGTCAACGTCTTTGACCCGGCGTAAAGGATGATCAACAACGCACAACACAGATAAAAGACAACGTCGCCTGATACCAAGTCGAATACGGCAGGAGCACCTTCTGTGGGAATGCTGATAGGGGGCATATTGTGCGATGCGTGCGTGATCATCACAACCGGCAAGGCACCTTTTGTGTTGTTGTACAGCCAACCGAGTACGATGGACTGAGTAACGACGTTTATCATGTACTCCCAGAAAACGGTGAACCCACCCACACCAGCGAGTATCATAGGGACGTGCCAGAGGCCCCACACGACTCCAATAAATATACCCGCCGAAACCGCGCTGAACCGCTGCTGGAGGCGGGGTTGTAGGAAACCGCGCCAGCCTAACTCCTCAAGCGCACCGGCTAAAAACAGCGTGACTCCGAACGCGAAGGCATAGTTTCCAAGAGACGTCACCGGGACCGTCATGTCGGCACCGAGAAGCACCGCTACTATACTTTCGAACTCCGTCCCTACCATCATTATCCCGATACCGGCTACATACCAGCGGAGCCCCGCTCGTATGTTGCGGAGCTGTCCGAGCCAGTCTCTGAGGCTCTCTCCGCACAACCAGACGGTCACCCCCGCACTAACCATCGGTGCCCACGCGTACGGAACTGCTGAAAACCACGGGAGATCGGACCCATACACCGCATAGAGCGCTGCGGCGACGAACCCGGAGTATAGTATCAACACAGTTAGGAAGGTCCCGATAGGACTGTGAGACGCTCGTTGCCTGACTGAGGCGACGCTACTCATTGCGGTCCTCCGATGTCATGCGAGACTGAGGGTGTGTCAAGTTCAGCCGTCGTGAGTTCGGTACTCTCTACGTGTTTGATTGGAAGCCTCACCCGCAGCTGGCTTGTTCTGTTGAACATATTATTACTGACGACAGATGCCCTACTAAATTCAGTGATGGGAAAAATAACTATTTTGTCGACCCTCTGTGTTCTCAGCGGTCTGGTCCGCCCTTGACTCGGCTGTCAATTTCTCAAGAATGGAGTTGATGCCCATTATTTCGAACTGTTTGAGGCTGCTTGACAGCTTCCTATGTTGCTAAGACCACCCGAATGCGTGCCTATCGTCAACGATATCGTCTCGTGGGTCACATAGAATAACGCCTTTGATGAAATTCTTCTTTACTCAAACTGCTTCGATATCTCTCCCCGTTGGTTAGTACCCTCCCACGTGCTATGTAAATAGAACAAAGAACTCCGAAGCCTCATCGCTAAAGGGCAAAAACGTACTGAGTTACAGAGAGCGTCTTTGTCTGACTTCCGAGGCCCTCTCCCTGACGGGACGAACCGGACGTATGCTGTATGAGAGCTGCACAACACAGGGCGGGCAGAGGCTACCATGTTGTGCTACCGCCTGCGATCTACCCCTACCCCCCACGACAGCCATGCCCGACCCGTTCCCGGCCCCTATGTGGGTAGGGGCGGTCATACCGCCTCTCGGACGGTCAGTACCGGAACCGGAGACGTACGGATGAGGTACTCGGTGACGCTACCGAGCATGTACCTGTCGAAGCCCGTTCTGCCGTGTGTCCCTACCACGACGAGGTCGATACCGTTGTCCTCGATACAAGAAAGTATTCCCTCGTGAACCGATTCACCGTGTTCGACGGTCTCAGAGACGGGATCTACTCCTGCCTCCTCCGCGAAACCGACGGCGCCTCCGAGAATCCTGTCTGCGTTTTCCTCTAACTCAACCCGGGCATCGGAACGGAGATCGACCCCGGGGCTCGTGGTGTCGATTACGGAAACGAGGTGGAGCGAACCCCTCTCGGCTTTTACCACACCGACGCCGGCCGAAAGCGCCGCCCTCGCACAGTCGCTCCCGTCCGTCGGGACCAGAACGTTCCCGTAGGGATATCCGATGGAAGAGTCCGTCTCCGGCTTGACCGTGAGGACCGGTACCTCCGCACGCCGGACGACGCGTTCGGTTGTGCTGCCGAGGAGGAACCGTTCGAGTCCCCTACGACCGTGGGTCGGCATGGCGATCAGGTCCATACCGAATGAGTCCGCGTAATCGACGATTCTTCTGTACGGTACCCCTTGAACGACCTCCGTGATGACGTTGACACCCCGTTCACGTGCGCGGTCGGCTGGACCCTCGACGGTACGTTTACCCTCTTCCCTCAAGACATCCTGTACGTCACCACCTTTCCTGACGACGCTGGGTTGGTTGGTATCCGCCACGTTTAGAACGCGTATCCTTGAACCGTGTGCTTCGGCGATTTCGAGAACGTGGTCGAACACGGTATCGGCACCCTCGCTGCCGTCTGTCGGAAAAAGGATTTCGTCGTACATGTTACCCCTATGCGGACGGAAACACAAATACTGTGCGCACACCAAAACGCCCGTTTCGGTTTTAGAGCAAAAACGACCCACACCGTTCTGTGATTAGCCGTCACAACAGCGTATACTTCCCTCCTTTCATCGGGGCGTACAGGAGTCGGCCCGCGGGGCTGTCCTCAACCACCTCAGCCACAAAAGCCCAACAGCCGGGTACCTCGGTGGTTTTGCACCAATCTTTATATACCATGATAGAACAAACATAGACCTGTATGAGCCCGAAAAACAAAACCCCCTCAACCGACACGGACTCCGGTCTCGTGTCGTCCGCGAAACTCGCCTCGGACCTCTTGATGAGGCACTACGAGACGTGGTCGCGCCTGTGCGTCGAGCAACGCGTCGGGATGTTTGAGTCCGACGAGTAAAGCTCAGGCTTCGTTCAGCTTGACGGTAAGGACAGGGGCGCGTGCCTTTCTGACGACGCGTTCTGCGACACTGCCCATGAGGTAGTGATCGACGCCCTGGCGTCCGTGTGTACCCATCACGATGAGGTCAACGCCGGCGGCTTCTGCGTGGTCAAGTATGGCGCTGTGCGGGACACCTTCCTCGATTACCGTTTCGACAGGCACGCCGCCGGGTATAGCCGCGGCTGCGTCCTCAACTGCTTCCTCCGCCCGGTCGTGTTCTGACCCTCTCCAGGCGTCGGGTGCGAGACCGCTGCTGGGGCTCTCGAAGCGGTTCCGCGTGTCGGCTACGGAGACGACGTGGACCGTTGCACCGTACTCGCTTGCAATGCTACCGGCGTGTGCGGCCACGGCTTCGAAGCCGTCGCTTCCGCCCGTTGGTAGAAGAACTTTCGTGTACATCCCGTTCCCTATAACGAATCCGCTGCGCCGGCTTAAAACAGTAGGGTTGAGGTGCGGTCAGAGACCGGCACCGCCGGCCATTAAAAACAGTGCCACCGATATGACTGCAAAGAGGGCCGCGACTCCTTTGGTCAAGGTTCCCGTATCGAGCGCGTTCGAGACGTAGGGTGCTATCTGCCCACCCGTCACCGTCGCCGGAACCGTAAAGACCACCATGTTCCACGGCGTCGAGGCTAGGTCGAGTGAGTGACCGCCGGGGACCAAGCCGCCGCCGAAGACGTGGACGAGGGAGGCGACTATCGCTGTCACGGCGACTACGATGTGGTTCGTGCCTATCGCAACCCGGACGGGAACGTCGGTGCGTAGCTGTGAGATGATGCCGAGTTCCCCGATTCCGAAGCCTGCGAGACCCTGAAACGCCCCACCGATGCTGTAGTTGCCGAACCTTTCGAGGTAGCCTGTCCACGTGTACGAGTAGGTGTCCCCTCCCCGTGTGACACGTGTCACGTCGCCTTCGTCGTCGACTTCGACGCCTGCGGGTCCGAGCTTTCCTGCGTCATCGGGTAGGTCCTCACCGGAGCCGTCTGTCGCGGTTTCTGTGGTTTCGGCTTCCTCCGAGGAGTCCCCATGGGAGATGTCCGCCGAGACCAGCAGATACGACGCCGCGAGGAGGGCGACACCGAGTGCGGCGTGGAAAAGGGGCTCAGGTATCACGAAGGAAAGCAAAGCGCCGCCGACGACGAAAGGCAGGCTACCGACCACGAGCGTCAGCGCCAGACGCCTGTCGACCAGACCGTACTGGACGAAAGCGACCGCCGAACTCGAAAGCCCAAATGACTCACTTATCAGACCCACCTTCACGAGGGTTTCGGGCTTGAGCGGATGGGCGAGTACGGGGAAGACGAAGATGAGGAAAGGGACGAAAAGAGCCGAACCGCTGATACCGACGGTGTTTACAACGGTCGCCCCGAGAAGGAAAAAGAAGAAAAGCCACCAGTACTCGAACCAGTAGCCGGCACCTGCCTCCGCCGGCGTCGGTGCGGCAAGGAGCACCGTGACGATGAAGACGATGGGTGCTACGAACACGAAGATGTGTTGGTACTTGAGGAACGACTTCTGTGCCCGTTGACGTTTGCTTGCGCTCATGCTTTTGTTGTCTTTACTCGTGTACTTCCGGGCACAGCCTTTGCCACAGGTCGGCTATGATTTCCGCGTTCACACGCGCCGCTTTGCAGAATCCGATTAAAAAAAGCTACGAAGACATGCGTGGCGTTCCCGGTTCTCGGTCCCACAGGAAACCGTACCAAAACTCACAAGCATTCCCGCCGCGAGACTCTCTGTACGGTGATTACGTGACGAAAAAGAGCGAGTATACGGGCGAGTACGACGAAAAGACGTTGTACCTTCCAGGACCGACGGAGGTGCGCGAGGACGTCATCGAGGCGATGGCGGAACCGATGTTCGGGCACCGCACCGACCGGATGACGGACCTGTACACGACCATAGTCGAGGACACAAAGGAGTTCCTCGACACCGAACAGGAGGTCATCGTCCTCACCGCGTCCGGCACGGAGTTCTGGGAGGCGACGACGCTCAACCTCGTCGAGGACTCGATGCTCGTTCCTACCTCCGGGGCCTTCAGCGAACGACAGGCAAACGTCGCCGAACGCCTCGGGAAAGACGTCGACCGCATCGAGTACGACTGGGGAGAGGCGGTAAAGCCCGACGACGTCCACCAAGCCCTAGAGTCCGGCGACTACGACGCCGTCGGAATGGTGATGAACGAGACTTCAACAGGGGTCCGTAACCCCGTCGAGGAGATCGGCGACGTCCTCGGGGACTATCCTGACACCTACTTCGTCGTCGATGCCATCTCCTGTCTAGGAGGCGACCGCATCGTACCGGACGAACACAGCATCGACTGCATCTTTACCTCGACACAGAAGGCTTTCGCTATGCCGCCCGGACTCGCCGTCTGTACGGTCAGCGAGGCCGCCTACGAACGCGAAGTAAAGAAGGACTCGGCTTCGTGGTACGGTGGGTTCCAGCGCTGTCTCGACTACTACGACCGGAAGGGACAGACACACTCGACTCCTGCGATTCCTATAATGCTTGCGTACCGCAAACAGATGAAACACATGCTTGAGGAGGGACACGAGGAACGCGACCGCCGCCACCGCAATATGGCCGAATACACACGCGAGTGGGCGCGCGAACATTTCGACCTTTACCCAGAGGAAGGCTACGAATCACAGACGGTCACCTGTGTCGAAAACACACGCGGAATCGACGTCGCCGAGACCGTCGAACGCGTCTCTGAGGAGTACGACATGGCGTTTTCGAGCGGGTACGGCGACATCAGCGAGGACTCGTTCCGCATCGGCCACATGGGCGAACACACCGTCGAAAGCATACGTACCCTCACCGACGCCATCGAGGACGTCGTCGGACTCTAGAACACGAACTGTAGTTACTGACGGCACCCAATTGTAGAACCCGGGAGCAAACCCCCTCGAAAAGTTTGCCGTTTTTCGAACATGATTTGTACAGCAGAAATACTTTTATCGGATTAGCAAACTCTAGTACGCAACCGAAAAAGTATAATATGCAAATACGGACCTTCGATACAGTGATGGACAAGTCTTAATATACGAGAGTCCCATGTTAGCTTGATGTCTAAGTCTGCACAAGACTGGTGGCCCAACCGATTGAACTTAGAGATACTCGACCGGAACGCACGGGACACCAACCCGCACGCCGAAGACTTCGATTACGCCGAGGAGTTCCAAAAGCTCAACCTCGATGAGGTAAAGTCCGACATAGAGGAGGTCATAACAACACCACAGGAATGGTGGCCCGCCGACTACGGGAACTACGGGCCCTTCATGATACGTATGGCGTGGCACAGCGCCGGTACGTACCGGGCGAGCGACGGAAGGGGCGGTGCCGGGGGAGGTCGCCAGCGGTTCGCACCCCTCGACAGTTGGCCCGACAACGCAAACCTCGATAAGGCCCGCCGCCTCCTCTGGCCGGTCAAACAGAAGTACGGACGGAAGCTATCGTGGTCGGACCTGATGGTACTGGCCGGAAACGTCGCCATCGAGTCGATGGGGTTCAAGACGTTCGGGTTCGCAGGCGGGCGTGAGGACGACTTCGCACCCGACGAATCCGTCGACTGGGGTCCCGAAGACGAGATGGAGACAAACGAAAGGTTCGAGGAAGCCGGCGAGATACAGGACGGACTCGGGGCTTCGGTGATGGGTCTTATCTATGTGAACCCAGAGGGCCCTGACGGAAACCCCGATCCGGAGGCCTCAGCAAAAAACATCAGACAGACGTTCTCCCGGATGGCGATGGACGACAAACAGACCGCCGCACTCATCGCCGGGGGTCACACCTTCGGAAAGGTACACGGCGCCGACGACCCCGACGAAGCCCTCGGCCCGGAGCCACAAGCGGCATCTATAGAGGACCAGGGCCTCGGTTGGGGGAACGAGAAGGCACAGGAGGGGGAGGTAACGACCAGCGGCATAGAGGGTCCTTGGACGGAGTCCCCGACAGAATGGGACATGGGGTACATAAGCAACCTCCTCAACTACGAGTGGGAGCCACACAAAGGTCCCGGTGGTGCCTGGCAGTGGAAGCCGGTAGACGAGGAGTTACACGGTACCGCGCCCGACGCACAGGACTCCGACGGAAGCGTCACACCGATGATGCTGACGACAGACATAGCGCTCAAACGAGACCCTGACTACCGGGAGATAATCGAGGACTTCCAAGAGAGTCCGATGGAGTTTGGAATCTCGTTTGCGAAGGCCTGGTACAAACTCACCCACCGAGACATGGGACCGCCGGAGCGGTTCCTCGGGCCCGAGGTACCCGACGAAACGATGGTCTGGCAGGACCCGATACCCGAAGCCGACCACGAAACCGTCGGTCAAAGAGAGGTCGAGGAACTCAAAGAACGCATACTCGGTTCGGACCTCACCGTCCCACAGATGGTAAAGGCCGCCTGGGCGTCGGCCTCGACGTACCGCGACAGCGACAAACGCGGAGGCGCGAACGGAGCCCGTCTGCGCCTCCGACCACAGCGCGACTGGGAGGTCAACGAACCGGACGAACTCAACGAGGTCCTGATGGTCTATGAGGGGATACAGGAGGAGTTCAACTCCCGCGACGACGACGTCCAGGTCTCCCTCGCCGACCTCATCGTTCTTGGGGGCAACGCCGCCGTCGAGAAGGCCGCCGAGGAAGCCGGCTACGACGTCGAGGTACCTTTCGAGCCCGGAAGGACCGACGCCAAACAGGAACAGACCGACGTCGAGTCCTTCCAGGCTCTCAAGCCTAAGGCCGATGGGTTCCGCAACTACCTCGGGGACGGATACGACGAAAAGCCCGAGGAACTGATGGTTGACAAGGCTGATCTCCTTGACCTGACGGTCCCCGAGATGACCGTACTCGTCGGCGGCATGCGCGCTCTCGGTGCCACGTATGACGACACCGACCTCGGGGTCTTCACCGACCGACCCGGTACGTTGACAAACGACTTCTTCGTCAACCTGCTCGATATGGGGTACGACTGGGAGCAGTCGGAAGACGAAGGTGTCTACGAGCTGCGCGACCGCGAGACGGGCGAGGTCGAGTGGGAGGGTACGCGTTTCGACCTCGTGTTCGGTTCGAACTCCCGTCTACGTGCCGTCTCACAGGTCTATGCGGCGGAAGACGGCGAGGAGAAGTTCGTCAACGACTTCGTCGAGGCGTGGACCAAGGTCATGACCCTCGACCGTTTCGACCTAGAGTAGACACGAACTCCCGGGACGGCCGGCGGTCCGTCTAGACAGGGCAAGGAAACTGCTTTCTAACTCAGTCGTGCGGGTGTAGACGTTTGATAGCCTTATCGACGGCCCCGGTCCTCCCGAGGACCGTGAGGTGGTCGCCGTGTTCGATCTCAAAGTCCAGTTCCGGCACCTTGTTTTCACCGCCCCTGCTGACGAGGGCGATGACACACCCCTTCGGCAGCACCTCGTCTATCTCCCCGACCGTTCTGCCAACGAACTCCTCGTCGGTCATCTCTATCTCTTGAACGTCGCCGTTCCTTCCGAGTTCGTTCATCCACTTCGAAAGCGCGGGGCGTTCGATACGGTTGTCTATAGCCCATGCGGTCGAAGAACTCGCGGCGACGGTTTCTATGTCGAGTTCCTCGAAGGCGCTCATGTTGTCGGGTTCGTTGACCCGCGTTATGACGCGTTCTACACCGAGGCGCGTCTCCGCGAGCTGGGTCACGAGGAGGTTTGTGTCGTCGTCACCCGTAGCGGCGACGACTATCTTCGCTCTGTCGGTTCCCGCCTCGCGTAGCGCCTCCATCTCGGTTCCGTTGCCCTCCCGGACGCTGAAGCCGTCCCTCCGGAGTTCCTCCGCCACCTCGGTGTCTTTTTCCAGTATCACGACGTTCTCTCCGCGGTCTTCCAACATCTTTGCTAGCTCTCTGCCAACGCGTCCGCCTCCTATTACCAGTATCTGCATCGGTATCACCTTTAGCCTCTCAGCTATCTGTCGTGCGAATCCGCCCTCGAAAACCACGGTCACGAGTATGACGAGAAAGACTGTGCCTGCAAGAATCCCCGCGCCCTCTGGGTTCGACGGGGGTTCCGGTGTCCGTAGTTCGAGAGCGAAAAGCGTCGCAACGCTCGCAGGTATTATGCCGCGTGGTCCAACGAAGCTAACGAACAGCCTCTCGTTCCGTGTGAGTTCATCGCCCGTCGTCGAGACGAAGACGAGCAAAGGGCGCAGGACGAGGGCGACGAATGCGACGACGGCGAGACCAGCAAAGCCGAGCGAAAACAACGTCTCGAACTCAATAAGGGCAGCGAGAGCTATAAAGACGAACGAAAGGACGAGTATCGTGACGTCTCCTTTGAACTCCTCTATCGTGTCTTCGTACGGCAGGTCGGCGTTCCCGAGCACCACCCCCGCCGTCGCAACCGCCGCTACGCCGGCCTCGGGTTCGAGGGTATCGGCGACGCTAAAAGCAAGAACCGCGCCCGCAAGCGTCATCAGACGCGCGTTCTGGGGCGTCCAGCCGCGGGGGAGTTCGACACGCGTCAGCAGGTACCAGAGGACGCCTGCTGTCACGAGACCCACGAAGACGCCGAGGCTGATGCGTTCGACGAACTCCACGAGGTACTCGGAAGCCGTCGCCGACCCCGACGCCAGAAGACTAAAGAAGACGACTGCAGCGACTGCGGCGGTGACGTCGTTGACTATACCCTCTGTTTCGAGGGCTGCCGCGACCGGGTCGCGTACAGGGACCACATCGAGTATCGGCGTGATGACCGTCGGACCCGTGGCGACGAGGAGGGCACCTGTCACAGCCGAGATGCCCCATCCAACGCCAAGGAGGTAGTAGACAGCGACCGTCGTCCCGAGGAAAGCGATAACCGCCCCGACTGTGACGAGGCGGAACGCCGCCGAGGGTGCCTCGCGTACCTTCCCTACCTTCAGATGGAAGGCTCCTTCGAACACGATGACCGCGACGCTCACCCCGACTACCGTCGAAAGCTGTGGCCCGAAGACGTCGAGAGTTACCAGCGAAAGCCCCTTCGGACCGACGGCGATGCCTGCGATTATGAGAAACAGGACGCTTGGCACTCGGAAACGGTCGGCGAGGACCTGTGCGGCTACACCCAGTGCTATTATCAGTGCGACGACAAACAGGGTGTCGGAAGAACTGCTCGCGGCTAACGGTGCCGCTATCATGCACCCGTCCTCCAGGGTCCGGGAAGGCAGACCATCTGCGAGATAACAGTGTCCCCCCCGTTACGTCAATCTGTTGGCGTATCTAGAAGCTTGCCGCGTCGACGTGTCCTTCACGCCTGAGTTGGTCGGCGTCTTCCTCAGAGTAGCACCACTCTATGTTTGCCTTCTCGTCCTGCCAGTCCCATGGTTCGACGAGGACGACGTTTCCCTCGTCTATCCAGTTGCGGTACTTCATACGCCCCGGTATGCGCCCCATCCGGTTTTCACCGTCCTCGCACTCGACGCGGACGTGGTTGCCTCCGTCGTGCCGTGTTACGATTGCGAACATCTCGTCGTCATTGGGCATACGGAGGTTTTTGCGCCCTGTGTTTCCACTCATAATTCACATACGTCCCGCAGACGGTAAAGTGAATCGGAAAGGTTCCGTGCGGTTTTGTACATCGCGTCCAACCCACCGGTATGGTGGTGGAGATAGCCCTTTGACTCCTGGCGGGTGTGGCATACTCGGAAACGCCTTCTTCGTCGCCATCGAGTTCTCTCTGACGCGTGCCCGTCAGTTCTCCGAGGAGGAGTTCGACGAACCCGGCCTGTGCCGCGTCTGGGAGATAACCGGCGAAGTTGAAGACCCGTTGGAAGAGGTCCGCTAGGACAGGACCTTCCTGCCGACGCGTGCGATCGTCGGGAGGTCGCTGAGGTGTAGCATCTTCATCATGGCGCGTTTGCTACCCTCGTTCGCCTTGCGCAACGTGTCGTCGTCGGTGGCCCGGAGGTCTTGCATGAACCTGTCGTAACGTTCGTTCGATACCTCGTACAGGAGGTTCGCAAGGAGGAGGCGTGAATCCACGTTCGGAGCGACCCGTTCGTGCCAGAGGTCGTCGTACGCCGAAGCCGCCTCCGCGGAGAAGTCCTCCGCCTGCAGACAGGTGTCCGCCGTGACCGCGGCGGCGCGCCCGGAACGCATGCACTTGCCGATGCCCTCCCCCCAGACGGGGTCGACGGACGGAACCGTGTCACCCACCGCCATGAAGCCCGCGGCGCTCATCGAGTCGGGCTGTTGGACGTGTGCCGAACCCCGGTGGTGTGCACCCTCGATCCGTGTTGCGCCCTCGAAACGCGGGTCGGTTTCTACCCAGCTTTTCAGGTAGCCGTCGACGGTTTCGCCGTTGGCGCGGCGTTCGTGTACCTCGTTCTGTATGTAACAGACACCGACCTTGGCGGTGTCGCCGCCCGTGTGGAACACCCAGGAGTAGCCTCCGGGTGCGACGTCGTGGTCGAGACGGAGCATCATGGCACCGCGTAGGTCGGCGTAGCCGTCGGGGTTCAGCGCCACGCCTTCCATCTCGTACTCGACGCCTATTGCCTGTCTGTCGCGGCGCAACTCTACGACACCGAGGGGTTCTGCGAGGGCGGCACTCGGTCCCGTGGCGTCGATTACGACGTCGGCGCGGACCTCCTCGTCTCCGTTGTAACGCACCCCGACGGCGCGTCCGTCCTCTGTGACCGGTCCGGACACACGCGCGTCGAAGACGTACTCGGCGCCTTTCTCGCGGCCGTCGTCGACCAGCCAGTTCTTGAAGGCACCGAAGTCGAGGACAGCGCCGGGATGTTCCTGCACGTAGTGGGAGTTTGGCGACTCAAGAACGACCGAGTCGGTGAAGTTCTGTACGACCTCATCCGGGACGCCGAAGGCGGCTAGCGTGTCGGGGAAGGTGCCGCCTGTTGACTTGTTGCTCGTGCTGGGGAACTCGTCCTCGCTTTCGGTTTCGAGTACGACCACGTCGTAGCCACGCGCTGCTACGTCCCGAGCGCACTGTGCCCCAGCGGGTCCTGCGCCGGCGACCGCGACGTCGTACCTTTCGTCTGTCATGGTCGGGATAGCGCACCAAGGGGCTTAACTGTGATGTCGTCGTTCGTCGAACTCCCCGAATCAGATGGTACTCTTTAACCGGTAGGAATACATACCCGAACGAAAAGATGTCGACAGACAATGAAAGCGCCGCGCGTCCAAGGGTTTCGGACCTTCCGGACCCGTCGGATGCCGAAAACGTCGTCTACAACCCTTCCGAAAAACGTCTGCGCGAGTTCTCCAGCCACCTCGAAACCACGACGGAGTACGGCTCTCCGTCCTACGTCAGCGAGTACCGTTCGCGGTGCGCCGGCAGGACACGCAACGCCGTCGACGACGACTTCGACGCCGACGACTACGTATACATCGAGCGGGCGTTTGAGGCGGCGTGCGACGAAGAGATGGTCTGCCTCGACCGCCGAGTCGGCGCCCACCCCGAACACAGCTACACCTGTCGTTTCTACGTCCCGAAGGAACACGCACGCATAGCCCTCGCCCTCGGGAAGCTTCTCGAACCCGCCGAAGACGACGAACCCGACTTCCTAACCGTACAGGTACCCGACCGAGAGGAGACCGCGATACGTGTCCTCCCCGACGAGGGCGTTACCGCCGTCGTCGGGAGCGACTACACCGGTGAGGCAAAGAAGTCGTTCCTCCGTCTTTTCATGTACCACGTCAAACAGGCGGGCGGTCTCGGTCTCCACGCTGGTAGCAAACGCATCACCCTCAACGACGGAGGAACTCGCGAGGTCGGACAGCTTTTCCTCGGCCTTTCCGCGACGGGCAAGTCCACCCTCACCGCACACGGTCTAGGCCTCGAGTCGCCCGAAGGTGCAACGATGCTACAGGACGACGTCTGTGGACTCCTGCCTGACGGGACCGTCATAGGCAGCGAGGGTCGCGGTCTGTACGTCAAGACCATAGGGCTCGACGCCGACGAACAGCCCGAAACCTACGAGGCGGTCACCGACGAGTCGGCGGTCCTCGAAAACGTCGACGTCGCCGGGGACGGAGCCGTAGACTTCGACAGCGACAGACACACGACGAACGGGCGCGCCGCGATACTCCGCGAGAACCTCTCGTCTGCGGCGAACGACGAGATAGACCTCGACGGTGTCGACCAGGTCTTTTTCATAACGCGCAACCCCGCGATGCCGCCTGTCGCGCGCCTCGACCCGGAAAAAGCCGCGGCGGCTTTCATGCTCGGTGAGTCGATAGAGACCAGCGCAGGCGACCCCGACCGCGCAGGGGAGTCCGTCCGCGTCGTCGGCACCAACCCTTTCATCGTCGGCTCCGAGGGCGAGGAGGGCAACCGTTTCCGTGACCTCGTAGCCGAACTCGAAGTTGAGTGTTACGTCCTCAACACCGGGTGTGTTGGCAACGAGGACCCCACTGACATCTGCGTTGAGGACTCCGTCGCCATACTACGAGAAATAGCACGCGGAAACGTCGACTGGTCCGAGGACGAGACGGGTATGACGGTCCCGGAATCGGTCCCAGGACTTGAGGTAGACCGTTTCGACGTAGCCGATAGCTTCAACGACGCCGACAAACGCCTCGCCCGGCTCCGCGACGAACGCCGCGAGTACCTCAGTGCCTTCTCCGACCTCGACGACGAGATAGTCGACGCTGTCTATTAAAGTAGCCTCATATATCCGGAAAACCCCTTTTGCACCTACGGTCGAAGTTACGGGTATGTCCGACGGATACCGCGGCGGGATGCTCGGCTTCGACAACGACCGTCCGTTCAGGTACTTCCAGAACTCCGTCGACCGCTCCTGGAACCCGAATGAAATAAGCTTCGAACAGGACCGGAAGAACCTCATAGAGGCGTACGACGGCGTGAGCGACGAGGCCGCGACAAAGATGTCGACTGTGATGAAGAAGCTCCTCGGAATGTTCGGTGCGGGCGAGGCTTCCGTGACGGAGGATATAGCGCCTTTCGCGATGGCGTTTGACTCCGTTGAGAAACAGATGTTCATCTCGTCCCACATGTACGAGGAGGCGAAACACGCGACCCTTTTCGACCGTTACTGGTCAGACGTGATAAACGCCGCAGAGGAGGTACACGGACACGAGGTCACGTCACCGAACGACGACAGGTGGTTCTGCGAGGAGTACGAACAGCTTTTCGACGCAGAACACGAGGCGACCAGACGTCTGTTGGAGAAAGACACACCCGAGAACCGCGTGCGCGCCTACTGCACCTACCAGCTGACCGCCGAGGGCATCATCGCACAGACGGGATACTGGGGTATAACGAAAAACTTCAGTGATCATGCCGGCACCGAGGTCGAGATAGCGGGCGAGACCGTCGAGATACCCCACCTCCCCGGACTCGTCGAGGGCATAGAGAAGATACGGAGCGACGAGGGGCGCCACATAGGCTTCGGTATGAACGAGGTCAAAAACCACGTACAGAACGGCGACGTAGAGGAAGACCTCGTCACCGGCACGATAGAGGAACTCCTGCCCCTCACTCTCGAAATAGTCAACTACGCCTACGAGGGACTCGAGGACCCGACGGTGTTCCCAATCGGACCCGGTGACGCCGCCGAGTTCACAGCAGAGAAACACCAGGAACGCATGAGCCAGATACTCGACGACGACGGCGACATCCCCGGAGTTGAGGACCTCGTCGCACTCGGTTGAGTCCCGTTACCTCAGAAACTCCTCGGATATCCGGCGGACGACTTCGACGTACTCCGTCATCCCGAGTATGAGGACAAAGACGAGCAAGACGACGGCAGGATACCGCACGGTCCATATCCACGCTTTTCCGAAACGACCGAGTCCTCCCGTACCCAGGGACAGTTCTTCGAGCATCTCGGCGTCGTACCTCCATCCGGCGTACGCAGTTAGGAGGACGGCACCGAGGACGAGGAGTATCCTGTCGATGAAGACGTCGTAGACGTTGAAAGCCGAAAGGCTGACCGCCGCCGGAACCCCCACGACGAACAGCCCGAACCCTACGCCCGCCGTCGCGCCTACGCGGGACCGCGCGAACTCTTCTTGCTCCAGCATGTACGAGACGACCACCTCCAGAAGGCTCACGGTGCTGAGA
>ERZ1034569.434-NODE-434-length-15379-cov-11.361590_pt1 | contig 15379 bp, 17 predicted proteins | sample MGYA00520706_ERZ1034569 | MGnify/ENA primary metagenome ERZ1034569 (study PRJEB33760, sample SAMEA4777722) | hypersaline lake metagenome | biome: hypersaline environment; feature: brines | place: Spain | collected 2014-08 | depth 0 m ...
CGATTCACGCAACAGGCGAGCGCATCAGTCTCGTTCAAACTCATACATCCATTCTTGACCAGTCAGTTCCACACACACGAGACCACACGTCGGCGCAATCACAATAGAACCAACTGACAGCCGCTCACGACCGTCACAAGCCGTTTCTTTTTCTACCAAGACTCAATACTCTACCGTCATAGATAGGCTTCAGGCGGCGTTTAAGCGGCAATCGTTTTTGCAAAATACCGACCGTCAGGCCATCGCACTACCTAATCAGCGCGCAATCTACGACCGTTTTCAGGACGCTATCGTGCCACGTACTGAATCATCACTATTCCCTCTTCTTACGTTTGCCTCCAACCCGCACCCAATCAGCTTGTGGCGGGTCCGGATGTGCATACGGATAGATTCGGTAGTCCTTCCCGCTCTCGATTTGCGCAACGCAAACGTATCCTTCCTTCTGCAGAGTAGTTAGGCACCTGTCGAATGATTCCTCACTGTTTCCTTTATAAGTCGCATCCACATCAACACACCACTGCTTAACATCCGATTTCTTTGGGTAGAACATCTTATCTCCCGTTTTTTGCACTACCGAGAGACCGGTAGTATCGTTGTACATGGGGTGGCTAGATATAGGCGGTTTGTTGTCGTGCCGGGCAAGCAGGGTTTTCAGTTCGGCCGAGTTCATACTGTAGTTGTAATCCTCCAGAAGTAGCTGATGAATTTGCTCTTGAGAGCAGCCATGCAGCTGAAAGAAATTCGACCGCAGATGGACAATAAAGCGTGAAAGACCTCTTGTCGGCTCACTGTATTCGTTGGTGCTGTGCTTTCGATGACTTTCAACATCTGACGATTGATTACAGAACCGGTTGAACTCAACTCTATCGTACTGCTTGACTGCATAATTGAGCTGTTTGCGTCTGTATTTTTCATTCCGCTTAGTCCATTTACGCGGCGCGCCATCTTTCGTGTAGCCATTGTTTGAGTTGAGACAGTAGTGTGAGAGGATTTGATATGCGAATTGTTTTGATTGCTTTTTGCTCTCTCCAGCTTGCCGGAATATGCCGTAGAGGTGGGTAAGGACCGTTTTTTCTTGCAGGTCACGGTCGATTTTGTTGGGTTCTTCTTGCCTAGATAGTTCGTCTGCATAATCGCCTCTACCGCCGTTTAATCTGTCCATCAAACATTTGATTGCAGCTGGATTGTCATTCTGGAATTGCCTGAGATGGTTTTTTGTTTTTTCAACAACTGTTTCATTAACTCTGTCGGATAGCTCGTTAATTTCATCTTCTGTGACGGACGACTCGTCAGGGCTTGTACTAGTGGTGGTTGGCTGGAGTTCGGGCGGAAGGTCGCTGGTGGACAGTTTGGCTAATTCACGAGCTTCCTTAATATAATAGATACCTTCAGATTGGTGGACAGAACCGGGCGTAGCGATATACCAGTTATGTGCTCGAATTGAGCCCGCTCCTTTCAAATCGCCTTTAGCTGTAGCATTACTGACGTTGCCCGAATTAATAAATAGCTGGTGAAAACCGGTACCCGACCCTGAAACGATTAGAAGTGTCTTTGGGAGCCTATCAGGAGGGAATAGCTCAGGGTCATCGTGGTCGAAAGCAGCGAGCCGTTCTGTATTGTGTGATTCTTTCCCAAGATACAGGCAGAAACCGTCTGCATTGTTTTGTCGAATCTGTTCAACCGCTTCTCCACCAGTAACGAGTAGGTTATGAGCTTTCCGTGAGTCCAGTTTGATTCCCCGGTCTTTTATGACCGGGTCTTTGGGCTGCTGGCCGAAGGGCATAAGAAGCGGGTCACATGGCAGTAGATTGAGGAACTGTTCCAACTGGTCGGCGCGCTCTTCGGCGGTCGTATTATTGATAGTAGGGTGATGCTGACCGGTCGATACTCCGGTATCGTTAACTGTCTGTGGTTCTGATTTATTCATAGGGTTGATGGCCCTGCTTTTATTATGAAATGGTTCGATAGTGCTCGGTATCGATACGGCTATGTATCACCTGCCTCAAATTCGATAGTGAGGTTGACGCTCTCAAACTCGTGGAGCAGTTCGTCTACAAAATCATCGTACGTCATCACGTCTGGCTTGATTCGTTTCAGACGGTCGTGAGTGGTTGTGGTTAGTCGGATGGTTGTGTGTGATTTGATATTGGATTCATCGACTGAATCTTGGGTAAGTTGGCTATCAACCATATATGATTGTATATTCGTAAGGGGGGATAAGCCTGTTGAATAAATTTTTATATTAAATAGGGCCAAAAGCGCATTGAAATTAAAATTTTGGCGCGCAAAATCGGTACAGAAAACCAGTCGTGTATCTGCTCTGAACATAGAACGAGAAGACCGCGCGAAATCAAATCCAAAAAGATGTGTTGAGATGGAATTCAGCTGACGGGGATTTATCTGTCACCCGGTAATTGGATTATACGATTGAGAGTGATTATCAGACCCACAAGATGAACTGAATCATCCATTCACTATGACCGAGACGGGTGGGTTCTGCGGCGAGTGTGGAGAGTCGACTCTCGGAGAAGGAACTGACGGTGCCGATGAGGTGATAGTCGAAGCCGTCTTCTGGGACCATCGACTCGTCTCGGTCAAGGAGCGGGATAGGAGCTTGGCCGAGATGTCGGAGTAGAATATCGAAGGTTGTGTCACGACTCCGCGCGATGCCTTTGACCGTCTGGATGAAAACATCTATTAGCCTTGCTTGCAAGAGATAATGATATGGTAGATGGTGACGAACCTGACCAATCTCGACTTACCGAACCATCCTTCTACGATGCATTCAATAAGACTCCCGCCTCTGAAAATATGTTCTGCGAGTGGGATGACTTGAACAATGAGGCAAGTGTTGAATCATTTTTCGTGGATAGATTGCTAAAAGAGCTGGGTTACGAGGATTCGGAAATCAAGGCAAAAAAAGCAATTGATGCTCTGTCAGTTCCGAGTGGTCGTGAGGATGAAAAATATAAACCCGACTATGTGCTTGAATGCGGCGGAAAGCCACGAATAGTTGTTGATGCCAAACCCGTTGACGAGGATGTCGACAATTGGGTCAATCAAGTGCAGGGCTATGCTGTTGCTACTAATAGACGATTCAATGATGAGAATCCCGTCAAATACTATGTTATATCAAATGCGAAGATAACCAAAATATATCCTTGGGATGAGATTGAGGCGGTTCAGCGAGTCCGATTTGGAGACTTTGAAAAGACGAACGTAGAGTGGGAAGAAGTTAAGGAGTTGATAGGTGCGGAAAAAGCGGGGAATGGGTGGGAGGACGAGATTGTAGCTCCCTCTTCAAAAGACCTGATGGAGTTTCGTAAGCCGGAGGTTGAGGATGTCCGTAGCCTCTTCGATACCTGTCATAACATCATCTGGGAGGCGGAGAAACTGAACCCATCGGCTGCTTTCTTCGAGTTTGTGAAGTTGATGTTCGTCAAAATGTATGAAGACAGACGAGTCCACGAAGACGACGAAAATAATCATCAGATGATTACTAAACATGGACGAGTCCCTTCGTCTGAAGTTCGCTTCAGCGTCCGGTGGATTGAATCCGTCGAAGGAAGTAATGAAAATCCGATAGATGCTCTTTTGTTCGAACAACTAACTGATACACTTGAAAAAGAGGTTAAGCGTGGTAACAAGAAGAGGATATTCCCGCAAGATGAGTCTATCAATCTTTCTCCAGGTACCATCAAAGAGGTTGTAGGTAAGTTAGAGAATACGGATATGTGGGGTATCGACGAAGACCTGAACGGACGTCTATTTGAGTCTTTTTTAACCGCGACGATGCGCGGCGAAGAACTTGGCCAATACTTCACCCCACGCAGTATTGTCGAGATTACCACTCAAATTGCTGACCCTGAATCAAATAAAGACCATATCGACAATGTACTGGACGCTTGCTGTGGTACTGGTGGATTCCTTATCCAAACACTAACTTCTATGCGGCAGTCTATCAAGAACAATCAGGCTCTATCATCGAAGGAAAAAGAGGAACTTCTCGAAGAGGTAGCCAATGAGTCGATATTCGGTATAGACGCTGGGAAAGAACCACTAATGTCCCAAATTGCACGAATAAATATGTACCTCCACGGTGATGGAGGAAGCCGGATATACGGTCTGGATGCCTTAGATAAGGAGGTTTCTCCATCTTCAGCCGTGTCGAACAAAGAGCAGCACAATGTAGAGGAACTTCAAAATCTCCTGAAAGATGGACTACAATTTGATGTGGTGCTATCGAATCCCCCGTTCTCTATGGATTATTCGGCAGACCGTGATGAAGAAGAAGAAATACTGAGTCAATATGATTTGAGATATCACGGATACACCGGGTCATATGATGGACGACAATCGTTGATGTCGAGCGTGATGTTTCTCGAACGTTATCACGACCTACTGAAACCAGGTGGTGAACTACTCACGGTAATGGATGATTCCGTACTGAGTGGAAAGAGTTCGGGCTTTGCACGAGATTGGCTTCGAGAGCATTTCATCGTAAAAGCTGTTATCAGTCTTCCTGGTGATGCATTCCAACGGGTTGGTGCACGTCAGAAAACATCCATTTTATATCTGAAGAAGAAAGAAAGTGAGGATGAAGAGCAGCCAGCAGTGTTTATGAAGGAGTGTACAGCTTTAGGTCTCGAAGACAAGCCTCAGAGAACGCCAGAGACCGAAAGAGAAAAATCCCGACGAGCAACGCGAGAGGAAATTGAGGGTATCATAAATAAGTACAGAAGGTTCGAGAAGGGTGAGGAAGGGCCTTGGGTAGTTGACCCAGATATGATACAGGACAGACTGGATGTGAAGTATTGTAGACCGCACGACAATCCTGCGAGAGAGGTATGGGAACATAAAAACGTTGAGACAGCAGAACTGAAGAAAGTAGTTGATGTTGTCGAGAACGAAACTAAGCCAGGAAACTCCCCCCAAGAGAAGTTCACATTCTTAGAGATATCATATGATGGTGAGCCACGGAGAGGGAAAGAGAAATTCGGGCGAGATATCGGTTATTCTACTGTCAAAACGGCACAAGGCGGCGATGTAATTATCAGCCATATAAATGCTGTGCACGGCGCGATTTGTGTTCTTCCAGAGGAAATGGATGACCTAATTATCTCGACGGAATATACTATACTCCGTGTAAAAGAAGAGGCAGAAATTAATCCACGTTATATTTGCACTTTATTGAGGAGCCCAGAATACAAAGCGATGATGTTGTCAAACGCAAGCGGAGGCGGGAGACACCGGATAGAATGGGATGCTATCAAATCATTCAAAATCCCGTTACTTGACCAAGAAGACCAGCAGGAATTTGTCGAAGATATAAGAACTGCCGATGAGATGAGGAAGGAAGCGGACGAATTAGAGTCAACAGCAATCTCAGAACTACAAGAAGAACTTGGATTAAGAAATCAAGAAGCCCTCAATAGGCTTGAAGCAGCGATGCCTCCGAGTTAGAACGTCTTAACGCCGACCCACCCGATACGGGAGTCTATCGCATCTGGTACGAGGGGCAGGATTCGACTTTGGCGTACATCGGAGAATCCAGTAACATCTCCTCACGCCTCTACAACCACGAGCAAACCTTCGGTGAGGACGCACTCTTTGCCTACGCCGAGCGAAGCGACCTCGATGCCTCGCACAAGCGCGAAGAAATCGAAACTAACCTTATCGGGGCGTACTATCTCGAAGTTGGGGAAGCACCGCTCGCGCAGTTTGGGCAGACAGAGAACATTCCTCTGTGACCGCAGGCGATTGAATACCGGTGGGTGTTGTGTCAGTAGTGTCACGACAGTTTTCGAGAGACATCTATCTCCTCTCGATACCCGTTACCCTCAGACGTAATCGACCAAGACCTGTGACAGTTGTGACCCCCCCGGTACTCACATCGACTGCCTCGTCCGAGGCTTGCTGTATACCGAGTAGTCCCCCATCGGTACAGTGGCACGTTCGGACGACCTCCGTCACGCAGGTCAAGGAATTTTAACGACAGCTCGTGTCGTTGTCTACATGGATACTCCCCAATTGCTGGAGCGACTTGCCAACGACTTCGCCGCAGTAGTTTCTACTGTCGACGCAGAGGCAGAACACGACAGATGGCAAGCAGGTATCGGCCCCTTCGAGGAGGACCGACAAGTCGAGATGCTCCGAGATGCTGTTGAAGGAGACACCAGCTACTCCATCGAGACGGAAGCACCGTACCTCGATGGAGGGCAACGGGTTGACCTCTTCATCGAGAGCGAGGAGACAGCAATTCCGGTTGAGGCAAAGCTCCTCCGCTTTCGCTACTGGAGGATACGGTTGATTTCGAGACAGTTGAGCAAGAGTATCCGACATTTGAGTTGGATACAGATGTTCTGGAGGAGGTGTCTGATATCCCGGATGAAATAAATGTGATTCGCGTGGGGAAAGGCATTCAGCAGATTGTTGAGCGCAAGCGGCAGTCAAATCCGCGCTACAAACAGTTGAGCGAGCGCGTAAAGGAAGTACTGGAGCAGTGGAATGATGACATTATTGATGCGACAGAGGCTCTCGCCGCGCTTGAAGAGGTGCAGGAGCACGCTCAAGAGATTGAAGAGCAGGGTGACAATCCGGACCTATCGGACGCTGAGTATGCGATTTACCTGATGCTGACTGACCAGTATCCCGAGGAGGTGACGGATGAGGAGCAGGCCGAACTAATTGCGTGTGAGATTGAACGGCAGTTTGATAAAAAAGTAAACCGCGATTTTCTCGGGTGGAAGACCGACCCGGACACACAGAAAGAGATGCGTGATGCCGTGATTTCGGCCCTCGCTGAGACGAACTCACTAGAACTGTATGAGCACGACCAGTTTGTGAATAACTGTGTCCAGTATCTTGTTGAAAATCATAATTGAGTAGCGCGGATGTGTTGGTGTTGGTAGAGCTGAACAAAACCTGCGGAGACTCAGGGCATGGGTCTAACAAACGTTCCGGGTAGGCTGGTAGCGGCAGTTATGTGAATATGTAGCGTGTCATAGAATTATTTATGCGGGATTTGTTTCACCAATATTTCGATGAAGCAACCGTTCAGTAGCGATGTGAATTGAGTGCTGAAGAAACTACCAGATAAAAACAGTAGTCGTTCTGGTATGCAAGATAGAGAGGATGCATCTTGCATACCCGAGTCTGAGGGGTATCAAAATTAGAGCGTGGTGTCGTGAAGAGTGATAAAGGCTGCGAATCATAATATGCTGGAGTGTGTCGAGTTGTTGCGTAGAAATCGGTGACAGAAGCGTCTGGGTCGGTATTTGAACAAGTCAAACCACGCTTCAATAAATGAGCGATTTCATCACGTCTCGCGTTCGTACTCACAGTAAGATATTTTTGTTCCCGTACTTTCTCAACTATGAAGTTGAGAGTTCCGTGATTACCAACTCAATCTTGCTCGGCCGATTCATTCAGGCTAAGCTTGACACGCTTGCACAGCGGTGAGCCTAAAATTTATAATGTCTCGCTGTACAATATAGAACAAATGAATCGAAGAAACTATCTGGCAACCATTGGTGCGACCGTTACCGCTCTTTCCTTTGCAGGGTGTTCAGAAATAACTTCAGAAGTAGATGGGGATCTTGTTGTAGACAAAACAGTGATTGGCAGTAGCCAGTATACTTTTGAGGCCAGCGAAGGAGACACAATCAATATTTGGGCCAACAATGCTGAGGGGAGGGTAGCCTATATTTCTATAGTAGGTACTGAAGATAGATTGGATTCTATGCAAGTAGAAACAGAAAACAGTACTTCCCTTACCGCCGAGTCCACTGGCACACATTCTGCTGTTGTTCAGCAATCAGGCACGTTCGGTGAAGTGGAAGTGCAGGTCGGTGTAGAATAATTAACCATCCTACCTATAAGGAAGGTATCATAAAAAAGGTTCACACACCTGCTGTATGACGGGTTTTGATATACCTCGACAGTATCGAACAAAATGTTCAATATATAGACTGTTTACTACGAGTCCACCCGGTCTATGAGAACTATTGTATAATACATAATTATCTGCTCTAAGGGGATTGTTTCCGCATATATAAGAAAACTTACCGGTCAAAAAAAGCAGTGACCGATACGCGCACCCCATCTTGCATGCAGTTATTGACAGATTTAGGAGAAAAAGGAGATGAGAACAATCTATGACGCGGTTAAATAGGTCCTATTGATTTGGCGCGCAAGACACTGAGAGCATATTCAGCAATACTAATAGTACGAGATTTCGAATGGTTAGCCGTGGGAATAAAACCATCACAAAAGTGGTGGAAACCACGCATAATTGAACTAGAACATGGGATATCAAAGTGGCTCGTCACTCATAGCGAAGAAATACCAGCATTAATACCAGGAATTGTATTGGTACTAGGATTTCTTACTCCGTTTGCAAATCAAAGTTTGTGGCCTGTTCGGTTTCTTTCGTCGTGTATTGCGTTTTTGTTTGCTATCCTCTCTGCAGAGGTAGTCAATATAATCTCTGCTGAAGCAGTAGATACCAAACATATATCAGCAACTTTGAATCAGAATAAAGAGAATGAGAGGGAGACGTAGGAAACTGCTACACGAGGCCGGTTGCAAGCTCTCGCGACGGTTTCGTAGTAGGACAGGAAGACGGCCCCAATCGGCTGAAATAGCGGTTGTGAGGTGTGTGGAGCGTGGCGTGAGGTGGAGTAGGTTTGGACACATCGCCATCCTGAGATGGCTGTAAGCGGTTGCTGAGGCGACTCACTGGGGGCGCAATCGGTAGTGAGTAAGCGTGTGACAGGTCTGTAAACCATCGAACCAGTTACTAGAAGTTGAGTCCGTTTGGACGTTCCAAAATGGACGTGACGAGATTCAACGGGAATGTGGCATTATTTATCCATACGATGAAGCCGTTTGGTCGATTATCAAATGTACTGTTTGGAGGGTACAGACTTGACAGTGGGTGTGTTGAGAGCGCGCTGATATGGTGTGAACGGGGCAGACAATACGGTCAGTATTTAGGGGTGAATGTGGCATACAAATGTCCGAGATAACTGATGACAGTAGATATTATCAATCATAGCGAGCGGTGAAAATGATGGTTTTTGATTACACGAAAGAACACCCATACTGAATGGAAGTAGCCTCAACTGCGAGCGTATCTGATGGTATTAATACTGTAAGGGGGGATTGAGTCGGTGATGAAGTGAATGCTCGCTCCGGTGGAGGCTACTCTTATAAGTTACTTAAGCATAGAGTTCCGAATTATTCTGGTCTCTGAGGTGGGTTCGTTGACAAACAGGCAGACAAGTAGCCCCGGGGGTAGGGGTTTCGTGCAATCTGGGGAGTGATTAACTCGCTGCGGGACCGCTTACGGAGAGTCAAATGAAAATCCGCTATTTATGAGAGTGCGAATATGGTCTTCATATCTGTCCTGCAACTCGCGTTCGAACATAGTAACAGGTTGCTGATAGACAGTTTAATGTATTTTGCGCTACTACTTGTTAGTAGACCGCGTTACGGTACCCGGATATGGACAGTAACAACCGGTCATCGGATGAAATGAATTGGCCGGACGGGACGAATCGCAAGACGGCAGTTGATTCGTCTCCCTGAAGTTAGCCAAGTGAGCGTATGGGTCGGGGCGGATTTGAACCGCCGACTTCCTCCGTGTGAAGGAGGTATCATAACCGGACTAGATCACCGACCCACGTGTATGAATATCTCGGCGCGTGACTTAAGAATTATCTTCGTCGTCTGACTCACCACCGATCTGGCCCAGTCGGTCGCGGGCGTTGTTGAGCGCCTCCTTTGCCTCCCCCTCGGCGCGTGTCTGGAGTTCGTTCAGGTCCTCGCGCAACTGCTCGACACGATTTGACTCCGGTTCTGGCTCCTCCTCCTCGCCGATCACCTCCTGTACACGGTCCTGTAGGGGTTCGATCTCCTCCTCGACACCTCGCTTCGCCGTCTCGGCCGCACGCTTCAGGTAGTACTTCGTATCCTCGAAATGTTTGTTCATATCTAAATATTTGCTTGTCGTGAATATATACTTTCTGCATCCACACCGGACTGGGACCCGCAGTGCTCTCGAGTCTCCACCGGAGGGCAGCTCACCTGACAACCGCCCGGGACAGCATCGGCGATGCCAGGAGACACGACGGTAGAACAACTCACACACCGAACAAGGCGGTCAGACCGGCCGTCGCACCGGCAGTTCGTCAAAATCGGACCGTCGAGTCCATTGCCACGGTCCCAGACAGCCCTGTTCTCGACCCTGCGTGATTCCGAAGACCCGATGTCACGGTTGCTCGACGAACTCCTCGCACAACATGCGATAGCACCCAGAAACGGGGGTCGCCGTTCCGCTGTAGCGCGCATCGGGGTAGTTCAACACGTTTCCATAGATATTTTACAGCTGACTGGCAAAGAAGGAACGATGACAGTCCTGTCTACAGCAGACGAGGGAAAGTTTCTGATGGACGTGGAAGGTGAGGAGATCGGAGTCGTCACCGGGGTCGACGCCGAGAAACAGGTCGCCTACGTCGAACCCGACCCGGGCGTCGGCGAGGCGGTGCTCCAGGGGTTCGGATTCGGCGAGGTCGACGAGGACGACATCGAGGTCCCCGCAGAGAGCGTCGCGACCATCACCGACACGGAGATGCGTGTTAGCACCGACCTGTAACTGAGTTAAAACGACGGCCGCTCCTCGGACCGACGGTTGGCGGTCAGCCACCGTACCGACAGCCGTCGTGTCGGCAGTCCATCGGTGCGCCAACCGTCGTCGTGCTGGTGGTCGGTCTGAGTTCTGGGGTTGTCCATCGAACAGGGGCCAAGAGTGCCAGCGCGCGCTGCACGTCGGGGGCAGTCGGCCGAATCACAGGCGAGATCAGTACAGCACTGTCTCGCTGTCGTACGAACCAAGACGGCGGACCCAGCCGTCCTCGGCGATCTCCCGGATGTCATCGAGCGCATCGCGGGTGCGCTGCTCGTAAAGACCGGCGGCGATGTCGATGTGGAAAACGTAGTCGCCGAGTCGTTCGCCGCTGGGACGAGACTCGACACGGGTGAGGTTGATATCGCGGTCGGCAAACGGCTCGAGCATCCGCAACAGCAGCCCCGGGTAGTCGACGCTCGGGTAGACGATGAAACTAGTTTTGCTGCCGGCTTTCGAGCGCCCGGTGAGCGGCGCGAGAACGAGAAACCGGGTGGCGTTGGATGCTCGGTCCTGTATGTTCTCCGCGAGCACCAGCAACTCCTCGTCACCATCCGTTCCGTCGCCGACATCGGCGTTTGCGGGATGGCCGATGGCGGCCGTCGCGGGGTCCTCGCGGGCGCGCTGAACCCCGCGTGCCGTGCTCGTGACCGCCTCCAGCGTTGCTCCGGAATACTCGGACTCGAGATAGGAGCGGCACTGTGCGAGCGCCTGTGCGTGACTCGTCACAGTGTCGAACCCCTCGTCCCGGGCGAGCAGTGCGTGACGGATCGGCGTGATAATCTCCCTGATGACGGCCACCTCGTGCTCGGTGAACGCGTCGAGCGCCTCGGTCACCGACCCCTCAATACTGTTCTCGACGGGGACGACACCGCGCTCGTGGTGGCCGTTGGCGACCGACTCGACGATCGATGTCACCGACTCGGTGAAGCCGATGTCGCCGTCGGCGATAGCCCGTGCTGCCCGGTGTGAGTAGGTTCCGGCGGGCCCCAGCGTGAGCGTCTGCATACCCGACCTACACCGCTCGCTGACAAAAGTGCGACGGTAACCCCGCGCTCACTCTCCGGACACGTCGACGAGTGTGCTGCCGTCGACGTCGAGTTCCTCGCGGAGCCAGGCCAGGTGGTCGTCGGCCTCCCCCCGGAGCTCCTGTGCGGTCGCCAGGTCTACTTCACCCTCTTCGAGCTGTTCGGCGATCTCCTCCAGGCGGTCGATACGTGCCTCGATATCGGAACTGCTCATACCCGAGACACGTGCCGGACGAGTCTTCAGTCTGCCGACTCGGCCGACGGGAGTCAGCCCGCGAGCAACAGGACGACCACCCCGAGCACGAGCACAAGCAGGGCACCGAGCACGATGACAGCAGTCCGGAGTCGGCGGGCTCTCGCCGCCGTCTGCTCCACCCGTGCGCCTGCCCTCACCTCGCGGTGGGCGCGGTCGATACGATGTTCCAAGCTGTCGAGTTTGCGGGTCACCCGGGCACGGAACGCCCCGTCGACACGCGCCTCGAGGTCACCGAGGCGACGACGGACGACCCGGTCCTGTGCGGCCTCGGACTCGGCGGCCAGTTCGAGGTCCGCCATCGCCGTGTCGAGACGACTCTCAAGCGCGTCGAGTCGTGTCGCAGTCAGCACCCGGTATCCCCGCTCGATATCCCGGTCGAGGCTGTCGAGTCGCGCCTCGACTGCGCTGCCGTACGCGAGTCTGATGCGCCGGTCGAGGTCCTGCACCCGGTCACGCACCGCGTCGCGCTGCTGGACACGCCGGGTGAGCGTCTCGTGTGCGGACTCGACGCGCCGGTCGAGCGCCTCCAGCCGCGACTCGACGAGTGTCCGGTAGCCGTGGGTGACCCGCCGCTCCAGCACCGCAAGTTCCTCGAGCACCTCCTCGACGGGAGTCGTCGTCACCACACCCGCCTCGGTGGGTGTCATGGCGCGGGCGTCGGCAGCCTCCTCGACGAGCGTCTCGTCGTCCTCGTGGCCGATAGCGGCGATGACGGGTGTCGAACACGCTGCGACCCGGCGCACCAGCGGTTCGGCGTTGAACGACCACAGGTCGGCGTCCGACCCGCCGCCGCGGGTGACGACCAGCGTCTCCACCCCCGGGTCGCGGTCGAGCGTCTCGATTGCCTCCAGCAGCGAGGGAACCGCACTCTCCCCTTGCACGGTCGCACCACAGAGTCGCACCTCGGTGCGGGGTGAGCGCTCACCGACCGTCGCCTGGACATCCTCGCGTGCCGACCCGGCCGGCGAGGTGACGAGTCCGATACAGTCCGGGTGGGCCGGGACGGACTGTTTCTGTGTCTCGTCGAACAGCCCCTCGCTCGCCAGTTGCGCCTCGAGTTGCTCGAGTTCCTGCTGTCGCGTGCTCTCACCGAGCGGCCAGTACTCTGTGACGAGCAACTGACAGTCACCGCGGTCCGGGTAGAAATCTACCTCTGCTCCGACGACTGCCTCCGTTCCCGGCGCGAGGTCGTGGTCGAACGAGGCTACGGTGTTCGCCCACGCGAGACAGGAGATAGAGGGGTCCGCCTCCGGGTCGCGCAACTTGAAGAACGTACCGAACCCGTAGTCATCGACCTCCGCTATCTCGCCGACAACGTGACTCGGAAACCGGTCGCCGGCGTCGGCGAGTGCCCGCTCTATCTCCTCGTTCAACTGCCCGACGGTGCAGGCCCCCTCTGGCACAGCGGCTATCCCGTTCCTGTCGGCCCACTCCATATCCCGTGATTGTCGGTTGAGCTGCAAAACTCCTGTGTGTCGCGTCGAGCCGCCTCATACGGACGAGAGCTCTCTACTCGAACACTCCGCGATCGGCGGTCGAGTCGCCGACCTCAGTCGGTAGCTCGACGTGACTCGTCCCGCGCCCGTTTCAGCTACAGTCGTTTCAGCTACAGTCGTTTCAGCTACAGTCGTTTCAAATTCTTCGCGCGCGGGCCCTTGTCGGCCTGCACGATTTCGAACTCAACCTCCTGTCCCTCTTCGAGATCAGGTCCGCCGACGTCTTCCATGTGGAAGAACACGTCCTCCTCCGAGTCCTCTGTGTCGATGAAACCGTAACCACCAGTGTCGTTGAAGAAATCAACGGTACCAGTCGACATTGCAACTGGTAGAACGGCAGCACGGTATTAAAATCCTGTGGCCACCCTGTTTCCGGTGGATACTCCCGTCACGCTGCACAGTCCGTCGGATATAAACACGGGGGAGACGAGACAACAGATATGAAGATACACCCGCTAGAGGACCGCGAGGTGGTCCGTGGTGCCATCGAGTCCCACGGCCGGGGCTGGCAGGAGGCGTACGCCGGCCTGTTGCCCGGGTCGGTGCTCGAACGGGTGACAGTCGACCCGGGTCAGGAGGAGATAGACCGCTGGGTCGACCGACTCCCCGCCGCGGACGACCCCGGTGTGGCGCTCGGGGCGTCCGTCGATGGCTGTGTCCGTGGCTACATCTTCGTCCGCTGGGGGGAGACAAAGTCGTTCGTCGGCGGGTCGGAGGCCGGTCTGAAGGAGGTGTATGTCCACCCCAACTGGTGGGGCGGGGGACTCGGCACGCGGCTCGTTGGCGCCGCTGTCGACGCGCTTCCGCCCGACATCGAGGCGCTCGCGCTCGAAGCGCTCGCCGGGAACGAGGTCGGCCGGTCGTTCTACGAGTCCCGCGGGTTCAGCCTCGACGGCCACAGCGAGATCTCCATCGACGGCGATGTCTACGAGACGGTCATCTATAGACGACCGGTGGCCCGCCGCTGAACCCGGACTCGCCGTGTCCGGTCCGATAGCCCGGCACGGCAGGTCTACGGTGTGTCGTCTATACACCCAGAAAGGTTTTGCAACCGACAGCCAAATGTCCTGTATGCGCGCGAAGGTGGACACCGACCGACTCCTGTCTGTTGTTCTCGCACTCGCCGTGGTCTGGCTCGTCCTCGAGATTGTGAGTGAGTTCCTCCACACCCTGGACACGGTGATTCTATTGCTCCCGAACCTGCTCGGTCTGGCGATCGTCGCGCTGATTGTTCTGTGGTGGTTCGACTACATCTGACGGCAGACACAGCGACGACGGGTTTTTGTCGACCCTGACCGTCTACAGCCATGTGTACAGTCTGACAGTGCCGGTTCCGGGACGGGTCGCGGCACTGGCGAGCGACATCGCGCGGGAGTTGCCGGCCGCACACGCCCGGAGTCGGGGCGAGCACAGCCTCTGTGTGAAGCGTCTCGACGGGACCGGCACCGACGGCGGCTACAGCAGGCTGGAGGCTCGCAGTCGCGAGATACTCGCCGGGCAGTGCTCGTTCGAGGTCAGCGTGACCGGCGTTGACTGCTTCGAGAGACCTGCCGTCGGGAGTGGGCCGGTCGTCTATCTCGTCGTCGAGTCGCCCGAACTTTGCCGGCTCCACGGGCGACTCGCGGCGGTGTTCCCACCGGTCGAGGGGGTCGAGGGGTCGGAGTACACCCCGCACGTGACCGTTGCCCGCGGCGGGTCGCGTCGCGGTGCAGAGCGTGTCACCGACCGCACTGTCGAACCGAAAACCTGGAGCGTCTCCGAACTCGTGTTCTGGGATGCGACCTCTCACCGGTCCGTGAGCACTGTCTCGCTCGACTGACAGAGCGACCACCCTCTCAGCATCTTTCGAGGCGGAGCCCCCGGCCTCAAGTCGTGAGGGATCGGAGATCCCTCTGACCATCCGAACGGGCCT
>ERZ1034569.435-NODE-435-length-15345-cov-23.934467_pt1 | contig 15345 bp, 14 predicted proteins | sample MGYA00520706_ERZ1034569 | MGnify/ENA primary metagenome ERZ1034569 (study PRJEB33760, sample SAMEA4777722) | hypersaline lake metagenome | biome: hypersaline environment; feature: brines | place: Spain | collected 2014-08 | depth 0 m ...
GGATCGGCCAACACGCCGGTTTCGCCCTCGAAAAACCGGATCGCCGCCTCCACGTTCTCGCGGTAGTGCTCGGCGTCGATCTCACCGGTACAGGGGGCCGAACACAGCCCCATCTCGTAATCGAGGCAGGGTCGCTCCCGGTTCTCGTATTTGTGTTCTGAACAGCCACGCAGCCCGTAGACCGACCGGATCGCCTTGACCACGGTCTCGACCCGGCCCTTGTCCGTGAAGGGGCCGAAGACGGTTGCGGCGTCGTTGGGGTCGCGGGTGCTCTCGATGCGTGGGATCTCGTGGTCGGTGAACTGCACCAACGGATAGGATTTGTCGTCCTTCAGGCGGACGTTGTACCGCGGTTGATGCCGCTTGATCAGGTTGGCTTCCAACAGGAGGGCCTGGGTTTCGGTGTCGGTAACGGCGACCTCAATTGCTGCTGCTCGGGTGACCATCTGTGCGATGCGGTCGCTGCGTGGGTCGGTGTAGGAACGCACCCGAGAGCGAAGATCGACCGCCTTGCCGACGTACAACACCCGATCGCCGGCCTGAAACTGATAGACGCCGGGCTCGGTCGGCAGCTCGCCGGCGCGTTCCCGAAGCGTTCTACCATCCATCATCGACACTACCGGTGGCACACAATTGAACGTAACGTGATCGCGGCACCGATGGGGTCGTGTCGGATCGACAGCCACATGTTGTTGCCTCGATATCTCCTGATATGACGCGGCTCTGGCTGGTCGAACGCGAGTACGACGATCGCAACCTGATCTCCTTCGTGTATGCGACGACTGACGGCACCCAACAGCTTCGCAAGGAGCTGTCGGCAACGCTCCTCCAACAGCGCAGCGAGCCGATTACCGCCGCCATCGAGGCCGACGCGGATGATCTTACCCCGGTTGATCCCGACGAGCAACCTCGGTACGCGACGGAAGCCCAATCGGTCGCCGAGAGCCACGATCCGGACGATCCGATCTAAGGCCGGTGTGACCGCCATTGCAAGCGGGCTCGTCGTCGCACGCCAGCCTCCATCCCGTCTCGCGTTGTTTTTATTCTTCGCTGACAACGCTCTCACAATACCGATGGAATACGAGCAAACCCTCCGGCGACTGTTGGCCAACGGGCGGGCGGATATCGGACGGATCGTGCTGTCGACCCCGGCGATGCTCTTCTTTCTCCTTTCGCCGCGTGCCGGCTTCGAGGATGAACCCGTATCGAAGCTCTATGCGGCCGGGATCTCTGCGTATGCGCTGCTGGTGGTAGTGCTGTTTGTGCTGCTTGGGGCGCTGTTCTAAACCGTTTGTTGCGGACGGTTTGCTTCGTGATAGTGCCACAGGACACCCCCGCTTGGGAGCCCCCAGCCGAACGCTTAATCTCGTTCGCCCCCAACAATATCTATGAGTATTCGCCCCCCAGGCCCACAGGGCGTCCCGCTGTTCGGCAACGGTCAACAGTTCGCCGATGACCCCTTCCAGTTCATGACAGCCTGCGCCGATGCCTACGGCGATGTCGTCGCCTTCGACCTCGGCCCGATCCCGTTGTATATGCTGACGAACCCACAGGACATCAAACGGGTGCTTGTCTCCGAACCCGATCGGTTCCCGAAACTGGATCTCGGCGACGACGCGATCTACGAGCTGCTGGGTGATGGGCTGCTGCTGAGCGAGGGTGAGACGTGGCAACAGCAACGGCAGCTAGCAAACCCCGCCTTCCACGGTCGTCGCATCCGGACGCTCGGCGATATGATGGTCGAGCACACCGAGTCAACGGTCGGCGACTGGGCCGACGGCGACCGCCTCGATATCCAGATCGAGATGGCCCGGCTCACCGTGCGGATCATCGTCACCGCGATGTTGGGCACCGATATCAGCGACGAGCGGATCCGGACGATCCAGGAGAATCTCGAACCGCTGGGTGCGCGTTTCGAGCCCGACCCGTTCCGCCGGCTAATCCCTGATTGGGCCCCGACCGCCGAAAACCGCGAGTTTCGGGCGGCGATCGATGATCTTGAATCGGTGATCGACGACATCGTCGCCGACCGCCGTCGGCGCGGCTACGAAGCCGGCGCGGAGACCCCTGTCGACACCGACACTGATGAGCCGATGGATCTGCTGTCGTTGTTGCTCCGGGCGAAAGATCGCGGCGAACAGACCGACCGACAGATCCGCGATGAGATGATGACGATGCTGTTGGCCGGTCACGACACGACCGCGCTCATGCTGACCTACACCTGGTATCTGCTCTCCCAGCATCCTGAAGTTGAGCGTCGTCTCCATGCCGAACTTGATTCCGTCCTCGATGGGTCGACACCGACGGCAGCCGACGCCCGACAGCTGGAGTACACCGAACAGGTGCTCAACGAGGCGATGCGACTGTATCCGCCGGTGTACACGCTGTTCCGTGAGGCAGCAACCGATGTCAAGATCGGCGGCTACCGCATCCCGGCCGGCAGCGGGCTTATGTTACCGCAGTGGGTCGTTCACCGGTCGCCGCGGTGGTATGACAACCCTGACCAGTTCAACCCTGATCGCTTCAACTCGGAGCGTGTCGCTGACCGCCCGCGGTTTTCGTTCTTCCCGTTCGGCGGTGGCCCCCGACACTGTATCGGCAAGCAGTTCTCGATGCTCGAAGCGAAGCTGATCTTGGCCACCGTCGCCCAAGAGTACCGACTTGACTACCTCGGCGACGCTCTTGAGCTTCGAGGGTCGCTGACGATGCACCCGAGAGAGCCGATGGCGATGCGGCTGGAATCACGGTAGCACCAACGCGGTCACGCGGGCAGCCCGAACCGCGCCGCCGGCGTGCGGTGTCTCGAATCCCAGATCACGAGCTCCGAGACCGTCCAGACGACCGGTTCGACCGCCTGGTTTTGCAACTGCTCTGTGACCGCTGTTGCCGCCGCCGATCCGCCGCGGGCCAGCGTCACGTGTGGTGTGTAGTCGTCGCCTTCGAGCCCGTCGATCGCCCCAAACGTATCGGTGAATGCCCGATGAATCCGGTGGAGGCCAGGGCTCTCGATGGTGAGATACACCACCGGGCCATCGCCACGCACCGGCTCATCGAAGCTGTCGATCCCGGCGATCTTCGCCTCGACGGCCGGCAACCCGCTGATCACCGGACGGAGTCGTTCCTGTAATGTCGCCAACCGGTGATCCGGGTGACCGTTCGCTAACTCGTCGTCCGGAAACCGCTTGACGACAAGCGTGTGGTCGCTCCGAACCCGCTCGAAATCGAGCAGCTGCGGCTGGAGATCGCTTGTGAGCCGCTTGACGGCCCCCGGAACAGGGACGTTGAGGCTGAACACACAGGTGTTCGGTTCTGTGAGCCCAAAAGCACTCCTTTCGGCTCGATCCCATCGATACCGTCGCCAGCGGGGGATAGGCGTAAGTGTCGCCGCCGTCTTATTCCGTTATGTCCTCCCGCTCTACATTCGATGAGCTCGCCACCCTCAGCGACGACATCCCCGACAGTGTCTGGCGAACGGTGGCCGCCGCTGGGGCTGCCGTCGTCGGGCTACTTGCCTTCGCCAGTCTCGATCCGATCGTCGCCGTCGGCGCGCTTGCCCTCTTTGTCCTCGCGGCCACGCTTGTCAGTGCGGTCGAGATCGTCGATGCCTACGAGAAACGCGCGCTGACGGTCTTCGGCGAGTACCGCAGCCTGCTTGAACCGGGGCTGCACCTCGTGCCGCCGTTTGTCTCTCGTACCTACGGCTTCGATGTCCGTACCCGCGTCATCGACGTTGCTCCACAGGAGGCGATCACCCGCGATAACTCGCCGGTCACCGCCGACGCCGTCGTCTACTACCGGATCGTCGACGCGAAGAAGGCCTTTCTGGAGGTCGATAACTACGAAACCGCGATCTCGAATCTTGCCCAGACAACACTCCGGGCCGTGATCGGCGATCTCGAACTCGATGACACGCTCTCCCGACGCGATGAGATCAACAGCCGCATTCGCCGTGATCTCGACGAGCCGACCGACGAGTGGGGGATCAGCGTTGAAGCCGTCGAGGTGCGGGAGGTCAGCCCCGCTACCGGCGTGAAAAACGCGATGGAAGAACAGAGCTCCGCCGAGCGCCGTCGCCGTGCGATGATCCTCGAAGCACAGGGTGAACGCCGCAGCGCGGTCGAAACCGCTGAGGGTGACAAGCAGGCCGACATCATCCGGTCACAGGGTGACAAACAGAGCCAGATCCTCGAGGCGCAGGGTGACGCCGTCTCGACGGTGCTTCGCGCGAAATCCGCCGAGTCGATGGGCGAACGCGCGATCATCGAACGCGGCATGGAGAGCCTCGAACGCATCGGCCAAGGTGACTCCTCGACGTTTATTATTCCACAGGAACTCACCTCGCTGGTCGGTCGCTACGGCGGCCATCTCAGCGGCAGCGACAGCCAGCCGGCGGCCGCCGCACTCGAAAGCCGGGAGTTTGACGAGGAAACGCGGTCACTTCTCGGTCTCGACAACATCGACGAACTGTTGGCGAATCTCACGGAGATCGACCACTCGAATATCGACGCTGAGGTCGATGACAGCGATGAGGAACGTGATCTCGAACCCGATGTCGAGATGGGATAACTACTCTGCGTTATCCCAGTATTCGCGCCACTCACGAAGCGGGACGCGCACTTCGCCGAGGCTGACGGTTACGTCGCCGTCGAACTTCCAGCGAGCGGTGTCAGCATCGGGGCTCATCCGCATCGGGATGTCGAGGGTTACGTTGTCAAGTTCGCATTCGAGTGCTTCTTCGTTTCCGGCGAGTTCGCCGGTGAGGTGATCGATCAGATCGAGCCAGTTGTCGGCTGTCGGCGGCGGGTCGATCTCATCGAACTGTGGGCTGGCGTCGGCCGACGATGAGTCCATATCTACCTTCTCGCGGTGCACAGTCAAAGGCGTTTCCGCGGTTCCCGGTGGGTGATCATGGGTTGTCTCAGGCCTTGGGCCCCGTTTCGGGTGTCACAATTCTCACCCCGTCTGTCTACCATTTCATCGATGGCTGTCGAAACCGCCTGTTCAGTCCTTGTTGGTGCAAATCGACAACACCCCAATCAGGCCTCTGATGGGTGAGCACCTGCCGCGGAGGTGATCTACTGCATAGTGACTTTTTGTGTGGTTTCTCGGCTGAATAAATTTAAGAACAAATATAAAATCTCTTCTACAAAACAAAAAGAGAAAGAAAGATGGCCGGCTTTGGTTCGAAAAACTTAATCAGAGAGCTCAAATCCATCTTTTTATCACGGTAATACAGATAATATAGTGCAAATAGAAAAACAAATCATAATTTACTTTGCTCTCAAATAATGAGTGTACATTGGACAGCAGACAAAAATCATATGACCCACCCAGACTCGGTAAGCCGATTTGAGAATCTGTTCGAACTTATCGGTGATCCAGTCGTTGAATTTGAACTCATCGATACGAAGCCGATCGTTCGCACAGTGAATCCTGCCTTCGGTGAGGTGTTTGGATATGATTCAGACAGCATGCTGGGCGAATCACTCAACGAATTCATCGTCCCACCGGAAGCAGATACCGAAGCCACCCGATTTGATCAACGCACGGCTGACGGGAAGTACAACTCCGGTGTTGTCACCCGTCTCACGGCCGACGGCCCACGAGACTTTCTCTACCGCGGGATCCCATACGAACGAGACGGTCGGGAGTTTGGATTTGCCATCTACACCGATATCACCGAACGTAACAAACGAAAGCAGCAACTCCAACAGCAAAAGCAACGACTCGAACAGTTCGCTGAGGTCATCTCGCACGATATCCGGAACCCGCTGAATGTTGCCAAGGGACGCGCCGAGATGCTTGATCAAGAGCACGCGGAGGTAATTACAACAAACCTCAGTCGAATTGACGATATCATCGATGACGTGCTAACCGTCGTTTGGACAGGGCAACCGGTCGATGGGGTGGCGGACGTCACCGTCTCAGCGATCGCCGATCAGTGTTGGCGGCATGTTGAAACCAACACGGCCACACTCACGACCGCGGATGAGGCTATCATACGGGCCGACCCTGATCGGTTCAAACAACTGTTAGAGAACCTTTTTCGAAACGCAGTTGAACACGGTGGGGAGGATGTAACAGTAACCGTCGGAACAGTGGCCTCAGGCGGCCTCTTTATCGCCGATGATGGCACCGGAATTCCGCCTGAAGACCGCGAGGAGGTCTTTAACCGTGGCTACTCAACTGCGACTGATGGGACTGGCCTCGGATTATCGATCGTCCAAGGGATCTGTGACGCCCACGGCTGGAACGTGGCAGTAACCACCAGCAAAGCGGGCGGAGCGCGGTTTGAGATAACAGATATCCGTACTGTCACTCCGGACTGACAACCGGTAGTTGTTTGCTTAGGCCTGTCGTTCAGGAAGAGGGCTACTCATCCTGTTGTCGTGCCCGGGGGAGTGCGATCTCAATCACCGTTCGTTCGAGACTGTTTTCTCTGACTGAGAGTCGCCCACCATGCGCTTCGATAATCGTCTGTACCTCCCAGAGGCCAATCCCCTCACCATGTTCTAACGGATCAGGATCATACCCACCGACGATCGGTTCGATCTCGATATCCGGGATCGGTTGTCCGGTATCGGTAACCCGAATCAATGCCTGTTCGTTATCCTCACCCTGTGTCACAGCGAGCGTTATCTCTAATCCATCGTGTGGGTTGTGCTGAACCGCATTCTCAACAAGTTCCTCAACTGCGGTTTTGATCTTGGGGTCAGCAGCGACGACGATCTCCTCACCCTCCAGCTGCCACGTAATGGCTTCATTTTCACGTCGATACCGTTCCCCAACCTCATGCACCATCTGTGCGATATCACAGGTTTCGACAGGGGTGGTGATCCGCGTAGCTGACCTCACGGTGTCGATCCACTGGGTCAGATCAAGCAGTTCTGTTACATTTCGAGTAATTCGATCATGGATACGTTGGTCAGCGTCCTTATCATCAACATCAAACTCCGCAAGAAAGCCACTGATAACATTCAATTTATTTCTGAGATTGTGACGCGTGATCCGAGTGAGCACACGGAGGTGCCTTAGCGCCATCTTATACTCCATAATGTCCCGTACGATGGCTATGACATACAGTTCATCGTCGATCGTAACCTCAGAGAGTCGAACCTCAACCCAAAATAATTCCCCTGTCGGTCGCTTGTGCCGCCACTCAAACTGCTGTGAATGTCCGTCCGCAGCGGCTCGAATCCGTTGAACTGCTTCTTCTTGGGAAAATGACTCGGAACTGAACGTAGAGATGTCCATATCCTGTAGCTCGTCTTTCGCATACCCAAAGATGTCTTCTGCATAGTGATTAGCATAGAGAATTCCACCAGTGTGTGGGTCGTGGATCAAGATCCCGACATCCATCGACTCAAACTGGCTCGGTACCTCGTCCATAATCTGTAAATCCTCTATGGGTAATTAAGTATGCATGCTGTATTTGTTAGATAAGACCGATATAAAATTCTAACTTTACTAGGTTCCGAACGCTGGCTGCATCGTATGACACAACGCCCGATCTAACCGCTTCAAGGAGTTTTCGATGACTACACCAACCCCGAAGTGTCCATCGACGCACGTTCCTCACAACGTGTTCTGTCGGAGCCACCGCGGCGGTCGCCGGTTGTCAGAATTTTCTTACCGGAAGCGATACCGCAACTCAACCATTCTTGTGTGACTGTCGCACTCGCCAGCGGCCCACTGCATGGTGGACAGGTGCTCGTATTCGTCGGCTCCTCAAACCTATCCGACGATCTTGCCACACAACCAGCGTCGCTTTCGTCGGATCAGCGTTTGCCATGCTTTCTGCTTCATTGGGTCACCGCTTCCATTTGTCTATCAGGATACTGAAATACCGGCCGCCTCATGCTGCCACCAACTGGTCAGTGGATAGGTTAAGACCGGGGTGGAAGCACGAACGACGCCTCCCGTCTCACCGTTTTAATCGTCGAACCCGACGCTGGATCGCTGACACTGTCATCTCAAGGAGACTCTCTCCGGTCGTGTCGGCCGGTTGTTGGTAATCCGCAGCGCTCTTACCGTTGCCGTAGCTCACCTCACGACGCCGAAGGAACATCACCGGGGTGCTCCCAGGATCGTTATTCATTCCGTGTTGGTCTTGATACGTGACTTGCAGCTGTTCCCACACGTCATCATCAATACTGCCGCAGGCAATGACCACAACATGAGTGTATGATTTTTGATACTCTCGAACCTGTTCAGCCAGCCGTTTGATCTCATCAGCCACGAGATCCTGTCTGACCGTAATGCCAATTGTATCGCTGACGACGACATCACAATCAACGTCGCTATTCACCCTGTCGACCACGAAGTTACCACCCGAATCGAGGATCTTTCCGCCGCCGGCATTCAGTCGGGCGTCAAGATACTCATGGAGGTCGTCCTGAAACGCAGCCTCCTGTTCGTGTGCCTGTGTCGGTGTCCAATCTCCGAGCGCGGCCGTCACCTCTCGGGCTAACTCTTCCTTTCCGACGATTCCCATCGGCATATGGTATGTAGTCACAGGACGTGCTTAATCTCATGGCCGTTGGAGGGCTGATACTACGTTTGAACACCTCCACAACAGAGAGCCCGATCGGTCGTTTCAGAAATCCGGCTCTGTTTCGGGTGCAACGCCTTCGTCACCGCCATCGAGGTCGAACTCCTGTCGCAACTCCCGAATCCGATCACGGATATCGGCGGCGAGTTCGAATTCAAGATTGTTAGCGGCCTCCTGCATGCGATCCTCTAACTGCTCGATCTGGTGGGCGGCCTCGTCGTCGGTTGTCGGTGCCTCGCTCGCGACGCCGTCGGTGTCGGTTTTCGCCCCCGGCAGGTTCGTCTCGCCGATGGCTTTGTCGATGGTTGTCGGTTCGTGGCCATGCTCCTCGTTGAACTCGCGTTGAATGCGGCGGCGACGCTGGGTTTCGTCGATAGCGGCCTCCATCGCGTCGGTCGTCTCATCGGCATAGAGGACGACTTCGCCGTTGACGTTGCGGGCGGCTCGCCCCATCGTCTGGACGAGTGTTGTCTCCGAGCGGAGGAAGCCCTCTTGATCGGCGTCGAGAATCGCGACGAGTGAGACTTCGGGGATATCAAGCCCCTCACGCAGGAGATTGATTCCGACTAACACGTCGATCTCGCCGAGCCGGAGGCTTCGGATCAACTCGTGGCGTTCCAGCGTGTCGGTTTCGTCGTGCATGTAGGCGACATCGACGCCGCTTTCTTCGAGATATTCGGTGAGGTCTTCGGCCATCCGCTTGGTGAGCGTCGTGACGAGTGTCCGTTCGTCCCGGTTGATCCGCTCGTCGATGCGGTCGGTCAGGTCGTCGATCTGGCCGGTTGCGGGCGCGGTTTCGACGCCGGGATCGACAAGGTAGGTCGGCCGGACAATCTGTTCGACGACCTGTTCGGAGTGTTCTAGCTCGTAGTCGCCGGGGGTCGCGCTCACGTAGAGCATCCGCTCGGTCTTCTGCTCAAACTCCTCGAAGGTCAGCGGGCGGTTGTCGTAGGCCGTCGGCAGCCGGAACCCGTTTTCGACCAGCGAGTCTTTGCGGGATTTGTCGCCCTCGTACTGACCCTTGATCTGTGGCAAGGTAACGTGTGATTCATCGACAACACACAGGAAATCATCGGGGAAGTAATCGAGCAGCGTGTAGGGGGCCTCACCCGAGTCCCGATCCGACATGTGAACAGAGTAGTTCTCGATTCCCGAGCAGTACCCCGTTTCTTGCAGCATCTCGATATCGAAGGTCGTCCGCTCTTCGATCCGCTGGGCGGCGACGAGATCGCCCTCGCGCTCGAAGTACCGAACCCGGTCGTCCATCAGCCGCTCGATCTCCTCGATCGCCTGTTCAAGCGTCCCCTCGGGGATCGAATAATGCTCTGCGGGGTGGATAAGCGCCGCCGGCTCGGTCGATTGTACCTCACCGGTGAGTGTGTCGATCTTCAGCAGGCGGTCGATCTCATCGCCCCAAAACTCCACACGGACGGCGTAGCGGCCGTACATCGGAAAGATCTCGACGGTGTCGCCGCGCACCCGAAAGGAACCCTGCTGGAAGTCAACGTCGTTGCGCTCGTAGTTGAGATCGACCAGCCGACCGAGGAGGTCATCGCGGTCGATCTGCTGGCCCGTCGTCAGTTCGAGGGCCATCTTCCGGTAGTTGCCCGGATCGCCCAGCCCATAGATCGCCGAGACGGAGGCGACAACGATCACATCGTCCCGCGTCAACAGCGACCGTGTCGCCGAGTGTCGCAGCCGTTCGATCTCCTCGTTGATCGACATATCCTTGTCGATGTAGGTGTCGGTCTGTTCGACGTACGCCTCCGGCTGGTAGTAGTCGTAGTACGAAACGAAATATTCGACGGCGTTGTCGGGAAACAGCTCTCGAAACTCCTCGTAGAGCTGGGCCGCCAGCGTCTTGTTGTGCGCTAAGACAAGCGTCGGTGTGTCGAGTTCCTCGACAACCCACGAGACAGTGTTTGTCTTGCCCGAGCCAGTCACGCCGAGCAGCGTCTGTTCGTCCATCCCGGACTCGTAGCCCGCGACCAACTGCTCGATGGCGTCGGGTTGGTCGCCTGCGGGCTCGAACGGCGCGTCGACGGTGAAAGGGCGATCCTCCCCCGGCCGGTCAGGTTGGAGGGGGGCGGCGTCCGCATCACTCATTGGCGATGGTTGGTGGCGAACGCACTTGACGACCCCGGTGGCAGCGATACGTGTCTCGTTGTCAACCCCCTCTGTTTCGACTGCAAAACGCCCACATAGGCTGTGATCGCCCACTGTGTTCGCGGTGATTCGGAGCCATTAGGAGCCCCCGACAACTACAACAATGTGTGACCGTTGGATCCGCCCTCCAAACCGGCCTTCGGCTCCTCGTTGACCGTCCGGCAGACGTGCTGCCGGTCTATCTGCTCGGGATCGGGTTGACCGCCACCGTCCGTGTCCCGCTGGTGGTGTCGATCGGTGCTGTCCTCGTCCTGCTTGTCAACGATGGCCGCCTCGAAGCGCTGGTGACCGAACTCGAATCATACGTTCAAACAACCGATATCGACCCTGCGGCGATGGGCGCAACGCCCACAGATATCCCAGCAGGGCTCGAATCAGCTGTCGTCGACGTGTTTTCGCCGGCCATCATCGCCCTGCTGGTCGTCGGTGTCGGAAGCGCGCTGCTCGTCGGCGTCGTTGCCACCGGCCTCTCGAATGCGGTCGCCCTCCACGGCATCTACGGCGCGCTCAACGGCGACGACGGGGTTCACACAGCCCTTGCGGGGCTTGTCGCCGACTGGTCGTCGTTTGTCGGGCTGTCGATCCTCCAAACACTGGTTACCGTGCTCGGCCTTGTCCCGATTGTGATCGGTGTGAGTCTGCTTTCGCTCTCGCCGGCTGCCGGTGCCGCCGCCACCGTCGTCGGCGTTCTTCTCGGCGGCGGCCTCATCGTGGTAAGTTCACTCCTGTTGCTCTTTGCTGGCCAGTCCATCGTCGTCGACGATGTCGGACTGGTCGGTGGTGTTCGCCGGAGTGTGCGCCTCCCCTTCGGACGCCCATGGGCGTTTGCCGGCTATGTTCTTGTCGCGCTCACCGTGTTTGCGGTGCTGTCGATCCTCGGCTCGCTGTTCTCGCTGTTTGGGGTCTCACAGCTCTCGGGACTGGTCGGGCCGCTGCTGTTGTTGCCGTTTCTCGATATCGTGAAGTTTGGCATCTACGCCGATCGGTCGTTCCCGATCGTGGCTGGAGCGGATGACTCGCCGGCGATCGACTCCTCATCTGTGGCCGCCCCAACCACGCCCCACCGCACTCGTTTTGTCGCCGCCTTCCGCGACGGGGTGGGCGCGCTCGGTGGGTTCCTCCGGCAGGCGCCGCTGTCGGTGCTGTTTGCGACAGCCGTCTTTGCTGCTGCTGCGATCATCGGGTTTCAGACGACAAGCGGCTTTGGCGCGGAGTTTCCGACGCCAGCCGAGCCGAGCATGGTGTTTGGCAGCTACCCCGTCGACACGTTCGTCATGCTGGCGGCCAACAACTGGCTTGTGTCGGCGACGGCCGCCTTCGGTGGGGTTGCCCTCGGCGTGTCAACGGGCGTTGATATGCTGCTCAACGGCGCGCTCATCGGCGGGCTGTACGGCGTTATCGACTCGACGGCGTTCCTCGCCTTGGTCGCCCCGCATGGGATCATCGAGCTCCCGGCCATCTTCATCGCCGGCGGGCTTGGGTTCCACATCGCGGCCGTGGCGCTTGATGTCGTCACCGGCCGGGCGACGCTCTCACGATTTGTTGACGCTTTCAGGATGGCCTACCGTGTGTTGCTCGGATTAGCGGTTGTCCTCGTTGTTGCCGCGCTCATCGAGGCGTTTCTGACGCCGATGGTCGCGGCGGCGGTGCTGTGAGTCACGTGACCGCATGCTCCCTGTCAACCATCTCAACAATGCGGCCGGCCACTGGTGCTCGGTGGCGATGCCTGCGTCGCCTCACGACGCTTTCGGAGTTCTGTTTGTTACGGTGTGTTACCGACACTATGGGGCAACGCCGACGGTTAGCAGCGTGCCCCACGTCCGGTAGCGATCGATCATCGCCGCTCGCGTCTCCCAGTCCTCAGTTGGGAACGCCTCGGCCGGCGGGATGTCGATCTCGCGGTCGGCGATGGTATCCTGTTCGGCAACATGGAGACCGGCCTCGTCAAATGCTGCGCGGTACTCCGCCCTGTTCCAGCGTGTCATCTCGATAGCGATGTTGTCCTGCCAGGCGTGGCTCGCCTCGTTTTCCTCGTAGTAGTTGACCGCACAGTAGAACGTCCCGCCCGGTCGGAGCACCCGCCGGATCTCTGTAAGCGTATGGATCGGATCGCGGGCGTAGTAGAACGCCTCCATCGAGAAGACGTGATCGACGCTGTTGTCGGCCAACGGCAGGGCGTCAAAGTCGCCGACAAGAAAGCCGACGGCGTCGTCGTCGGTGTAGTCGGCGGCGTTGCGTGCCATCTCTGGGGCACCGTCGAGGCCGTAGCCGCGGCCGATATCGGCGGTCTCCCGGAGGGCCCGCAGCGCGTAGCCGCTACCCGTCCCAAGGTCGACGACCGTGTCGCCGGCCTCGACTGGCATCCGTGCGAGGACGTGTTTGGCGGTATGCCAGTGGCGATCCTCCATCCCCTTGTCGCGGCCCTCGGCAGCCCAACTGTCGAACTCCTCGCGTGCGCTCATGATTGGATATTGGTCGCCGATCCCTAAACACATCCCCATTGTCGGCGACGGCCTCCGATTTTATACTGCCGCCGTCCGTGCTCCTCGTATGCGCCCTCGCCACGTGCTTCCCTCCGGGACGCAGCTCAGACGCCAGTTTCGACTGGCTGATTCCGCCCAGCAGCTTGTCGGCGGGTTTCTGTTGGCCGGCCCGTTTGTCGTCACCGAGGAGGTCTGGACGTTAGCGGCGAGTATGAGCCACCTGCAGGCTGCACTCAACGTTCTGCTTGTGTCGCTGATCGGCTATGGTACGCTCTACCAAGCGGACACGAAACGCGACCCCGATGACGAACAGCAGGTCGTCGGGGTGCCGATCCGGTTTATCTCGCTGATGATCGTTGCTTTTGCTTCGGTAGCGATCCTCGCGGGCATCTTCGACGCGCCGGCGACGTTTGTGGGTTCCCCGCCGGCTGTCCCGCTCGCTGAGGTCGCCACGGTCACGTTCCGCGCGATCAGCGTCGGCGCGGTGTTTAGCGTTGTTGGGGCGGCAACCGCCGACAGCGTGTTCTAACGCGCTGTCTCAGTCGTCTGTTTCAGTTTCCCTGCCGCACGCTCAGGCGATGCGGTTGTACTGCTCCTGTAGCTTCTCGGCGGCGTCAGCCATCAGTTCCGTCTCGTAGTCGTCGAGCCCCCAGTCGACGACCGTCTCGACGCCGTCGCTGCCGAGTTTTGCGGGAACGCCGAAGGCGGTATCGTCGTGACCAAACTCGCCGTCGAGGACGACCGAGCAGGGCAGCACCTCGCCGGTGTCGTTGAGGATGGCCTCAACGGTGTGGGCGACGCCCGTTGCCGGCCCCCACTGGGTCGCGCCCTTCCGCTCGATCACGTCCATCGCCGACTGCTGGAGGTCGGCGAGGATCTCGTCTTTCTCGTCGGCATCGAAGCTAGGGTCGTGGCCGTCGACGCGCACCTTCGAGAAGACCGGCACCTGTGCGTCGCCGTGTTCGCCGAGAATCGTCGCCTCGACATTTTGCACCTGGGTGTCGAACCGCTGGCTGAGGACGTAGCGGAACCGCGCCGAATCCAGTCGGCCACCGAAGCCGATGACGTGGCCTCGCGGGCGGTCACCTGTCTCATAGAGGTGGCGGTTCAGCAGATCGACCGGGTTCGACGTTGTGACGGTGATGAACTCGTCGTTGTGCTCGGCCAGCGACGCGCCGATATCCTCCATGATCGGTGCGTTGTCCTCAGCGAGATCCAGCCGGGTGTCCCCCGGCGAGCGCGGGATGCCTGCGGTGATGACGACCACGTCGCTGCCGGCGGTGTCGGCGTACTCGCCCTGCCGGACGACCGTGTTTGAGTCGTAGGCGATCCCGTGGTTCGTGTCAGCGGCCTGCCCGACCGTCTCGTCTTCCATATCCGGGATATCGACGAAAACGAGTTCGTCGACGACATCTCGGAGTGCGAGGCTGTAGCCTGCTGCCGCGCCGACGGTGCCGGCGGCACCGACGATTGACACTTTTGTCATGGGTTGGTATGCGCCCGGATTTCGAGTAAGCGTTTCGGTGCGACAGGTTGGAGCCGCTGTGTTTTTCCGGACACCACCCTTTCGTCGGGGTATGAGCGACTTCGATAAGGAAGCAGAACGCGAGAAGCTCCGGAAGAAGTACGCCGACGACGAGGACAAGCGGGCCAACACCAAGCGGATGAGCGAGCTGCTGTTGAAAGGGGCGACGATGACAAATCAGCACTGCGACAGCTGCGGTGATCCCCTGTTCCGACATAACGGCCAGACGTTCTGTCCGACCTGTCAAGCCGACAGCCAACAGGCGGCTGCCCAAAGCGACGGAACACAGCAGCCCATCACCGACCAGTCGGGTGACACTGATACCCCCCGACCCGCGGACGCTGAGTCGACACCCGAGCAGCCAGCCGATAACACCGCACAGCCGAATCAGTCGACACCAACCCAACCCACAACAAACGGCCAGTCGACGCAGGCCGACACTCAGCCCACTACCAACACGCCACAATCGCCGGCCACGCAGCCGTCGCAACCAACCGCCACCCAATCGTCACAGTCGACGCCACAGCCATCTCAACCGATGCCACAGCCGTCGTCGCCGGCAACCGCTGGCGATAGTGGCCTTCACGACGCTCGGCAGTCGCTTGCGGCCACCGTCACAC
>ERZ1034569.436-NODE-436-length-15333-cov-10.092617_pt1 | contig 15333 bp, 13 predicted proteins | sample MGYA00520706_ERZ1034569 | MGnify/ENA primary metagenome ERZ1034569 (study PRJEB33760, sample SAMEA4777722) | hypersaline lake metagenome | biome: hypersaline environment; feature: brines | place: Spain | collected 2014-08 | depth 0 m ...
ACCAACTCCAACAGTTCATCACGTACAAAGCCGAACGCGCTGGTATCCGCGTCGAAAAGGTCGATGCGTCCCATACCAGTCAACGGTGTTCGGCGTGTGGTTCGATGGGAACCCGTGATGGCCATCAGTTTTGATGTTCGGAGTGTAACTGTGGACATCACGCCGATTTGAACGCGTCGAAGAATATCGCACAACGAGAGGGAGAACCATGCACGGCCTAACACTCTGGGTGAGGCGAACCGCTCCCTCGCTGGGTGAATAGCCAGTCGTCGTTACCGGGCTATGCCCGATTGCTCGTGGAACGTCGTTCCACGCTGTTGACGCCCGCTGTATGCGGGGAGGAAGGCCCGAAAGGACCACACGCACCGGAAAGTACACGATTTCACAACTCGGTGGCGACCGTTGACGTTCCACGCGAAAGCGTACTTGAGAACCAAGGAAACGCGCAACCTGAATATCCCCTTCGGGGAATCCTCGCCTACAGCGGGGAGGATGTCAACAACGAGTGTTAAATAACCGCTGAATCCACCGCGAACGCGAGAGCATGGATTCCCGATCGTCGCCCTCATTTTCGAGAGACGAGCCGCACAAACGGTAGCCAGGTAGATTGGGGGAGGTTAGTTGTCCTGTATCGATACGAGCAGTGATTTAATTGGAGAAACATAACTAAACAATGCCGGTCACGAACTGATTTGTTTCCGCTATTTCAATGGCTACTTGAATCAGGAAAACCCAAAAATGATACGGTGGCGATGACGACAGTTACCCCCACTGAGCCCCTTCTGATGAACGCTGGAAACCGAGCCACCTTTTTATATTCGTGAGACTCACTCAAAGCCTCAACCGGAGCTGAAGGCTATGTTTTACTCTGACACCTCTCTACGCTCAATATGTCGAACGGAGCTATGTCACTAGGAGTTTTGACACACATCAAGAACGTGACTGGCTCGGTCGTGCTTAGAGTTGGGATATTTCTCAGGCCATCCGCGTGCGACTGAGAGGTGAGAGGAAACCTATGAGACGAACTTAAGCAGATCATCACGCTGGTGGTCGTGAAACACGCTTTGAAGTGCCTCATTTAGCGGCTTAATGTGGCCGCGTTTCGCGCTGATAGGTGTGACTGTCTCGCGCCACTGTTGCCACGGTGGAAAGAGGCCCAATCGGTCGCACAACTCATCAAGTTGCTCATCGCGATTGTCTATCTTATCCATTTTGTTCGCAGCCACGATAGTCGGGACTGAGAGATTCCAGAGGAACTCGAATAATTCAATATCGTGAGGGATTTCATCTGGCCCACTGTGTCGATCAATAATTTCAACAGCACTCTTCGTATCAACCACTAACACAGCTGCAAGAATATCGGAAGCGTGTGTCTCGAGATACCGAACAATATTTGTCTTGATTTGCTCGCGCTGGCTGGCCTCTACGCCACTCATGAAGCCGAATCCTGGCAGGTCTGTGAACATGAATTGCTCAGCTGACCAGTCGTAGTGATTTGGTGAGCGTGTGACACCGGGCTTCTTTCCGGTCGTGAATTTCGCGTGGCCCGTGAGTTCACGCATCAACGTAGACTTTCCAACGTTTGACCGGCCGAGTAAGACGACTTCATCACACGCTGGTCGGTCGTTAAACATAGTTTAAATACGGTTGAACAACACATAAGCTATTTGCAGTCGTGCTAATCTTCTCCGAGGTAAGCCACGCGCTTTGCGTTATTCATTCCATGAGAGGGAGAATTCACACTGGTGCTCTCAGAGGCTTCACTGTTTAGGGTTGGCACCGCACCCAGCAGGCACGTTCAATTCTGCTCAACCTTTCAGATAGGTCGAGTTGGAATGAACACCCGAAACCGTCAATTTCGTGAGGCTCGCGCCACGACGACCCATCGGAGCTCTCGTCGCACTGTCAGTGAGTTTGAGAGGAGTCACATCTCCGGACTGCTTAGCTCAGTCAGGTTGGATGAAGATGTTTTATTCATTTTCAGAACTCTCTGACTGTATTTTTTCCTGCGTGATGTGGTTAGCTCAAGATGTTGGCGACACCCTCAAACTCAAACCGTTTGAGACGTTCCGCGTCTCGTCATCATGGAAATAGACCATTTCCGAACGATCAAGAGGCACTCGCCTTGCTCGGCCCGTCGATCTCTTCTCAAGAGAAACATCGACATTATCGGCTGAACAGGCGCAATACCACGGCGTTCACGCTGTTCGCACCATCACTTGGAGAGCAGAAACCCGTTCAAATGTGCCTCCGAGTTTCTAACGCCACTTCTTAACTGGCGGGCAGCTTGGGATGAGGATAGGAAACGAGAGGAATGAGGTGAAACAGAGTGGATTCCGTCCTGTCCTTCAGAAGTGGCCTGACCCACCTCATGAGACAATATCCGAAACGACAGGCAACGCATATGCTTGAAGCGTATGCCTATGCTGACTGCTCAGATGTGACCAGAAAGGTACCCCCGAGTCTGCTGACGCCTGCTGGCGTCCCCGTGGCACAAACAACATTTGGACGTCAAACACGGCACGGTTGTGGATAGGGGAGGAAAGGGGAGGAGTAATGACAGCTTGGCACCGCCAGTCCACCACACCGACACTGTGGGACTACCCGCGCCTGAAAGGTGGGAGTCCGGTGACTGGACTACGGACCTGAAACTTCCTCGGGATTTTTTGACGCTCACGCGGAAAGGATGTCAACTTCTCATTCCTCGTCTCAGGCACTGGTCTCGTCATTTCTGACGAAGCCCTTGCTGTAGCTATTCAAACACAGTCACTCTCGTCGAATGATTGCTGCCCGGCCAGTCTGAGAGTGTATTTCAAACCCATGTGCTTTCAGCCACTCGTGACTATACCCATCACCGTGTAACCGTATCTCGATAAGATCATCTGGCTCGTCAATATCAGTCGACAGACGCATCGAATCGACAGTCGTGAATGAGAGATTGGCTTTCTTGGCAATCTCACAGTGGTCTTGATACGAGAGGCCGTGATAATTGACAGTGAACCTTGACGACCGTGTGATAAATGCATTTGTGCCTCCGCCTCGTCCTGGAGCAAGGACAACGTCACCGTCCGAAGTATGCAATTTATTGACAGCTGAGACAGTGAGCAACGCTAAGTCAGCCATAATCACTGCAACTCCACCAGTCGGTTGCACAGTGTCGAATTGTGCATCAAGACGGCTGTTGACCGCCTCTGATAATGTTCCATCATGTGCAACGATTGGTGGAAGCGTGTCCTCAAAATATGGCTTGATGAGTGAACTCGTCTGCTCACCAACCAGCAGTTCGAGTGTATGTGATGTTCTCTTGATTATATCAAGAACATCTTTTAACATCGCAACAGCGAACTCTCGCCGCTCGTTCAGATCAAGTACTGATGCAAGGCGCGTCTTTGGACTTTTCGCAGCGAAGGGAATAACCACGTGCATTCGCGCAGGTGTGGCTTGTTAGCCTAGCTTGTCGGGTTGGCTTCGCTGTGAGCGCCAATACAGGACAGCGCCAATTACGAGGGCGAGAACGACGACTCCTCCAGCACCAAGAAAGAGGAATTGTTGTGTCTGTTGACTTTGCTGGCGCTGCTCGGCTTGTGCCTGGGCTTCATTTGCTAACTGGGTGGCTAATTCAAACTGTTCCCCATTGTATGCATCAATTGCGTTTTGTAGGCTCTGATCAGCCTCATCTGAGTTTACTGAATTCACGACACTTGCTGCAGCATCGATCTCTGCTCGAGCTTCACGACTCGTTTGGGTATACTTGGTTGCTTGCCACTGACCTAATTCGTTCGATGTCCCACCCTGTCGCGACTGTGTGAGTGTCATGACAGTGAAATTTTGAGCAGGGTTATACTGGTAAGTATCAACCTCTGGAACCGTTCCAGTTATTTTGACTGTCACTTCACTCGTGCCATCGCTCACCGAGACCGGATAAGCAGTCAGCGTTTGTCCATCATATGACTCTTGCTTCCATCGAGCATTCGTTTGATCATAATAGCTCACCGTCCACGTGACATCAGTGAGTTCAGTTGATCCAGTAACGGTCCACGTCTCAAGCGATGGATTCTGGTACAATTCGGTCATTTGTACCGTTGAAGTATGTTGTGTACCGACCTCGCCATCGCTAAGCATGTCTTCACTATTAAGTTCAACTGCGCCTGCTGCACTGGCAAACGCTACGGTCAGCACCATGCAGACGAGAACGAGTTTAGAAAAGCGATTCCAATTCATCATCATCATCCTTAACCAAGTCATTTAGATTCTCTTTACTCTCGCTTCGAATATTCTCAATATTATCTTTCGCCTCGATTGCTACTTGTTGGAGTTCCTTGATACGGGGAACATTTGTCACGCCAGATAATAACAGCACAGAAGCGACTCGTTCTGACGATCTGAGCGGGTAGTCGCCACCACGGACCTCCATACTCCCGGTTTGTTCCTCGGTCCACTTGCGACCGCGCTCAATTCCCTTTCGATTCAAAAACGGCGGCGGTCCTGCAACGACGAGCAGGGCCCGTTCTGATCCCTCAATTTCGCATGGAAGTGTAAGTCGTCCTAACGCGGCCTTTCTGACCAGTGATGTGATTCGGTTTGTGGTATTTGTCGTGTCGTACTCTGGTGTATCTGAGCTACTGGTCAATTTTGAGAGAAGACCCCCCGTATTTGGGTTTTCAACTGTTTCTGAAGCGTATCCAACTGTTGAAACCCCGCCACTGTCGAGCGTATTTATAATCTCTGAAGAATCGACAACTGATTCAGCTACCTCAGCGTTTTCTCCGACTTCGCCGGCCCCAAAGAGAACACCAAAGCGCGTGACGATTTCCTCGTTAATCTCGTCATACCCCCCTTGCACAGACTCGCCTGTCTTACGCCAGGCATCGTTATCAAATACTAATAGATTATCGACCTCGCGAACGAATGTCTGGAATGAGCGCGCTGCGTTAAGCGTATAGATGCCACCTTCATCACTCCCAGGAAGGACACCTAAGCCGTACACTGGTTCAGTGTAGATTCGTTTGAGATGCTTGGCTAGCACGGGCGATCCACCGCTACCAGTCCCTCCGCCAAGCCCAGCAACTATCAAAAATGCGTCAATTTTGTGTACAGGCACATTATCGATGGCCCCCTGTATCTCATCGATATCTTCTTCGGCAATCTCTGCACCGAGTTCATTATCTGCGCCAACACCATGTCCTTTTACTCGCGCCTGGCCGATAAGTACGCGCCTCTCTGTTGGGATACTCTCCAGTCCCATGAGGTCAGCCTTTGCTGTGTTCACCGCAATCGCTGACTGGACGATGTTTGACCCATGTCGCTGGTCATACTCGACAAATTTGTCGATGATTTTCCCCCCTGCTTGCCCGAAGCCTATCATTGCAAGCTTCATATACTGGGTCTCCTCGCCATTAGACTTATTTAATACTGATGAGGAGTATAAGCGTTTTGATGAAATTGTTTGTTCCGCGCACTGGACTGTGAATTTTGTCGATAGAGACGGCCTCTGGCCACATTCAATTGGCGGTTGTTCACGGAAACATCACAGAGAGCAGACAGACGTCAGACAGTATGGCGCTCACTCGTCGCTAATGATCGCGATTCAGATGCGTTTCGATTCGGCGAAGATCAGCCTGAGTCAGATTGAATGCAGTGATATCGCTATCAGTTGTGACATTATCGAACTGTAGCGATCGATACTGGTCAAGACCGAGAGGAAACCCTGGGATCTGCTCGCCGATCGAGAGCCCAACTTTTGCAATCCCCATCGGAATCGGAATGACAGTTGTCGGACGCCCGTTTGCTGCATGTAACTTCTTGGCAATCTCAGCGAGAGTCAGCTTTTCAGGGCCGCCAACTTCATATGTTTGATTTCCATGAGCGTCCACCTGTATCGCCGCAGATAGCATCGGCACTAAATCTCCGACCCAAATTGGCTGAAATCGTGTTTTGCCGCCACCAGGAAGTGCACTGAGAAACGGTGGTGCGAGTAGTTTCGTAAATCGAATAAATTCCCCGCCACTGCCAAAAACAACAGACGGGCGAAAAATAGTGTGTGTGAGCGTCGATGTGCGGACAATTTCCTCTGCACGACCTTTGGCACGGATATACGACGTTGGTCCCTGCGGGTCCGCACCTAAGGCACTTATTTGGACAAATTGTGCAACATTTGCTGTCTCCGCTGCATCGACAAGATTCTGCGTTCCCTCTCGGTGGACAATATCATGCATCTTATCGCCTCCCTCTGGTGTAAACAGCGGCGAGAGCGCGACAAGATTGTACACGATGTCGACATTCTCGACTGCTGGTGCAAGCGAGTCAGGTGCGGTTACATCACCCATCACTGCTTCAGTGTCCTCAGGAAGGTCTGCGTGGTGAGGGTCCCGAGAGAGCACTCTGACTTCGTGCCCATTTGAGAGCAGATCTGCACATAATCGGCTCCCGATGAATCCGCTCCCCCCGGCGAGTAGAATGTGCATACTGAGACGAACTCATCCACTGATGTAAATGTATCTGGATGGTGTATTCCGTATCGCCGCTTGCTGTCCGATACACATGCAACGCTGTCATCCGCTCTTGGAGCCAAAGCAGTCATGAGGAGAATCTCTTCGAGTTGACAACAAAAGCACTCGTGTGGCCCTCCTACTGTACGATAACGCGCTCCTTGACGGAACGAGAGGGTGCCAGCCTCAAATGGTATGCGGCAGTGGATCAGTGAATCGATTCCACAGGAATAATGCAATACAGAGCATGTGATTCCAGCGAGGTGGCAGGGTCATACAAGCAGAGATGAAATCGCCCTCATGTTCGGCCGAACAGAAAATACAGCATCACACGTTACACTCAGCAGTGGTTTGATGAGCGTATTCCACGCAGCTTTGACATATTAACAAAGAGAGCTCATGAACTCGTCCACCCACGAGTAGACGAACAAGCACCTGACAGATTCAAGAGTATATTGAATCCCGCACTGATGTCTGCTCTGGAAATCCGTCAGGTCATGATATGGTCGGTATGATATATATTCTCGACGTGTGTGTTCGTCCAGAGTCTATGTCTTCAGGTAATGTACCCGGCTTACAGACGTGTCCAAAGATGAGCACGGTCTACAGGTGGAACAGGCTGAGTACCTCGTTGACTCCGAGACGGTTCACAAACTGTTAATCACAACCATACACAATAGCAGCTATGCTCATTACCCTGGAAGGACTGGATGGAAGTGGAAAGACAACTGCTTGGGAGCACCTTCGTGACCGATATACAGAGTACTGTTTTACACGCGAACCGACCCACTCGTGGTATGGTGATGCGGTTAGTCGCTCACTGAATAATGATAATGCGGACCCACTCGCAGAATTGTTCTTATTCATGGCAGACCACGCTGATCACCTGCACCGGCGTATCATCCCTGCACTCAATCAAGGCAAGACCGTAATCTCAGACAGATACTCAGATTCACGAATTGCTTATCAGAGTGCCGCACTTGCCGAGAGTCGTCTTGAGAATCCCTTTGAGTACATCCGGTCACTACATAGACCATTTTCGTACTCTCCTGATCTCACCATCTACTTTTCAATTGACCCAGAAACAGCAGCCGAGCGAGCGGGCGCGACAAATAAATTCGAGCGAACTGACTACCTCAGATTGGTTGAAGCGCAGTATGAGAGACTGTTTTCTGCTGGCACCAGACGTGTGACGCGGATTGACGCGACACAACCGAAGACAGCGGTCGCAAACCAGGTATCAGAGCGTATTGATGCAGCAATGAGCTGAACTGCTTGATTCGATTGAGGCCATTGACTCAGTTATGCCGGCTTATTCCGTATCAGGCAACGTATACTCTTCAGGCGGTGGGACATATAGGATATCGATGGCAACTCCAAGGCCTAATGGGAGAGCGATCATAATGATGGCAGCGGTTACCGCATCGCCAAGGTTGATACCGATATTGAGCACTCCCGAAAATATCAATGTAGTGATAAAAAGCGTCACTGTGCCAACAAGAGTTGTATAGAACAAATACCCCCACTGTGTCCGCAACCGGATGCGCAGAAACCGCGTAAGAACTGCTGCAACGAGTGTATGTAATCCAAGAACACAGATAAAAAGGAGACTATTTAGGATAGTTGCCATACACAGATATTCCGGGTGTTGTCATTATATAACCTGATGAGTCAATCACCGATTGCGATGTATGTTTTTGTGTCAACCACACCGTCTATACTTCGGATACCACTTGCTGCAGCGTCTAAGATGTTGTAGACAGTATCTGCGTCCGCCTGCGCAATGACGTCGTAGTCGCCAGCAACGATATGGGCCTGGGTTACTGGACCAACATTTTCGATTGTGTTCTGTAACGGTTCAATATCGGTTGCGCTCGTTTTTATCATGACAAATGCATGCACCATGTCTATGTGATATATATGTAGAGGGATATTGACTTTTCGACATCTTCGTTCGATATGAGAGGAATATCGTGATGCGACGTCACGTTTACTTCGGTCGCTGCAGTCAGTGCGCTGCTCAGTGTGGAAAATGAATAGACGGTAGAATTGCTCACAAACGACGTGTGTGGTCCAGAACGCCCGTAACGAAGCCGCTGAAGCTTATCAGAGGTATGCAAGTTGGAAGAGCAGCGAGGAGGTGTTGAAGCCGCGTATGACTTCGCCGCACGTTGTGTACGATCATCGTACCGCCACGTTCGACGACCAGTACGAAACCACGCAGAGCTACACCAGAAGTACCGCGGGTGGCAACTTCATATCTGCTGTAAGGAGCAAATCGAGTCTGACACGCGGAATAGGCAACGACCACGCACGGAGCGGCTCTTTGGGTGGGATCGACCTCGGTGTGAACAATCTGGCCGTTGGTTCGACAGATGCGTTCTGGACTGACGACGAGTTTGACCACTGGCAGCGAAAGTGCGAGAACCGGTGCGGCGACCGACAAGAGTGTGGGACACAGATGGGCGTTCAATTGCCTGTACGAGTCGGTCGAATACAAACCCGCCGAGTACGGTATCGAGCTCAAACAGGATGATCTTGAGAACACGTCGCGGCGGTGTTCGACCTGTTCACGCACCCGGACAACCGAGAGGCTGAAATCTTCGACTGTCAAAGTGCAGCTACGAGAACCGTGCCGACTACAACGCTACGAAGAACATCGACCTCGGTATCTTCATCGCAACCAAACTGGGGACGACGAAAGCGCATCCTTGGGCGTGCGCTTGAACAGCGCGACGTTGAACGGTGAGTATGAACCACCTGCCTCCTCAGAGGCTTGAACGGGAATTCGCGCTGAATCCCACTCATTTGTGGATGGGTAGCTCAACTAAAGTGTTTTATAATTCCCGCTTTCACGATTATAAATATGGAAATTGTTATACTTGGGACTGGGCGAGTTGGGCTCAGAACGGCTCGTGTTCTCCGTGAAGAGGGTCATGAATTAACAATGATTGAAGCAGATGTAACAGAGGCGGACAACGCCCGCGACCGTGGTTTTGAGGTAATTGAAGGGAATGGTGGTCGTGAAGAGACACTTCAGTCAGCTGGCATCAAAGATGCCGCAGCCATTGGGGCATTAACGCCTGATCTAAATATGAACTTTGCTGCATGTTCGATTGCAAAGCATCATCGCACTTGGACCGTCATGAGGGTAGATCGGGATTATCGTGAGGAGGTGTATCAAAACTATGCTGATGAAGTTGATGAGGTAGTCTATCCGGAGCGACTGGGGGCGATCGCTGCCAAGAATGCACTACTCGGCGGGTCAATCCAGGCGATCGCAGATGTCGCTTCAAACCTCCAGGTCGTTGTGATGAGGGTGACTGAGGATTCGCCAATACGCAAATATACCATTGAGGAAGTTGCTCTTCCCGCTCAGGCACGTCTCCTCGCGTTTGGGAAGGCTGGTGAATCGATGAGCATACCTCTTGCTGATGATTCAGTTGCTGTTGGTGATAGGCTTGCAGTGCTCGCTGATTTTGGCGTCTTAGAGGAGGTAAGACAATTAATTGTTGGTGAGCGCCTTGCTCCATCACGAAGCTCTGCACAGAAGAGATGAGCCGGGAGAAATATTCTCCCGGCACATATCCGCCCTGAATTGGTCCCCGCTGACGCTTCGGCCCTCCAGACGAAGCGTCGATTCAAACCACTGTTTACACTCACTTAATCATGTCGCATGCCAGCGCGGTATTGATGCAGCAGTATACATGAGCTGACAGAAACTCAGTCACTCTCGAAACGATGAGACGTGTTATTTTTTTACTCTACTGTTTCAGCTAAGGTAATGAGTGATGCTCGTGAGCGTGCTGTACGCGCACTCCGTAGAAATGATTCAGTCATGAGTCAATCAGATGATAGATATGTAGTCACGTCAACAACATTCGATGCTGAACTGCAGGTGCAGACAGATGACTCGCATCTTGTGTTCGATATCGAGCTCAAGATTCCAATGCTGGATGCCGCTACAAAACAGGACGTGCCCGAAGTTGTTGAAAACGGATGGTTAGATACGTTCAGTCTCCGAATGGAGGATGCAGCGAGCGCTACCCGCGGCCAGGACGCACTCACGATCGAGACAACACAAGATGAAAATGTTGCTGTTGTGCGGGCCGAGATCAAGGATATAGATGCTAAACGAGCAGTGGATGATTGCGTTTCAGTTGTCGAATATGCCGAGGGAACCTATGTTGAGGGAATTATTCCGGGATATGATTATACAGGCATCGTGGGCGGATTAGTTGAAAAAGCAACTGAGACTGGTGGAGGAACCTCTGGAGGACCACCACTATAGTTCACGGCCAGCGCGGGAAGGGAACTTTAGAAGACAACCCATCTTTGAATCAGTCGGAGGTCAGTTTCCCGCAACTACTCACGTCTATGATATTCACTCAGTTGACCGACAGATACTGTGAGGATATCATGCCTATGATTGTCGGGAAGGTGGGATCTCTGGTTCCCAGTCAACAGCTTCAATAGCCGCATCTAATATCTCCTCAATTCCCTCAGAATGCTCAACGCTCATCTGGTAGCCAACACCCTCTCCTTTCAGCCGGTCACTTTTATTATTCACTGTCAGTACAGGAACGTCGGTATGCTCAAATCGACGGCGAATCTCTCTCTCGAGTTCACGCTGTGCGCTCAGTTCATATCCACAGGACTCACTCGCATCAAACATAAATATAACCGAGTCAGCGAGGTGTTCGACTGCACTGACTGCTTGTTGCTCAATCTCATTGCGGTTATCTGCTGGGCGGTCCAAGAGTCCTGGAGTGTCGATAATTTGATACCGAATCCGATTTCGGTCAAAGTGGCCAACACGTATTTGTGTCGTCGTAAATGGATATTGGGCGATCTGGTTACTGGCACGTGTGACGTGGTTCACAAATGATGATTTGCCGACATTCGGATACCCTGCAACGACAATCGCCGGCTCGGCAGGCGAGATGTCCGGCAAACTTTTGAGTTCATCGCGTGCATCGCCAATCTGTCGGAGGTCAACTTGGACTTCCTCAACAACGTCAGCCATTCGGGCAAAGGCCTGTTTCCTGTGTTTTTGCGCCCGCTGTGGATTTGCATTTCGCATTTTCCTTTGGTACTCACTTCGCAATTCACGGACCTGTCGACTCGCCCACGTCACCTCGGAGAGACTCTGTCGAAGCGAATCGACACTCACAATTGCATCAGCAAGTTCATAGTAAAAAGGATCGACAGTCGAGAAATCGGGCCACTCTGTCACGACGTTTTCGAGATTATCAGCTAAGATGGCAGAGGCTGTCTGTAACATCGATTGCTGAGCCTCAAATCCGGATTTGGCACGTCCTGACCGACTAGCACGCGAAAAAGCTTTGTCAAGAAGCTCTGCCGATCGAGGAGTTGTGGGGAGTGACTCAAAAATCATATTGCCGTTAGTACAATCTGCGTTACTAAAAGCTCCCTGTCTGTGTATTGCAGGCAATTGGTAGCTTAACCCGATGAGGAACGTCCCTATTCAGCTCTCATCACTCAGACTCATATCGGTCAAGATATGATTGTTGAACTTTCACTATTTCAGCTGAGTCTTCACATGTTGCATACCGCGCCAGCGGTTCTTCATTGAGTTCAAGAAAGGTGTGGCCCCACCGAAATTTACTGAGTAATGCCTCTGCACGGCTGCGTTGGTCAAGGATAATCAGTGCTGCAGCAAGTGCCTCAACTGTCGTCAGTTGTAATGGCCGTCCGAAATTGATCGGGTTCGCTGCTACTACGTATGGAAGCGCTCTGTGAGTTCCAGAGAGATTGAATCGGGCCTCATCAGCTGCTTCCCACGAACAGTCAAGTGCGACCAAGGGCCCTCTCTTATCATCAGCAGGAGATAACGCCTGTTCTGCATGTGGATTTAAAATCGTTCCATGCGGTGTCGCTGCATCGTGATGAACGAGCTCCACGAGATTAAATCGTGAGAGCTTCTTTGCAGTACATTTCTCAGGGTCGTCATCGCCGATATATCTGACAGACAGATCTGACATGGTAGTGCTATTTGATGTGCCAGGGTGAACACACTTACTCACTGACGTGCTCCCGCACCAACAGCAGACTCTCCTATTGGCGTATGTCCAGTGATCTGCTCAAGCCCGTTCATATACGGTTGAAGTGCCTCGGGAATCATCACGTTTCCATCACCATTCTGATAATACTCAAGAATAGCAACCATGACCCGGGGAATGGCAACACCAGATCCATTCAACGTGTGAAGATAGTGCGCAGATTCATGTCGCTCAGGTCGGTAACGAAGACCAGCTCGCCGTGCTTGGAAAGCCCCAAAGTTCGATACTGACGAAACCTCAAGCCATCTTCCCCCTTGTTCAGGTCCCCCCTCCATGTCGTCACCAGGAGCCCAGACTTCGATATCATACTTCTTACGCTGAGTGAAGCCTAAATCTCCGGTACACATCTCAAGAATTCGATATGGAAGTCCAAGTGCAGCGAGGACAGATTCGGCTTCGCCAACGAGCGCTTCAAACCGAGTCTCACTCTCAGCAGGTCGAACGAAATTGACTAACTCAACCTTATTGAACTGGTGAACGCGGACAATGCCTCTGGTCTCTGTGCCATGTTCGCCTGCCTCTCTTCGGAAGTTTGGCGTATATGCCTGTAGTTTGATTGGAAGATCATCATCTAGGAGAATCTCATCTCGATAGAGATTCGTGACCGGAACTTCTGCAGTTGGGCAGAGCCACAAGTCCTCGTCAGTCCAGGATTCATCATTATCACCGCCGATTCGGTAGGCATCCTCAGTGAATTTGGGTAGTTGACCCGTGCCTACCATTGACTGAGAGTTAACAGGTATTGGAGGAAAGATATCTCGATAGCCCTGCTCACGATGGATATCGAGCATGAACTGGATAAGCGCATGTTCGAGACGAGCCCCTTCACCCTTCGAAAAATAAAATCCACCACCACTCACCTTTGCTCCACGCTCAAAGTCAAGAATATCAAGTTCCTCGCCGAGTTCGTAATGAGGTGTTACAGGGTCTGGTAGCGGCCGCACGTCATCGAAACCCTCGCGTCTCCGCTCAACATTATCAGATTCGTCTTCACCAATCGGTACTTCATCAGCAGGTATCTGTGGGATCTCAAGCAATGCAGCCTCCAGTTCTTCCCGCCGTGCAGTAGCGTTTGATTCGACCGTCTTCAGCTCATCTTTGAGTGTCTGCGACCGCTCAATTGCGTCTTGAGCAGCGGTCTCATCGCCCTTTGCTTTGAGATCTCCAATCTGTGAGGAAATCTCATTTCTCTTATGCCGGAGCTCATCGCCTCTCGCCTTGAGCTCGCGCCATGCTGCATCAATCTCAAGAATGGTATCAAGATCGACATCCTCAATGCCTTTATTTTCGAGTGCTGCGCGAACCCGTTCTGGCTTCTCACGCAACACTTGTCGGTCAATCATAGTCGGCGATTCTGTTGGAAGGCGCAAAACCGTGTCGCATCAGACGACTGGTCGGAAAGGTTTTTTTTGACTCTTCTTGAGTCTACGTATGAATCTTGACAACATGTCTGTAGTCACTGAGACAGCAGACGTGTACTGTCTCGATACGGGTATGTTTGACGTCGATTCGTATGGCTCAGTGTACATTATCGATCGCGAGCCAGCACTCGTTGTTGACACGGGGACGGGACAAAATATCGACCGGGTATATGAGGCGCTGTCACAGCTCGGTGTCGAGAGAGATGATGAGATTGCTGTTTTGCTTACACATGTCCATCTGGATCACGCAGGAGGAGCAGGCCGGCTTCTTCAGCAGTACCCAGGGGCATGTGTGTACGTCCACGAACAAGGGTATGAGCATCTTGTAACTCCCGAAACATTGGTCGCAGGGACGAAGGCAGCAGTTGGTGACCAATGGCGGTACTACACACCGCCTATTTCAATTGATCCGGCCAGATTGCGCGTGTTACCCGTCGGTGAGTCAGTGCAGATCGGGGAGAGCACCATTGAAGTGATTGCGGCTCCTGGTCATGCTCCTCATCAACTCATGTTTTATGATGTCGCCACGGATATTCTCTTTACCGGTGACGCATTCGGGATTTATACTCCAAGTCAGGATCGTATCAGAGAAACAACCCCACCAGCTCAGTTTGATTTAGAGCGCAACCTGACAGATGTGAGACGTATTGAGACAATCGAACCAACTCGTGTCTGCTTCGGGCACTTTGGATCAACGACATTTGTGCACACACAGGCTGAGTCGTATCGCCGCCAGCTCATTGAGTGGGTTGAAGCTGTTCGGCAACAACGAGCGGCACAAGCAGACGATGAAGCCGTCATCCAGCACTTTGTGAGCACGATTGATTCTCCATACACATGGACCGCTGAGAGAGACCGCGCAGAAGCTCGCATTAACACAAAGGGTGTGTTAGGATATCTTGACTGGAAACAATCCCCTAACTGAGACAACAGCACCGTGCAACCTGGTGAAGAGAATTCGATGTCGGATACATAGTTGCTCATCGTTCTTCAACTTAAGTGGCGCTTTTGTCTCGATCTCAGAGAATATCTGTCTATTGCTCGGAGAACCAAGCGGTTCTCTCGCAGCGATCATCTCAGCGCAGACAAACTTGACTTCCGTCCCGCCGTGAACGGCGAGGATTCCTCCGTGGGTAATCCAGTCAGTCGATTACCTCGGCTGTGAACTTACGGGTTCGCCGACGCTAGTTTGGTCGAGTGATCACGACTGTTCCCCAAAATCGGCGGGTATCCAGTCATAGTCGTTCCACTGCCAGTGCGCCGCCTTCTTGTGTGGTGCGTCCCTACCGCGTTCAGCAGACAGGGCAGCAGGCCGAGCCATCGGCCCCACTTCAGACTGCA
>ERZ1034569.437-NODE-437-length-15333-cov-7.291007_pt1 | contig 15333 bp, 16 predicted proteins | sample MGYA00520706_ERZ1034569 | MGnify/ENA primary metagenome ERZ1034569 (study PRJEB33760, sample SAMEA4777722) | hypersaline lake metagenome | biome: hypersaline environment; feature: brines | place: Spain | collected 2014-08 | depth 0 m ...
GGGATCCGCGAGGAGAGACACGCCATCGACGGCTTGTCCGCGACCGAGAGGTCGTACTCGCGGGCGATGGCCCGGACCTCCGGTTTGGTGACGCCGGCGGCCAGCAGCGGGGAGACGGCGTCCATCTCGTCGACCGCACGGAGCCCGGGCCGGTGGCCGTCGCCGGGGTCGGAGGCGTTCGTCCCGTCGCAGACGGTCTCGATGTCGAGCTCGCGGGCGCGCTCGAACATGGCGCCCAGTCGCATCGTCCGGCAGTGGTAGCAGCGGTCGCCGTCGTTCTCGACGAACGCCGGGTCGTCCAGTTCGGAGAAGGTGACCTCCTCGTGACGGATGCCGATCTCGTCGGCAACCCGGCGGGCGTCGTCGAGCTCGGCGGTCGGGAGCGTCTCGCTCCGGGCGGTGCAGGCGACGGCGTCGTCGCCGAGGGCGTGGTGGGCCAGTGCCGCCACCACCGAGGAGTCGACGCCACCGGAGAACGCGACGAGGGCGCCGTCGCGCTCGGCCAGGGACCCGCGGACGGCCGCGGCCTTGCGGCGAGCGCTGGCGGGGTCGGGCGTCCCGTCGGCCGTGTCGGCGTCCGTCGGGGGCTCCGAACCGTCGGGGCGGGCGTCGTCGGTCATCGTCGGAGGCAGGGTGGACGCGTTCAAAAGCGCTCCGGCCCCGTCGCGGCGCCGCACAGCCACCGAGGGCCTTTGCGTCCCCCACTCGAATCGCGGGTATGAACGACGGCACCGGCAGCGAGCAGGGCGACCGCTCCCGGCGGGCGGTCCTGCTCGGCGCCGCGGGGGCGACGGCTGCGCTGGCGGGCTGTTCGACCGGGTTCGTCGGGTCGACGGCGGACCAGCCGGACGAACCGACGGACACGCCCGACGCGGATGGCGGCCCGGAGCCGACGGCCGGCGAGAACGGGCGCTACACCGGGGCCTACCGCGCGACCGTCGACAGCGTGGCGGTCATCCGCGCCTACGGGCCGGACGGGCGCGCCGGTCAGGGCTCGGGCTTCGTCTACGACGGTCACATCGTCACCAACGAGCACGTGGTCGCGGGGGCCACCGAGTTCGAGGTCGGCTTCGCCGACCAGGACTGGCACGCCGGCGAGGTCGTCGGCGAGGACGTCTACTCCGACCTCGCGGCCATCGAGGTGGGGACGCTACCGGACTACGCGACCGACCTCTCCTTCGTCGAGCGCGAGCCGCCCATCGGGACGGAGGTGCTGGCCGTCGGCGCCCCGTTCGGGCTGGGCCAGTCGGTCTCCGCGGGCATCGTCAGCGGGGTCGACCGGTCGCTGTCGGCCGCGAACGAGTTCGTCATCCCGGACGCCATCCAGACGGACGCGGCGGCCAACCCCGGCAACTCCGGCGGGCCGCTGGTCGACCTGGACGCGAACGTGGTCGGCGTGGTCAACTCCGGCGGGGGTGACAACATCGCGTTCGGCATCAGCGCCGCGCTCGCACAGCGCATCCTGCCCGCACTCATCGGGACCGGCGACTACACCCACCCGTTCATGGGGGTCGGCCTCCGACCGGTGACGCCCGTCCTCGCGGAGGGGAACGACCTCGAGTCCGTCCGGGGCGCCTACGTCGCCAGCGTCCGGTCGGGCGGCCCCTCGGCCGGCACGCTCCGCGGCTCCAGCGGCTCGACCGTCGTCAACAACGTCGAGGTGCCGACCGGCGGCGACGTCATCGTCCGGCTGGACGACACCCCCATCCGCACGCTGAACGACCTCTCGATCTACCTGGCCCTGGAGGCGAGCCCCGGGGACGAGTTGGCCGTCGGTATCGTCCGCGACGGGGAGGAACGGACGGCCCGCCTGACGCTCGGGGAGCGGCCGGACCCCTGAGCCAGCACTCGCGGGGCGCGCGGCTCCGTCCCCCCGGCGTAACGCTCTCCATTCGATAGCCCGTAGCACCGGCTATGCCCGGCGTACCCGACGCGTTCCGCTGTGACACCTGCGAGCAGGACGTGTCCCGCGAGGCCGCGACCCGGAGGGGGACGTTCGGCGACCTCGACCCGGAGAAGTGGCAGAGCTTCTGCTGTCCGGACTGTGGACGGAGACTACGGACCGTGTTCGTCGCGCTGGAGGACTGACCGCGGGCCCGGTTACACCTCGCCCAGCCCGGGGTCGACGATGGCGGCGTCGCGGGGGGCGAGCCGCGAGTGCGGGAACGAGTAGCGCCGGCGGTCCGCGAGCGGTTCCCCGCCGTCGAACGGGTAGACGACCTCGACGACCGGGTCGTCGCGCGGGTAGCCCGCGTTCGTCTCGTAGTCCGCCACCGACCGGCCCGTGCCGTCGACCGCGACCGCGTCGGCCCGGTCTGCCGTCACCCGCACGACGAGCACGGCGTCGCCCGTCTCGCGGTCGGTCGCGAGGTCGCCGGACTCCAGCCGGCAGCCGCGGCAGTAGTCGGGGCCACCCTCCGGGACGAACCCCTCACGCCCGCACCCCCGGCAGGTGCCCCGGACCTGCCCGGGCGCGGGAATCCGGCCACGGGTGACCTCGATGGCGACCCGGCGGAGGTGCTTGCACCGCTCGCCCCGGATGCGGTGGTCCGGGCAGGTGCAGTCCCCGTCGGGCAGGTCGACGCGGTAGGTCCGGCCGGCGCCGTTCTCGACGTCGTACCGACCCTCGCCGGTCGCCCGGACGGTCATCGGCTCCGTCCAGGCCCGTGCCGAGCGGCCATCGAGCCGGCTCGTGTCCGGTGCGAGCGGCTGTGGCCCCGCGCCGGTCCGGCCCGTCCCGTCGCCGGTCGTCTCCATCACGTGCTCGACCACGGGCCGCTCCCGGTCGGGGTCGACCCCCCTTCGTTTCGACTGCGATTCATCCGATGACGCGGGTTTGTGTTCTGTATGCGTCATACGTGTGGATCGCGCTGTTTCCATCCGAAACCAGGGTTTCGACGGTTATAAGTGCCCCGCTAGCGGGGTGGAAGTGGAACCGCCGGACGTGGCAGGGGCGCGGCCACGGGTCGGGACGGGGGTCCGGCCGCGGCCCGCTTCGAAGTCCTTTTGAATCGACCGGCGGAATCCCGCGCTATGGCCCCCGACAGGGAGACGGTGACCGAGATCGCCGTCGCCGTCGCCGCCGTCGTGCTGTTCGCTGCCGGCATCGTCGCCGTCGGGCGGATGTCCGGGCAGACCATCGACGGCATCACGCTGGTCGGCGCCATCACCGGCTTCATCCTCGTGATGGCGGTCATCGGTGTGACGTTCGCGTACCGATAAGCCCGCTACCCTCCGATCTCATCGGCAACCGTCGGCATAGGAAGGTTATATCGGTTGTTATCACTCCGTCTTCCGTCTTCCGAGTGGAATCCGAGTTCGCACGCCTGCCGGCTGGCGCATACCGCCGTGACCGACGAGTGAGCGCCGGGTGACGGGACCCGCCGCGGCGCTGTGGCGACGGTTGACTCAGTCGGCCGTCGCGTCCTCCTCCGCCCCGCTCGGCTCGCCCGCCCGGCGCTCGTAGTACGAGAGCGGGTGGGCGATCTCCGCGCAGAGGTCGTCCTGGTTCACGCAATCGCCGTAGGCCTGCATCGTCGCGCAGGAGGGCGGCGCGAACGCGACCCCGCGGTCGTCGCGGAGCCGTTGGAGCTGGTAGCGGACGCGCTCGGGGTCGTCCAGCCCCGCGATGGCAGCGATGTCGTGGGCGTCGAGGTCGTCGAACGTGGCGAGGAAGCCGACCAGCGCGAACCGGGAGTGCTCGGGGAGGTCCTCGCCGTCGCGCGACCGGTCCAACAGCGCGTGCATGCAGGGCGGCAGCGACCCGGGCTCCATCCGTCCGGTGAACGAGCGCGGCGGGTCGGCGTCCGCGACGGCGGTCCGGAGCTGGCCGACCGCCTCGGAGAGCCCCTCGGCGATGGGGTCCGGAACCGTCAGCGGCAGCCCCTCGGCGACCCGCTCGCGGACGGCCTCCCGCAGTAGGGTCTCCAGCTCGGCGGTGTCGACTGGGACGACGCCGTCGTGGAGCCGGCGGCGGACCAGCCGCCAGTCCTCGCCGTCGAGGCCGCTGCTCAGCCGGAGGTACGCCGCGACCGCCACGTCGAACTGGCCGTCACCGGTCGGGCGGACGTCCCCCGAGAGGCCGAAGTCCGCGAGCAGGTCCCCCAGCGACAGCGTCTCGCCGCCGCTCCGGAGCGACCGCTCCTCGGCGAAGTCGGCGACGAACCGGCGCTGGGCCAGGGCGGCCTCCGCGCGGGCGTACTTCTCGGTCGCGCCGGGGGCGTCGAGTAGCGAGACCAGCACCCGCGCGACCGGGTAGGAGAGCAGCTCCGCCCGCGCGCCGTAGCGCTCCTCGCTCTCGGCGGTCCCCTCCAGCAGCGCGCGCCGCACCCGCTCGACGCCGCGCTCGACTGCCGGCCCGCCCTCCCGAACCAGCGCCACGAGGTCGACGTCCGCGGACTGGACGGCCTCGCGGGCGGCGGACAGGAACGGGTAGCGCGCGTGGAGCCGTTGCACGAGCGCACGGTGTGGAGCCGTCGTATTGAACGCGGCGGTCGGCCGTCCCCGGGTCGACACTCACTCCCACGGATGTCGTCCGCGGTCGGGCCACAGCGGGTACCAGTACTCCTTCTCGGGCTCGACCTCGAGTTCACCGTCGAGCACGCTCTCGAGCTTGAACTCGAGGCGCTCGACACGCTCCTTCCGGCCCCCGGGGTCCGGCACGAACGGGTAGTACGCCCCCCGGCGGAAGGAGTAGAGCCAGTACGCGGTCCCGTCCTCGTCGGCGCGTTCGAACGCGAAGGCCGCGGCGAGCAGTCGGGAGCCGAACCCGCGCTCGGTCAACTCGTCGGCCGCGAAGTGGACGCTCGTGACGAGGTCCTCCGGGTCGTCGTCGTGGAGGACGACCCACTCGTACCCCTTCCCGTCCGTGCGGACGTCGAACGCGGTGCCGGTCTCGGTCTCGCCGGCCGCGAGGATGTCCTCGATGGCTCGCACTGCGGCGGTGAACTCCGTGCTGTCGACGCCGGAGAAGCAGAGCGCCGCGTCACCGGTCGACCGGTAGCCGAGGTCGGCCTCCATCGTCACGTAGGCCGTCGACATCCCGAACAGGTCGTCCGGGTCCGCCCGGCGCGTGGCGTCGGCCTCCGCGCGCATCCCCAGCGCCTCGCGGAGCGAGTCGAGGAGTCCCATTCGTGCGCGGGACTACGTCCGTGGGGCGTTTCAGTCGTCCGGTGGGGTCCGGGCCGACCGTCACGTCTCCAGTTCCCGCTCCAGGTTCCGGAGCTCCTCCACCCGCTTCTCCGTCGGCGGGTGGGTGCTGAACAGCCGGCCGACGATTCCCGAGCGGAGGGGGATGATGAAGAACGCGTTCATCTCGTCCTGGTCGCGGAGGTCCTCCTCCGGGACCTTGTCCATCGAGCCGTCGATGGTGAGCAGGGCGGAGGCGAGCGCCGAGGGGTTGCCGGTGATGGCGGCACCGCCGCGGTCGGCAGCGAACTCCCGGTAGCGGCTGAGCGCCCGGATGAGCAGGAACGAGACGATCCAGACGACCAGCGAGACGAGGATGGCCACGACCACGCCGCCGTTCCGGTTCCGGCCGCCGCCGAACAGCCAGCCGAAGCGCACCACCAGGAAGGCGAGCGTCGAGAGGAACGAGGCGATGGTCATCACCATCACGTCGCGGTTCTTGATATGCGCGAGCTCGTGTGCGAGGACGCCCTCGAGTTCCTCGTCGTCGAGCCGTCGCAGCAGGCCGGTCGTCACGCAGACCGCGCTGGACTCCTGCGAGCGGCCGGTCGCGAACGCGTTCGGCACCCGCGAGTCGGCGACGGCGACCGTCGGTTTCGGGAGGTCGGCCTGCTGGGAGAGCCGCGTCACCCTGGCGTGGAGGTCCGGATACTCGTCCTCGTCGACGACGGAGGCGCCCATCGAGTAGAGCGCCAGCTTGTCACTGAAGAAGAACTGCCCGAACGAGAACAGCCCGATGATGAGCACCAGGGCGAACAGGCCGACGTACTGCGAGAGGATGCCGATGAAGCCGATGTAGAGGGCGACGAGCAGGAACATCGTCAGGAGCATCCGACCCCGCAGCCCCCAGTCCGTCTGCCAATCCATGCGTGATACTACGTCAGGGGTGGTTATAATCCTCTCCGTCGGCAGCCACGGCGCGTGCTATGGCTCACCCGTCCGTCGTGGGTCGTCACGGCGGAGTTAAACCGCCGGCCACCGAACCCCGACGCATGACGGACGCATTCGTATCGGCGGTCCGAGAGGCGAACAAGACCGAACTCTCCCGGCTGGGCTCCTCGAAGGCCCTCTACGCGCTCACCGCGGGCGAGATGGAGCCCGACGCGGTGCTGACGGCGATGGCCGACGACCACCACGTCGCCGCCGGGACGTACGAGGCCTGGGCCGACGAGGCGGACGGCGACGCGGCCGAACTGTTCGCGGCCGCCGCCGCGGCCGAACGGGAGGCGTACGAGACCGTCGCCGGGGAGGTGGACGACCACGACCCCGGCTCGGCCCCCGACCTGTACGACGCGATGGCCGACGCGGAAACGACGGCCGAGCGGCTGGGCGCGTTCGTGGGCCGCACACTCGTCGCGAAGGCCCACCGCTCGCAGGCGACCGGCTTCTTCACCGGCCAGGCCGACCCGGGGACGGCGAGCACGTTCCGCGGGCTCGGCGGCGACCTGGAGGACCACCTCGAGGACGCCGTCGCGCTGCTGTCCGACGACGATGCCGACGCGGCCGAGCCCCTGGCGGACGCGGTCGTCACCGCGGCGTACGACGACTACTTCGGGACGCTGGAGGAGATGGGGGTCAACCCGAAACCGGTCTGCTGACGCGCCCGTTCCCCGACGCCCGCTACTCCACGCCGGTCCCCGTGGCGGCTTCGGGCAGGTCGTACTCCGTCACCTCCAGCCCGAGTTCCTCGATGGCCGCCGCGAGATGTTCGTCCTTCGCGTAGTCGGCGCCGTCCGCGACGCGGAGGCGCTGGGCCGTCGCCAGTACCTCGCCGCGGCGGTCGTCCGGGATGTCGTACTTGTCCGCCGAGAGCTCGATGACGAGGCCGTTGTTGTCCGTGGTGTACAACGAGTGGAAGACCCCCCGATCGAACACGTTGTAGCGCTTGCCGGCCTCGTCCAGCGCGTCCATAACGGTCTCGTAGCGCCCGGGGTCGAGCGAGAAGCAGAGGTGGTGGACGGCGCCGACGGCGCTGCGCTGGCCGCCCTGGTTGGAGGGCCGGTCGCCGACGAAGACCGTCAGGATGCGCCCGTCGCCGGTATCGAAGAACAGGTGCGTCTGCGAGGGGTCGTCGAGGTTCGGCTGCCGGAGGACGAGCGGCATCCCCAGCAGGTCACGGTAGAAGGCCAGGGTGTCGGCCTCGTTCGAGCCCCAGATAGTGATGTGGTCGGTGCCGGTCGTGTGGATGGGCGCATCGGGCAGGTCGGCGGTGACTTCGGGGTCGTCCGCCGTGCCGGCGCCCTCGTCCGCGGCGTCGCTCATCTGCGGTCGTACGCGGGCGGGTCTCATAAGCGCTCGCGGGAGCGGTCGCGCTCGACCGGGTTCCGAGGGGACGGACGTATCAGAACGAATCGGTGCGTTTGCGACATGTACCCACTACAGTTCGGCAGAGCGGCGCTTCGGGCCGTTATCCGTCCGCCCACTCCGTCGCGTTCTCCCGGACCACCGTGGCCGGGTCGGCGGTCGCCGCCGCGGGCGCCCCGGAGGGGTGCTCCAGCACCGTCACGCCGCAGTTGGCCATCGAGTGCTCGAGGAAGGCGTCGCGCACGCCCAGCCCCTTCACGTGGCCGAGCAGGAAGTGGATGGGGCCGCCGTGGGTGACGACGAGGACGGTTGCCTCGTCGCCGACCTCCGCCAGCAGGTCCGCCCAGCCGTCGAGCACGCGGTCGCGGAGGTCAAGCAGCGACTCGCCGCCCTCCGGGGTCTCGGTCGCGGCCTCGACGGCGGCCTCGCCCAGGCCGAACTCCGGGAACCGGTCGTACATGTCGGCGTAGGTGAGCCCCTGGTAGATGCCGAGGTCGCGCTCGCGCCAGGCCCGGCGGTAGGCGACGCGGTCGCCATCGGGGACCAGCCCGAGCGGCTCGCAGAGCCGGGCCGCGGTCTCGCGGGTCCGCAGCAGGTCCGAACAGACCGCCCGGTCGACGTCGTAGCGGCCGGCCAGCCACTCGCCGGCGGCGACCGCCTGCTCGCGGCCGAGCTCGTTCAGCGGCACCGGCGCCCACCCCTGCATCCGGCCCTCGCTGTTCCAGTCGGTCTCCCCGTGCCGGACGACGACGACCGTGGTCATGGCCCGGCTTCGTGAGGGGTGCCTATTCGCTTTCCGGGTCGACCCCGTCACCGTCGGCCACCCGTTCGGTGACCGCCGCCGTCCCCTCCTCCCGGCCGGCGGGGTGGGTGTCGTCGCGGTCGGCGACCGGCTCGTGCAGCCGCCCCCCGCCCCGGCGCACGTCGCCGGTGACGCCGTCCTCGGTCCGGCGGACGTAGAACTCGGCGAGGCCGGTGTTCTCCGGCCACCCCTCCGCCATGGCCGTCTCGAAGTCCTGGCCGCGGACGTAGGCGAGCAGGAGGAACAGCGGCCCGCCGTGGGTCACGACCAGCACTGTCTCGTCGGGTGCCGCCTCGGCCACCAGCGCCTCCCAGCCGTCGACGACGCGCTCCCGCGTGTCGATGAGCGATTCCCCGCGGGGGGGCGTCGCCTGGGCGCCCGCGACCCCGGCGTGCAGCAGCGAGTACTCCGGGTGGCCCTCGAACACCTCCTCGACGGTGAGCCCCTGGAGCTCGCCGAACGAGCGCTCGCGCCACCGGCGGTCGAACGTCGGCTCGACGTCGAGCGTGCCGAGCAACTCGGCGGTCGTCTCGCGTGTCCGGCGCAGGTCCGACGCCACGACCCGGTCCACATCGTACGCCGCCGCGATTGCCGTGCCCGCCCGCCGGGCCTGCTCGCGACCCCGGTCGGTCAGCGGCGTCGGCGCCCAGCCCTGCATCCGTCCCTCGCGGTTCCAGGTCGTCTCTCCGTGCCGCAGGAGGAGTACCGTCGTCACTGCTGACCTATACGATTGCGGACCGTATGAGGGTGGCGCCGAAGGCGAGCGGCCCCGGTCCGGGCCGCGTCGAGAGGGGTGGTCCGTATCGATTCGCGGGGGAGCGCGGCGGGGCGTTTCCGGGTTTCGTCACTCAGAAAGGACTCACTCGAACGTTTATGCCATAACTACGACCGCTCTGGAAATAAGACCGCAGTATCGCCGTTATGCCTCGACGGCGAGGCCGGACTCCCGGAGCGCCTCCCCCGGCGTCGCGTCCTCGTGGACGACCAGGTGGACGGCCCGCGTCATCGCCTCGGGGTCGTCGTGCTGGAAGACGGTCCGCCCCATCGAGACGCCCGCGGCGCCGGCGTCCATGGCGCCCCGGACGGCAGCGAGGGTCTCGCGGTCGCCGTCCGGCTCGCCGCCGGCGATGACGACCGGCAGCCGCGTCGACTCGCAGACGTGCTCGAACGACTCGCTGTCGCCGGAGTAGGCGGTCTTCACCACGTCGGCGCCCAGCTCCTCGCCCAGCCGGACGGCGTGACCCAGCGCCTCCGGGTCGGACTCGTCGACGCCGGGCCCACGGGCGTACGTCATCGCCAGCACGGGGAGGCCGTACTCGTGGGCCTCGCTGGTCAGCCGCCCGAGCTCCTCGATCTGCCCGGGTTCGTGGTCCGAGCCGACGTTGATGTGGAAGGAGACGGCGTCGGCGCCGGCCCGGATGGCGTCGGTCACGGTGCCGGTGGTCCGTTTGTCGTTCGCGTCGGGACCCACGGCGGTCGAGCCGTTGAGGTGGGCGATGTAGCCCGCGCCGTTCTTGTTGGGATGGACCCGCGGGGCGACCCCCCTCTGCGTGAGGACGGCGTCGGCGCCGCCGCGTGTGATGGCCGCGATGGTGCTCTCGATGTCCTTCAGGCCGGCGACCGCGCCGATGGTGATGCCGTGGTCCATCGGCACGACGACGTACCGGCCGTCCGTGCCGATACGCGCCAGGCGGGCCGCCTTCCCTGTGCCTGCATCCATGGGGCGTGGTGTGGCAGGTACGACCAAGGGCGTTCCGGTCGGGGATGACGTTGCGCGCACCCACGACGGCACCTCGAACGAGTCACCCCGACCGGGAGTCCGCTCCCGACGCAACGGGGAGTTCGAGGGTTATCTCGGTCCCGCCCGCCGCGCGCTCGGCGCAGTCGATGTCCCCTCCGGCGGCCGTGACGATCCACCGGACCAGCCAGAGGCCGAGTCCGCTGCCGTGGTCGAGCGGCGTCGGGTCGACCACGCCGGTCAGGAGCCGCTGCTCCCGCTCCGGGAGCCCTGGACCCGCGTCGGCCACGCTGATGCTGACCGTGTCCCCCCGGTCCGAGGCGGTGATCCGGACCGGTGGGGCCGCCCGGTCGACGTGTCGGACAGCGTTGTCGACCAGCGCGGCGATGGCCCGGTCCAGATGCCCGCCGGAGGCGACCGGCGGAAGCTCGCCCAGCTCGACCGTCACGTCGGCCACCTCGGCCGCCCGGAGGCCCGCCAGCGCCGACTCGACGGCCTCGTCGACGGCCGTCGAGTCGAGCGTCGGGTCGGCGTCGAGCACCCGCTCGATGTCCCGGGCCTCCTCCCCGAGGCGTTCGAGCGTCAGCGCGCTCGCCCGCATCCGTCGGACGGTCGCCGCCGCGTCGGCGTCGTCCACGTCGGCGGCGAGCGTGTCGGCCAGCTCGATCAGGCGGTCGACCTCCTCGGAGAGGTCGTTGCGGACGACACGGTTGAGGACGGCGAGCTCCCGCTCCTGCCTGATCTCGTCGGTCAGGTCGGTGTAGACGGCGAACCCCCGGTCACCGTCCCGGTACGGGACCCCCCGGTAGAGCAGTGTCCGGACCCCGCCCTCGGTCCGGCGCTCCACGATCGCCCGGTTGGACTTGCCCGCGGCCGTCCGACGGTCGAACCGGTCGCTCCGGTGGGCCCGGTCGCCGGGCACGATGAGGTCGTTCAGTGGTGTCCCCTCGACGGCGGCACGCTCGACGCCGAACAGGTCACAGAAGGCGTCGTTGACCGTCCTGATGACCGGCTCCCCGGCCTCGAACTCGAAGTCGACGATGCCGTCCTGAAGCGTCTCGAACAGCAGTCGGAACCGGTCCGCCGAAGGGTCCCCCGAGGGCCCGCTGTCGTCGTCGGTCTTCATCACTCGTCCGTATCGCACTGGGACGTAAGTACCTTGCAACCAATGTCCTATAGGACACTTTACCGAATATCCAGTGTTCTCGTGGCGCCATGCATGGATGTTCGTAGGTATCCATCCCGTATTACCGTATGGTACCGGCTTCGGGCTGTCGGGACCGGCCAGTGGGGGACGGCGTCGGGCGGCGCTTTGCCCGAGTCAGTCCGCCTGCGACGCCTCGGGTTCGGCGGCCGCGAGCGCGCCCTCTTTCAGTTCCCGGCCGAGCGCCTCCAGTTCGGCGGCCGTCTCCTCGGGAGGTCGGTCCTCGGCGTGGCCCTCGGCGACGATGTCGACCAGCGCGCTCCCGACGATGGCGCCGTCCGCGCCGGCGGCGATGACGTCGCGGGCCTGCTCGAAGGAGGAGATGCCGAAGCCGACGGCGCGAGGGAGGTCGGTCCCGGTCTCGGCGACGCGGGCCAGCGATTCGGTGGTTCGGTCGGAGACGCTCGCCCGGGCCCCGGTCACGCCCAGCCGGGCCTGGACGTAGAGGTACCCCGAGGAGAGGTCGACCAGCCGCTGGAGCCGGTCGTCGCGGGTCGTCGGGGCGACGATGGACACGAGATCGCGCCCGTGCGCGTCGCAGGCCGCACGCAGCGGGCCGGCCTCCTCGGCGGGCAGGTCCGGGACGACGAACCCGTCGATGCCCTCGGCGGCGGCGCGCTCGACGAACGGCTCCGGTCCCTCCTCGTCACCGTACTGGTAGATGAGGTTGTAGTAGGTCATACAGACCAGCGGGACGTCCACGTCGAGCGCGGCGACGAACTCGAAGTAGCGCTCGACGGTCATCCCGCCGTCCAGCGACCGGACGACGGCCTGCTGGATGGTCGGTCCCTCCGCGATGGGTTCCGAGAAGGGTAGTCCGAGTTCGATGACGTCGGCGCCGGCCCGCTCCAGCGCCTCGACGTACGCCAGCGAGGCCTCGAAGGTCGGGTCGCCCGCCGCCAGGTACGGGACGAACGCGGGCTCGCTCTCGAACGCCGCCGGGATGCGGCTCTCGCCGGTTCCGCCGCTCATCGAAGCCCCTCCCCGTCGAACACGTCCATCTCGGGGGCGTTGGGCAGGTCGCGGCCGGCGGTCTCCTCCATGGCCGCCGCGAGGTCCTTGTCGCCGCGCCCGGAGACGTTGATGACGACGTACTCGCCCAGTTCGCTCGGGTCGTCGTGCTGCTCCAGGTAGGCGACCGCGTGGGCGGTCTCCAGCGCCGGGATGATGCCCTCCGTCTGGGAGAGCCGGTGGAACGCCGCCAGCGCGGCGTCGTCGTCGACGTTGACCGCGTCGACCCGACCTTCCTCGACCAGGTTCGCCAGCTCCGGGCCGACGCCGGCGTAGTCCAGCCCCGACGAGACCGAATGTGATTCCATGATCTGGCCGTCCGTGTCCTGCAGCACCTTCGTCCGGGCGCCGTGGAGGACGCCCTCGGTACCGGTCGACAGTGACGCCGAATTCGGCGCGACGCCGCGTTCCTCGTCCACGTCGAGGGTGGAGCCGCCGGCCTCAACCGCGTAGAGGTCGACATCGTCGACGCCCTCGGGGTCGCTGTCCCGGGGGTCGACGAACTCCGAGAAGATGCCCATCGTGTTGGAGCCGCCACCCGCACAGGCGACGACCGCGTCCGGCAGCCGGCCGAACGCCTCCCGGGACTGGCGCTTGGTCTCGGCGCTGATGGGCCGGTGGAAGTCACGCACCATCGACGGGAACGGGTGCGGGCCGACGATGGAGCCGATGATGTAGTGGGTGGTCTCCACCGTCGTGGCCCAGTCCCGCATCGTCTCGTTGATGGCCTCCTTCAGCGTCCCGCGGCCGACCTCGACGGGGGTGACCTCGGCGCCGTTGATTCGCATCCGGAACACGTTGGGGCGCTGGCGGTTGATGTCGCGCCGGCCCATGTAGATCTCGCAGGGCATGTCCAGATGGGCGGCGGCCATCGCCGTCGCGGTGCCGTGCTGGCCGGCTCCGGTCTCGGCGATGATGCGCTCCTTGCCCATGTACTTCGCCAGCAGACACTGGCCGAGGGCGTTGTTGAGCTTGTGGGCGCCGCCGTGGAGCAGGTCCTCGCGCTTGAGGTACACCTCCGTCCCGTAGCGCTCGCTGAGCTGGTCCGCACGGCCCATCGGCGTGGGGCGGCCGCCGAAGTCCCGGATGCGGCGCCGGAACTCGTCCATGAAGCCGTCCTCGTTCCCGAGGACGTACCGCTCGTAGGCGTCGGTCAACTCCTCGATGGCCGGCATGAGTGCCTCCGGGACGTACTGGCCGCCGTAGTCCCCGAACTTCCCGTCGCGTCGTTGCTGTTGTTCGCTCATGAGTCGGTGTCCTCTGTGTCGCTGCCCGCCGCGGGCGTCGTCAGTCGCTCGGTGTTCGCGCGGACCGGGCCGTCCATGATGGCCGACCCGATGAGCAGGGCGTCGGCCCCGGCCCGTCGCATCCGCGCGACCGCCTCGTTCGTACTGATGCCGCTCTCCGCAATCAGCGTGACGCTCCCGCGCTCGGCCGTCGGCAGCGAGTCGGCGACCCGCTCGAAGGTGCCGAGGTCGACCTCGAGGGCCGCGAGGTCGCGGTTGTTCACGCCGACGACGTCCGCGCCGGCCGCGAGCGCCCGCTCTAGCTCCGCAACGTCATGGACCTCGACGAGAACCTGGAACCCCCGCTCCCGCGCCGCCTGCACCATCGGTTCGAGGTCGGTGCCGAGGAAGCGGGCGATGAGCAGGACCACGTCGGCCGCGACGGCGTCGAACTGGGCCTCGTGGAGCAGGAAGTCCTTCCGGAGCACCGGCACGTCGACCGCCTCGCGGATCCGTTCGAGGGCGTCGGTCGACCCGCCGAAGTGCTCGGGCTCGGTCAGTACCGACAGCGCCGCCGCGCCCCCCTCGACCATCGCCGTGGCCAGCGCGACGGGGTCCTCGTCGCGTTCCCCGTCGGTGGTGGGGGAGGTCGGTTTGACCTCCGCGATGACCGGCACGCGGTCGTCGGCCTCGGCCGCCGCGAACGCCGCGGGCAGCGACCGGGGGTCGACCGCGACCCGCTCGTCGCCGCCTGACCGCTCCCGGGCCGCCGACAGGATGGAGCGCACGGCGGGGGCCAACTCCGACTCTGTGGTATCCATTACTGTACACTGACGGTCGCATCTGTGCATAAGGGTTGCGACCGCCGGACGACGGGCCCGGTCGTCCGGTCGGACAAGTAGGTCCCGACATAGACGGCGACAGCCGTTACCGGCGCATCAACGTAGTGGCTGCACGAGCAGGCCGTCGGGCGGCGATGGTGGAGCGACCCGACGGGTGCGAGGACCGAGCATGATCGGACGACACGCGGACGATGGACCCGAGGGGACGAGGGACGAACAGGACGGCCGCCCGCCGGAAGCGGCCGAGGGGCGCGGGGACCGCCATGTACACGCCTCGCGGAGCCGGCGTGGCGTGCTCCGAGGGATGGCCGGCATGGGGGTCGGCGTCGGGACCACGACCCCGGGTCGGGTGCTGGAGGCGGTCGAGGACACGTTCTCGGAGGTCGACGAGGCGGAGCTCCCGGGCTCGGACAGCGACCCGGACCCGCACACCGTGGCGACGTTCCGGGCCGTGGTGGACGCGGTCATCCCGCCGACGCCGGAGCTCACGGACAAACTGAGCGGGGAGCGACTCACCGACGACGACCGGGTGCAGCGGTACGGTGGGCTGACCACCGACCTCGCCGTGCAGGGGGTCCGGTTCATCAACGACTTCATCTCGCCGGAGACGGCCGTCCCGCGGCTGTCGAACACGGGCGAGACGGCGAACCTCTCCGAGGCCGTCGCCGCCATCCTAGACTCGGCGGCGGCGGAGCTGCTGGGCCGCAACGGCAACGAGGACCGTCCGGAGCCCGGACGGTTCGGGCCGGCCGGCAGGCCGTTCGCCAGCCTCGCCCGGACGGACCGCTTCCGGGCGCTGAAGGACATCGAGGACAACGGCGGCAAGAACGGCGGCTTCGTCGTGGCGCTGACCGTCGCCTTCCCCGCGCTCGTCCACTACAGCGACCTCGACGGCTACGACGACTTCCTCGACGCGCCGCCCAGCGAGCGGGCGTTCGAGCCCGCCGAGCACAACACGTTCGATCCCGGCGACGGGGTCGACCTCGGGGGCGGACAGGACGCGCTGCTCGGGTGGAGGC
>ERZ1034569.438-NODE-438-length-15302-cov-12.210009_pt1 | contig 15302 bp, 19 predicted proteins | sample MGYA00520706_ERZ1034569 | MGnify/ENA primary metagenome ERZ1034569 (study PRJEB33760, sample SAMEA4777722) | hypersaline lake metagenome | biome: hypersaline environment; feature: brines | place: Spain | collected 2014-08 | depth 0 m ...
GGACACCACGACAACAAAGGAGTACCAGCGGATGCTCGAGCGGCAGAACGACCGTCTGAAGGAGTTCACCGACATCCTGGCACATGACCTGCGGAACCCGCTCAACGCTATCGACCAGTATCTCACACTCTACGAGGAGAGCGGTGAGAGAACCCACATCGAATCGATCGACCAGACGACCGACCGGATGGCTCGACTCGTCGACGACCTGCTCCGCGTCGCGAAACAGGGTGATGTCGTGACGGACCCGGAGCCGACCGATATCGAGACCGTCGAGGACGACGGCCCCGGCATCTCGGACAGTGTCGGGGCGGAGGTGTTCGACCACGGTGTGACCACCGCCAGAGACGGCAGCGGCTACGGGCTCTCTATCGTGCGGACTATCGTCAACGCACACGGCTGGGATATCTCGCTCGCCACCGCAGAGAGTGGCGGTGCCCGTTTCGAGATAACCGGTATCGAGTTCCTCGACTGAGTGGGGTAGACCTCACGGCACGGTGTAGGGCCACCTCCGACAGACACCGGTTCGTCGCCAGCGACACATCTGTGACGATAACCGGTCATCGGGGCGCGTCGGTGACAACAGGGTCGGCCGGTCACCGCGAGACTCCGGAGCGGGGGCGGTCACCGCACACCGGGTGGAGGACCGTCGTCGCCGATATCGTCGTCGTCCTGTTCGACGTCGAGACCGACCTCCTCGCGCTTCTTCCGGGCGCGGCGTATCCCCCGGTAGTAGTAGAGTGCGCCGGCCACGCCGGCGAGACCCACGAGCACGAACACCCCGCCGAAGATGTACAGGTCACGGACGAGGTAGTACCGGACCGTGATGCTGCCGCTGTCGAGACTGTCCCAGCGGATGAGAGCGCGGTTGTTCTCGACGCTCGTCTCGTCACCACCCGGGCTGGTCAGCGAGAACAGCGGAAGGGTCGTGCGTGCGCCGTCCGGCATCAGCACCTCGTGAGAGCCGTCAACAGGTGTCTGGACCCGCCAGGTCCGGGGACTCCCGCCAAACGACCGCGAGGGGCCGCCCCAGTTTGCCCTGTATGCGATTGTTCCGTTCTCGACCGGAAACCGTATCTCGGTCTCGTCGGACTGCTCGACCGCGGTGAGATTGCCGTGGGTGGCGTTCACAATTGTGCCGTTCGGGTACTGAAACTGTAGTGATTTTATCGAGACCGACTGGTCGCCGCGGAACAGTGTGCTCCGGTGAATCTCCGCTGTCGTCCGGTTCTCGACGGTGATGACCGCCCTGTACTCGTTCGCGGAGAACGAGAGCAGCGGGGAGGTCGTCACGTTGTAGCTGGCGGTCACGTTCTTGTCCCAGTCGTACTCGGCGTCCTGTGTTAGCTTGTCCTCGCTGATCTCGCCGCCACCGCCGAGGCAACCGGAGAGGGCAACGAGCGCGAACAGCGCGCCGACCGCGAGCAGACGCCGGTTCATGACACGACACAGAGCAGTTCCGAGGGGAGGTACTCGCCGATGCTGGCGAGCAGTCCCGGTGGGTCGGTGTCCGATTTGCAGACGATACTCTGTTCGAGCAGTCCGAGTCGCTCGACAGTGACGATATCGCGGGCGTGCCCGGCCCGGTTGACCGTCGCGCGGACCTCCGCACGGGTCGCGCTGTTGACGTTCAGTCGGCCCTCACCCCGGGTCCACCCGTACAGACGGTCCCGTTCGGCGTCGGCGAGCCGCGGTGTGTCCCCGCCGACGAACTGGAGCGGGGTGTGCTGGACGAGTCCGTACCGCGTGCGTATCTCGCCGGGAGTACCGGGCCCGAGTCCGAGTTCCCCTCGTGGAATGCGCACCTCGGTCCCCGCGTCCAGCACGAGCGCCTCCTCGTCCCAGGCGGTGAGTGTGCCGGTTCCAACCTCGCCTGCTGCCGGAAGAGCCGCCTCACCCCACCGCTCGCGGAGGAGGTTCCCGGCCACCGGGGCATCTGGTCCCGACAGTTCGACAACGGGGAACTCATGCTCGTCGACCTTTAGCTCGTGGGTCGCGTCGAGTTCGCCGATATCGTCCTCGAGCATGGCATCCAGCGACTGCATCGCTCGCTCACGGGCGTCACCGCCGACGTAACATCGTGTCGCGAGCGTGAGCCGTGTGTCACCCATCAGGCCTCGACCCGTTCAGACTCGACGTTGAGTTCGTTCCGGAGTCGCTTGATGCGGCTCTCCATCGCATCGACGAGCCTGGTGTTCTCCATCGCGTCCACCGAGGTGCCACACTCGGGGCACTGGAACCCGAACTCCATCGCCTCGCCGAACTCGAACCGGATGCCACAGTTCTCACACAGATAAAACTCGTTTTCCATCTCGTACTCGTGTCGCTCCTCCAGCGTCTCGAGCAGACGGTGCATCTCCTCTTCGAGTTTCTCGGGGATGTTCCCGTACTCGAAGGTCCAGAGGTAGGTCAGCCAGCCCGAGTCCTCGTCGCGAAGGCGCCGGTAGCTGGCGAGGTCGTTTTCATAGAGGATGAACAGCGCCCGCCGCACGTCGTTCAGCTCCATCCCGAGCTCCTCGGCCAGCTCCTCGTCGGTCACCTCACCGTCCGGCGGTGCCGCCGCAACCGGCATCCCCCGCGGTCCGACGAGTTCGTGCAGGTACTTCTGGATAACCGGGTCCTCGAGGAGGTCCTCAAAAGCCATTGCTGTAACGTTGTGTACTCACAGGATTAAATCCATCGGGTCGACTACCGAAAGGGTGCAATCACTCGGATATCGGAGTGTTATCGACATCAGGAGACCAGACGTTCCGAACGACGCCGGGTCGGTCACGTCTCCCGCGATCCGGTGTCAGGACCGTATCTCGCGCCAAAGACGACGACGAGCGCGACGAGCAACACCACGAGCGCGAGACCCGCGAGCACGAGCACCGGTGTGACAGGGTCTGCCTGGACAGTCCCGGCCGGGTCCTCTCTCAGTCCGGAGAGAAAGGCTGGAAACCCGCGGACGAACAGCGCGTACAGTATCCCGATACTGGCAGCGGAGATACCGGTCACACCGACCAGATACAGCACCAACTCGCCGCTGCTCGCCGGATTGCTCACGTTCCTGTTACTGGAGCGTGTGAGAAAAACACGTCGACACACCGCCGACACCGGGCATCTGGAACATTGATGTATGGCCACGTCAAAACAGGTACGTGAAACGGATAGCCGCAGAGGAGTTCGCGAAGCTCACGCAGGTGACACAGCCACGCGTCGCGCCCGGTGGTGACCGCGTGGCGTTTGTGCGCAAGACGCCCGACGATGAGTCGTCCTACGAGGCGACGGTGTATCTGGCCCCGACGGGCGGTGACGAGCCGCGGCGGTTCAGCATCAGCGAGGGTGTCGACAGCGAGCCGCGGTTCAGCCCGAGCGGCGACCGACTCGCCTTTGTCTCGACCCGCGGCGCCGACGACGACCGCCCACAGCTGTGGGTGGTCCCGACCGACGGCGGCGAGGGCCGACAGGTCACACGTGTCACCGGCGGGGTCTCCTCGATCGCCTGGGGGCCCGACGGTGAGCGAATCGCGTTCGTCCAGCGGTCGAGTGCGGAGGAACGCGAGACAGGCCAGGACCTCGTGTTCGAGGAGTCCGGGTCCGAACCCGACGAGCCCGACCCGCGGGTCATCGACCGCACGGTGTACCGGTCGATGGAGCGGTACTTCGACGGCCGGCGGCCACAGATCTACCTTGCGGACCTCGGGGATGACGGGGTCGAGCGACTAACCGACGGTGACGCCGACTTTGCTGCACCCACCTGGGGCGACGCCGACACGCTGTACTACACGCGGTCGGTCGGCGACCCCGACCCGGACGACTCGCTTGCCTACGAGATACGCGCCCACCATCTCGACGCGGACACCGTCGAGACGGTCCACACCACGACTGGCGGTGGCAACCGCCTCGCCGCGACGGCCGACGGCCGCGTGGCACACGCGGTGGTCGACCCCGACCAGGCGACGCTCCGCCAGACCGAACTGGCGGTGCTCGATGTGGACGCCGACACGGTCACCCACCCGACAGCGGAGCTCGACCGGACACTCGGGTACGAGAGCGAACCGCAGTGGGGGCCGGACGCGGAGCGACTCTACGTCACCACCCCCGACGAGGGTGCCGTCGCGCTGTGGGCGCTACCCTGGGACGGGACCGGTGCCGACGCGATGCGGGTCGTCCGCGAGGACTGGACCAGTATCGACGGCGCCCACGTCGGGGATGACCTCGTCGCGGTTGTCCAGAGCGAGTGGGACCACCCCGGCGACCTGTTCGTCACGACACACGCCGGCACCGGGCGCCGCCGCCTCACCCGGGTCAACGCGGACTACCTCGACGACCGGGCGGTGTCACAGCCCGAGGAGCTCCGTTACGAGCCGGGCGAGACTGTCAGCCGGGCGGTCACGGACGACAGACGGCCCGACGAGGTGCAGGGCTGGCTGCTCACGCCGCCCGATTTCGACCCCGACGAGCGGTACCCGCTGGTCGTCGAGATCCACGGCGGACCACACGCGATGTGGACCACGAGCGGGACGATGTGGCACGAGTTCCAGACGCTCGCGGCGCGGGGTTACGCCGTGTTCTGGTCGAACCCGCGGGGGTCAACCGGCTACGGTGAGACGTTCATGTCTGCCATCGAGCGCGACTGGGGTTCGGTGACGACGAGTGACATCCTTGCCGGTGTGGACACCGTCGTCGACCGGGGGTATATCGATGGGGAGCAGGTGTTCGTGACCGGCGGCAGCTTCGGCGGGTTTGCCACCTCGTGGATTGTGGGGACGACGGACCGCTTCGAGGCGGCGGTTAGCCAGCGCGGCGTCTACGACCTCACGGGGTTTTACGGCTCGACAGACGGGGCATACCGGCTCGTCGAGGGTGACTTCGACACGACGCCCTGGGAGGAGCCGGACCTGCTCCGGGAGCGGTCACCCGCGGGTCACGCAGACGAGGTGGATACACCGACACTGTTGCTCCACAGCGACGACGACTACCGGACACCCGCCTGCACGGCCGAACTGTTCCACCGCATCCTCCGCAAGCACGACGTCGAGACGAGACTCGTGCGCTACCCAGAGGAGGGTCACGAGCTCTCCCGGAGCGGCCAGCCCGGCCACATCGTCGACCGCATCGAGCGCATCGCCCGGTGGTTCGACGGCTACTCGGAGTACCACGACACCCCGCCCGCACTGGAGCGCGACCCGGACGCCGGGCTGACGACGAGCGAGGACGACACCGAACAAACGGACTCCTGACGCCGCGACGGACACAACACGGTGGACGACAGCAGGGGGCGAACGCGCTGTCGGCTTACGGGGCAGGGTCCGGTGTGTCGCCCTCGAGCTGTGTCTGCAGGTTATCGAGTGTCTTTCCGAGCTGTCGGCTGTTGAACCGTCTTGCGATTGGGTCGGCGACGACGGCGAGCACCCGACCAGGAAGCTCGTAGTCGGCGCTGTAGGTGACCGCCGTCCCGCCGTCGGCGTCGACAAAGGAGATATCTATCTCGCCGGTGATACCGCCCGACAGCTCGAACACCATCCGCTCATCCTCGATGTGGGTCGTCTCGGTGAGGTACCCCTCGCGGGTGATACCGACCATCCCGTAGACGTAGCGGGCGCGCTTGCCGCCGTTGTCGAGCTGTTCGACCGTCTCGGCCGACTCGAGACTGGGGGTCACAGTCGCGTGATTCCGGGGCTGGTCGAGATACGCGAACACCGTCTCGCGGGGCTTGGCTATCAGTCTCGTCTCGCTGGCCTCGGCCATACTGGGCTTTCCGCTCGGGGGCGGATAGCAGTTGTGACCGGCGGTCAGGACATCTATACCGCACGAGCACGTACAGATACTATGAGACAACCGACGGTTGGCACACCGCCGGAGTACGACCTCGCGGAGAACGACATCCCCTGGGTGCTCGGGACACAGCTCACCAGACGCTCGGGTCCACTCGCCCGTGCATCCGAGGGGAGCCGTGTGCTGATGATAGAGGCCCACGGGTTCGCCCGGCGCAAACCCTACCACCACCACAAGCTGACGCTCCTGTTTGCCGGTATGCGCACCCTCCGTGACCGGTTGCGCGAGGCGGGATACGACGTGATCTACCTGAAAGCCGAAACGTTCGGGGAGGCGTTCGAGCAGTTCTTCGCGGAGTACCCGGAGACGCGGCTGGTAGCGATGCGGTCGCCCAGCTACGGTTCCGGCGAGCGGTTCGCCGAACTCGTTGAGGAGGCCGGCGGCGAACTCCGCTTGGTCGACAACGAGCTGTTTGTCAGCACACGACAGGCGTTCGACGAGTGGGCGAACGCAACGGAGAGCAACAGCTTCCGTCACGAGTCGTTCTACCGGTGGATGCGCCGCGAGACGGGGGTCCTGATGGACGGGGACCAGCCCGTCGGCGGGGAGTGGAACTACGACGACCAGAACCAGGAGTTTCCCCCGCCCGAGTGGGAGTCACCGCCGCTCCCGGAGCACGACCACGGCGAGGTGACAGCCGAGACAGCCGAGTGGGTCGAACGGGAGTTCGACGTCTGGGGGAGCACCGATATCGCGGAGTTCCCGTGGCCGGTGACCCGCCGGCAGGCGGTCCGACAGCTCCGGCAGTTTGTCGACGAGCGGCTCCCCGAGTTCGGCCCCTACCAGGACGCGATGCGGGCCGACGACTGGGCGATGTCCCACGCCCTGCTCGGGTCGAGTATCAACATCGGGCTGCTCCACCCGACCGAGGTGATACAGGCGATGGAGGAGGCAAACGAGACCGACGAGGACGTCGCACTCAACTCCGCCGAGGGTGCGATCCGGCAGGTGCTGGGCTGGCGGGAGTTCATGCGTCACGTCTACCGCCACGCGATGCCCGAGCTCGGGAGCGCGAACCAGCTCGGTGCCGAACAGGATCTGCCGGAGCTGTACTGGACCGGCGAGACCGATATGAACTGTCTCTCCGAGACCGTCGGTGATGTCCACGAGCGGGGTTACTCACACCACATCCAGCGGCTGATGATACTCGCGAACTTCGCCACCCTCTGGGGTGTCGAACCCGAGCAGCTGAACGACTGGTTCCACGCCACCTACGTCGACGCCTACCACTGGGTGACCACGCCGAACGTCATCGAGATGGGCCAGTACGGCCACGGCGTGTTCGCCACCAAACCGTACGTCTCCTCGGCGAACTACGTCGACAAGATGTCCGACTACTGCGGGGACTGCAAGTACTACAAGACCAAAGACACCGGCAACCGTGCCTGCCCGTTCAACGCCCTGTACTGGGACTTTCTGGACCGCAACGAGGAGACACTCCGCTCGAACCACCGGATGGGGCTGATGTACAGCCACGTCGACAACAAACAGGACTCGGGCGACATGGAAGCGATACGTGAGCGCGTCGGCGAGTTGCGCGAGATGGCCGAGAACGGACGGCTGTAGCACGCGGGGATTGTCTCGTGACCTGGAGGGAGTGTCACGACGCTATCCTGGCCAGAAACTGGACGAACGATTCAGGAGGCTGGAACGATAAAAATCTGCCCGGAGATGACATTCGACAGACGCGGTCTCGTCCTGTCCGGCATTGCCGGGACAGTCGGGGCTGGCACCGCGGCCCTGTTGCTCGACCTGCGGCACGGGGACGAGCCGTCGGTGGTCCTCGGGTTTGCCCTCGGTGTCGCTGTGGCCGGACTGGCGCTCGCCATTGGTTTCCTCGGCTGGACGGCCCTCTCCGGGGTCGACGGGGGTTCGCTGTACCCTGCCGCCGCCGGAGTCCTGTCGGCCTCGATGCTCACCGTCGGTGTCGCGAGCAACTACTCGGGTGGGCAACCACGGACGGCGCAGATTGTACTCGCCGCTGCTGGCGTGTTGATGATTGTCGGCTTTGCGTTGCTTTTCATCTCCGAACTCACCGCGGCGGAGTCGTGACCACCGCGTGTCGGACGGAACGGCGCTCTGTGCTGACACAGAACAGTCGGTGATGCCCGTCTCGGTCAGGTGGCGTGTCGCGCCGACCCGCGAGTGACGCTCATACGGTCGTGCGTGCGTATTTTCAGCACTGCTCGAAGCTTCAAAAGGGACAGCCGGTGAAACAGGCTGTCAGCGACAGCACGGCAGTAACGAGTCACGCACGACCGTATCAGACCTCCTCGACAGGGCGGGAGCAACGGAGACAGAGCGTGCTCGGTCCGGCCCAGTTGACGTCACTCGAGCCACAGGCCGGACAGACGTAGGCGTCGGTGCTGTACGCGGTCGACCCGCGGGGTGCCGCCAGGTAGCCATCTGTGACAGTTCCGTTCACCAGGCCGGGCATACGCTGGCGCTTGAACTCGGCACGGTGGGCGAGAAACCGGCCGGGCTGGTCCGGGTCGGCGCCGTGCAGGTCCGACCAGGTGACGGCTATCTCACCGTTTGCCTGTCCGCGTGCGAGCTGTTTGAGCGGGGCCGCGGCAGCCTCGAACAGCGGTGTTGTCCCGCGGCTCTGGGCGTCCTCGATAACGTCCGCGGCGTCCTCGTAGGCCGCGCTCGCCGTGTCGTAGCTCTCTGTTGCCCCGTCCAGTCCGGCGACGGCCCGGAAATCCCCGACGAACTCCCGGAAACAGGCCGCCTGCACGGGTCCCGTCTGGCCGGCGAGGTCCTGTGAGATCGTCACACCTTCGACCCCGCGCCGGGTCGCCCGCGAGTCGGCCCCGGCGACGCGGTAGCTCGCCGCTGCCGAGACCAGGTAGCCGAGTCCAACCCCGACCCAGCCGTTGTCATCGGGTTCGAACGTCTCGACACCCTCCCGCGGGTCGGCCAGCACCCGCCAGGCCGCCCGCGTGTACTCGTCGCCCGCGTGATTGTAGTCCCTCGTGGCGAGTGCCTCGACCGCAGCGTCCCTGTGACCGCCGTCGTTCGTACTCATACCCACACAATGGCGTGTACGGACACAAGCCTGCCGTTCTCCACCGGGGGGAGCCCGCCCTGCGAACAACAGGCTTAGGCCTCCCGTTCCAAAGTGTGGGTATGTTCGTCGGTGTCGACGGCTGTCCGGACGGCTGGGTCGCGATCCGGTACGGCGACGAGGGCTACGCCGATGCCGGTCTGTACAGCGATATCGAGGACCTGTGGGCGACACACGGTGACACCGCGCGGCGGGTCCTGATCGATGTCCCCATTGGCCTCCGCGAGGACTCAAGCAGGAAACGGGTGTGTGACGATGTCGCCCGGCAGGTGCTCAGCCCCACACGGCACAGCAGTGTCTTCCCGGTGCCGGTCCGGGCGGCGGTCCACGCGGAGAGCTACGAGGCGGCAAAGGCAATCCAGGAGGAGCGGACAGACGGCAGTCTCGGGGTCCAGTCCTGGAACATCGCGGACAACATCGCCGAGCTCGACACCTTTCTCCGCGAGACGGCGCCGGAGACTGTCGGAACAGTCAGGGAGGCACACCCGGAGGTCTGTTTCTGGGCACTGAACAACCGGTCGCCGACGGGGTACTCGAAGACCGGGCAGGGGGCGGCGGCGTTCTGGGAACGAATCGACATCCTCGAACGCGCAGACGAGGAGGTCCTCACACACGTCCGGGATGCCGGAACCGACCTCGATGCGGGTGTCGACAACGACGACATCCTCGACGCGTTCGTGCTCGCGCTCACGGCCCACCCGGAGACCGGCGACCTGCGGACACTCCCGGCGGAACCACCCGTCGACGAGCGGGGCCTCCCGATGGAGATGGTCCACGCCGACCCGGAGTAGGTGCCGCCGACGCTCGTGCTGTTGCTGTCCGTCGCTCGAATCTCCCACCGCCCCGAAAAACCGATTTCCGGGCAGCCCCCAGTTCCGTCGATGGCCGACCCAGTCCGCGGTGACATCCCTGAGGTGGAAAACGGTCCGGAGTACGACCTGAACTTCCGGGCCCACCCCGAGCGGTACAGGGTGACGAGTGACGAGCGTGGCGTGTTCAAGATAGAACCGTACAAGAGCGAACTCCTCCCCGAGTGGACAATCACCACACTGCCGGAGGCGGAGGCGAGCGCCGCGACACTCCACGAGCGCTACCGCGAGTACCGCGAGGCCGGGGAGTTCGTCGGGATGGACATGGCCCGGAAATACCTGCAGATGGGCTGGACACGGGCGATGCGCTACGCAAAATACCCCGGCGGACAGAAGTACGAGCGCGACGAGGCTGGCAACCGTACCGAGCGCGAGCCACAGGAGTGGTACGACGAGGAGAAACGCGAGATAGCGGTCGTGTTCCGGGAGCATCTCGACCGTGTCCGCGGGGACAGCGCCTACGAGACGGCAAAACGGGACCACCGGGCCGCGCATGACGGGTAATAACAGCGACTGTGATGCGGAGCGACAGCACCCGGAGTATCAGCGACCGAGTAACTCGTTTGTGTACAGGTCGTCGGCGTCGACCTTTTCCGCGAGCCAGTCGACGAACCGCGCCCAGCGGTCGTGCTCCATCCGGCCCCACCCGTCGTCCCCGGTCAGGTAGTGGTCGGCGAGTTCCCGCTGGCTCTCGACGAGGAACACCCGGTCGTCGGGTGTCTCGGGACCGTCGGCCGTCTCGGCGAGGCGGTCGGCAGCCGTCTCGGGGTTCTCGGGGGCGAACTGGTAGCCCCGGCCGGTCGCCTCCAGAAACGCCTGGAGGGCGTCCGCACGCTCCTCGATCACGTCGGGGCGGGCGAGCATCACCGGCGTGTAGCCGTAGGGCACGTCGTACTCGTGGAGGTAGAACGGGGTCAACTCGGTGCCCTCGCGCCGGGCCAGCACACCCTCTCAGGGGATGAACACCCAGGTTGCGTCGGTCTCGCCCTCGACCAGCGTGTTCCAGATACCGAGTTTCGGCGGCGTGATGATGTCGATATCGCCGTCTTCGAGCGCGAGGTCGACCTGTGCCATGGCTGTCTCTCCGGATCCGACACTCGGTTGGGTTCCGGTCTCCGAGACACCTGCATCGACGACTCGGTCGATACAATGTGGGTAGCTCTGACTGTCGACACGGGCATGATAAAAGGCGAAGCCGGGGTCCGCGAGAGCGCCGGGTTACTTTGCTCGCCCGTTGTCACTGCTGACACTCGGGCGGGCGTGTTCGGAGCCCTTTCCTTTCGAGCCGAGTCCGCGGCCCTGCGTGCCGGCGCTGGTGAGGCCGCGTAGGGCGCGGTTCTTGTGGGTGTCGTCACAGATCCAGTTGAGGTCGTCGTCGTTCTGGATGGCAGGGTGGTTGGGGTCGAGCATGATCACCTCGTGCCAGATCTGGCTGCCGTCGGCGCCGACCCAGTATGAGTTGAGCACCCGGAGGTTGGGGTACTTGCGGGTGCACCGCTCCTCGGCGATGCGCTGGATACTCTTGCGGCGGGAGAGCCGGTTGACACCTTGGCGCTTCGAGCGCCGGCCGGCGGTGAACCGGCTCTTTCGAGAGCCACCCTTCCGGACACTCACACGCGCGACGACGACGCCCTGTTTTGCCTTATACCCCTGCGAGCGGGCGGCGTCGAGCCGTGTCGGGCGCTCGATGCGCTCGATTGCGCCCTGATCACGCCATCGCTGCTGGCGCTGCCACTGTAGCTCTGCAACCTTGCTGTCGTCCGGGTTCTGCCATGCCTCCCGAATATGCGAGTATACACTCTGTGTCATCGATCTCACCACGGGCGTTTGCTGGTTCAGCCCACGCGGGCCACATTCCGACCTGTACAGACAGGCGCCCGCTGGTGCCCGTCCCAGCGAGTTACGTGAATTTCTCTGTCTGCGGTCAAAAGTACTTCGAAGCAACCCGACCATCGCCGGTGTGTTCCTCCCGCACGGTCGCACAGTGTTCATATCCCTGTGCAACGAAGTAAAGATATGCGCAACACCGAGGACGAGGAGATAGAGCAGATACGGGAACAGAAGCGCGAGCAACTCCGCGAGCGGCAGGCCACCGGCGAGTCGGGCGCGGGAACCGGCACCGGAACACCGGACGAGCCGGTGTCGATATCCGGAACAGCCGACCTGGAGACGTTCGTCTCCGAACACCGGGTCGTGCTGGTGGACTGTTACGCCGACTGGTGTGGCCCGTGCAAGATGATGGAGCCGGTCGTCGAGGGGCTCGCGGAGTCGACCGACGCGGCTGTCGCGAAGGTCGACGTGGACCAGAACCAGGATGTGGCCGGCCAACTCGGTGCGCGGAGCATCCCGACGTTCGTGCTGTTCGTCGACGGTGAACCGACCGAGCGGCTCGTCGGCGCACAGGACGAATCGACGTTCGAACAGCTGATCGCGCAGGCCTGACAGCCGGATGCCACAGGCGAGCGGGGAGTCTGTACAGGCGGTCGTGCCCGCTGCCGGCGAGGGTACACCCTCGAAGATGTCGAGCGGGCGTTGCTCACACACTACGATCTTGACCACGTGGGGGCGCTCGCGGCACTGGAGGCCGCGCTCGACGCGCCCGTGTACGCGGGCGCCTTCGACGGGTGGGTGCTCACCGGACAGGAGTCGCCGCCGCTCACCAACCACAAAGTGCACTCCAGCTGGTGATCGGGCCGCTCGTGACCCGACCCGACCTCGAGCTCCGGACCGTCGCGGACGGCGAGGAGGTCGGGTCGTTCACCGCCTACCACACACCGGGGTCACACCCCCGGCTACATCGCGTATGTGAGCGGTCGGTCGAGCGCCGGACTGCTCGGTGACCTCCTCAGGGAGTCCGGCGGCGCGCTCAAACTGTCGTCCTGGTTGATAGGCTACGACACCGCTCACCTCTGGTGGGGGGGGGGAACGCTCTCCGCACGCTCGTCGACAGGCTGTGACAGGACAGTCCAAACCACCGGAGCTATACATCTCGGGTTTCGTAGATTGAACGATGAGCGGGGACGTGCCACCGGACGTCAAGGCGGTGCTCACACAGCTGTTCGAGGAGGCACAAGACGCGTTCGAGAGCGGTGACTCCGAGACGGGTGTCAAGGCGGTCACGAGCGCAGCCACGGTTGCGCGCACGAAACTCCCCGACGGCGAACTGCGGGCACAGGTGCTCCACGGCTGTGAGCGTGTCGAGGCGCTGGCAGGGGAGGGGGGCAACACCGCGGTTGCCGTCGAGTACGTCGCCGCGACGGAGCGACGCCTCGCCGAGACAACATCGGACTGATACCATACCCCTTTGAACCGTTGTCGACCGCCCCGCAGACGCTGTATCTCGACGCTGACCCGCGTGGCGGGACAGCCACGGCGAAGAACGCAATCATCAGGGCGTACAGCACACCCGCGGCAGGCGTCGACGGGCCGCCGAACACCGCCCTGCCGGCGAGCAGCGGCCCGGTGAACACACCCGCGAGGTAGTGGACAGCCGTCGTGAGGCGCGCCTGCCCGGGTGGTCGTCCGGTCAACACACCGGCAGCAATCGATGTGGGGGTTCTCTCCTGGCCCGAAGGCTCTTTTCTCTGGCACCCCAACATGCGCGCGTGACAGGAGCAGCAATCGTCGCGGGTGTCGGCCCGACAATCGGCCAGGCGGTCGCGCGGCGACTCCACGGGGCCGGATACGATGTCGGTTTCTTTGCCCGGTCCGAGGCGTTCCTCGAGGAACTGTCGGCCGACCTCGGCGAGGGTGCGCTGGCAGTCCCGACGGACATCACCGACACCGACGATGTCGAGGCGGGTGTAAACGCCGTCAGGGAGGCGTACGGACCGGTGTCGGTGCTGGTGTTGAACGCCACCGGCGGTGGTGGCCGACCGGTGGAGGGGGCGAGCGTCGACCGACTGGAGTCGATGTTCGCGGTTCGCGTATCGGGGTCGCTTGCCTGCGTGCAAGCGGTCAGAGACGACCTCCTAGAGACGGGGGGAACCGTCATCTTCAGCGGCACCACCTTCGCGGACGGGGAGGTGCCACAGCAGATCGAGTGGGGCGCCGTCGGTCCGGCCACGAGTGGACTGGCAAACTCACTCGGGGCGGCACTCGACGGCGTCCAGGTGACCTACGTCCGTATCGGCTCCCGGGTCGTTCCCGGGGAGGCGGGGTCTGGGGCGCTCTCCGCGTCCGAGGTTGCGGACACCTACCTCGACGTTATCGAGCGGGAGGGGGTCACGACGCGCGAGTGTGAGGTGTACAGTCGACAGTGACCCCGAGCGTGCGCTGGAACTGGTGGCAGGCCCGGAACAGACAGCCGCGACATGGTCGTCCGACGAGAGAGGACGGACGTGACAGTTGGGGACCGGGCCGGTGGCGGTGACCACGAGGTGGCCGTCGTGGGTGCAGGTGCGGTGGGGCTGACGACGGCGCCCGACCTGGCCGGCGCGGGTGTCGGTGTGACGGTGTACGAGCGGGGGACTGTCGCCGGTGGCGCGAGCGGGTGGGCCGCGGGGGTCTGCTACGACGCCTTCGCCACCCGACCGAACGCGGAACTCGGCGCAACAGCACTCGAGCGGTTCCGCGAGTTCGCGGCCGACGGCGCACCGTTCACCCCCTGCCCGTACGTCTGGCTGGCACGCGACGGCGACGGGGAGCGGGCCGAACTCGTCCGGGCAGGTATCGAACGCATGCAGGAGGTCGTACCGGGGTCACCGAGCTCGACGCGACGGCCCTCGGCGAGCGGTGTCCTGCGCTCCGGACGGACGATGTCGCCGTCGCCGGGATGACGAGGGCCGCGGGCTTTGCCGACGCCGGCGCGTACACGACCTGGCTCGCCAGGCGTGCCCGCGAGACTGGGGTGACCGTGCACGAGCAGACGCCGGTGGCGCTCTTGCTCGACCCGCCCGGGGTCGTTCCGGCGACCGGGCCGATGTCGGGGGAGTTCCGGGAGGTCGGTCGGCTCGTCGTCGCCGCCGGCGCTCGTTCGCCGGGACTGCTCGCCGACGCCGGGGTCACAGTTCCGGTGAAACCGTACCGGGTGCAGGCACTCGTCGCCGCCGTCTCCGGGCAGGACCGACAGACAACTGAGACGGCGACAGACGGGAGCTACACGGGACCGATGTGGTACGACGCGAGCGCGGACTGCTACGCCCGCCCCCACCCGGAGGGGTTGCTCGCGGGGGACGGCACCGAACCGGTCGAGGCGGACCCGGAGCGCTACGACCGGGACGCGAACAGTGGGTTCGCGGCCAGCCTCGCCGGTCGGGTGCGCCACAGGATGCCAGACTGCGCGCCCGACGTGCGACGAGCGTGGGCAGGACTGTGTACCGCGACACCGGACAGGGACCCGCTGGTGGGCGAGTTACAGGACGGTGTCTCCGTCGCCACCGGGTTTCAGGGCCAGGGGTTCATGCGCTCGCCGGCGATCGGCCAGCTTCTCGCCGGGGAGATACGCGGCGGCGAGGGCCTCCCGGCGTTCGACCCGCTCCGGTTCGACGGCGAGGAGACGTTCGAGATACGCGAGGGGATGGCCGTCGAGGGCTGACCGCCGGCGG
>ERZ1034569.439-NODE-439-length-15288-cov-14.189917_pt1 | contig 15288 bp, 16 predicted proteins | sample MGYA00520706_ERZ1034569 | MGnify/ENA primary metagenome ERZ1034569 (study PRJEB33760, sample SAMEA4777722) | hypersaline lake metagenome | biome: hypersaline environment; feature: brines | place: Spain | collected 2014-08 | depth 0 m ...
CCAAGCGGTGCCGTGCCGTGGGAATCCCACCCGACGGGGTGGGAGGAGGTCAACCGTGTCGCCGCCTGCGTCGGCCGCGCGCCGCCGATCTTCGTGTGTCGGCGTCTCGACGACGGTGAACAACACGTCCAACAGGAGGTTCAAACTCTCTCGTTGTTCCGTCGCTGTCACCTCGTAGGCCGCGCCGGTGTCTGCCGCGCCTGGCACAGCCGCCGAGAGGTCTCGCTCTGGTGGTGCGGCGACGACCCGTGCGGCCCGCACGTCCGCGAGCGCCTCCGTCACGGTGCGCAACAACTGCTGGAGCTGGCCCGCCGAGGCCACCCCCTCGGCCGCGAGCGTGGCGCGCACTTCCCCGATCCGGGCACGCAGTTCCGCGGCGCGGTAGCTCGGGAGTGGTTGCTCCTCGATGTCCAGAAGGTACTGCTCGTAGTCTGCCGCGAGTGTCGCTGCGTCTGGCGTGCCGTCAGCTATTTCTGACGGTGAATCGTTCGAACACATGTCGTGTGATGGTCCGCACGACACTGCGATGGGAGGGCGCTCCAACGCCCTGCCGTTTCCCACGGCGCACCGCAGCGTCGTGTTTCACACTGCGGTGACTACGGGTTGTAAAAGTTGCGGCGTATTGAACTAGCGTCGAGATGTAGACAGCGAGCTGTTAGACGTGTGAAACGAACTGGGGGTTTGTTCGGGGTGAGTAAGAGATCAAGAACCCCCGTTCCGGTCCCGCCCAACACCGCACAGCACCTCAGACCTCCCCAGCCTCCTCGTTCGCGGCACTCGTTCCACTCGCGCCGCTCACTCGTCCACCGTCGGAGCACGCTCCGACGAGGTCTCGCTCACTCCGTTCGCGAGACCCTCGCACGCACCACGCCGCCACAGGGGCGGCGTGGCGCGCGCCAGCCCCTGACGTGGTGTATTTGCACACCGTTTCGAGCGACGGCGACGGCCCGTACCACTCCAGACCACACTCCCACACACCTCGTACCGACACCCGCCAGTACGTCCGTGGTGCCAGCGCCCGTCTCCACCCGAAACGGAGGGGTGAGCGTCACCCACTCACACGGCGTCGTCCGTCGCCTGCACGTCGAGATCCGCCAGCGCCGTCGTCGCGGTGTAGACGACCCCGCCCCCGTGTTCTGTGTCGCTGGTTCCGGGCGCCGCGAGCCCGAGTCCCGCCAGCCAGTCACACAGCCGCGCCGCTCGCGCGCGCCACACCTGTTCCCACTCGTCTGTCCGGGTGCGCTCCCACCGCGGGACGAGCGGCTCGACGGCCGCGAATGCGTCGTCGAGCGTCGTCGGCCCGCTCGCGACGCTCGCGCCGATCTCGCGCGCGCCGAGCACGCCCTTGACGAGTCCCGCACGGACGGCCGACACGGTCGGCTCCGTCCGGGTGCGGCGAAAGCCCGCGTCCGTCTCCCGCGCGAGCCCCAGCCCGCGGAGGAACGTGAGCCACGTCCGGGACACGTCCCGGCTCGGGAAGTCGAGTCGACGCCCGAGTCTGGCACAGCAGTCCGTCTCACTGCCGGGGACGAGCGGCACCGCCGCCTGCACGTCCCCGACGTAGTCGACGACCCGTGCCGGGCGCACGTCGCTTGCGGCGGCACCGAGCGTCTCCCGCTCGCGGTGCCGGTCGCCGCCCCCGTCGGGCGCGACGGCAGTCTCGGACAACGCCGGCACGTGTTTCACCCGCACCCGCTACACCTCCGGCAGGCCGAACGACTCCGCGAGCAGTTCCTCGTGGGTCTCCCCGTGGACGTACGTCGGCCCGTCGACCACGTCGATGGTGACCTGCGCGGGCGCGAACACGCTCTCGTCGATGTCGTAGAAGTCGTACTCCGCGTCGGCGAAGATCTCGGCGAAGGGGGTGCCGTACTCTGCGGCGGCCGTTGAGGGGACGTTCTCGAAGGCCGTCGGGTCGTCGTCGTCGACGAGCAGGTACACCTCGCCGCCGTACGCCAACGCGTCGTTCGTCCGGCCCATCGCCGCCGTCTCGTCGTAGGTGACCGGCGCGACCGGCGCGGAGCCGGTGGCCGTCCGGATCGCCGTCGGGTCGTACCCCAACTCGAACAGACGGAAAACCGCAAGCTCCGCGGCGCGTGCCGCGGTCGTCGCGCTCCCGGCGACGGAGCCGGTCGCACACGTCGGCAGAAACACCGCCGACTCGGCGACACCCGCGCGGTCTGCGACGTGTTCGGCGACCGCATCACCCGGGAGCGACTCGCTTTCGACGCTCAACACGGTGAGGTCGAACTCGTCGTAGTAGCCCGCGGCGGCGAACGCCGCCTCCTCGCCGACGAGCGCGCGCGCCGGCCCGGAGCCGAGCCCCTCGAACCCGTCGACCCCCAGCTCCCAGCCCGCCTTCTGCGAGCAGAGCAACGCCACAGAGGGGTGGTCTGTCGTCAACTCCACGTACGGCCGGGTGCCGCCGGCGACGTTCCCCGTCCGGGTCTGGAGCGTCGCCAACCCCGCCGTCTGAATCTCCGACAACAGGAGTCCGGCCTCCAACCCGCCGCGGGCGTCGACCCCGAAATCCAACACGGTCGCACCCGAGTCGAGTTCGTACGGCGTGACGCCCAACTCGTCTGCGAAGTCCAACGCCTCGTCGACGAGTTCGACTGCCATCCGGTTGATGCTCTCCATACGCCGGATTGGACGGCTCCACCGAAAGGGTTTGTCTGTCGGCTTCTCACCGCCACCGACGCAAGGCGACGATCCCGACGACGAGCAGACAGATCACCGTGAGCGCGACCCCGACGGAGCCGTCCGTCGTCACACTGGTCTGTGCGACCACGCCCGTTGTTGCCGCGGCTGGCACTGTCACGGTCGGTGTTCGACCCGGAGGCACGTAACTCTCACCCGTCGGTAGGCGACACCGCTGCCTCTGCCGTGTCGCTCGCCACGTCGTCTGACGCACCACCCGCCCCCGTCGGCAGCGACAACGTCACCACGGTCCCGCGGGGGTCGTTCTCGGAGAACCGGAGCCGCCCGCCCGCGGCGGTCACCCCCCACTGTGCGGTCCACAGCCCGAGTCCGCTGGCGTGGCTGAGTTGGTCCTCCCGGCCGGCGTCGAGCACGGCGCGTTCGTGTTCGGGCACCCCCGGCCCGTTGTCCGCGACGGCCAACTCGACCCCGTCTCCCGTCTCCTCAGCGGAGACGACGACGAACGGCTCCTGTGTGTCGTTGTGTTCGGCGGCGTTCTCCACGACGTTCCGGAGCGCGACCGCCAACGCGTCCCGGTCGGTCACCAACTGTACGTCCGGCACTGCGGTCGTGAACGACACCTCCGGGTAGTCGGCGGCCACCTCGGCGACGACCGCCTCACTCACCTCGCTGAGCGCGACGGTCGTCTGTTCCCCGCCGATCCGGTCGATCTCCCGGGCGCGCTCGGCGGCGTCGACCAGCTCCCGGGTCGCGTCGACGATCCGGTCGGCACACGTCTCCGGGTCACCCCCGTCGCCGATCAGCTCGGCGTTGGCGACGATGCTGGAGGCGTCGTTGCGGAGATTGTGCCGGAGCGTCCGGTTGAGCACCGCCAGTCGTTGTTCCCGTGTCTGGCGGGCGGTTACGTCCCGGAGGAGCAACACACTCCCGCGGCGGGCGTCCCCCCGATCCCGGACGGCCGAACGAGTCACCGCAAACTGCCGGAGCCCGTCGACCGTCTCCAACTCGGCGGTCGTCCCGTCCGTCAGCGTCGTTCGGTCGACACCGACAACTGCCGACAACGGGCCGGCGGTCGCCGCGGCCCGCGTCACCCCGAACGTCTCACAGGTGACGGCGTTCAGCCGGAGCACGTGGCCCGCGTCGTCGACGACCACCACACAGTCCTCGACGGAGTCCAACACCACCTCGGGCCCGACGTTGCCGGCCATCGGCGCGGTGTCGAACAGTCCGAGCGGCCCGACCGCCGCGGCCGCGCCGACGGCGCTGAGCGTGTACCCGCCCGCGACGCTCGCGACACCGACCCCCAGCGTCGTCGCGGCCGCGATCTCCGGGACGAACAGGTTCGCCGCCCACGGCCACACCCCGACGAAGGCGACCACGGGCGCGAGTCTCGCGTCCAGTCGGTCGTACCGGAGGACTGTCCGGACGACCAACCCGACCGCCACCACCATCACCGCGGTCGTGTAGTAGAGGCCGACATCGAGCAGTGTCTGTGCGAACCCGGCTGTCGCCGCCAGCACGGGCACCGTCACCGGCGCGGTCGCGCCCGGGCTCATCTGCGGGGTGGCGATCACGACGACCGTCCCGCCGACGGCGCCGGCGACTGCCGGCGCGACGGTGACTGCCCGCGCCAACCGCCCGGTGGGCACGTCGATTCCGTAGTAGTCGAACGCGAACAACGCCAGTGCCAACGGGACGACCAGACTCGTCCCCAGCCACACCAGCTTGTACGGGACCCCGGTGTGTGCGGTGACGGCCGCACACAGCGCGGTCACGGCGAGACACCCCAACAACACCGCGTAGGAGGTCGCGGCACGCTCGCGTCTGGTGTGTGCCAACACCGCGAGCACCGCGAGCGCGACCCCCGCGACGCCGGCAACCAGCCGTCCGGCTCCGAGCAGTTGCATCGCTACTCGACTAACGAACGACCGAACAGAAAAAACTACACCGCCGCTCGGCGGGCCACACCCGCTGTGCGTGCGGGCTCACTCCTCGCCGAACGTCTCGATCGCCTCGTGGACGGACTCCACCCACCCGTCGAGTGCGTCGTGGAGCAGCTCTTTTGCCTCCGGCAACGGGGTGGCGTCGTACTGGTAGACGTACCCCCCGGGGTCGAGCAGCCGCCGTTGCCGCTCCGCCAACCCCTTCTCCAGCAACGTTGTCAGCGACCGGTTGACGTTCGACCGGTCGCGGTCGAGTTCGTCAGCGAGTTCCTCGACGGTGCTCCCGGGGTTGTCCAACAAGACGAGATACGTCCGACTCTCGTGTTGTTGGATGCCGAACACGCAGGCCATCACGTGTTGGAAGCTGGGGTCGTCCGCCTGGACGAGATCGTCCATCTCGGGTGCGTCGGCCATCGCCACGACGTACGACCCACACCAGTCTAAAAACCTCGCCCTCCGCCGGCGGTCGTGGCCGTCAGTCGGCCTCGGCTCCGTACCCCATCCGCTCGATACAGGTCCGCATCTCCTCTGGGTCCTCGTGTTTGTGGAGCCGCGTCGGGGTGTCACAGTAGAACGTCTCCCCGTCGTGACGCAGCGTCATCTCTCGTTGTGCGCCGAACAGGTCCGCGCTGACGACGATCCGCCGCCCGTCCGTCAGGGCGGTGATGATCTCGTCGACGGTCATCTCGCCCGCCTTGATCCGGAGTGGGTCCATTGTGGTCATCTGTGTTCCGTGAACAGAAAAACCGTCTGTGTGGGTGGCCACTCCGAGATTCAATGTGTCGAACGATAGTAGACACAAGATAATTAACGAAAGAGACAACTGGACACCCACATGTGGAGACGACGCGATGGTGTGTTATCCCGACGGGACACGCTTCGGACCCTCGGGGGAGTGCTCACTCTCACCGCTGGGCGTGAGACGATCCTCGAGGCACCTCGGCCGTCCCCCTCGGAGTTGGTCGGCGTTCTCGAAGGGAGCAGGGGTTCCCCGGTCTCCGTCGACGAAATCGAACAAACGACCCAACGTGTTCTGAAGCACGGTGCCGACGTACACCCCACGAGGAGGGTCGTAACGAACGACACGCGCGCCGAACAACGAACTCTCGAACAAGCTCTAAACAACCCGAAAGAGATCGTAGCGTACGGCATCGCGTGGACGAACGAGACCCCTGAAATCGTTGTTCACCGGCTCCCGCGAGAGACACTCACCTCGGAAGCTGCACCCCCGATACAGCGTATACACGACGAACTCGCGGCGTTCGCGGACCCGTCGAATCCCGACAGGGTGTCGACCAACGCGAGCACGTCCGACGGCTGGAAGCCGCTCGGAGCAGTCTCCGAGTCGAGTTGGGTGTACGGTGGTCCCGACGGCGAGACGAGGTTCGGGCAGCTCCGACACACCACCGAGGCGTACAGAAGTACTACCGAACGAAAGTCAGAAACCGACGACTACGCCGTCACACAGACCGGTGAGACCCGACCAGCCTGTGACAACAACTGGGGAAACGGCGCGATCAACGCGGGGACACGGCAGGTCCAAGACTGGGGCCGGTCGGAGCTGACCCCAGTCGACCACCTCGACCACCAGCCGACCACCGATGTCACTGGAACAATCGATACCCGACTCAGTAGCTCATACGGCGGCGGTTCGATCACTGTCGATACCGAGAGCCCGTGGATCACTCGCGATGTCGACTACGTTGTGGAAGAACAGGCACGAACACAGTACAGCTATCCGTTACATCTCGCTCCGTTCGCGGGCGGAGCGAGACGGTCGAACTGCACCCACGAACAGATCGGTGTCTGGCGAACCGATCCAATCAGCTCTGACTCGGCCGACATCACCGCCAGCTACTACTTTGGGAAGTTTAGAAACAGAGGGGGAGTCAGCTACGCTGATAACACGTTCACACTTCTCACACTGAACGAACTTCAGTAAGAATATCAATACGTTGGACTGAAATCACGGAGACGTATCCGTGTCAGTGGTGGCCGGACGCCACACTGGGCAGCCCGTCGTGGAGGGTTTTCGACCCGACTTCCCTTCGCTTCACTCAACTACCCTCCCGCAAGCTTGTTTGGCACCCTCCTCAGAGAGACGGGTGTGAACGTCACCAGACTCGACCACCTCAACCTCCGCATCCCGGCCGACGGCGTCGCCGACGCCCTCGACTTCTACCGCGACGCGCTCGGGATCGAGATCGAGGGGCTCGACCGTTACCGTACAGACGAGAAGCCGTTTTTCGACCTACGCGTCGCCCCCGACCAGGTCGTCCATCTCTGGCCGACTCCGACGTTCGACCCGCCGACGGCGACGAACTACGACCACCTCGCGTTGGCGGTCGACACGGACATCGAGACGATCGAGCGGGAACTCGCCGACGCCGGCGTCGAGATCGAGTCACACCTCGACAGCCCGTTGGGCGCGACCGGCGAGGCGTCTGCTGTCTACGTCCGCGATCCGTTCGGCTACCGGGTGGAGCTGAAAGTCGACGGCTGACACATCGCCTCGTCTGCGCGGTCAGTTCGTTGTCGACCGCGACGGGCCGGCGGCCTCGTCGTCGTCACCGACGGTGTCGCTGGGCGCCTCGACACCTTCGGCGGCCTCGGCGGCGTCGACGGTTTTCTGGGTGTCGACGTGCCAACGGTCCACCTCGTCTTCGTACTCGGCGAGACGGTCGGAGACCGCCGTCTTCACAACGTCGTCGTTGACGTTCACCTCGAAGACGAACGTCGGTCCCTCGCCGCCATCACGGGCGGTCTTCTGGAGGTTCGCCGACACGAGTTCGTTGTCGAAGTAGTACGGCGCGAGCCGCGTCATCACTCGGCGGTAGAGCGTGTCCTCAACCGACCGGACGGCACGCCGCCCGGCGGAGTCGGCCGCCCGGACAACGTGGTCGATGGAGTCCTGCCAGCGTTCGATGGCGCTCTCGTCGTCGCCGGCCTCCACCTGTTCGTACGACTCCGTCAGCTTCTCCCCGGCCGCCCGGAGGTCGTCGGATGGTGCCTCGCCGGCCTTCTCGCCTTTCCCCTCGGAGACGCTGGCCTGGGCGGCGGTCTTCTGTTCGACATCCTCGTCCAACCGTTCGTGGGCTTTCGGCCGCCACTCGTCCCACTCCGCGAGCGCCTCCTGGTAGTCGCCGTCGTCGGGCGCCGCACCCGACGGTAGGTCGTCACCTGCGACCGTGTCCTCGTCGTCGACACCGACCCCAACCTCACAGAGTGCCTGGGTGATCCGCTCGCCGTGTTCGACGATCTCCCCCCAGTCGCCGCGCGCCTCGAACCCCGAGATACTCTCTTCCATCTGCCTCTGAGGTTGCTACGGACGCTACACACGTAAACACCTTCGGGCCGCTCTCCCCCCCAGCCGACGACCCATCCCGACCGCCTCGCGACGAGACGCCGAACAACTTCGACCGCCCGGACAGGCTCGTTGTCGCCGACCTCTACGTCCGCCCTTGACATCCTCCCACCCCTGAAGGGGTGGGCTTCCGCTCGCTACGTGTCACACCGCAGCACTGGACTCGTCGACGACCTGCTTGACCGCGCCGTCTGACACGCACGCGGGCGTGGCTTCCCGGAGTCAGCACTCAACGTTGACGTGGACAACGAACGCGCCGCCGCGGTCTACGACCGACGTGGCTTCGAGACCGTCAGACACCGACGCGTCAGACGCCTCGACGACACCGACTGAGTGACGCTGACCGTCGCTTTCGCCGCCGACTCCGCCGCTGGCGTCAGCGTCGACTGTCGACGACCCACTTGTGTGAGTAACTCGTGCCACAGCCGCAGTGTGCGTACGCGTGGACCACGTCACCCTCGGCGTACAGCCCGCCGACCCCCTCGTTTTCCTCCTCGGCGAACGCGAAGATGAACTCCACGTCGTGTGTGCCGCCGTCAGCGGCCGGACACGCCCCGCCGTCGAGCCGAGGACTGATCTCCCCGTCCGTCTGCATCGCCGTCTGTGCAAACTCCATCGCGTCCATCCCGGTGCCCGAGGAGAACGCCCGCCGCCCCTTCTCGCCCGGAACGATCAAGACGACGCCGCCGTCGACCTCATCGCCGATCTCCGCGAGCCGTCCTTCCGCGTCGAGATAGTCGTCCGCGAGGAAGATCGCCACGTCGTCCAACCGGTCGCCGGCGAGGAACGCCCCAAGCCGGCCGTTCTCGCCTGTCGAGTCGTCCATACCACCCGCTCGCAGACGCAGCGACTAAAACGCGTCTGTCGCTTGCCGTCTCACTCCCCGGTGGGCTGTCGCCCCCCGCCCCGACGACCGAGCTACTCCTCGTCGTCGTCGTCGCCGTCGATGTCGATCTGGACTGGTCCGTCCTCGTCGTCGGCGTCGACGCTGGCTCCCTCGTCGGCTGTCTCCGGCTCGACACCACCCAACAGGTCGCCGAGGATGTACCCGACGGCGCCGCCGGCGCCGGCCGCCAGCCCGGCCGCCACCGGGCCGCGACGACCCCCGAGAATCGCGCCGACGACCGCGCCCACGCCTGCGGCCCGTTGGCGCGTCCGGTTCGTCTCGTCGTCCGCGAGCAACGGCTCGATCGCTTCGCGTTCGTCCATACGTGGTGTTTCTCGCGCGGCTACTTGAGCGTAGCCGTCCGTCTCGGTCCCCGGCAGCCGACTCGACTCACCCGTCGACAGCCGACTCGACTCACCCGTCGAGGTCACGCGCGATGTCCTGGAGCCCGCGGTCGGGGCGCCCCAGTATCCCGTAGACGGCCCGTTCGCCGGGCGCGCGCAGTCCGTAGTGGAACCCGGCGTCGATCTCGTCGAGCGCGACCGCGTCACCCCGTTTGCGGTCGTGGTCCCGACACCACTCCACCAGCCGGTTGGGTACGTCTGCCGGCGAGACACTGTCGTCGCGGCCGTCGATCACGGCCAGATCGCCGCCGGTGTCGTACGCGCCGCGGACGACCGGCCCGTCGCCGCCGCGCTCGACACGCGCGTGCCGCACGCTCCCGTCGAGAACGAGCCTGATCCGGTCGCCGACCGCCACCCCGGCGGCCTCGGGCACCGCGACTGCCGGGAGCCGTGTCCCGCCCGACCGGACGAGCCGCGCCCGGTGGCTGGTCACCGCGTCGCTGGCGATCCGGTCGCCCGTCACGCCCGTCACTCCGCGTCGTCTTCGTCGTCGTCGAGGGCCTCTGCGAGCGTCCCACCGTCGACGACGCTGGCGTTCACCTGCGCGGTCGCCTCCGACACCTCGCTCCCGCGGACGGTGACGCGTTTGCGCTCGCCGTCTCGGCTCGGCTCGTAGCCGACGCCGCCTTCGAGGAGGAGTTCCTTCAGGTCGCTGCCGGCCACCTCTGGCCGCATCGGCCGCCCGGCGTCGTCCGACCCGCCGGTCAGCTCCAACGTGTAGCCGTCGAGCCCGACGGCACCGCCGTCGACCTCTGCGCCCAACTCCAGACCGAGGAATCGGTTCGCGTCCTGTCCGTCCACGTCGAACTGTCGCGTGTCGCCGGCCGCGTCGCCGACGACAACCTCGAACTCTGCCATTACCCGTACGGATACCGGCTCGGAACAAGACACTGTCGGTATCCGACCTTTTTCACTCAGCGGGAGACTGCCGGCGGCAGTCTCCCGGAGAAAAAACGTCGATGAAAAAGTGCGAGGCTCGACCGAACGGGAGAGCCTCGACGCGAACGGGGAGGAACGACCCGTGAGCGAGCGCTCGCTCGGTCGCTCCGCTCCCTCGCTCGCGTCTGCTGTCGTGGTGCCGGACCGCTCCGCACCGCACAGCACCTCAGGCCTCCCCAGCCTCCTCGCTCACTGTGCGCGGCTTCGCCGCTTACTGCGCGAGGCGCGCACTGCGCGCCTCGCACCACTCCCTGTGCTCGTGGCGTTCACTCGTCCACCGTCGGAGCAAGCTCCGACGAGGTCTCGCTCACTTCGTTCGCGAGACCCTCGCGCGCGCACGCTCCCACGAGGGGAGCGTGGCGCGCGCCAGACGACGTGTTGTTGTTCCCGTCGTTCGACGCTGTTTGTGTTTTCGTCGTTCGACGCTGTCTCTCGCGGTGTTCGGTGGGCGATTCGCTTCCACAGGCTCTTGCCACCCGGCCCCCTCACCCGTGGTGAGTGCTCCTCGAACGACTGCTCTGGCTGTTGGTCGGTGCGGCTGTGTCGTTGGTGCTCGCGGGCTACAGACGCCTCGACACGCCGCCGTCCGGTGGCGCTGACGACGCCGGCGACGCTGGCGGTGTTGACGCCGGCGACGCGAGTGACGCCTCGCTTGGACGGACGGCTCTCTGGACGGCGGTGTCGGTCGCGGTGTACGGTGTCGCTGCCGGCACGCTCCTCTACGGTGTCAACCAGGGATCGCCGTTGTGGGTCGCGGCCGGCTTTCTCGCGGTTGAGGCGGTCGGCTTTCTCGCCGCGCGTCGGGCCTGACTGTCGTCTGCCCCCGAGCGCCGGCTGTCGTCCGACAGCCCGAAGGGGCTGCTCGCCCGTTTTCTGGTATGGACGGGACACTCAGAAACGGCGTCGTCCACGTCGCGGGTGACGCCAGACAACGTTACTTCGACGCCAGCGGCTACGGCCGCCCGCACGCCGACGGGGTGGAGTTGGCGCGCGTCGAGGCCGCGCACCTGCTGTACCGCGGCGATCTCGACACCGTCGACGGCGCGGAGTTCCGGGAGTTTTTCGTCGACAGTGTCGCGGACGAACGCCGGTTCGCCGCCCGGTTCACCGTCTACACCGACCTCCGTGAGCGCGGCTTCTACTGCTCGCCTGCCCGCGAGGGGTGGCCGGGCTACGACGGCGATCCGTTGCCTGATCTCACGGTGTATGAACGCGGCGCGGAACCCGGCGGCGCGGTCGCTCACCGCGTGCTCGTCGCCGGCGAGCGTCGCCTGCTCCCGGCCCGCGATCTCCCGGGGCTCGCCCTCGCTGTCGTCGACGAGGAGAGCGACGTGAGCTACTTCGACTGTACCGGCGAACCGGGGTTCGACGGCCAGACGACGACCGATCTCCCGCAGGCCGTGGACGCGACACTGCTTGACGACCGCGCGATCTGTTGGAACCCACCCGCGCGGCTGTACGAGTCGGCGTTCTACGGCCAACCGGTCGCCGGCCGCGACGCCGCAATCGTCGACGCGCTCCAGCTGTCGCTCGTGGAGGCGGCCCATCTCGCGCGCCGCGGGGCCGTCGCGCTTGATCCCGAGGCCGTCCGCGAACGCGGCCGCACGGTCGAGGGTGACCGGTTCGACCGCCGGCTCGCCGTCTACCGCCAGCTCCGCGACGGTGAGGTGGTGCCCAAGACCGGCTACAAGTTCGGCGCCGACTTCCGGACCTACGACGACGTGCCGAGTGTCGACGACCTCTCTCACTCCGAGGCGCTCGTCCGGGTCGTCACGCCCGACCACACGTTCCACCCGCGGGAACTGGCGTTGGACGTGCGGCTCGCGGGCGGTGTCCGCAAACGGATGACGTTCGCGCTCGCCGACCGGGACGTGCACGGCTGGGTGACCGTCGACCGGCTGACACCCTGATCACACCCGACACCCAGAGCAGGTCGACGCCGTGTGACAGCCTGTCGAGCGAAGCGAACGCTTTTGCACGACAGCGGCCAACCGACCGACGGATGCGCGACCGAGACCACGACGCGCCCGACCAGGCACAGCCCGACGACGACCGCGGTCAGTCGGGCGCGTGGTGGCGCTCGCCCGACGCGACCGGCGACGAACGCGACGCGACTGCCGACGAACGTCGTCCCCGGACGGACGGCGGGACGGACACAGACGACGGCGCGGACGGCGTCACGCTCGACCCCTGGGGGTCGGCCACGGTCGGCGACTACGAGAACCTGTTCAGGGAGTTCGGGATCGAGGACTTCCGAGCGGTGATCGACGACGTGCCCGCACCCCACTACCTGATGCGCCGGCGGGTGATCTTCGGCCACCGGAACTACGGCCCGGTCGCCCGGGCGTTGGCGAACGACGAGCCGGCGGCGGCGTTGTCCGGGTTCATGCCCACGGGCGACCCACACATCGGTCACAAGCTCGTCTTCGACGAACTGATCTGGCACCAGAAGCGCGGCGCGGACACCTACGGGCTGATCGCCGACTTAGAGGCTCATGCCGCCCGCGGGCTCTCCTGGGACGAGATCGACGAACACGCCCGCGACTACCTGTTGTCGTTGATCGCGCTCGGCTTCGACCCCGAGGCGGGAGAACTCTACCGCCAGTCGACGAACGACCGGCTTCAGGAACTGGCGTTCGAACTCGGCGGCAACGCCCGGTTTTCGGAGTTCGAGTCGATCTACGGCTTCGACGGCGAGACCAGCGTCTCACACATGCAGTCGGTCGTCACACAGATGGCGGACATCCTCTACCCGCAGTTGGACGAGCCCAAGCCGACGGTCATCCCGGTCGGGCCAGATCAGGACCCACACGTCCGGCTCGCCCGTGACCTGGCCGCCCGGATGCGTTACTTCAAGGTGACCGAGGCGTACGCCAGCTTTGCGGCCGACGCCGCCGACCTGTCGTTGTTGGACGAGGCGTACGCCGCCCGCGAGACGTGGGCCGACGACCCCGACCGACCGCGGTGTACGGACGCCGCCGACTGGCTCGCGGACCACGACGTAGACACAGAACTGACCGGTCCCCGGGAGCGGGTCGTCGAGAAGCTCCGCAACGCCGGGATGGAGCCGTTGCGCCCCCGCGTCCGGCTGCTCGACCGCAACGCCGACCCCGAGGCGTTCGACGCGCTGATCGAGGCGATCGACGGAGAGAAACGCGTCTTCGACGCCCACGTCGACACGTTCGAACTCTCCCGGAGCGAGGCCGCAGATCTCGCCCGCGAGGTGGAACTCGACAACGGCGGCTACGGGTTCGTCGCCCCCTCCTCGCTGTACCACCGGTTCATGACCGGGCTGACGGGCGGGAAGATGTCCTCGTCGGTGCCAGCGAGCCACATCTCGTTGCTCGACGACCCCGAGGACGGCTACGACAAGGTGAAAGCCGCCACGACCGGCGGCCGGTCGACCGCCGAGAAACAACGCGAGTTGGGCGGCGAACCCGAGGAGTGTCCGGTGTACGAACTGTACGCCTACCTCCTGTCGGCCGACGACGACGAGTTCGCACAGCGCGTCTACGACGAGTGTGCCGGCGGCGAACGGCTCTGTGGCGGCTGTAAGGAACAGGCCGCCGAGCTGATGCGGGAGTTCCTCGAAGACCACCAGGAGAAACGGGAAGAGGCCGCCGAGTTGCTCGCGGATCTCGACATTGATCTGGATGTCGGCGCGTCTCGCCGCGGTGTCGCCTCCGACGCCGACTGATCTGTCGGCGCGGGACGCTCGGCGACGGTTCTCCGGCTCACTGGTGTCTCGGAGGTGGCCCGCGTCAAGCCGCTATCTACGTCGAACGGCCGTCTAGAAACTCCAACCGCCACGGCGTCGCGTCGAGAGTGGTGGGCCGACCCGTCTGCGGGGACCGCCGGCGGAGCCGTCCCCAGCGGCACCGCCAGCGTGGGTCGCGGGTGTCGCTCGTCGCCTCCTCGGTCGTCCGATCTCGTCACCGAAGGCGACGTGTTCACACGGACGACCGCTTCGTCCACGACTCCTCGTCAGGTGAACGTCTCGGTCGGTGTCCGCGTCACTCAGCGCTACCCGCCTCTCAGTCGTCGGCTTCCTCTCTGTCTTCCTCGTTGTCAGCGTCGTCGTCATCGTCACCGTCGTTGGACTCGTCTTCGTCTGTGTCGTCGTCTGCGTTGTCTCTGTCCTCGTGCCTGACGGACTCGTACTCCTCACTTTCGAGCAGCAACGAGCCGTTCACGACCGCGTACGCCACCTCACCCTCGAACCCCGGCGCCGACAGTTCGATGTCGAGTTCGGAGTCGTTGCCGACCGCGAACGTCACCGTTCCGCTCGCGTCCGTGATGCCGACACGCTCGTCGGCCACGGAGACATTCACACTCTCGTAGGCGGCGTCCGCGTCCGTCACGACGAACGTGACGGTGTGGTTGTCGAGTTCGGCGTCGATGTCCACGTCTGCGGGACGGTCTGACAGCGGCTCGTTGGCGGCACCGATCACACCCACTCCGCCGGTCGCGGCGGCGGCACCGGCACCACCGACGAGCAGGGCGACCACGAGTGCGGCTAGCTTGGTTCTCATGCGAGTCGACCCAACGGCGCCGGGAACAAGAGGGGGTGAGACGGTGGCGGCGTCTCCCGGCGGCTCGTGGCGATTTTCGGTCCGTTTGTGCCGAGTTGCACGGGGTTGTGGTGCCAGTGGCGACGAGAGAGCAGTGACGACTCCGGCCCGGACGAGGAGCCCACTCTCCCGACACCAACATCACCTGTCGCCCGACACCAGAATCATCAATCCGGTTAAGTGGCTACAACCCCTGGATACGTTCATGAGCAAAGGCGACGGTCCAGACGACATCGGCGGCGCAATCGAGGAGATCGCGGCCGAGCCGGAACACGGAACGGAGACGGTCAAACGCGGCTTCGCCCGGATGCAGAAGGGCGGCGTGATCATGGACGTGGTCAACGCACAACAGGCTCGGATCGCCGAGGACTGTGGCGCCGTCGCGGTGATGGCCTTGGAGTCGGTGCCGGCAGACATCCGCAAACGCGGCGGGGTCGCCCGGATGCCGGACCCGAACGTCGTGCCGGAGATCATCGACGAGGTGTCGATCCCGGTGATGGGGAAGTCCCGGATCGGCCAC
>ERZ1034569.440-NODE-440-length-15206-cov-6.311531_pt1 | contig 15206 bp, 15 predicted proteins | sample MGYA00520706_ERZ1034569 | MGnify/ENA primary metagenome ERZ1034569 (study PRJEB33760, sample SAMEA4777722) | hypersaline lake metagenome | biome: hypersaline environment; feature: brines | place: Spain | collected 2014-08 | depth 0 m ...
GCCGAGTTCGACGATGTAGTCACGGATACGCGGGTCGACACTCACCTGCTCCGGGGTCTGTTGCCACTCCGGGACCTGCTCGCCCGCGAGCACGGGGTCGACCGCCGGCATCCGGGCGGTCCGCTCTGCTCGCCGGTCGAGGAGCAGTCGCTCGCCGTCGGCGTCGGGGTAGCCGATCGAGGTCTTCACGATGAACCGGTCGCGCTGTGCCTCCGGGAGACCGAACGTGCCCTCCTGTTCGACCGGGTTCTGCGTGGCGATGACGACAAACGGCTCCGGCAGGTCGTGGGTCTGCCCGTCGACAGTGACCTGTCGCTCGCCCATCGCCTCGAGCAACGCAGCCTGTGTCTTTGGTGGGGCTCGGTTGATCTCGTCTGCCAGCACCACGTTCGCGAACACCGGTCCGGGGGCAAACTCGAACTCCCCGCGGGCCTCGTTGTAGATACTCGACCCGGTGATGTCGGCCGGGAGCAGGTCGGGTGTGAACTGGACACGGGAGAACTCCAGCCCGAGCACCTGTGCAAACGAGCGAGCGGTCAGTGTCTTGCCCGTTCCGGGCACGTCCTCGAGCAGTATGTGACCCCGGGCGAGTACCCCGGTCAGCGTCGTCTCCAGGAACGCGCGGTCGGTGACGACGGTCTCACTCAGCGCCGCGAGCACGTCGGTCGCCAACCCGCCAGCCGTCTCGGAGTCCATACCCCACGTTCGAGGGTCGATAGTTAACCGTTTTTGATTGACCGGTTTGGCTCTCGGGGAAGAGTCGCCCGACTCGGTGGTGGTCGCCCGACTCGGTGGTGGTCGCCCGGCCTTCGCGCGCGACGCAATCGGTGCCGGAGAGAGCGTGTGGTCAGGTCTTTGGTAAGACATTTATCGGTAGTCACCGCAAACACGCACATATGCGACCAATCGACGACACGCCACTCACGCGGGACGGCAAGATCCTGATCCTCGCGTACGACCACGGACTGGAGCACGGCCCGGTCGACTTCGAGGCGGTGCCGGAGAGCGCGGACCCGGCACGGGTCTTCGACGTTGCGACCCACCCGGCCGTGACGAGTCTCGCCGTCCAGAAGGGGCTGGCCGAGGCCTACTACCCCTCCTACGAGGAGGACGTGGCACTGCTGGCGAAGCTAAACGGCACCTCGAACCTCTGGATGGGCGAGTACGACTCCGCGGTGAACTGGTCGGTCGACTACGCGGCCGACATCGGTGCCGATTCCGTCGGGTTCACCCTCTACGGCGGGTCGAACCACGAGGTCGAGATGGCCGAGGAGTTTCGCGAGGCCCAGGAGCGTGCCCGGGAGCACGACCTGCCCGTCGTGATGTGGTCCTATCCGCGGGGACAGGGGGTGAAAAACGACACCGAGCCCGAGACTATCGCCTACGCGGCCCGGCAGGCGCTCGAACTCGGGGCCGACGTCACGAAGGTGAAATACCCCGGAAGCAGAGAGGCAATGGAGACGGTTGTCGAGATGGCCGGCCGGACGAAGGTCATCATGTCCGGGGGGTCCAAGCGAAGCGACCGGGCGTTTCTCCGGAGCGTGAAGGAGGTGATGGACGCCGGCGGCGCGGGTCTCGCTGTCGGGCGGAACGTGTTCCAGCGAGAACACCCCGAGCGCATCCTCGACGGTCTCGAACAGGTAATCTTCGAGGAGGCCTCGGTCGAGACAGCACTCGCCGCCGCACAGCGATGAGCGTCGAGCCGGTGTTCGAGGCGGTCGCGGCGGCCGGCAGCGAGATACGGGACGCCCTCGCAGAGCGACGCTCCTACGAGGAGGAACAGAACCCAAGCGGCGAGCGCCAGCTCGCGGCGGACGTCTACGCCGACGACCTACTCGGCGAGCGCCTGCTCGAACTCGACAGCGTCACCACGTACGCGAGCGAGGAGCGCGAGACGGTCGAGCGACGCGGCACCGCAGCAGACCCACACCACGTCTCCTGTGACCCGCTCGATGGCTCCTCGAATCTCACCTCGAACAACGCGATGGGGACCATCGTGGGTGTCTACGACCAGCCCTTACCGGCCCCAGGGAGTGCCCTCGTCGCGGCCTGTTACGTGCTCTACGGCCCCGTCACGACGATGGTGACTGCCCGAGACGGGACCGTCGCGGAATATCTCGTCGAGAACGGAGACCGAACCGTGCTCGACGACAACCTGACTATCCCCGAGGACCCCGTCACCTACGGGTTCGGCGGTCGCATCCCGGACTGGCTGCCCGACTTTGCCGACTACGTCGAAGATATCGAGAGCGACCGGCTGAAACTCCGGTACGCCGGTGCGATGGTCGCCGACGTGAACCAGGTGTTGAGCTACGGGGGTATCTTTGGCTACCCGATGGTCCAGGGGCGACCGGAGGGGAAACTGCGGCTCCAGTTCGAGGGGCTCCCGATGGGATACGTCGTCGAGACTGCGGGCGGCGCCTCCACCGACGGGACGAGGTCGCTGCTAGAGCGGTCGCCCGACAGCCTCCACGAGCGCTCGCCGGTGTTCGTCGGGAACGACCCGCTCGTAGAGCGTCTGGAGATGGCGATGGCCGACGGGGACGCGTGACCCCGGGCCGTGACAGCCGGTGACATCGGTCAGGTGGCGGCCCGCCGCCGTCGTCGCGGGGCTGGTCCTGGTCGCGTCACTGGTGCCGTTGTCGGGTGGGAGGGGGAGCCAGTCGCCGTTTGTTCTCGCCCACCTGCTCGGCTACGCGGCGCTCGCTGCGAGTCTCGCCGTCGCCACCGACAGTGTCGACCGGCCGCGTCGGGTGCGACTCGTGGGGGTGACCCTGGCGGCGGTGGTCTTCGGGGCCCTCATCGAGGCGGGACAGAGCCTCGTTCCCGGGCGAGCGTACAGCACCGGTGACGTAATGATGAACGGGCTCGGCGCCGTCGTTGGGGTGGCGGGGTGGCTGCTGGTGGACAGACTCCGGGGGTGAGTCGGGACCGACGGACACTTGTTGCTCAGGGCAAACAGGACACCGGATGGCTGTCACGCTCGACCGAGACCTGCTCTCCCGGTACCGGCGGTTCACACTCTACAACTCGCCGTTTGCCGCCCACGACCGCGGCTGTGCGGTCGACCTCTACCCCGACCCCGAGACCGGGGTGGCAGTCTCGCCGGTGGCCGGCGAGGTGCTCGAGGTCCGGCAGGTCCGTGCGCCGCCGAAACCGTACGCCGCGGAGCACGACTACCTGCTGCTGATCGACACCGGCGAGCACGTCGCCCGCCTGCTCCACGTCGACCCGGCGGTCGAGACCGGTGAGCGCGTCGCGGTCGGCGACTCACTCGGTGGTCTCGTGCGGGCCGGCTTCTTTGCCCCGTGGGTGCCGAACCACATCCACCTGGGCTTTCGCCCGCGGGGGGCAAACCAGTACCGGGCCGCCGGGTCACTCCCGCTCGAACCCGGTGTCGAACCGCGACCGCTCGACTGGGACGGAACGGGAACGGTCGTCGAGGCGGGCGACACCTGGGCACGACTCGACGAGCCGGAACACCCCGCACCCGGCGAGTGCTTCGTCGGTCTCGACGGCGGCGGCGGTGTGCTCGACGGCGGCGTCCCCCACTATCAGGGTGGCGGCCTGCTCGGGGACGGGAGCCCGGACCCGGTCGAACGGGACGCTGTCGACATCGCAGGAACGGCCGTCGGGACTGTTCGGGACAGGACGGTAGCCTGGCACGACTGCACCGTGCTGGCGAACAACGACCCGGTACGCGGGCTCGCTCTCTTCTGTGCACGCGATGTGTTCGGGGTCAAACTCGTCGGCGAGACAGTCGACCTCGACGTCGGGGAACAGGTCACCGTGACCGTCGAACGAACCGGGACGTGACCCACACCGCCTGGGAGCACCCTCAACGGTCGAGCGACGTGCCGTTGTCGAGTGAGATGTGTTTCGTGCGGACGATACGCTCGTCAGATTCGAGTTCGGCGAGCACCGGGTCCGACACCGGGTCGTCGAGGTTGTACACCGAGAGCGCCTCGCCGCCGAACGTCTCTCGGCCGTTGAACATACCGGCGATGTTGATGCCGTGCTCGCCGAGCACCGTCCCGATGAACCCGATGACACCGGGTTCGTCCCTGTTGTAGGCAACCAGCATGTGGCCGTACGGAACCGCGTCGACACGGTAGCCGTCGACACGGACGATACGGGCGTCGTCGCCGGCGAACTGTGTGCCACAGACACTGACAGACTCCTCACCGCGTCCCACGGTGACGGTCACGAGCGACTGGAAGTCCTCGGACTGCGGGCTCTTTGACTCGGTGACGTCGATACCGCGCTGGCTCGCCACCTGGTTTGCGTTGACCGCGTTCACCCGCCACTCCAGGGGAGTGAACACACCTTTTAGTGCACTCGCAGTCACGAGGTCGATATCCTCGTCGGCTATATCGCCCGCGTAGGTCACCGCGACGCGTTCGACACGGCCGTCGAAAAGCTGCACCGCAATCTCGCCTGCGGTGTCTGCGAGGTCGATGTACGGCTCGATGGCCGGAAACGAGCTCTCGTCGACAGAGGGGGCGTTCAGTGCGTTACTGACCGGTTCGCCCGTGAACACGGCGAGTATCTGCTGGGCGGTCGAGACGGCGACGTTCTCCTGTGCGGCCGCCGTCGACGCGCCGAGATGTGGGGTGACGACGATGTCGTCGACGCTCAGAAGCGGGTTCGCCGGCGAAACCGGCTCGTCCGCGAAGACGTCGACGGCCGCCCCGGCGAGAGTCCCGTTCTCGACGGCCGCCGCGAGCGCGGCCTCGTCAACGATACCCCCGCGGGCGCAGTTGACCACGTACCCGTCGGTCAGCCGTCTGAGCTCGGCCTCGCCGATCATCCCCTCTGTCTCGTCGGTCAGGGGCGTGTGAATCGTGACCACGTCCGCACGGTCGAGACAGGTGTCGAGGTCGTCGACCAGCTCCGCGCCGAGCTGGGTCGCCCGGTCCTCGCTGATGTAGGGGTCGAACGTGACGGCCGTCATGCCGAGGCCGGCCAGACGCTTTGTCACCTCCTGGCCGACGCGACCGAACCCGACGACACCGAGGGTCTTGTTGTTTAGCTCGGTTCCGAGAAACTCACCCTTCGCCCACGTTCCGTCCTGGAGCCGAGCGTGGGCCTGTGGGATAGACCGGGCGGTCGCGAACGCCATCGCGACGGTGTGTTCGGCCGCCGCACGGACGTTCCCCTCGGGTGCGTTCGCAACGACGACACCGCTGTCCGTGGCCGCCTCGATGTCGATGTTGTCGACACCGATCCCGGCGCGGCCGACAATCTGCAGGTCCGGAGCCGCCTCGAATAGGTCACGTGTCACCTCGGTTCCCGAGCGGACCACCAGCGCGTGGACGCCGTCGACGGCCGTCAGCAGCGCCTCGTGACTCAGATCGTACGCCGTCTCGACGGTGTGTCCCTCCTCGCGCAGGAGCGCCAGCCCTGCGTTGGCAATCGGGTCCGTGACCAGCACGTGCATATCCGTAGCAAACTAGCCACCGGGCATAACCCTTGTTCTTCGGTGACTCACCGGAGAGGATGCCGTTACCGCCAGTCCGGAAGCTTCGCTGCCTCGCCGAGTGGGACTGTGAGATACGCCTCGTCTGTGTTGACGTCGGCGATTACCAGCCGGTCGACCGAGCCCTGCTCTATTGCGGCCATCGCTTCGGTGCCCGTTTCCGCGGTCGTCGGGTCGACAGCGTCGGACTCCATGTGTGTGAGTATGTACCAATCTTATTTAAATTCATCGATTGGAACCGGCGAGACCGCACGACGGGAGCGTTTATATACGAGCCCGGAACAAACAGATCACAATGGGAGCCAGCGTAGTCGGCATCGATCTCGGGACCACCAACAGCGCGGTTGCGGTCGTGCGGGCGGGCGAACCCGAGATTGTCCCGAGCGCGGCGGGTGACCGAACGGTTCCGTCGGTCGTCGCGGTCGACGACGGCCGACGGCTCGTCGGTCGACCGGCAAAGAACCAGGCCGTGAGAAACTGCGAGAACACCGTCCAGTCGATCAAGCGCTCGATGGGAGAAACCGGTGTGACCGTGGAACTCGACGGCGACCGGTACACCCCCGAGGCGGTTTCGGCGATGATTCTCCGGAGGATCAGACGTGACACAGAGGCGTACCTCGGGGAGACGGTCGAACGGGCCGTTATCACGGTGCCGGCGTACTTCACCGACAGGCAGCGACAGGCGACAAAGGACGCGGGTGAGATCGCCGGGTTCGACGTCGAGCGCATCGTGAACGAACCAACGGCGGCCGCGATGGCCTACGGTGTCGGCGAGACGATGTCACCGGGTGACCAGCGGACAGTAGTGGTGTACGACCTCGGTGGTGGCACCTTCGACGTGTCGGTGCTCGAGGTCACTGAGGGGATGTTCGAGGTGGTCGCGACGAGCGGAGACACAGACCTCGGCGGCGACGACTGGGACGCCGAACTCATCGGCTGGGCGGTCGAGCGGTTCGAGCGCGACCACGGTGTCGACCTGCGCGAGGACCGCGAGGCGATGCAGCGACTGACAGAGGCCACAGAGCGCGCGAAGGTAGCACTCTCCTCGCGGGTGGAGACGGAGTTGCGGGTGCCGTTTATTACCTCGACAGGAGCGGGACCACAGGACCTCGAGTACACCCTGACCAGAAGCGAGTTCGAGGAGCGCACCGCCCACCTGGTCGAGCGGACAATCGGTCCGACCGAGCAGGCAATGGCAGACGCCGGTGTCTCACCGGCCGGTGTCGACGAGGTGTTGTTGACCGGTGGGTCGACACGGATGCCAGCCGTCCGACGGACGGTCGAGCGACTCACCGGCACAGAGCCACGACAGGGTATCAACCCGGACGAGGCAGTCGCACTCGGCGCGGCTATCCAGGGAGGTGTCATCGGCGGCGACGTCGAGGACGTGTTGCTGGTCGACGTGACACCACTCTCACTTGGTGTCGAGGTGCGCGGCGGCCTCTTCGAACGGGTCATCCACCGGAACACGACCATCCCGACACGGGCGACAAAGGACTTCACGACGGCGAGTGACGGCCAGACCGAGGTGGAGATCCGGGTCTACCAGGGCGAGCGCGAGCGCGCCGCCGAGAACACACTGCTCGACGAGTTCACTCTCGGGGGGATTCCGCCTGCCGAGGCCGGTGTCCCCCGCATCGAGGTGACGTTCACCATCGACACGAACGGCATCGTCCAGGTCGGTGCCGAGGAGGTCAACACCGGTACCGCCGCGGGGATAACAATCGAGGGGGGTGTTGGACTCCCGGCGGAGGAGATCGAGTCCATGCGCGAGGAGGCACGCCAGCACGAGACGGCAGACAGACGCCGACGACAGCGAATCGAGGCGCAAAACCGGGTCGAGGACTCAATCGGCCGGACCCGGAGACTGTTGGAGAGTGACCCCGACGAGGCGGTCGCGGCAGGGCTCCAACGTGTCGTCGACGACGCCGAGCAACTGCTCGAGGACGACCCCGCCGTCGAGGAACTGAACCGGGCACACGACCGGTTCGAGGAGATTCTCTCCGAGGTGGATATCGAGGAGCGATCCGGCGGACGGCTCCCCGACTGACGGTCCCGTCGGTGCCGACCGGCGGTCGGGGGTGACTCGGGGTCGTCCGGTGTCACCGGTCACACCGACGGAACGGGGTGGCGAAACGTCTGGACCTCGACGGTCCGGCCGTCGGGGTCGGTGGCGAAGAACTGATAGATGTCGAAGGCGTCGTTTGCCGTCGGCGGTCCGTCGGCGACATCCTCGAGATCACCGTACAGCGTGTCGACGGCCGCCTCGTCGTCGACGGCGACGGTGACAGTCCCCTCGGTCTCGGACTGGTCGGCTCCACAGAACCCGAGCAGGAGGTTGTCACGGCGGAGAATCGTACAGCCAGCCGCCTGTTCGAGCCAGGGTTCGAACTCGAGGCGGTCGGTGTAGAATGTGACGACACGGTCACGCGCCGCCGTCCGAAAGAACACTAGTCCGGGCATACCCGACCTAGCGCGGGGTGGGACATATCGCTGGCGCTCGAAGCAACGGCATTTTGCCCGACAGACGCCGAGATAGGGGTATGGAGGAGTTACCGGAGAGCCACCCTCGGTACGAGTCACTGCGGCAGCGACACCGCATCGAGGCCGGTGTCGAGGCAGGGCTCACCAGCCCGCAGGGGCTGGTCGCGCAGGGCCGTGGCGAGGCGTTCGACTACCTGCTCGGCGAGCAGACGACCCCCAGTGCCGACACCGCCGAACGGGTCGCCGCCGCACACCTGCTAGATGCCGACGACGCGGTGGTCTCGGTCAACGGGAACGTCGCCGCGCTCGTGCCCGACGCGGTGGTCGAGTTGGCCGACACGACCGGTGCGGCCCTGGAAGTCAATCTGTTCAATCGGAGTCGCGAGCGCATCGAGACCATCGCCGAGCATCTCCACGAGCACGGTGCAGACGAGGTAAAGGGGCTGACAGCCGACGCCCGTATCCCGGGACTGGACCACGAGCGGGCAAAGGTCGACGCCGACGGCATCTACGCCGCCGACGTGGTGCTGGTTCCGCTGGAAGACGGCGACCGGGCGGCGGCACTCGGCGAGATGGGGAAGACCGAGCTCGTCGTCGACCTGAACCCGCTGTCGCGCTCGGCGGCCGTTGCCGCCGTTCCGATTGTCGACAACGTCGTTCGCGCACTGCCGAACGTGACCGCACACGCCCGCGACCTCCGCGAGACGGGAGCCGACCTGGAGGCTGTCGTCGCGGGGTTCGACCCGGCGGCGACCCGCACGGCAGCCGAGAAACGGATCCGACAGGAGTCACTCGACGGCTGACCCGGCTGTCTGTACACCGCTCACGAGCCCCGGTAGCCACGGGCTGACCACGAGTTGGTCGAGGAGAAACCCCGGTGTCCGACGGAGAAGCAGCGCGGGTCCGGGGCCACCGGTCTGTTCACCGTCAGGCCCGTTCGGGCAGAACGCCTTCGGTCTCGAAAACGGCCCGCAGCTCCGTCATCGAGTCGACGACCACGTCACAGACCGGTTCGACAGCGGGTTTGGGGGCGAATCCAACGGCGAGGTCGGCGGCCGCGAGCATCGGACGGTCGTTCGCGCCGTCGCCGACAGCGACAGTCTCGGTCTCGCCGGTCGCGGCCTGCAGAATCGTGAGTGCGTCGTCCTTTGTTCCCTCGACGAGCGGGCCCGTGACCTCACCGGTGAGCACCCCGTCGGTGGCCAGCAACCGGTTGGCGACGACGGTGTCGACACCGGTTCCCGCCTCGGCCAGTGCCCGCTCGACACCGCGCTCGAACCCGCCGGTCAGGATGGCCGTCTCGACACCGGCCGTCCGGAGCGCGTCGAGCACGCCCCTCGTGCCGGGCCGCAGCGTGACCGCTCCCAGGGCGTCCCGGGCGGTGTCGACGTCGAGTCCGGCGAGCAGGGTGCACCGTCGCCGGAGACTCGCGGCGTACGCGAGTTCGTCGTTCATCGCCTGCTCGGTGATGGCCGCCATCTCCGCGGCGGCCCCCACCTGTTCACCCAGGAGGACCGTCATCTCCGAGTCCGACAGCGTCCCGTCGAAGTCGAGTGCGACGAGCATACCATCCGTCTGTTGCTGACAGGATTCAATGTCCCGGTTTCACTACCGTCGGAGCCGACTCACTGAGACAGAGACAGTTTCGCGGTAACGACGCGACCAATCGGACGGGCCTGAGAGGCGATCTGGCTGTGTCCGTACCCGACGCGGGGCAGACCCAGCCTCGGTCGCCGCCACTCACCGAACAACGGTGACAGGAACGGGGGAGTTGCGAAACACCTTCCGCGTGATGTTTCCGACGAGCAGTCGGTCGGTCAACGAACCACCGTGACTCCCGATTACAACCAGATCGAAATCATCAGCTCGATTCAGAATCGCTCGGGCCGGGTGTCCTAGCTGCACCTCGGTGGTGATCTCGATATCGTGCTCTGTGGCGAGTGCCCGGGCGTCGTCAAACACCTGTTTTGCACGCTCTTCGGCAGCCTCCTGGATATCTCCCTCGAGTGTGAGTGCCGTCGCCGTTGTTCCCCAGGGCGATGGTCCACCCACGGCGTGCAGAACGGTGATCTCCGCGTCGGGGTGATTTTCGAGGGCGTACTCGAGCGCTCGCTGTGCCATCTCGGAATCGTCTATCGGAACGAGAGTTCGTTCGACCATACACTGACTTTCGTCAGGATGTACATAATAGGGTGGCTTGGCCACCCCCGGACGGGTGTGGTGTAAACAGTCGCGGTGATCACTAGCAGACCCCCGAACCGTGCGGGCACGCTCATTTCGGGGGGGTGTAACCACCGGGGCTCGCCAGGGGGAACAACAGTCCCGGCCGACTGGCCGTTCGGTCGCCGAACTGGGAGCGTCGACGGAGGCGTGTGATCACGTCCGCCTCAGCGTTCCGAACGGGAACTGCTGAGCTGGCGGGCGAGGAGTCCTGCCTGCACACCGGCGGTGAACCCGGCGTCGATGTTGACGACCGAGAGTGCAGTACAGGACTGTAGCATTCCAGCGAGTGCAGCCTCCCCGTCACCGCCGTGACCGTACCCCGTCGAGACCGGCAGACCGATAACGGGCACATCGACGAGACCGGCAGTTACTGTCGGGAGTGCCCCCTCTCGGCCGGCAGCCACGATCAGCAGATCCTCCGTGCGGAGCGTCGAAACCTGGTCGAGCAGGCGCGCCAGACTCGCCACACCGATGTCGTCGATACGGTCGACGGTTGCACCCATCTCTCGGGCGAGCACTGCCGCCTCCGTCGCCGGCACGGTGTCTCCGGTGCCTGCCGTGACGACACCGACCTGTGCGTCTAGGTCCGGCGGCTCAAAGCCGGGGGCGTGTGCGACTAGTAGGCCGGCTCGGTCGTGTGTCCGGGTCTCTGCTGCCGGGGCTGTCTCCGCGAGGTGGTCCCGGACCGCGCTTATCTGTGTCTCGTCGAGCCGCGTCGCGAGCACCCGTCCTGTCGTCTCGAGACTCGTCCCTGCCAGCGCGGCGACCTCGGCCGGGGTCTTGTCTGCTCCGAGAACCGCCTCCGGGACGCCGCTGCGGTGTGTTCGTGCCGCGTCGAACCGACCGGCCTCGTCGGTGGTGTATCCCCTGAGCTTTGCCTCCGCGGCCGCCGTGCTGAGCTCTCCCGCTGCGACTGCCTCTAGGATCTCACGCATACCCCGCTTTTGTGGGTCTCTCACTTACCGCTCACCCTCCGGCAGGCCGGAGATGCTCACAGTCACCCGCGGCGACGGTCACGACACTGTCACCGGTGTCGACGTCGAGCGTTCCGGGGTACTCGACGTCGACGGCCCTGCCCTCGACGGTCCGGTCGCCCGTCTCGACCCGGACCCGCCGGCCGAGTGTGTCGGCGTACTCCCGCCAGGCCGGCAGAATCGCGTCGCGGTCTGTGTGGAGGTCGTACAGCACCTCGATGAGTCGCTGTGTCAGGACGCGTCGGTCGACACCACCACACTCGGCGTGGAGACTGGTGGCGTTCTCGGCGGGCACCACACCGGGGTCGACGTTCGCGTTCAGTCCGATACCGACGACGAGCCAGTCGACCCGGTCGGCTTCACCCTCCATCTCGGTGAGGATACCCGCGAGCTTGCGGTCGCCGACGAGGACGTCGTTTGGCCACTTTATCTTCGCCTCGACCCCGGCCTCGCGAACCGCGCGGGTCGTCGCCACGGCCGCCGCGAGCGTGTACACCGGTGCGTGTGCCGCCGGCACCGTGGGGCGAAGCAGCACCGACAGCCACACGCCACCGCTCGGTGACGCCCAGTCGCGGTCGAGTCGGCCCCGTCCACCGGTCTGTTCGTCGGCCACCACGACAGCCCCGTCACGACCGCGTGCCGCGAGTTCCCGGGCCCGTCGGTTGGTGCTGTCGATGCTGTCGTGGTACTCGACGTCGACGGGTGCGTCGAGACCGAACGCGACCGCGGGACCGAACTCCGGGACCGACCGGAGCTCGTAGCCGTTCTCGCCACCGGCGATGTCGAACCCGGCCTCGCGCAGCGCCTCCACGTGCTTCCAGACCGCGGCACGCGAGACGCCGAGCCGGTCTGCGAGCGCCGGACCGGCGACCGGCCCCTCCGTGAGTGCCTCCAACACCTGGATGCGTCTCTCCTGCATACACGGGGGTAGACGCCGCGGGGTAAACGGTGTTGTGGCTCCAACCGGTCAGGGGGCTGTCTGCGTGGCACCGTCGTCGGTTTCGGGCAGGATGTGGACCTGTCCGTCCGCGCGGAGTACCGGGACTGTGTCCGCACCCGGGTCGAAGAACGGCGGGCGAACGACGGTAACGGCCTCGAAGCTCTCGGGGTCGAGTAGTTGGACGGCGTGGTCGTCCTCCACGGTGACAACTGTCGTCTCCGTGGCGTCCCCGCGCTGTCCGAGACGGCGGGCGTCGGACAGATCGTCGTCGAACGCCGTCTCGTAGGGGTCACCGGTGTGCAGTCGGAGCCCGGTGAGGTGGTGGTGTGCGGCCCGAACCAGCACCGGCCCGTCGCCGTCAGCCGGGTCGATAATATCGCCCGGGCGGTACGGTGGCAGCCGGACGGCGTAGGTGAGCCGGTAGACGCCGTTACCGTCCTCGTCCTCCGTGACCAGCGTCTCGTGGTCCGTGTAGGAGCCACCGAGTGTCTCGACGAGACGGCGGGCGAGCTGGTCGCCCAACTGTGTGGTCGAGAGCTTGATATCGAGCCCGCCGGCCACGTCGCCGATCTCGGCGATGAACGCCTGGCGGTCGCCGTCAGTCTCGTGTTGCTCGACGAGTTCGTGTGCGAGTTCGGTCGCGCTGTCGCGCTCGTCCCGGTCGGGGCTGCGGTCGGTGGCGCGCACCTGGACGACACTCGCGTACGACCCGCCGGCGATGCGGCCACAGCGGTCACAGGTCCCACGGCCGAGTTTCACCGGTACTGTCACCTCCTCGGCGAGTGGGCGACCCCGGAGTTCACCGCTGAACCCACAGTGCATCCGGATCGTTGTCTCGTCGACCTGCTCCGGGGCGACCTCCCAGGAGACCGCCGTCGCGTCGACGTGGACCCCGAGCGCCTCGCGAACCGCGTCGACAGCGACGTCGGTGTAGTCCTGTGCGCCGACGTCCACCCAACTGTTTCCGCGTCGAACCGCGCCACACTGGGCACAGACCTGCACCTCGATACGGTCGGGCGCGTCCACCAGGTCGTACTCCTCCAGGTAGCAGTCGGTGCACAGAGCCCGGTCACGCGCCGTCGGTCCCGCCCCCCGTTTCTCGACCGTCTCACCACAGCGCGGGCAGAACTCGCCGGAGCCACTCATCGGAGTACCCTATGCGAGCACAGCATGTAAGCGCCGCGCTTGCCGGTCACCGGACCGGATAGCCGTCGAGCAACGGCCGACCCCAGGGCTGTCAGCCCCCGTGGTGGGTTCGGAACGGTCACCACAACCCCGACCCGGCCCTGTGGGCCGGGCTGTCAGCCCTTATGATGTGTTCAGAACCCGACCGGGACGCGTCGTCGGCCGGACTGACCGGGGCACCTAACAGATATGAAAGCAGTCGGTTCTGGTGTTTTGTCGCGAACCTGTAACCCTGCCGATGTACAGACACGAAAGGTGCCACCTTTATGAGAATCCAGAACAAAAATGCACTGTGAACAGGTCGCAGCGTAGTCGGGGGAAGGCGATACACCGCGACACGGGGCGAACGTTCTACTACGCGACCCGACTCCTTCCGGAGCGCGTCCGCGAGCAGACGTACGTCCTGTACGGCTTCTTCCGTATTGCCGACGAGGTTGTCGACGGCGCTCAGGGGTACACGCCGGCCGAACAGCGGGCACGTCTCGAACGGCTCCGCGAGGCCGCCCTCGGGCGGCGCGACGCGGAGGACCCCGTCGTCGAGGCGTTCGCAGCCGTCTGCGAGGAGAGCGGTATCCCCGACCGCGAGGTCAACGCGTTTATCGACGCGATGATAGCCGACATCAACACCGACCGGTACGAGCGCTACGAGGACGTCGAGGGGTACATGCGTGGCTCCGCGGCGGCCGTTGGCAACATGATGTGTGCCGTCATGGGTGTCGACGACGAGACCGTACGCTCCCACGCGATGGCGCTCGGCGAGGCGTTCCAGTTGACGAACTTTATCCGTGACGTCCGCGAGGACATACGCGAACTCGACCGGGTGTATCTCCCGCTCGAGACGCTCGACGAACACGACGTGAGTGTCGACGACATCCGCGCCGAGCAGTGCACACCCGCCTTTCGTGAGGCGGTCGCCACCGAGTTGCGCCGCGCCGAACAGCGCTACCGGACCGGTGTACGGGGTATCGAGCACCTCCCCGAGGACTGTCAGTTCGGGGTCGTACTCGCCGCGGTGCTGTACGCCGAACACCACCGGCTGATCAGGAGCCAGGAGTTCGACGTGCTCTCGACGCGGCCGTCGCTGTCGCGGCCCCGGAAGCTCTGGACCGTCGCACGCACCTGGTGGCACTGGCGAAAGACCCGCGACCCCGTGGCGGTGTTCCAGCGGGTCAGTGCCGTCCCGAGCGACGATTCCGCCGCCGAGGAACACGTCGAGAACGGGCGTCTCCCCGGTATCCCGTCACCGACATCGTGGATTCTCCGGCGCTGAGGGCGGTGTGACCACGAACTGCTGTTGCTCACCGACGGGTGTCAGCCGTCACGGCAGGCCTCAAGCGCCGCACGGGCCACACGCACAGCATTCTCGGCCGCGACGTCGAACCCCGCTTCGAAGGCCGGATCGAAGAAGCTCTCCCGTGGCTCCCGGCCGTCGACCGGGCGGTCGTGATTCGAGATAGCCCGGACGGTGAGATACCGGTCGAGGCGGTCGAGCCGGGCGAGGGCGGCGGCAGTTCCGGCGTCCTCCATCTCCGTGGCGCGGTACGGGCCGACCCCGCGCTCGGAGCGGAGCCACTCGACCTCGTCGGCGATGGTCTCGCCGTGCCAGAGTTCGTCACCGCAGAGGTTCACCCCGCCGTACACGGCCGGGTCACCGCTCGACCGGTCGCTGGTATCGCCGTCGGTGGCCGCCCGAAGCTCGACATCGGTGGCCGCGTCCCGGGCGCGGGCGACCAGTTCCGGGTCGAGGTCGAACACACCCCGGTCGCCGGTGTACGGGTTCAGCGCCAGTTCGTCGTCGAACCGCAGTTTGTCGTCCCAGTCGAGAACGGTGTCGGCAACGACGACAGACCCAACCGGGACCGCTGGTGGGCCGCCCGCGACCCCGACCGAGCAGACGAGCGCGTCCCCGAGGGCGAGCGCC
>ERZ1034569.442-NODE-442-length-15167-cov-29.454936_pt1 | contig 15167 bp, 13 predicted proteins | sample MGYA00520706_ERZ1034569 | MGnify/ENA primary metagenome ERZ1034569 (study PRJEB33760, sample SAMEA4777722) | hypersaline lake metagenome | biome: hypersaline environment; feature: brines | place: Spain | collected 2014-08 | depth 0 m ...
TCGCCGCACCGCAGGAAACGCAAACAGTGCGATCCCGATCTCCAGCCCCCCGACGACGAGAAACGCTGTCAGATAGCCGGCCACCTCGGCAACGCTCCCGCCAAGCAGAAAGCCCCCAAGAAAGCCCAGGCTCCCGAAGACATTGAAGCCGCCCATCGCCACACCGCGCTCGGCCGGGCCACAGCAGTCCGACACGAGTGCCATCGTTGCGGGGGCGACAAACGCGCCGGCGACACCGACCACGACCATCAGCCCCATCGCCACCCCAACAGTCGAAGCAAGGCCGACGGCGATAATCGCAGCCCCGTAGCCGAGCGAGCCGACAACCACGGGCACGAACCGACCGATCCGATCCGAGAGCCGGCCGAGGGGGTACTGCAACAGCGCGAACGGCAGAAAAAACAACGAAAGGGCGACACCGACGCCGCCAGGATCGAGTTCGAACACGTCGCCGAAGTAGAAGACGCCGACAAGCGAAAAGAAGCCGGCTGTTAACCGATCAATAAAGCCGAACGCGTAGGGCACGGCAAGCGACGGTCGCGCGCGAAGCGTGGCGAGGGCGGCACTGAGATCCGGGGTCGCCTCGTCGCCATCGCTGTCGACCCTCTCGGTGTTGTCGACGCTGCTGTCACCGGCAGTGGTGTCTCGTTCCGTCTCGCCGACCGTCGCCGCCACGCCCCCAGCGAGGGCAAGCACGACCGCGCCGGCGTAGACGGGCGCAAACGGGTCGACCCCGGCGAGTTGGCCGCCGATCACCGAGCCAAGCGCGGCACCGAGTCCGATCGCGATACCGGCCGCCCCCATGTTCCGGCCGTTGCCGCCGCCAAGATCCATCAGCATCGTGATCCCCAGCGAGAACGCGCCGATGGTGAACGCACCGCCCACGGCCCGCAGCAGCAACACGCCGCCGAAGCCGACCCTGAGAGCCGGCAGTTGGGCCAACAGCAGGTAGCAGACCGCGCCGCCGACCGCACCGGCGACAACAAGGGGCGTGCGTCGACCGAGGCTGTCGCTTGCAGCCCCCCAGACAACAGCACAGACCACAAAGGCGGCGTACTCGGCGACAAGAAACCACATCCCGGCGCGAACCCCACCGGGCGCGCCAAGGGCAGTGATCAGCCCATCGAGACCGGGGTACAACAACACCTGTGAGACAAGCACCGCCCAGACGACGACCGCGAGCCGAACCCGTGGTCGCAGTGGGAGCTGTCGCATTGTTTCGACTGTGGGTTGTAAACGGAATGAAGCTGTTGTCCGCTCAGCCGCCGACAGCGGTTAGGTCAGTTCAACGGTTGGCGTCTCAAAGAAGGCGGTCTCATACCCCTCGTGGCGGGCAACCTGCGGCGGCGTTGTCACCGCGACTGTCGCCGTCTCCTCGCCCGTTGCCCCCGCAACTGCGGCCCCATAGTGGAACCCAAACTCGGGATCCAGCGACGGCTCTAGCGACACGTCCTCGATAACCGGGTCACCGTCAGCACCGGTGAGCGTTCCGGCCAGCCCCATACTCGGGATCACCAGCTCGCTGTACCGCGTTGCTGCCGTGACAGCGAGATACGGCGTCTCGCCGAAGCGGTCGGCGGTGAGAACGGCAGCAGCATACCGGATATCGTCGGCGAGGCCGGTGCCAAGGGTCGTGCCGCCGAGTTCACGGACACGACCGGTTGGCATTGACATCCCGTTCATCTCCATCGACATCGGCGAGAGCGCGCCGGGCTCGCCCTGTCGCTCCTCGTAGAGCTCGTAATCGAGCTCGTTGCGGGCGGCTTCGCTGTAGTCGAGATCGATTGTCACGGTTTGTGGCTCGTCAAACCGGCCCTCGAAGGCACCGATCTGCCGGGCAGTTGTCGCGCCGACGGTGATATCGACGGTGTAGGTGTCGTCGCCATCGAGGTGGTAGTTGTCGCCGTAGTGGAAGCCCATGCGCTGGGAGAGCATCCGATACACCGTCTCGCGTTCGTCAACGTTGTTACCGCCGCGGGCCGCGATGTCGACAGTTGAGACCGGGAGGACGACACCGGTTTCGGCATCCCAGATGGTGGCCATGATGTGGATGGCGTCGTCGGCCTCAACGCTGAACTGCTCGGCCTCGTACCCACCGTCGCGGTTGAACACCCGCCAGAACCGATGCGGGAAGGTGTACGACAGCGAGACAGCCATCCCGTTGTCGGTCATCGCCATCCCGCCCATGGTCATCTCCTCGGTGTGGGTCGGATAGTAGATCCCATTAGGGCGATCGGCGACAAGTGGTGGTTCACGGCCGGAACTGACGCCATCGAGCGAGGTGAACGCGTCAACACAGCCGGCTGCACCAACCGTCAATCCGGCCGCGCTTCCGGCTAAAAAGCGTCGTCGATCCATAGCTGGCGTAATCGATTCCCGCACAAACAGCTTCTGGTATGGCCGACGAAACGGACACAAACAGCCACCAGAACCACTATCTGTCGCAGTCGGCTACAGACGGTATGGAACTGCCCGACACCTCTACGTCCCGCCGAGCGGTGCTGAAGGCGGCGTTGGCGACCGGCGGGACGGCCGCGCTGTCGGCCTGTCTGGAGGCCGTCGATGATGAGCCGATCCCACAGGGGGTTGATGACCCGGAGACCCTTCCGGATCGGCAGTTCGCCTGGAACGAGGGCCTTGATCGCGACGAGGACGGCAACGTGATGTTGCCCGAACATCATCTGTTCTTGTATCTCACCTACGACGGCGAGGCCGAAACCGAGGCTGACGGCGCGTGGACGCCGACCGCCGCCGACCGCCGCCGACTGGAGGCCGCCCTCCAAACGATCGAACGCGCCTTTGAGCGAAGCAACGATGGCGTTGTCTTCGATCTCGGCTACTCGCCGGCGTACTTCGATCGCTTTGTGTCGCCGCTGCCCGACTCTGTTGACCTTCCGCCACCCCGACGACTCACCCCGGTTGATACGCCCACGTTGGATCAACAGGACGCGCTCCTGCAGTTGGCATCGGATCGCAGCGACGCCCTGCTGGCGATCGAGGAGACGCTGTTTGCCGACGGCGACGACGCGCCGACGACACTCAACGGCATCGAGGTTGCGGGGCGACTGAGCGACGTGTTCGCGGTTGATGACCGTCGAACCGGGTTTATGGGGCCGGGGCTGCCCGCGTCGAATCAGGGCGTTGGTGGGATTCCGGAGGATGGCCCGGTTCCCACGGAAGCACCCCTCTTCATGGGGTTCAAGGTCGGATTCGAGCAGAATCAGGCCAGCGAGGCGTCGGTCGCGATCACCGAGGGGCCCTTTGCCGGCGGCACCACGAAACACGTCGCCCGGATCCGCCAGCAACTCGACAAGTGGTACACCGAAAACAGCCACGAGGAGATGGTCGCCAAGCTGTTTAGCCCACAGATGGCCGAAAGCGGTGCGGTCGAGGGTGTTGGTGGTAATCTGGGCGACGACAACGGGATCACCGAGGCACTCCAGGAGGCGATCGATGAGACCGCCGCCGAGTTTGGGCTGGTCGGTCACGCAGAGAAGGCCGCCCGCGGCAACCGCGATAGCGAAGGCAACGTTCGCACGCTACGTCGCCACGTTGAGTCGACAGACAACGACAACGCCAGCCTGCATTTTCCGTCATACCAACAGACGATCAGCGAGTTTGAGGCGGTACAGGAAGCGATGAACGGCACCGAGATCGTCGAGGATGAGCCAACGATTCAGCCGCGGGTGAAAAACGGGATCTTCCGCTACATCTTCGTTGAAAACCGCGGGAACTTCCTGATCCCGCCGCGGTCACTGCGGGCGTTGCCGACGCCACAGGGGACGGATGCGGCGTAGGTTACAGGGCGTCGTCGATCGCGCTGCTCACATTTTCGTAGCGTGCGGCCCCCTCTAGAAGCTGCCCATCGACAAACGCTGCGGGTGTCCCCGAGACACCGCGGTTCTCGCCTTTGGTTTGATCAGCTTCGATAACCTTGTCGTAGGTTCCGCCATCGGCATCACTCAGCACGCGGCAGGGTTCAGTATCAACCTCTTCGGCGAGATCACCGATTAGCTGCCAGGAGTAGTTGTCGATGTTTTCGTAAGCTGTGAGACTGAACTCGAAAAACGCCGCATCGCCCTGCGTGTCCTGGATACTCCGGGCCGCGTTGGCGACGCGACCGGACCACTCGGAGACAGGAATCGGGAAGTCAAAGTGCCGAAACCGGACGTTGCCGCCGTCGAGATACTCGTCTTTGAGCCGGCTGAGCCCGCCGGTCGCAAAATCCGCACAGTGGGGGCAGGCAAAATCCTCGAACACGTCAACCGTGACGGCCGCATCGCTCGGCCCCGCAACCGGCTGTGACAGCTCAGCGACGGGCTCTCGATCAGTAAGGTCACAGCTGTGACTCGTCTCCCCTGCCCCACTGCTGCCGCTACAGCCGGCGAGGCCGACGGCGGCGGCCGTCCCGACTGTTGTGAGATACGTGCGTCGCGTTGGTGGCATACCTCTCTGTTGGGGCGGCGATATTTAGAGCCGTTGAGACATGGTCGGTGGCTGTCGGTAGGTCTTTGAGGAGCCGCCTCGTTGCGTTGGTTATGCCGACTGTTCATTTCCGCGGTGAGGAGATCGAGTGCCGAGAGGGTGCGACGCTCCGTGATGTGTTGCTGGATGCGGATCTCACGCCACACAACGGGAAAGCGACGGTGCTCAACTGCCGTGGCTTTGGCAACTGCGGCACCTGTGCGGTCAAGGTCGACGGCGAGGTTACGGAGAAAGGCATCCGCGAGAAAGGGCGGCTGCTGGTGCCGCCACACCACCCGAACTACGATCTCCGATTGGCCTGCCAGACAAAGGTGATGGGCGATGTAACCGTTGAAAAATATCCCGGCATGTGGGGCACCAAGATCGCCAAGGAGCCGCTGGCACCGCTCGCAGACGAGACCAGCGATGCCGACACCAACACCGCTGACGACGCCGACACACCCCCGGACGCTGACGACGAACCGACAGCCGGCGACGCCAGCGACGACCAAACCCCAGCCGACGCCGACTAATCTCAGCACGTGACCCACTCGTTCGACGATTTCGTCGCCTATCTCGACGCCAAGCGATCGGTCGATGACCGCGCGCTCCACCGACCGACGTTCAACCGACTCGTCGCCGAACTTGAGGGCCGTGCGGCTGCCCGAGGTGACAAGCCGGTGCGGATCTGTGAGATTGGGTTCGGGATCGGTACGATGTTAGAGCGGCTTCGGGCGTGGGATGCCCTCCCCGAACAGGTTGAGTACGTCGGCGTTGATATCGACGAGACGAATATCGCCGCGGCGGCCGACCGGCTGACCGACGGCGAGTTCACACAAACCGGGAGCCACGCCTTTCGGTTGGACGCCGATGAATCGACGCTGTCGGTTGAGCTTCACGCTGCCGACGCCTTTGAGTTCGCGGCCGACCGTCACGAGCCGGCCGCGGGCGAGCCGCAGTTTGATCTGCTGATCGGGATGGCGGTGCTGGATATCGTTCCGTTCGAGCGGGTCGCCGAGGAGCTTTTTCCGTTGCTTTCCGGCGGTGGAGTTGGCTACTTTCCGGTTACCTTTGACGGCGTGACCGACCTCCGCCCGGTTGACGACTCCGGGTTGACCGCGACGCTGCTGGATGGCTTTCACGCCGCGATGGACGCTCCCGACAGACCGGGCGGCAGCCAGACCGGTCGCCGACTGTTCGCCGAGCTGTCGGCCGCCGGTGTCGACCAGCTTGCTGCGGGCGGCTCAGATTGGGTTGTTATGCCAGACGACAACGGGTATCCGGCCGACGAGGCGGTCTTTCTTCGCCATGTCGTCGATATCATCGAAAACGCGCTGTTGACGGAGACGCCAGCCGCGGCGATCGACACCGTCAGCGACGACGCGATCCGAGCGTGGGCGCGGCGGCGACACACCCAGATCGACAGCGCGGAGTTGGTGTATCTTGCGCACAATATCGACCATCTGATTCGGCTGCCGTAAGGCTCGCCGATAGGCCCTTTCCGGAGCGTCAACACAACTGCGGGAACACCAGCGATCGCAGCCGCGTTGTTAGGCTTGACCCGCGCCGACGTAGAGCACGACCACAAGGAAGATCCAGACGGCATCAACAAAATGCCAGTACATCGACGCCGTTGAAACCGAGAGGTGTCGCTCGGCGGAGTATTGGCCGTACAGGCCGCGAACAAAGACGATCCCGATAATGGCCGCTCCAAGGCCGACGTGAAGGCCGTGAAGACCGGTCAGCCCGAAAAACGCCGAGGAGTAGACCCCTTGGGTCCAGGTAAAGCCGTAGTCGCCGATGAACTCGACGTATTCGAGTGCTTGGCCGCCGAGGAAGACAACCGCAAACAGGATCGTCAACCCCATCCCGCGGAGGAAGTTTGTGCGGTCGCCGTCACGGAGCGCGACGTGAGCCCAGTGAAGCGTAAACGAGGAGGCGATCAGGATCGCTGTGTTGGCTAAGATCAGCGAGCTGATCAGATCCGGCGTCGTCTCCGGGAGCGTCCACGCCGCGCCGGCCCGAAAGTAAAAGTAGTAGCTAAACAGCGCGCCAAACGTCGCCAGCTCGGAGCCAAGAAAGGCGATCATCCCCCACCGCAGTGAGGCGTGGCCGTGTTCGCTTGTCTCCCGTGTCCAGAACTTTGTGATGAAGGCGTGGTACAGCCAGCCGTAGATCCCGAGCAAAAAGAGCCCAACGCTGCCGGCGATCGCCGCCGGCCCGGCGAGCGGGCTGATCGCATCCCCGATAATCCAGAGTGCCACGCCGGCATAGACGCCGGCCGCGCCGAGTGCGGTCACAAACGGCCACCAGCTTGCCTCGCCAAACCCCTGTGGCCAGTCTTCGACCGCCGGCAGGTGGTGGTCGTCGTGTCCGTCTTCGGTTTCGGTGCTCATACTACCCCGTTGCAAACGTGTGATTAAAAATCCTCTCAACCGCGCGGCCCACGCGACGACGGGCCCGTTCCGCAAGCTACTCGTGGTCGCTTGCTGTAACAAAGACAATGACAGGACGCGCTGGTGAGCGTTCGACCCCGGAGCCGAAGCGTCGTTGGCGACGCCGACTCCGTCGGCTGCTGTTGGTCGCTGTGACAACGCCGCTGGTCGCGCTGCTGTCGGAGCCAGTCTTCGCGCATGCGGCCGCGCTCCGTGGGTCAACAAGCTCCGTTGAGGTGCCAACGTGGCTGTTTTTGACGACCGGCGGTGGCACAGTCGGGGCGTCGTTTCTGCTGGCCTCGTTTGTCACCGACCGGGCGTTTATTCGATCGATCCACGACTGGGGGTATACCCTTCCCGCGCCCCGACGAGTGATCGCTGTTGCTGGCCGACTCGTTGGGCTCGGTGTGTTGGTGACCACCGTCGTCGTCGGCTATCTTGGTCCGGAGACGGGGTATCGCAATCTGGCGATCCTCGTCGTCTGGGTCGGCTGGTGGGGCGGTTACGTCGCCTCGACGTATCTCCTCGGCAATACGTGGCCGACGCTGAACCCGTTCCGAACGATCGGGGCCACCCTCCCCTCGTTTGATCGGCCCTTCCCTGAGCGACTCAGCGCGTGGCCAAGTGTCGCTGGCCTGCTCGCGCTTATCTGGATCGAGGTGGTCAGCCCGCTTGCGGACGACCCGCGGCTGTTGGCGACGACGCTGCTGGCCTACACCGTTGTCAGCGGTGTTGGAACTGTCATCTACGGCGTCGACACATGGTTTGACCGCGTTGATCCGATCGCACGGATCTTTGGGCTGTTTGGTCGGTTCGCACCGATTACACGGACGGACGATGGGCTCTCGGTTCGCCTCCCGGGAAGCGGGCTCACCGACCCCGGCGTTGTCGATGGGCGCGCCGAGACGGTCTTTGTCGTTGCCGTCCTCTATGTGACAACGTTCGATGGCTTTGTCGGCACGGGGCTGTGGGCGGCACTCATCACAGCGATCGTCGACGCCGGCATCCCGCCGCTGGCCGGCTATCTGGGCGCGTATCTCGCCGGTTTTGGGCTCTTTGTCGTTGCCTTCCGGTGGGCGATCGGTCTCGCCCGCCGGTTCGGCCACACCTACATCACCCGGGCGGCGTTGGCCGAGCGGTTCGCGCCCTCGTTGGTAGCAATCGCCGCCGGCTACCATATCGCCCACAATCTCGGCTTCATCATCGGCTTGCTTCCGTCACTCGCCGTTGTCGGTGTGAGCCCGCTGTCGCCACCGCAACAGCCGCCGGTGGTAACGGTGCTACCGGGGTGGATCTCCGGGCTTGAACTCGCCTTCGTGTTGGTCGGCCACTTTATCGCCGTCTGGATCGCCCACGCCGCCGCCTACGAGCTGCTGCCAGGGCGGCTGGCGGCGATCAAAAGCCAGTATGGCATCACGCTGGTGATGATCGCCTACACGATCGTCAGCCTCTGGATCGTGACGACGCCAACCGTTGCGCCGCCGTTTCTCGGTGGGGGTGGCGTATGACGGCGACGGAGTCGACCCCGGCGGGCGATCCGACCGGCGAGCCCGACGGCGGGGAGACCGAGCCTGCGGCAGCAACAGCCACCGCGACACAGCTACCGACACGCGTTCCCGACGATGCGGAGCCACAGGTCTGTCCATACTGCGGCTTCACGCTGCCAGCGGGCGATCAGTATCACCTTCATCTTGGATTAGCTCACTATGGGCAGTTGGATGAGTCCAACCAACAGGCGTTCCGTGAGGCGTACTCAAACGAGGCAGAATCGCTCACCCGATTCCGAATCATCGCTCTCGGTGGACTTGTCGGCCTCTACTTTGGGTTTTTGCTCATCTACGCGGTGTTGGCTGCATGACAACAGCTCGGCGGCGACAGCGGAAATATAAAGTTTATGGATTGTAATACTACTAACGGGCAGGGCACACATCCATGTCTAACATTTCCACTGATGACACAACGGTACTCATTGTTGACGACGAACGCGATGTCGCCGATCTGTACGCGTTCCGACTCAACGAACAGTATACCGTTCGAACCGCCTACGGCGGGCAGCCAGCACTTGACGCCTTGGATGATGCTGTCGACGTGATCCTGTTGGATCGACGAATGCCAGGGCTCACCGGCGATGAGGTACTCCAGCGCGTCCGGGAAAGCGACTACGATCCCCGGATCGTGATGGTGACCGCAATCGATCCCGACGTTGATATCGTCGACATGGAGTTCGACGACTACCTCTGTAAGCCGATCGGGAAGGAAACACTCATCGAGGCTATCGAACACCAGCTGACCGCCCAGCAGTACGGCGACATCCTTCAGGCACTCTTCCGGGCCACCTCGAAGGTTGGCGTTCTTGAGGCCGAAAAATCCGACGAGGAGCTGGCCGACTCGGCCGAATACCAGCAGCTGGCCGACCGTATTGAGGAGTTGCGCGCCGAACAAACTGAGCTGATCGATGAGCTTGACGACTTTGAGGCCGCGTTTAATTCGATCGACCGCGCGCCAAAGGAGCCGATGTAGGGAAGGTGGCTCCCTCGCGGCCGGCTGAGACACCTCCGCCAAACCACCCCCGAGGAGCTGCTCGTCGGTAATATTTTTCACCATAGCAAGACTGAATCCAACGTCGGACGCTCTGGAAAGAATTTTATGGGCCTCGGGCGTCGGTACACCAAATGGATAGTGAGATAGTTGGTTCGGTAACGGAGTGGGAGACCGTTCCAACCGAACAGGGGTACGATGGCCTCCACGCCCTCGCCAACACGGAGTTTTCTGGGGGGGTGACCGCCGGCAACACCTGGGGGTTCATGTTGAACGGTCGGCTGGTTGGGATCCCGGATGGTTCGCTTGCGGCCTTTGATGGGGCCGCCCTCACCGCCTACGAGGCTCCGACACCCGCCCTTCCGTTGCTGTATACGATGCAGTCACAGGAGACCGAAAAGCAGGCGGAGTATTACACAAACGAAACGGCGATCGCCGACGCCGATACCACGCTTTCGGATGGTAATTTCACCGGTTACATCAAGCTCTCGGAAAACGTGCTTTCGGGGGATTACTACATTGTCTACTACGGTGGTCGCTCGATGAGCGTCGCCTTTGTCGGCAACAGCCGCACGCTGCTGACCGGCGAGGAAGCCTTCGAGCGCGCAAACGACGAGATCGGCATCTACAACGTATACCCCGCCGATATCGACGTGATCGATCTCCCCGAGCGGGAGTCGTCATCGTCGACACTCTCCGAGCCGACAGCCGATCGAACTGACAACGACGGTGAGTCGACAGCTGGGGCGGACAGCTCCCCAACAGGGAGCGAATCGACAGCCCGAGGACAGCACTCGATCGACATCCCACAGGCCGGAACCGGCGACAGCGACCCCACGACCGCGGACGATCCTGACCACACAGCGACCGCAGACGACACTGAGCCCACGACGCCGACCAACGACCCCGACGCCACAACGGCGGACGACAACCCCGATCATACGACGGCGACTAACGACCCTGACCCCACAACGGCGGACGACAACCCTAATTCCACGACGGCGGCTGACGACCCCGACCCCACAACGGCGGACGACACTCCCGCCACCGATGGGACGACCCCGGCGGCTTCGACCACCGACACCGGCGATCCATCCGAGGCGGCAACAGTCACCGACGATTCCAGCTACGGTAACAGCAACACAGTCGACAGTGAGGCGGCGGGCCGCAACGAGGCTCCAACCGACACCGACAGCGGGTCGACAGCCACCGCAACGACGAACGCCGAACCCTTCCAGAAGGAGGCCGAATGGCGAAACACAACGACGATCCCATCGCTTGATCCAAGCGAGGATGACGAAACCGATGACAGCCAACAGCGCGGGGGCGGTGGTCAACAGACGATCACCCGCTCGGAGGGCCGGCTGTCGCGGCAACAGCTACAAGAGCGGCTGGAAAAAGCCGAGCAGGTGATGGAGAAGGCCGAACAACGCCACAAACAGCTGGCGGCCGAACGTGACGAGGCCCGCGACAAGCGAGCCGCCGCCGAGGAACGAATCGAGGAGCTTGAAGCCGAGCTTACGGCGGCCAAAGAGCGGATCGAGGAGCTTGAAGCCGAGGTGGCGGCGGCTGACACCACCGCCGGGGGCGATCAAACGACCAACACAGCCTCGGTGCCGACGGGTCGACCGATGACCCCAGCAGACGCGCTTGCGGGCACCAATCTCTTTGTTCGGTACGATTCAAAAGGGGCAGCGACGCTGGCTGACGCCCACGACGGCGAGGCGACACCGGAAGAGATCAAGGGGAACCTCCGGATCGATACCCACACCACCTTTGACAGCGAGGACGTTGCGGTTGAGGAGACCCCGTTTGAGACGTTTCTCGCCGACCGGATCGAGGTCGCCTTCGCGGAGTGGCTGGTGACCGACCTGCTGTTCGAACTTCGGGCAACAGGGGCGACAACAGCCCTCAACGCGGTCTACGACGCGATCCCACGGATCGACCGGATCGAGCTGCAAGGGCGGATCGAACTCGGCACCGACGACGAGGACGAGCCGATCGAGCGCGCATTTGACTGTGTTGTCCGCGACAAGCGTGGCAAACCGCTGTTTGTCGCCAACTTTGACGACGCAAAACAGCCGGTTGAAGCCGACCTGATCGAGGGGCTGATCCGGAGCGGCAACGCGCTCCGCGAGCGCAACGACAGCTTCGCTGCCGGCTTCGGCGTCACCTCAAGTTACTTTACCGAGGATGCCTACGAGATCGCCGACGATGCGACCAGCGGCGGGCTGTTTAGCCGCAGCGGCGGTGAGAGCTTCGTGAATATCTCCCGCAAACAGGGGTTCCATCTCTGTCTTGTCGACCGGATCAAGGGCGGATTTGAACTCCAGAAACCGGAGCTGTAGTCGGCCGATACTGTTGTGTACCGGTTCAAACGGAGCGAGTAAAAACCAGTTTCAATCAGTTCTCGATCTCGGCGGCGTCGTCGATGCGCATCGTCCGCAGCTTGTCGACGATGGAGTCGATCTTGTTGTCGAGGTCGTCGACGAACTCCTCGGTGTGGTCGGTCTGGATCGCCCCTTGGCTGGATGGCTCGATGAGATTCTCCTCTTCGAGAACGCGCAGGGAGTAGCGAACCTTGTGGTGTGGGTAGCCGGTTTCGTTGGACATCTTGACGATGCCGATCGGCTCGTTTTCGATGACCATCCGGAGCACCTGGAGGTGCCGTTCGAGCATGTCAACTTCTTTTTCGAGTCGGTCAATCATGACATGTGCTAACTTGTCTTGTGGTGATTTAAGTGTTGCTGTCGCATCAACCGTCTCCGTTGGTAGAACGATGTTGTGGGAGTAGTTAACATCTCGGGTTTCACCGACGACAGCGGGGCAGTTGTCACAGTAGCTCTCTGGCTGTGTCGACCCCCGAGGACGACCGTGGTGTTGCTGCTGTCGGTGTCGTCCGGCCGACGCGGTGTACCGTAATCTGTTTACCCGCCGGTGGGAAACCGACAGTCGTTATGACCGTAACTATCGTCGGCTCCCAGCTGGGCGACGAGGGCAAGGGCGCGCTCGTCGACATCTGGGGCGGGGACAGCGATGTCGTCGTCCGGTATCAGGGCGGCGACAACGCCGGCCACACTGTTGTCCAAGATGGGACGGAGTACAAGCTCTCCTTGGTTCCCAGCGGGGCGATCCGCGGGAAGATCGGCGTGTTAGGCAACGGCTGTGTGATCAACCCCGAGACACTGTTTGACGAGCTCGATACGCTCCGCGAGAAGGGACTCGATCCCGACGTGCGACTCGCCCGTCGCGCCCATGTCATCCTCCCGTACCACCGCGTGCTTGATGGGATCGAGGAGGAGGCCAAACGTGACGACGATCTTGCCGCTGGCACAACGGGCCGTGGGATCGGCCCAACATACGAGGACAAGGCGGGCCGTCGTGGGATTCGCGTCGGCGACCTGCTCGATCCCACGGTGTTGCGCGACCGGCTTGAATACGCTGTCCCACAGAAACGTACACTTGCCGAGGAAATCTACGGCCTTGATCTCGCAAACTCCGAGCACGCCGACGCTTTCGATATCGATCAGCTGTTCGAGACGTATCGAGAGTACGGCGAGCGACTCGCCGACGAATCGATGACGGTCAACTGTGGGGAGTTTCTCGTCAAAAAGCGTGAGGCGGGCGAGGAACTCCTGTTTGAGGGTGCCCAAGGCACATCGATCGACATCGACCACGGCATCTACCCCTACGTCACCTCCTCGAATCCAACGGCTGGCGGCGCGGCCGTCGGCACCGGCGTCGCCCCAACAGTCATCGGCCAAGGCGAGGTCGTCGGCATCGTGAAGGCATATCTCTCGCGTGTCGGCACCGGCCCGCTGCCGACCGAACTCGACGGCGACGACCGCGAGGAGGAACTTGCCGACTTCATCCGCGAGAAGGGCGGCGAGTTCGGTACGGTCACGGGGCGACCCCGCCGGATCGGCTGGCTGGATCTGCCAATGTTGCGGCACGCCGCCCGCGCCAACGGTTTTACCGGGATCGCGGTCAACCATATCGACGTTCTCTCTGGGCTTGACGAAATTCACGTTGGCCACGCCTACGAACTTGACGGCGAGGAGATCGACACAATGCCAGCAACGACAGAACGCTGGGGCGACTGTACCCCCGTCCTCAAATCCTTTGAGCCATGGGAGGATGTGGACTGGGCCGCTGTCGCCGACGATGGCTACGACGCGATCCCGGCTAACGCCCGCGACTACCTCGACTATATCAGCGACGAGATGGCGACACCGATCTACGCGGTCGGGGTCGGGCCGGGACGCGAGGAGACGGTCGTGTCGGAAACACCGTTCGACCAGTAGACGGCTCGACTAACAGACGGTTTGCTTGTCTTGACGAGCGGCTGCAGTTCGACGCACAAAGTAACACTTACCCGGGTCTGTTGTTCTTTCTCCGATATGAGCGAAACCGTTCTGTTAGTCGGTGGTGGCGGCCGGGAACACGCCATCGCCCGCGCGCTGGCTTCCGACTGTGACCTGTACGCCGTCGCTGGCAACCGCAACCCCGGCATCGTCGATCTCGTGGATGGGTTCGAGGCCATCGACGGCACCGACACCGAAGCGATCGTCGAGTACGCCGAGAGGATCGATGCCAGCCTCGCCATCGTCGGCCCCGAAGCCGGCTTGCAGGCCGGCGTTGCCGACGAACTTGACGCGGCGGGGATCTACACCTTCGGCCCCCAAGCCGAGGAAGCGAAACTTGAGACCGACAAGGCGTTCCAGCGGGAGTTCATGGCCGACAACGACATCCCCGGCTGTCCGGTCTTCGAGACGTTCGACGACATGGACGCCGCCTGCGCGTTCATCGACGATTACGACGGCGACCTCGCGGTCAAACCGATCGGGCTCACCGGTGGGAAGGGTGTCAAGGTCATCGGCGATCAGGTGACAAGCGAGGAGGCCAAGGATTATCTCCAGGCGTCCGACTACGAGGGCGTCGTCCTCGAAGAGCGACTGATCGGCGAGGAGTTCACGATCCAGGCGTTTGTCGCCGACGGCGACCTCCGGACGACGCCGGCCGTCCAGGATCACAAACGCGCCTACGAGGGCGACGAGGGGCCGAACACCGGCGGGATGGGCAGCTACAGTGACGCGGGATTCCAGCTTCCCTTCATGAACGACGGCGACTACGAGACCGCCGTCGACATCATGGAACAAACCGTCGCGGCGATGCCAGAGTACAAAGGCGTCCTCTACGGCCAGTTTATGCTGACCACCGAGGGCCCGAAAGTCGTCGAGTTTAACGCCCGCTTTGGCGACCCTGAGGCGATGAACACGCTGCCGATCCTCGACACGCCGTTCCTCGATGTGCTGACTGCCGCCCGCGACGGCGACGACCTGCCGGAACTCGACTTCGCCGACGAGGCGACGGTCTGTAAGTACGCGGTTCCCGCCGGCTACCCGGTTGATCCAGACGCCGGCGCAAAGATCGCGGTCGACGAGCAAACGGTCGGCGACGGGCTGTTGTTCTACGCGAGCGTCGACGCCCGCGAGGATGGGCTGTACACGACAACCTCCCGCTCGTTTGCGGTCGTCGGCCGTGCCGATTCTATCGCCGCCGCCGAGGAAACCGCCGAGGACGCACTGGCGGCCGCCGGCGATGGGTTCCATATCCGCCACGACATCGGGAAAGCCGATCTCGTCCAACAGCGGATCGACCACATGGACGAGTTGCGCGGCGAGTAGTCGACGACCACACTCGATGTTTTTGTAGCCACCGCCCGAAGAG
>ERZ1034569.443-NODE-443-length-15139-cov-7.391276_pt1 | contig 15139 bp, 10 predicted proteins | sample MGYA00520706_ERZ1034569 | MGnify/ENA primary metagenome ERZ1034569 (study PRJEB33760, sample SAMEA4777722) | hypersaline lake metagenome | biome: hypersaline environment; feature: brines | place: Spain | collected 2014-08 | depth 0 m ...
CCGGTCGGGGGTGCGGTCTCGGCGGTCCGGGTCTCGCCGTCGGCGAACGAGTCCCAGTAGTCCGCAAACCGATCGGCTTCGAGGTCGGTCGCGACCGACCAGACGGGCCGTCCGACGAGGTCCGCACGGCTCGTCGCAAGGAGATCCGCGTACGCGGCGTTGACGTACCGGAACGCCCCCTCCGCGTCGTAGATGGCGACGCCGACGCCGACAGACGCCACCAGCTCCTCGAAGACAGCCGGGTCGAGATCACCCGAGTGGGCACTACACATACCAACGGGTCGGTGCGAGGCCACATTAGCCCGTTGGAACTGCTGGCTACCGGAACCGCGCCAGTGGCTCCCGGAGTGCCCACTCGTCGGTCAGGGGGTCGAGGTTCGAGGGCTCCACACCGGTCGTCGTGACGATTCCGGCGTGGTACAGTATCGTCTTCAATCGGAACACCGTCGGCGAGTGATACACCGCACCCTCAGTGAGGGGGTCGGTCCGCAGGCGACCGTCGGTCGAGAGGAGCCGCCGGCGCACGTCGTCGGTCCCCCGGAGCAACAGCTCGACGGTGACCGTCGGGTGGGTCCCGTGGCAGTACTCGACGAGGTCGACCAACGACGGGTCGGGCTCGCCGGGACGCCGACCAGGTCCGGATAGCCCGGCCCCACCTGGACGTGGTTGAACGGGGCGAGGGCCTCGCGAACCTTCGCCGCGATCGGCTCGCCGGGCAGCCACTCGTCCATCGCGAACTGCGTGTCCACGACCGAGTAGCTGCCCGGCTCGTCGGTGTCAGGGAAGAGCCGCCGCTTCGCGTGGGCGAGCACTTCGGGCTCCGAGAACGACGCCGCGCTTGCCATACCCCACCCAGCTGGGTACGGGGCATGAAGCTTCGGTGACTATTGGGGCCAGCCGCGTCGCGAGAGCGTACGTGGCACCGATACTCTCCGAGTATCGATCCCCCCGTGCGGGACCTGTGACTCCTGTGCGTTCCGCCTGCAGGCGTTCCGCAACGCCGGGTCCCGAGACCCCATCGCGTACGCCGAGCGGCCGGAGTTCTCAGAGGCCTGAGCCACTTGGCTTTCTGCCGAAACACCACAGTCGAATGCTTTCCCGATGAAACAGAGACGCCGAGTTCTATCTGCCCCTGACGGGCGAGGGGCATCCAAGCAAATGCCGCTCACCAACTATGAGCGAACAACTACCAGAGCCACCAAACACCAGTATCCCCAGTCGAGAATCGCTCTACCGTCTCCAGAGAGCACGCAAGGAGTCGATGGACGTTGCGCTCCTTCGCGTCGGTGTCTACACCGTCCACAGTCAGTCGGACCACACGTACCATGTCAACATCTTCGAGCGGAGTTGCACCTGTCCGGACTGGGTGAAGAACGAACCAGAGGGGGGATGCAAGCACATGCGCCGAGTCGATCTGGACATCCACGCAGGAGCAGTCCCTCGTCCGGACGGACGGCTCCCGAAGCCGGAACCACGAATCGCCATCTACGGTGGTGGAGCCACACAGACCTCGTCGAAACCGTCTGCGACTGGGAAGCATGCAATCAGCGGCCCGCATCGGGAATTCGACCAATACAATCAGCCCACTGGTGCGAGGTACTTCCGTTGTGAGCGATGTGGACGAGAGGCGATGCAGCGCCGAGATTTTCGGACGGGATACTGCCGAGAGGAGTGACCGTGGCCGACAGAATCGGCCCCGATACGTACCGTCGACTGCTCAGTGGCCATCCGGCCGGATCTGTTGAGCACTGCCCTGATTGTGCCTCTTGTGGAGCGTTGATTCATCCAGGCGAATTCCTGACGGCCTATACCTACAGGCCGGTGAAGACGAGTTCTTCGAATCAGGGCACAGGTCCGAAGAGAGTCATTCGGGCGAACGACTGTACCAAAGGTCGACAGCGGACGCTCACTATGGAGTTAGGCAGGAGTACGAGGCGGAACGAGCCCAACTGCTGGAGCAACACGGGTCCGTGAACTAGAGGCGTTGCTCAAACTGAAACAGGAGCGAATCGAGGCACTCGAGCAGCAAATGGAAAACGACGGCGCCAGGAGAGAGACGAAGACTGAACACAGGACTCCGGACGCCGATTCATCTGAGCGAAGCAACAGTATGGGGCTCCTTCAGTGGCTGTTCGGGTAGTAGCGCGAGCTCATCTTCAAATACGAACCTGCGACAGTTTGTCTCGCCCTCAATGGGTGCAGGCTGTCAGCGCGCAGCCGTGAATCAATGACCCAACTGAAATCAAAGGACCCGACAGACTGGATGGGCGTCTACAAACGGCTGGAGGATATGCCCGCAGATCGGCGGCTATCGCAGTACGAAGACTGGTACGAGAACCGCGACGTTTGGGGCGAATGGGCGGATATAGCGACCGACCAACACCAGAGCGACCGCTATGCACAGTACACCGACCGTACAGAACGGTCGTGGAGAGCACACATGGAGGCACAAGACCGACATCACGCTCTCGCGAGGCCGGACGATATCGACTCCTGGTGTGAGAAGATCCTGAACCGCTGTGTTCCAGTTTCCGCCTATCAGATATACTTCACCAGAATCGAGCCGTTCTACACCTGGCTGCAGCAACATCGCGACCACCCACACTGCTACCATCCGGTTTGGATGGCGGCCGCAAATGGAGATGCGACAGCGACCATCTGGAAGGCCAAAATGGAGGGCCGGGGACGATGAGTGAGAGCGGGGACTCACAGGAGGCGTTCGGAGAGGCCTTCGGGCGTACTACTGACCCGCTATCGGCATTCGAGCCGGTCTTCGAGGAGCTTCGAGCAGACCCGCTCGAGTTCTTCATCGAAGAAGACCTGCTCAATTCCGGTCTGAAAGAGGGGACCATCGCAGGCCATCTCGTCACATATCAGCAGTGGCGCGAATACATGAGCGAGGTTGGTCGACACCCTGCTTGCCCGAGCGAAGAGCACGTGCAGGGATTCGCACGCTGGCTGCAGGAGGATCTGGGAAACCAATCGGTGGTAACGATCCGACAGAAACTCCAGAAACTCAATCGGGCATATCGCTTCTGGCAGGAGGAACCCACCCTTCCACATACGTTGGAGTACGATATCGTCCGTTCAGCCCGGAACAAAATCGACTGGAGCGAGTTCGAGGATACCGAGACGAAACGCCCACACCCGATACCAATCGAAGCAATCCGTGAGCGGATCAGTGAAATCACAGATTTGCTCGATTACACCTGCGTCCTTCTGCAGCTGAAGCTCGGGCTCCGGGTCGGGGAAGTTCGGAACGTCCGATTCAGGGATCTGAACATCCCGGACGAAGAGCTCGCGGCGGTCTATCCCGCACTCGGAACCCACGAATTAGTGACCGATAGACCGGATATCCTCTACATCCCCTCGAAGACAGAACGCGACGGAAACAAATCGACCGTCGGGCGGCTTCTTCCAATTGATGAAGAAGTCCGTCGAATCCTCGTCCGCTATCTGCTGATCCGGCCATCTGTCGACGACGAACACCTGCCCATCTCGCAGCGCCACGACCGGCCCAGCGGCCGCCACATCAACAACGTCTGGCAGGATGCATTTCTCCCCGAATACGGAGAGACCAACGAGTACCGAGCCGTGTCATCGCACTTCGGTCGCCACTACTTCACCACTTACTGGAAGAAAGAGCAGGGCCTCCAGTCAGAACTCGTCCAGTACATGCGTGGCGACCGGGTGGGTGACCCCGTGAGTGACGGTTCGGCGATGCACCACTACCTCCACACGTACTACCGGGATATCGAAGACAGGTATCGGAAAGACATCTACCAGCTCGTCCCGAAGGAGCCGTGGTCAGTCGTCTAGCCGTCGCTGCCACTCCTGTACCTGCGATAACAGCTCCACGGGTGACGTATCCTCCACGTCGACACCCTGCAACTCCTCCAGCACGGACTCGGTGACAGGGTCGACCGTCTCTCCCTCGCCACCGTCGGCGGAAGCCTGCCCACGGAACTGCCCCGACCCGAGGTCGAAAACGACCTGTTTCGATTCGCCGGTCACCTCGTCCTCGCTTCCGCGCACGTCGATGGCCTCCTCGTCGCGCAGGCGCCGGAGCACCTCCCGCGAACGCTCGACGACCGGGTCGGGGACACCTGCGAGTTCCGCGACGTGGATTCCGTACGAACGGTCGGCGGCACCGTCACGAACCGTCCGGAGGAAGGTCACGTCGCCGTCCTGCTCGTCGGCCGCGACGTGGACGTTCTCCACCGTGTCGATGTGGTCGGCCAGCATCGTCAGTTCGTGGTAATGCGTCGCGAACAGCACCTTCGGTGACGGGGCGGTAGCCTGTGCCGAAGAAAGCCACTCCGTCGCGGCCCACGCGATGCTGATGCCGTCGTGCGTCGCCGTTCCGCGGCCGACCTCGTCGAGGACGACCAGCGAGTCCTCGGTCGCGTTGTGGAGGATGTTCGAGAGCTCCTGCATCTCCACCATGAACGTCGAGCGCCCCCCCGCGAGTTCGTCGAGCGCGCCGACGCGGGTGTAGACGCCGTCGACGAGCCCGACGCGGGCCTCGCGGGCGGGGACGAACGACCCCACCTGCGCGAGCAGTGTCACCAGCGCGGCCTGGCGCATGTAGGTGGATTTCCCGCTCATGTTCGGTCCCGTGACGAGCAGGAACCGGCGGTCGCGGTCCAGTTGGAGGTCGTTCGGGACGAACTCGACGGACTGCTCGACGACCGGGTGGCGCGCGGCGCGGAGGTCCAGCACGTCGTCGTCGGTCAGCTCGGGTCGGGTCCAGTCGTTGCGCACCGCGTGCTCGGCCAGCGAACACAGCGTGTCCAGCTCGGCGAACGCCCGCCCCACCGCCTGCAGGAGGTCGGCGCGCTCGCCGACCCACGACCTGAGCTCGCGGAACACCCCCGCCTCGAGGTCGCCGCGCTCCTCCTCCAGCCGCATGATCTCGCGCTCGCGCTCGGCCAACTCGTCGGTGACGAACCGCTCGCTGTTCTTCAGCGTCTTGATGGCCTCGTAGTGGTCGGGGACGTCGTCGGCCTCGCTCTTGCCGACCTGGATGTAGTAGCCGTCCGTCCTGTTCCGGCCGACGGAGAGGTGCGTCAGGTCGTGCTCGCGCTGCTCGCGCTCGGCCAGCGTGTCGATCCACTCCGCGGCCTCGTCGTGGCGCCCGACCAGCTCGGCGAGGTCGTCGTCGTACTCGGGGCGGACGAGTCCGCCCGCCGTCAACGAGTTTGGCGGGTCGTCGGTCAGGGCTGCCGCCAGCTCCTCGCGCACCTTCCGGGCGCCCTCGCGGTCCAGGTCGGCGAAGCGGTCGGCGACCGCCGAATCCGCGAGCCGCGGTGAGCCCTCGACGGTCTCGACCAGCGCCGGCAGCGCGGCGAGCGTCTCCCGGACCCGCAGCAGGGCGTCCGGTCCCGCGCTGCCCGACGCGGTCCGGGAGGCGAGCCGTTCGAGGTCGTAGGTGCCGTCGAGCGTCTCCCGGACCGCGCCCCGGCCTCTCGCGTCCGCGGCGAGCGCGGCACCGGCGCCCTGCGGGCGTTCGATTTGGGCGCGGTCCCGGCGCGGCCGGCCGAGCCACTCCCTCAGCAGGCGTCGGCCGGCGCTCGTCTCGGTGTGGTCCAGCACGGCGAACAGCGACCGGCCGTTGCCGGTCATCGGCTCCGTCAGCTCGAGGTTGCGCTGGGTGGTCGCGTCCAGCGCGACGTGGTCGTCCGGTACGTACGTCCGGAGCCGGGAGACGGAGGCCAGCGCGCCGGCGCCCGTCTCCGCGACGTAGCCGAGCGCGGCGCCGGCGGCCCGGACCGCGGCATCCGTGTCGAGGCCGACGCTCTCGGTCGCCCCGTCGCCGAACTGCTCGCCGAGGATGTGTCGCGCCCGGCCGGGGGCGAACGCCTCGGCGTCGTGGAGCGTGAGTCGAGCGTCGCTCCGCTCGCGCAGCCGCTCGACGAGCGCCTCGTCGGTTCGCGCGTCGGGGCCCGGCAGCACCTCGGTCGGCGCGAACCGGTAGCACTCCGTCAGCGCGCGGGCCTCGGCGTCCGGCCCCGAGATGGCGGTCGCGTGGAACCGGCCCGTCGTCACGTCGAGGAAGGCCAGGCCGACCGTGTCGCCGTCCCGGACGAGGGTGGCGAGGTACTGGGCGTCGTCGCCCGTCGGGTCCAGCAGCGTCCCCGGCGTGACGACGCGGTCGACCCGGCGCTCGTGGCCGTCGTCGACGGGGTGCTGGTCGGCCACGGCCACCCGATACCCCCGCTCGACCAGCGCCTTCAGATACGGCGCCAGGTCGTCGACGGGGACGCCGGCCATCGAGTACGACTCCCCGCCAGAGGAGCGCTGGCTCACCTTCAGGTCCAGCTCCTCGCCGACGAGTTCCGCGTCCTCGCCGAAGAACTCGTAGAAGTCGCCCATCTGCATCGCCAGCACGTCCGCCTCGGCCCCGCGTCGGAGTGTCATGTACTCGCCGACGATACCGGACGCCTCGGTCGGCTCCCCGGTGCCGAACCAGTCGCGGTCCCCGTCGTCGGGCGAGTCGGTCATGCCAGCAGGATGGCGCGGGCGACGACAAAAGCGGTCGGGTTCCGGGGCGGAAGTGGACGGGTGCGGTCCGGCGCCGGCACCACGGGCCCCGTCCGGCGGGCCCCGGCCGCCGCAACCGACAAACCGCCGGCGGGCGTACAGCACATGTGCGAATCTTCTGGCACCAGCGCGACCCCAGACTCGTCGACAACCGTGGACTCACGGCCGCGGCCAGTGACGACACCGTCCTCCCGGTGTTCGTCTACGACCCCGAGGTGCTGAAGTACGTCGGCAAGCGCCAGCGCGCGCTCCGGTTCCGGGCGTGGCGGCGGCTGAAGCAGGCGTACCGCGAGCACGGCTCGGACCTCGTGGTCCGGAAGGGCGAGACCGTCGACGTCCTGACCGACCTCGCCGAGGAGTACGGCGCCGACACGATATACCACAACCGCTGCTACCGGCCCGTCCGCCGGAACCGCGCCCGAGCCCTCGCCGACCGGGTTCCGACGGAGACGCTCACCGACCAGGTGCTGGTCAGCCCGGAGCGGCTGGACGAGCGCTATCCGAACCACGGGCAGTTCTACGACGACTGGGGGGACCAGCACAAGCTCCCGCCCGCGTCCGCGCCCGAGGCCGACTCGCTGGCGGCCGTGAGCGACGGCACCACGCTCCCGGCACCCGACGTGGACGTGCCCCTGCCGGAGGCGAGCCACGAGGCCGCCCGCGACCGGCTGGACGCCTTCCTCCGGGACGGCATCGGGAGCTACGACGACGACCGCGACGCGCTCGGCGAGGACGCCACCTCGCGGATGTCCGTCTACCTCAACAACGGCCTCATCGGCATCCGGGAGGTGTGGCGGGCCGTCGGCGACCGCCTCGACGCCGCGACCGGCGGCGAGCACCGGAACGTCGAGAAGTACCGCTACGAGCTCTCCTGGCGCGAGCAGATGGTCCACCTGCTGTACCACAACCCCCGCCTGCTGTCGGAGAACTACAAGCGGTTCGAGCGCCCGATCGACTGGCGCGAGGACGAGGCCGCCGAGCGGGACCTGGCAGCCTGGAAACGCGGCGAGACCGGCTACCCGCTGGTCGACGCCGGGATGCGCCAGCTCGACCGCGAGGGGTATATGCACAACCGCACCCGGCAGAACGTCGCCTCGTTCCTGGCGAAGCACCTGCTCATCGACTGGCGGGCGGGGGCCCGCCATTTCACCCGGCAGCTCATCGACCACGACCCTGCGGTCAACTACGGCTCCTGGCAGTGGATCGCCTCCACGGGGACCGACAGCGTGGACGTCCGCATCTTCGACCCCGTCTCGCAGTTCGAGAAGTACGACGACGGGGGGAGCTACGTCCGGGAGTACGTCCCCGAACTGGCGGACGTGCCGACCGGCCGCATCGCGGCCTGGCCAACCCTCTCGCACGGCGAGCGCGAGGAGTTGGCGCCGGAGTATCACCACCCCATCGTCGACCGGAACGAGGGCTACGAGCGCGCCCAGCGGGAGTTCGAGGCCGCGCTGGGCAAGCGCTGAGCCCCCGCTCCCGGGCGGTGGACGCGACTCCCGGTTTTCGATACGTCCGTCTTGTTGTGCACTTACAGTCAGTACATCTCGATAACGACGCCGGTTGCGCTCGTCTCTCGGCTACTCCCCGTGTGCGGTGTCCGCCGGCTCGTGGGCCGGCCCCGGAACCGGGCCGTCGTAGCCGTCGGGCACGTACGGGCAGAGCGGGTCGCTGGCGAGCGGGTCGCCGGTGTGGGCGTAGGCCCGCGACCGGCTCCCGCCACAGACGCGGCGGAACCCGCAGGCGCCGCATTTCCCCGACAGGGCGTCGCGGTCGCGTAGCCGCTCGAACAGGTCGGCGTCCCGGTAGACGTCGACGACGGAGTCCTCGCGGACGTTCCCCGCGGGCCGGGGGAGGAACCCGGAGGGGTAGACGTCGCCGAGGTGGCTGACGAACGCGAAGCCGTCGCCGGCGACGATGCCGGGCCGGCGGCTCGTCGCCGGGTCCGCGGTGGCTCCGTTCCCGCCCTCGCCGGCCTGCATCGCGACACGGCGGTAGAACGGCGCCTCCGTCGTCTTCACGCCGAACGGGGCGTCGTCGCGGACGTCGCGGAGCCATCGCATCACGCGCTCGGCGCGCTCCGGCGACACCGGGTCCAGCAGCGCGCCGCGGCCGACGGGCACGAGGAAGAACACCGCCCAGCGCGCCGCGCCGAGGTCGGCCACCAGCTCCCGTATCGCCGGGAGCTGGTCGACGGTCTCGGCGCAGACGGTGGTGTTGACCTGGAGCGGGAGCCCCAGCTCGCGGGCGCTCTCGGCCGCCCGCACGGTCGTCCCGAAGCTGCCGACCTCCCCGCGGAACGCGTCGTGGCTGTCGGCGTCGCCGCCGTCGAAGCTGAGCGCGAGCCGCCCCAGCCCGTGGCTCCGGAGCTCGGCCAGCGCCTCGTGGTCCAGCCCGTCGGTTCCCGAGGGGGTGAGCGTCATCCGACAGCCCGCGTCGGTCCCGTGGGCGACGAGGTCGACGAGGTCCGGCCGCCTCATCGGGTCGCCGCCGGAGAGCACGACGAGCTGGTCGTCGCCGAAGCGGCTCGCCGCCGTCAGCAGGTCACGGCCCTCGGCGGTCGACAGCTCGCGGGGATGTCGCTCGGGGCGGGCGCTCGCCCGACAGTGGTCACACGCCAGGTCGCAGGCCCGGGTCACCTCCCAGACGAGGACGAACGGCCGCTCGCTCGTGTCGATGTCGGTCGGTCCCATGGCCGTTCCTGGGGCCGGGAGCCTGACGGCGGTACCGCTGGCTCCCAGTGACTGGGAACGACGGTGTCGGCGCGCTCCCCGAGGACGTTCGGGCCGCGGTCCGGACCGACGACCCTGACGACGTCCTCGCTGGGATGGAGGCGGCCGCGGCAGTGACCGCGGTCGAGCCCATCCGCCGGGACCCCGACGCCGTCGTGGTCCAGTTCGAGACGACCCAGCCCCTGCTGCTGCCCGCCGAGGCCTCCGGCGTCCCCATCTCGCTCCCCGCGGAGATCGCCGACGGCCGCGCGGCGCTGGCAGCGACCGCCTCCCGCGACCGCATCACCGCGCTCGGCGACCCGGGGCTACGCTACTCGCTCGACCGGCTGTACGGGTCCGTCGGGGCCGCGTCGCCGCTGACCGACCGGCAGCGTGAGATGCTGCTGGCGGCGCTGGAACGGGGCTATCAGGACACGCCGCGGACGACCACCCTCTCGGGGCTGGCCGACGACCTCGGGATGGCCGCCTCCACCACCAGCGAGACCATCCACCGCGCCGAGGCGTTCGTCGCCGACCGGCTCGACACGGGGCCGGACGTCCACCCGCCGGGCGCCCGTGGCGCCCGAGTCGAGGGCGCTCGGCCGCAGGGGGGTCGAGACCCCCAGTGTTGCGGGGCCACCAGCACGCACCCTCCGACCGTAGGTTCGGGCACGTGCGGCCGGCCCCGTCCGGCCACGTGTCAACTCATGTCCACCAGCAGCCTCGACTCCGAGTCAGTCGTCATCGTCGGCGCCGGGTTCGGCGGTCTCTCGGCCGCCTGTCATCTGGCCGATGCGGGTGCCGACGTGACCGTCGTCGAACAGCGCGCCGAACCCGGGGGTGTCGCCGGTCGCATCGAGCGCGAGGGGTTCCGCTTCGACACCGGGCCCTCGTGGTACCTGATGCCGTCGACGTTCGAACGGTTCTTTGCCCGGTTCGACCGGGCGCCGTCGGACTACTACGGCCTGACGCGGCTCGACCCGAACTACCAGGTGTACTGGAAGGACGGCGACACGGCGGCCCTCCCGGCCGACCGCGCCGGCCAGCGCGAGCTGTTCGAGTCCTACGAGGCCGGCGCCGCCGACGCCCTCGAGGACTACCTCGCGGACGCCCGCGAGGCCTACGAGGTCGGGATGGAGGAGTTCGTCTACGAGCGCCGGCCACGGTGGCGCGACTGGCTCGACCCCGACCTGCTGCGGGCGGCCCGCGGGGTCACCCTGCTCGGGTCGATGGACGACCAGGTCGGGCGGTTCTTCGACCATCCCAAGCTCCGCCAGCTGGTCGAGTACACGCTCGTCTTCCTCGGCGGGTCGCCGTACAACACGCCGGCGCTGTACTCGCTGATGAGCCACGTCGACATGAACGAGGGCGTCTACTACCCGACGGGCGGCGTCGCCGCCGTCGTCGACGGTATCGCCGACCTCGCGCGCGAACTGGGCGTCGAGTTCCGGTTCGGCCACGCGGTGACCGCCATCGAGCGGCTCCCCGACGGACTCCTCGTCTCGACCGCGGGCGAGGGTCCCGACTTCGAGCCCGACCGCGTCGTCTGCAACGCGACGCCGGCCCACGCCGAGCGGGAACTGCTCCCGGCGGACGCCCGTGACCGCGACCCCGCCGACTGGGACGACTGCACCTACGCCCCGTCGGCGTTCATCTGCTATCTCGGCGTCGAGGGGGCGCTCCCGGAGCTGGAGCACCACACCCTCGTCCTCCCGACCGACTGGGACGACCACTTCGCGGCCATCTTCGACGAGCCGGCGTGGCCCGAGGACCCGTCCTACTACGTCAACGTCCCCTCCCGGACGGACGACGCGGTGGCGCCGCCCGGCCACGAGACGGTCGTCGTCCTCGTCCCCATCGCGCCGGGGCTGGACGACGGGCCCGAGGCGCGCGACCGCTACCGCGAGCAGGTGCTCGACGACCTCGCCCGGCACGCCGGCGTCGACCTGCGCGACCGCATCGTCGTCGAGGCGTCGGCCTGCGTCTCGGAGTTCGCCGCGCTGGGCTACCCCGAGGGAACCGCGCTCGGCCTGGCGCATACGCTCACCCAGACCGGGCCCCTCCGGCCGGACCATCGCTCGGCCGCGATGGATGGCCTCTACTACGCCGGCTCGTTCACCGAGCCCGGCATCGGGATGCCGATGTGCCTCATCAGCGGTGAACACGCCGCCGCGGCCGTCGCGGCGGACGCCACGACGGCGGCCTCGGGCCCGCTCGCACGGGTCGGCCTCCGGTCGGACTGAGGCGGCCGACCGGACATCGCACCTGCCCGGAACGCCGCCACCCCGGCGTTCCCGTGCTCGTCTCCGACCCGCTCCCCGGCCGCTCGCTAACAACGTATGTAAAACTGGAATAGGGTTTATCCGTGTCAGGTGTCTAATACGCTCGTGACCGATACGGGGGCCTCCGAGACGGCCCGCCCGGAGTCGGGCGGCCGTCCACGGACGCGTGAGGGTTCGTCCCGTCGCGGCGACGCGTCGACGACCGACGCCGAGGGGGTGTCGCCCGCGACGATCGAGGACGGGTCGGGCCGGGCGATCCGGTTCGCGCCCTACGAGCCGGCGGCCCGCGAGTCGCTGGTCGACATGTACGCCACGTTCGACCCGACACAGCGCGCGCAGGGCATCCCCCCGGTCCGGCGGGACGCCGTCGAGTCGTGGCTCGACAGCGTCCTCGAGGGCCCCTCGCTGCTGGCATGGCACGAGGACCGGGTCGTCGGCCACGTGCTGTTCGTCCCGGACGGCGACGGGGCCCACGAACTCGCCATCTTCGTCCACCAGGGGTACCAGGACGCGGGCGTCGGCACGGCACTCCTCCGGCGGGGGCTCGACCACGCCCGGGCCGCGGGCGTCACCCGGGTGTGGCTCTCGGTCACCTGGGGGAACGACCGCGCCCGGGCGGTCTACCGGCGCGCGGGCTTCGAGCGGGAGCGCCCCGCCGGCGGGGCGCTCCGGATGTCGCGCCGCCTCTGACCCCTCAGGGGACGTACCAGATCCCCCGGCCACGGTCCAGCACGCTCCCGACGACGACGTGCGGGAGCGCGATGACGCTGATGAAGACGCTCCAGAACGCGACCAGCCCGAAGCGGAGCGACGGCGACGGCAGCGGGTTCGGCACGGCCAGCCAGAAGCCGCCCGCGACGGCCGCCGTGGCCAGCGCCCCGGCAACGAGCACGCCCCACGCCCGGAGCGCGACGGTCCCCGGCGCGGCGTCGGTGCCGCCGAGCAGGTCCCGGCCCTCGAACGCCGGCGGCTCGACGGCGAACTCGCGGGCCACCTGCCGGAGCGAGTACCACAGCGGGAAGTAGAGCCCGACGGCGACGACCACCGGGACCACCGCGAAGTAGCCGACCAGCAGCAGCGTCTCGGCCGCGTCGGCCAGCCAGGCGCCGTCGCCCGTCCGGCGGCGGAACCCCCAGCCCAGATGTGCCAGGACGACGGCACCGTAGCCCGCGCCGACGAGCCAGCGCGTCGTATCGAAATGCTGGGCTGCGGGCGCCAGCCCGCCGGGGTCGACCATCGACACCATCAGCGCGCTGAACGTGTGGAAGGGCCCCGGAAAGGCGACGACGGGGACGGCCATGACGGCCCCGCCCCGGGCCGCGACCGCGAGGGCGCGCTGGGCCCGCGACCGGAGGTGGCTCGTCCCCGTCGTCGCCCGGAGGACGTGGAGGTCCCCGCCGCCGCCCTTCAGCACGGCGACCGTGACCGCCAGCGCCAGCCCCGCGACCGGCGCGAGCAGGAACAGGCCGACGAACGCCGACGCCATCAGGAGGTAGGCGCCGACGTAGCCGTAGCGAAAGCGGGCGACCCGGCGCCGCAGGTTGGCGAAGTGCTCGTAGCCGCCGTGTGGCAGGTTCAGTGCGACCATCCCCACCAGGTAGACGGCGGCCTGCGGCTCCAGCGGGGGGGTGGGGCCGGCGAGCCGGAGCCCGCCGAACAGGAGCGTGAGCCCGGCCAGCGCCGCCCACGAGACGGTCAACACGGTCCACTCTACGCTTCCGGACGCCACCTCGCGTACACGTGTGACGCGCATCGTCGGCGACTACGCCCGGCTCGCGGCTGGTGGCGGCCCCCGAATACTGCGGGGATTCAAATGACGGGGAGCCGGCCGTATGAAACCCCCCACTGCTGTGGGTCGGAGATGAGAGACGCGGCGGGCACACGGTCCAGTATGCACACCGACTCGGAGGCGGCACGGGAGTTGGCCGACCGCACGCGGGAGCTGATGGAGGAGGTCGTGCTGCCGATCGAGCGCGACCTCCCACCGGGGGCGACGGTGTCCGAGGGGACGGTGACGGAACTCCGTGAGGCCGCCCGCGAGTACGGGGTGTACGCGCCGCAGGTGAGCGGGGCGTACGGCGGGCTCGGCCACGACTTCCGGACGGTGCTGCCGGCGTTCGAGGCGGCCGGCCGGTCGCTCCTGGGGCCGACGGCGATGCGGGTCGCCGCGCCGGACGAGGGGAACATGCATCTCCTCGAGCTGGTCGGGACGCCGCTCCAGAAGGAGGAGTACCTCCGGCCGCTCGTCGCCGGCGAGATGCGGTCCGGGTTCTCGATGACGGAGCCGACACCGGGTGCCGGGAGCGACCCGACGATGATCCGGACCACCGCCGAGCGGGACGGCGACGAGTGGGTCATCGACGGGCAGAAGTGGTGGACCACGCAGGGGGTCGAGGCCGACCTCCTCATCGTGCTCGCGCGGACGGACTCGGACGCCCACCCGTACGAGGGCTGCTCGCTGTTCCTCGTGCCCGCGGAGGCGCCGGGCGTCGAGGTCGTCCGCAACATCCCCCACATCGGCGGCGGGCCCCGCGGGACGAGCCACGCCGAGATCCGGTACGACGGCGTCCGGGTCCCCGAGGAGCACCTGCTGGGCACGCCGAACGAGGGGTTCACCCACGTCCAGCAGCGGCTCGGCCCCGCGCGGCTGACCCACTGCATGCGCTACGCCGGGATGGCCCGCCGGGCGCTGGACATCGCGGTCGCGTACGCCGACGAGCGGGCAGCGTTCGGGGGGACGCTGGCCGAGAAACAGCAGCCGCGGTTCGAGGTGGCCGAGGCCCGGACCCGGTTGCGGGCGGCCCGCGCGCTGGTCCGGGAGACGGCCGACCGTATCGCCAACGGGGAGGAGGCCCGCGTCGACGTCTCGATGTCGAAGCTGTTCACTGCGACCGTCGTCAACGACGTCGTCGATACCGCGATGCAGCTCGTCGGCGGCAACGCCATCGCCCGGGACCTCCCGCTGGCCGACTTCTACACGACCGCCCGCCAGTTCCGTTTCGTCGACGGCGCCGACGAGGTCCACAAGCGCGTCATCGCCCGCGAGGCCTTCGCCCATCCGCCGACCGAGGAGCTGGAGCCGCTCACGCGGTACGACGAGAGGTAGGCCTATATCCGCAAATCCCTCGATCTATTACCCGGATTCGGAATATCGTTCGAAAAACCCCACACTATCTCGACTATTCGACAGCGACCTGCCGGTCCTCATCGTCGGCGAGCAGCCAGAGGACGGCGATGGCCGGGAGCAGCGGTAACAGCAGCAGGGCGGTGCCGGCGGCGACGACGAGCCCGACGACGGTCATCTGTGGGCTCGTGGTTCGGCCGTGGCCCTCGGCGATACTGCGCGGGGCGTCGGGTTCGGACATCGGTTCCCGCTACGGTCCGCATCCACGTGAGTCGGAACCCGTGGTACTGGGGGTCTGAAGCGGCTGGGGACGGCGCCTCCCGGTTCACGTCGATTCCTGCAAGGCTGCGGGCCGTGGCTTTGGGGCTGTCGTCTGTACGGTGCTCTATGTCGGAGCCGACGACACGCCTGCTGCGTGTCGACCTGTCGGCGGGAGCGACCCCCGCCGGACCCCGAACCGCTATCCGTCCCCCGCCCCC
>ERZ1034569.444-NODE-444-length-15119-cov-11.841609_pt1 | contig 15119 bp, 6 predicted proteins | sample MGYA00520706_ERZ1034569 | MGnify/ENA primary metagenome ERZ1034569 (study PRJEB33760, sample SAMEA4777722) | hypersaline lake metagenome | biome: hypersaline environment; feature: brines | place: Spain | collected 2014-08 | depth 0 m ...
ACGTGACGGCTACCGGGAGTACGGCTGCGGTGAACGACAGATCCGTCGTCGGCAGTGTGTCTGCGGGGGGCGACACGGCAGTCGCCGGACGGACGACAGTCGTTACCGAGAGTTCGATCAGACGCGGGGCACGGGAGACCGTCGTCGAGACGAATCGCACCTACCGCGACATTCGGCGCCAGACCCTCGATCCGGAGACCTGGCGACAGGCCGCCGAGGGGAGCGGCGAGAAGGTCGTCGAGCAGGTGTTCGTCCCGGACCTGAGCGGGACGGCTATCGACGCACTCACGAAGGTGCTGGAGAAGATGGGGACGAAGACACACGGCGCGATCCTGCTGGACGTGATCCCGGCGACCGTCTACAGCGTCAACGCCGAGCGGTACCGGACGCGCGCGGACATAATCAGCGAGGCCAGGCCGAGACAGCTCCGGGATCGGGTCCGGGCGCTCGAACGGAACGCAAAGCGGATCGAGCGGCAGACGGACGTGACCGGCGACGGGGCGTACACGGAGGCAGACGCCCGACAGCTGTACAGCGAGCGGCTGTCGCTGCTCCGGTCGACGCACCGCGAGATGGTCGCGTTCGACCGCCGGGCGTTCCGGCAGCGGACCCAGACGCCACACCTGCGGCGGTTCCAGAACCTGGAGTACGGCCACCTCCGGTCGATGCTGGAGCAGTTGCGGTTCCTGCTGTGGCGTGACTACAAGCTGACAAACAGCTGGCTGAAGAACAGGGCCGCGACGAACTCGGTCCGGCGTGCCACCGGCGTGGCGCTGCCCGTTCGGTCGCTCTCGCCGACGGTCACCGGGTCGCCGGAGGTCGGCACGATCTCCTCGCGGAACGACTACGCCCTGTACGCGCTCCGGATCGACGAGAAGCGGGCCGGCGATGGCAGACACCTCTACGTCGAGGTGAACTGGGAGGGAGACGACTCGAAGGTGGACACGTACCTCCGGAAGGGTGAGCGGCCGTCTCTCGACGACCCGGCCAGTGAGTTCGAGACGGACACCGTCGGCCGGGGGGACTACCGACTAGACGAGAACGGCCAGACCGGGCTGGCGGCCGGCGAGACGTACTACCTGCTCGTGGAGTCGCCGTCGAGCACAACGTACAGCGTCGATGTGAAGTCGGTAAAGAGGTTCAGCAGCCGTGATGTCGAGGTGTCGCTCGTCGACCGCTGGTCGCCGGAGCCGTACCCGAACCCGGTCGTCGAGTCGGTCGAGACGGAGCAGTCGGGCGACGAGACGACAGTCAGCGTGACCGTGTCGAACCGCGGCGGGCCGGCAGACTGGCAGTCGCTGGCGGTGTCGCTGCCGACCGTCGGCGACGCCGACCGTGTCACCGTGACAGACCACGACCTCGCGTCGGCGCCGACGGCGCACGGGCCCGGATCTGAGGTGGGCGCCAGGTACGGCTCCGAGACAACCACGCTCTCTGGGACGCTCGTCGAGGGTGCGGCGAGGGACTGGCAGAACGGCGAGACCCACACCGTCGAACTGCGCGTGAACCGTCCCGTCACCGAGGACCTGCCCGTCCGCGTGAAGTCCGCCGCACGCGCCGACGGAACGTGGCTGTACGCGCCGTCGGCGACCGACGCCGGCGCCGTCGATCAGCAGGGTGAGTACGTCGTCGAACGGACAGTACAGGGTAGCGACGGCGGCGACGACAGGGACAACAGGGACGACGGCGGCGACGACGGGGACGGCAGCCGTGACTCCCCGGACGACGGTGGCCCCGGGCCGACGGTGAACGGCCCGACGGAGGGGCTGGCAACGGTGCCACAGACGTTCGCCGTCACGACCGCCCGGTCGGAGGGGCCAGAGGTGTACTACGAGTTCCAGTGGGGCGACGGAACGACGAGCCGGTTCCCCGACTCGACCGGGACGGTGCGCCAGAGCGTTGAGCCGACGGTGACCCACGCCTGGGCGTCGCCCGGGGAGTACACCGTCCGGGTGCGAGCGGTGACGGCTGACGGTGAGTCGACCGCGTGGGCAGAACAGACGGTGACCGTCCGGGAGGCGACCGTGTCCGAGGACGTGTACGCAGGGCGACACGTCGGGTTCGAAGTCGACACGAGCGCCGAGCCGCCGTACCACACGTTGTCCGTCGGTGACTACGAACTCGAGTTTGTCGAGGTCGCCAGCGACGAGGTGCGTGTCGACGTGTCCGCGGACGGTCGGACAGTCACGCGGGACCGGCGACTTGAGGTCGGGGAGCGGGAGACGCTCAACGACGGTCGACTCTCCCTGTTGCTCGCCGGGTCGGACGTCTTCTCCGGCCAGGGGGTCGTGTTCCTCTACGCGACGACCCGCACCGATCCGTCCGTCGTCGGTGTCGAGCCGAGCGAGGTGACGGTGTCCCGCGGGGAGACGGCGCGACTCCGGTTCACGTTCCCACCGCTCCGCTCGCCGGGCGAGGGAGTGTGTTCGCCGGAGGGGCTCGCCACTGGGGAGGCAGTCGACTGGCTGAGTGACGAGCCGGACTGGATCGACGACGCCGACGAGGCGTTCGACGGAGACTACCGCGAACTGGAACTGGAGTGTGACGAGATGGACGGTGAGGCGACGCTCCGCTTCGACGTGCCCGAGGATGCGCCGCTGGGTGAGGCGTCGTTCGACATCGTGATCGACACGGGCAAAGGGGAGTCGTACCGGGTCGACGACGTGACGCTCGACGTAGAGAAGAGCAACGAGCCACCGTCGGCGCCGACGCTGTCGTCGCCGTCCGACGGCGCCGCCGACCTGTCGACGGACGCGACGCTGTCGTGGCGCGGCTCCGACCCAGACGGTGACAGCCTCACGTACGAGGTGTACTTGGAGGCAGGCGACCGGACGCCCGACGAGGTCGTCACGACGACGGACGCGACGAGCGTCTCTCCGTCGCTGGCGCCCGGGACGACGTACTACTGGCAGGTCGTCGCCCGCGACGATGCCGGCGGTGAGCGTCGCGGCCCGGTGTGGTCGTTCACGACCGCCGCGCCACAGCCGACGGCGCGGTTCGAGACGACGCCCGAGTCGCCCGTTGTCGGCCAGACAGTCCGGTTCGACGCCGGCGCGTCATCGGCGCCCGACGGCCAGATTGACCGCTACGAGTGGGACTTCGACAGTGACGGCCGGACGGATGCCACCGGGCGGACGGTGCAGACGACGTTCGAGCGGGCGGGCGACACACCGGTGACGCTGACAGTCGTCAGCGGTGACGCGAGACAGTCGACGACACGGCGTGTCGCTGTCGCTCCCGACACCACGCCGCCGTCAGTGCTCCGGTTCGACGCGACGCCGTCCGGCGACGGGGACGCCGTTGTGACGGTCGAGATCGACGAGCGGCTGGCGGAACTGGCCGTCGAGACCGATGCCGGTCGCCGAGTGGAGCGGGGGCAGTTCACCGAGAGCGGAACCGGGCCGTACACCTACACCACCACGGTGTCGGCGCAGGCGGGCGAGACGGCGACAGTCCGACTGCTCCGGGCGCGTGACGACGCCGGCAACGACGCCGCGAGGGGCCAGACGGTCTCCGTCGACATCCCGCCGGCGAACCGGCCACCGTCGGTGAGCGTCGACAGCAACACCTCGACAGCCGCGAGCGGTGGGATGGTGTTCGTCTCGGCCGCCGACACGACCGATCCGGACGGCGACAGCCTCCGCTACCGCTGGCGGAGCGACTCCGCGTCGGCCGTCGCGTTCGCCGACGCTGGCGCCGCGGCGACGACCGTCCGGCTCCCCACTGTCGACACGGACCGTCAGATCACGCTGACAGTGACCGTCGACGACGGAACGACGACGCGGACGGCCACTGTCACCGTCCGGGTTCGCGGGCGGGAGGCGGAGCCAACCGCCCGGCTGTCCGTCCCTGACGCCGTCCGGGCCGGCAAGCAGGTCACCCTCGACGCGGCCGGCTCGACAGACCCGGACGGTGAGATCGTCGAGTACCGGTTCGACACGGACGGCGACGGGCGACCGGAGGAGACCACGAACCGCCCGACGACGACCGTCACCTACGACGATGCGGGGACGTACACCCCGCGCGTGACTGTCGTCGACGACGACGGGACGACACGGACGGCGACCGCGACGGTGGCCGTCGAGCCGGTGACGGAGGCGCCGACGGCGACCCGCGACCTCCAGGACGGCGTCCAACCGGGCGAGCGCGTCACCGTCTCCGTCAGGGTGCCCGTCGACGGAGAGGTGAACGGCCTGGCTGTCGACGAGGAGAGTCCGCTGGCGGTCGTCGATCAACAGACGACGCCGCAGGCGGAGTACCGCAGCGACGAGCGCCAGTGGCTGTTCGTCTCCGTCACCGACCGGACGGCTGTCGTCAACTACACCGTTCAGGTGCCCGACGACGCCGAGCCGGGAGCGCGGTACACCTTCGACGGCGAAGTGTCGGGGGCTGACACGTCGGTCGGGGCCGTCGGCGGCGACACGACGCTGGTCGTCCGGCGGTGTCCCGCGAGTGCCATCGCTGGCGACGACAACCGGATCGATCTGCGGGAGATCCAGCGAGCCGTCGGCGCCTGGGCCGACGACGAACCGGTCGCTGGCGAGGTGTTGGATCTCCAGACGATCCAGCGGCTGATCGGGCTGTGGGTCGACAGCGAACGCGCGACCTGCGCCGGATGAACACGAACGAGCACGTCCGGCGTCCCCACGCCCTGACACTGAAGCCCGCTCGTCGCTCCCGCCCGAAACTCCGCCTCGATCCACCGACAGGTGCCGTCGAACGTCGCATCCGAGAGGTACACTGGCTCCCGGAACGTCGCCTCCTCGAAGTTGACGCCATCGCCGGCGGTCACCCCCTCTACGGGGAGCGTCTCGTCGAACTCGGCGTACTGACAGTCGAATTCCCCCGTGAGACGGGCGTCGTCAAGCCGGAGCCGGCCGTCGAGTATCGCCGCGATCACTCCCTCGGCCGTCACCCCCGGTGCCGCCGCCAGCGTCGCACCGAGTCGGTGGTCGAACACTCGGCTTCCGTCGGCGCGAGACAGTCCGACCAGTCGATCGGTCCCGTGATCACCGTCCGCCGAGAGCGGCACGACGACCCGGTCGGGCCAACGACTAAGCCGCGTCGACGCGAACGTTGACATAACGATGGCGACCGCCGATGAGCAGATTCGAGTTAGCGACCGGGTGAAGCGCATCCTCGACCGGTACCGGCGCGAGGGCGAGTCGTACAACGACGTTCTTGAGCGCGTCCTCGACGAGGACGAGGGCGGGGATTTCTACGACGGGTTCGGCCGGTGGTCGGACGAGAAGGCCGACCGCGTTCGCGAGCAACGCGAGCAGGCTAAGGAGAAGCGGAAAGCGCAGATGCGACAGCTGGCCGGTGACGAGGGCAAGGACGCGGACAGATGAAGATTCTCGACGCGAGCTTTCTCATCGACTACCTCAACGGCGACGAGTCGACAAAACAGTTCTACGAAGCGAACGGCGCGGACGCCGAGCGGTGGGTAATGCCCGTCCCGGCGTACGCCGAAGCGTTGGTCGGGGAAGAGAACTTCCCGGACGGCGATGTCGAGGGTGCCCGCGCCGACCTCGCGTGGGGCGAGAAGCACACCGTCGACGAACACACGGCTGTCCTCGCCGGGGAGATCGCGAACGAGGTCGACCCCGAAGGCCCGTTCCTCGACGGTCTCGACGCGCTCATTGCGGCCGTCGGGTGGGAGCTAGACGCGCCGGTAGTCTCGGCGGACGGCGATCTCACGCACGAGGAGACGAAGAAGATCGTCGATGTCGAGGAGTACCGGTGAACCACCCTACTCTACTCGCTCACGGCTGATGCTGTTCGCTCCTTGAGGGTGGGGCTTGCTTGTTTCCACGACGTCGTCAGACTGCGTCTGACAGCCAACCAGACTCCGTCTGGTGAACGCGCTTTCCATTCACAACATCGGATGTACCCGGTCAGTTACCCACCCCTGCAGGGGTGGGCTCCCGCTCGCTCCCTGTCAGTTCCGCTACAGACGGGGACGGGGCAGTCTACAGGGTGAGACGGTCGTGTGTCGAGTTATCCTCACCCAGAGAGTGAGCGCAGTTCGATGGCTCCGGCGTTCGTCTCGACCTCGAGCCGGTAGTCGTCGCCACCCAGTGTTCCACTCGCCTCCGCGCCGACCGTCTCCTCTGTGACCGTGAGCGGCAACTCGGTGACTGTCACGTCACCCGTGTCGGTGTCGGCAGAGACGGTCGCGTCCAACTCGGGAGCGACCGCGAGTTCCACGTCGCCGGCCGTCGCGGCGACCGAACTGTCGGACCGGAGAGACGGTACGTCCAACGCGAGATTGCCGCCTGTCGCCGCTACACTGTCTACTCCGCCGACATCTCTGATCGTCACGTCGCCGGTCGTCGTCTGTGCTGAGACGAACCCGTCCACGGAACGGACTGTCAGTTCGCTGGTGGTCGACTCCACCGTCGGGCTCCCACCCACGCCGGTGACGGTCACGTCTCCGACGACGGTTTCCACCCGTTCCACCGCGACACTCGTCGGCAGTCGAACGGTGATGGCCAACAACAGGCCGGCGTCGTTCTGGATCAGCCCCTCGTCGTCCGTCTCCCCGACCAACGACACCGACGAGCCGTCACGTTGGACACTGAAGTTCAGCCGTTCGATCCGAGTGGGGTCACCCCGACGGGTGAGTTCGATCTGGATGTCCGACCGTTCTTCTCCAGTCACGGAAACCGGTCCGACGTCGTTCATGACCGAGAGCGTCTCCGGCACCGTCGAGAGCGTCCGTTCGGATGTCTCGGTGGTTCGTTCGGCGTCGCCGTCACCACCGAGTCGTCCGGCACAGCCTGCCAGTCCGACTGCTGCGAGGCTCCCGAGCACTGCACGGCGCGTGTGTCGTACCATACCTACTGGTTCACCTGTTCCCACTTTGTCGTCTTCTGCCGGTATCCCGAACTCGCGGTGTCTGTATACGGAGATATGTTCACGGAGGAGGTCACTGTGTACGCAGACGACCGCGTTCACAGCCACTCTGAATCGAGGACAGTGGAGCGACAGTCGGCCAGCCGACCGTGAGGAACGGTGTGCGCGGCGAGACAGTTCATCGCTCGTCTATGGGCTGGCCAATGACACCGGAACGACGGGGGCGTTGTCCGAGCCGGGCGAGTTCGGCCAGCCTTTCATATCACGGCTGTGTCGACCGGGTGAACCGGCTTGGACGCGACTACTTCCCCGACGGTCGATCGCTCGGCCACGGAGTCGGTCACCCGTGCGACACCGTGGTACAGTTCGAACAGGCTCACTGCCGAGAGCTACTGTTGGACAGGGTTCGCCTTGAGAGTCTGCACCTTCGCAACGGTGTCTTTATTACTTCTCACCGAGTCGATCAGGAATTCGGTGTCGAAGAATACGCTACGCGTTCTCCAGTCGAGCGACCGTCGCTTCGAGGTTGGTAGCCCGCCGCTCACGTCGCCCGGCGACGCCCTCGTAGACTACGTCTGCCCCCTCGTCGTCGAGAACCTGTACACGACGCACGCCGACGCAGCCGTGTTGGCGTGGGATAGCCTCACGACGCATCTCACGACCCTGGAGACGATCGTCGCGGTTTTCATCAAGCCGTACGACGGCAACCCACTTCGAGCCGAGCAGACGAGACACCCGATCCCGGCCGCGCTCTTGGAGCCAGACGACGAACCCTGATCGAGACCGCCACCCATCGTCTCGTCACGGAACGACATTTGCGAGACCGTTCTGGATCGCGACCAGTCGATGGGCTACACACGACCACTCGTCCGGTCTTCTCGCAAGTTGAGCTGGCAGTCGCGTCCGCAGCTACCGACCACGGCGACTCACGACAGCGCCGCGAGCAGCCGCGCGAACACTACCGTCTCGGCGTCCGTTCCAGAGGGGGTGTCGGTGTCGACACGCGCTTTCAGCTCCGTGGCGGTGTGATCCGGGCCGTCGCCAGCGAGGTGATCACAGACCGCGCGGACGGCGTCCGGAAGCGTCGCGCGGCTGGAGTCGCCGGGACCACGCGGTGGGAGTGCGTCGGGGTCGTCGACGACCGCGTCGGTCTGGTCCGGAACGAGTTCGGCGTACGCGGCAAGAGCAACCCCCGCAGCGGTCGCAGCGGCGTGAGCGTCCGTGTCCGGTTCGTGGTCGTCGCGTTGTGTCCAGACGCGGTGGAGTTCCGTGAGGGCGGTCTGTGTGTCGGTGTCGCCGCGAGCGATGTCGGTGAGCGTGTCGCGGTAATGCTCTACGGTGGGTACGGTGTCGGCGTTCGTAAAAGACGACAAGACCGTTGCGAACACGGCGGTTTCGAGTTGTTCGACCGCCGGGTCGGAGAACGGCGGGTCAATCTGGTCGCGGAGTTCCTCAACGGTGTGGCCGGGTTCGTCGCCGGCAAGGTGGTCGTATGCGGTGCGAGCAGCGTCCGAAAGCGGTGTGGCGGCGGGGTCGACGCGCTGGACGACGGTCTCGGCGTCGACGAACAGAGCAGTGTCGTCTGCGCCGGTGGCGAACACACCGGCCAGAATCCCGGCGGCGGTTGCGGCCGCGTGGGCGTCGGTGCCAGAGTCGTGGTCGTCGCGTCGTTCCCACACGCGCTGGAGGAGGTCCATCATCCAGCCCACGTCTCTGTCCTCGTCGAGTGCCTCGACGAGTGCTCGTCTGTACAGTTCCGTAGTGGAGTAGTCCGCCGGATCCTCACTGGTGAGGGTCGACAAGAGGCTGGCGAACACAACCGTTTCGAGTTGGTCTAGTTCGCCGTCGGCAGACAACGAGTCGACACGGTCGTGGAGTTCCTCGGCGGTGTAGTCGGGGTCGTCCCCAGCGAGGTGGTCGTAGACCGCCCGGACGGCGTCCGAAAGCGACGTGCTGGCGGGGTCGACGCTCGACAGGATCTCGTCGATCCGTTCGTCGTCCGCCTCGGTCGTCTCGGACAGTAGTTCGAGGTGACCCGCGAGTGCAACGCCGGCAGCCGCGACGACCGGGTCGTCCGCTCCCGCGTCAACTTCGTCACGTCGCTTCCAGACGCGTTCGAACAGCTCAACCAGGAGTTCAAGATCGGTGTCCTCGCCGAGTGCTTCGAGGAACGCCCGTCTGTACAGTTCCTCGGGGTCTGGGTCGTCGCCCACCAGTCCCGCCAGTGCGCTCGCAAACACGGCGGTTTCGAGTTGTTCGACTTCCGGATCGGAGAACGGCGGGTCGATTCGCTCGTGGAGTTCCTCGGGTGTGTGGTCGGGGTCGTCCCCGGCGAGGTGGTCGTAGACCGCGCGGACGGCGTCCGAGAGTGGTGTGGCGGCAGGGTCAACGCGCTGGACGACGGTCTCGGCGTCGACGGGGACACCAGCCTCGCCACCGGAGTCGTATCCAGCGAGCAAGAGCCCGGCGGCGGTCGCGGCAGCGTAGGCGTCGCTGCCAGGGTCGTAGTCGTCGCGTTCGTCCCACAGCGACGCGAGTGTGTCCACCACAGTGTCGGAGTCGCCGTCGCCGGCGATCTGGAAGAGTGACTGTTTGTAGCGATCTGTGACCGTCTTATCGCTTGCGCCCGCGGACAGCGCCTCGATCAGTTCGGCATACGCGCGACGTTCGAGAATGTCGATCCGTTCACCGAAGCCATCCGGATCGATCTCGTCGGCCTGTTCACGGAGCGTCGCCGGGGTGATGCTCGGGACGCCACGGGTCAGCGCGTGGTACAGGCTCGTCGCTGCCGTGGGGAGTTCCGCGGGATCGATCTCCGCAAGCACGTCGTCGGGGTCAGGCGTCTCGTCGTCGTCTGGGTCAACCCCGTCTGTCGCCGCCGCAAGCGTGAGGTACGCGGCGAAGCCGACCCCGGCCGCGAGGGTGGCGGCGAACGCCGGTCCGTCCTCGTCGTGTGTGTCGCGTCCCGCCCACGTCTCGCGGGAGAGTCGCGTTGCGGTGCCCACCTCGCCTTCGAGAACGTGGCCGAGTGCGTGCGAGTACAGTTCGAGCGTGCCCTGCGGTGTCTCGTCGAGACGGGCGCGACGGACGCGGAACTCGCGGGCTTGCTCCGCAAGACGGTCGAGATCAGAGCGTTCGATTAGCTCAATCGCGTCCGTACATGCCTCGCTGGCTGTCTCGGTGTGACCCAGTCGGGCAGCGATGCGCGAGATCGATCCGAGACAGTTCAACACTTCGTGATCGGCACCGAGGTCTGCGTACGTCGCTCTGGACTTCTGGAACCACTCCAGCGCCCGTTCGAGGTCGCCCTGTCGCTCGGCGTCGACACCGACGTTGTACTGTTGGTCCACAACGCTGCTTCTGTCACCGAGCTCTTTGCTGATTGCCAGCGCCTCTCGATGGCGGCGTTCTGCCGTCTCGTAATCCTCCTGTTCGCCGGCGACGCTTCCGAGATTATTGAGACTGCCCGCCTCGCCGGCACGGTCGCCGATCTCCTGGTTGATCTCCAGACTCTCTTCGTGATACTCGCGGGCTCGCTCGTACTCGCCGAGGTTCCGCGCCACTAACCCGAGATTTCCGAGACTGGTGGCCTCGCGGGCACGATCACCGATCTCGCGGAAGATCTCCAGACTCTCCTGGTGGCGCTGGCGGGCTCGCTCGTACTCGCCGAGGTTCCGCGCCACTAACCCGAGATTATTGAGACTGGTGGCCTCGCGGGCACGATCACCGATCTCGCGGAAGATCTCCAGACTCTCCTGGTGGCGCTGGCGGGCTCGCTCGTACTCGCCGAGTGATTGCGCCACTAACCCGAGATTATTGAGACTGCCCGCCTCGCCGGCACGGTCGCCGATCTCTTGTTTGATCTCCAGGCTCTCTTCGTGATACTCGCGGGCTCGCTCGTACTCGCCGAGGTTCCGCGCCACTAACCCGAGATTTCCGAGACTGGTGGCCTCGTGCTGTGATTCCTCGTCGCCTGGTGCCGCCTCCCGCGCTTGCTCGTAGTGTTCCCTCGCCGTTTCGAACTCCCCTTGCTGTCTCGCGTAGTGTCCGCGTCGGGTATGATACTTTCCCGCGATCAGTCCGTCGTCGATACCTGCCTCCACAGCACGCTTCCACGCCCAGTCGAGTTCCTCGCGTTCACAGGTACTTTCGCCGCGACTGTTGAACATCGTCGCACGCCTGAACGCTGCCTCTACGGCCACCCGCGCACCCCCCGCAGACGGGAGTTTGATTCCCGACTCCCCCGATTCAGTGTACAGAGGCTGGAGTTCTGGACGGTCCTCGCCAATACCGAAAAGATTCGTGACCAGCGTTTTCGCCAAGGACTCCGGCGACTCCTCGGTCAACTCCAACACCGGCGTCTCTGTGAGGAACCGATCGACAGCTGCACGCCGGTCGGTGTCGTCGAACAACGCAAACAGTCCGTTCACGCACCGTTCGAACGACAGCCGCGCTCGTGCCTCTGAACTCGCCCGGTCTAACTGCTCGCTCAGATACAACTCCGACCACAGCGGGTGGTGGGTGCGGTACTGTTGTTCCTCACAGCCGAACAGGAGCGGTCCCTGGAGCGTGTCCAGCAGGTCGTCGAGAGACAGAATCTCCTCAAGATCTGTGCCCAGTCCCAGAAGGTGCTCACGCCAGACAGGCATCTCCGCCGCGTTCAACACGTTCACCGCGAGCGCAACCCGCTTCAACAGCTTCTGCTCGTCCGCCTCCAGGTCCGGACTTCGATCAGCCTCACCGGCCACGAACCGACAGACATGCTGAACGTTGTCGATCAGCGCCGGCACCTCTGTGTTGGCACGCGCCTCGTCACGCCGCCAGACTGGGAGATGATACGCCAACAACAACATCGGGCTGACGCCTTCGTAGCCCAAGATCTGTGACAGCACCGCCTCGGGGTTGTCGATGGTCACACCGTTACCGGTCACTTCGGTGTAGTTGTTAGCGAACCGCTCGACCTCCCGCGCGTCCAACGGCGGCATGTCGACGGGCGTGAACGCCTCCGACTGCACTCGTGCAACGTCTTGGTACTGCTGTGCGTCGCCGTACACATCCCGCAGGTCGCCCGCGGAGTCTCGCCACTCACCCTCTCGGGAGTTGACCAGGACGCTCACGTCGTCGGCACCTTCGAACTCTCCGACCGTCTCGTAGACGGGGTATGTTCCACGCCGTGCCGCGTCCTCGACGGCGATCAACACTGGACCGTCCTCGCGTGCCGACTCAACCGCCTCTGTCAGCGTCGCCGAATCGAGCGGAGCTTGCGTCCCCTGCTTCCGGTAGAACACGGTGCCGTCGTCGTGGCGGCGGTACCACGCCGCGATTGTCGTCCGGGTCGCCGTGGTCTTTCCTGAGCCAGGCGCGCCCAACAACGCCGCGCCGCCGCCGTCCGCGAGCGTGTCGAGCAACTGCTCGGTGAGATCCTGACGAGCATCGCTGGAGTCGCCCGTGCTCCCGTCCGTGCCGGCGGAGTCGGCTCCGTCTGTGTCGCCTGCGCCTTCGTCTGCCGCGCTCACCCCAACGGGACGGTCACGCGCGCCAGCGAGCGGTCGCTCACGCTTCAACGGGTAGCCCGCCCACGTCTCCGCGAGCGTGAACGCCCGGCGCCAACAGTGCTCGTCGTGGATGCCACCTGTCTCGAAGTCCTCACGAGTGACTCGCTCGATCCCGTCCGGCTCCGGCTCGCCTCGGTTCGCAAGCGATTCTTCGACCACGGAGAGTCGCACCCGCAGACCACCGATCTGCTCGCCGTACTCGTCCAGCGTCCCGCTGTGCTCGTCTAGTCTCTCGTCGTGTTCGTCCAGTGTCTCGCCGTACTCGTCCAGTATCTCACTGTGTTCGTCGACCTGCCTCTCGATCTGGTCGACGATGCCGCCCTCGCGTGCGACTCTGATGACCTGCTGCATCGTGTCCGGCCGCGAGAACTCCATCATAATGGCGACGGTGCCAGGTGCCTCACCATGCTTCGCATCCAGTTGTGCATACGCTGTCGACGGGAGTCGTACGTCGTCGAGACGGTCGAGAACCGCCGGGTCGCCGTCGTCGCCAGCGTACTGCAGAGCGAACCACATCGCCGTCGCGGCACCGCCAGTGAGCGCCCCGTCCGCCGTCGCGGCCGTCGTCGTCGACAGCAATCCCCTCAACGCAGACTCCGTCCTGCCGAACGCCTCCCGGAGCGTCCCAGTGGTTCCGATGTCAGCGAGTCGTTCCTGAAACCACTCTGCCGTGTCGCTGCCGGTCCACTCCTCTCGCGGCAGTTGGTTGACGATCTCGGGCACCATCGCTGGCCCGAACATCTCGCCCGTCAACGGCTCGGGAGCGTGTTCGTACTCGTGGCTGTAGCGGTTCGCCCCGAGCACCCCCCGAATCTCCTTGTCAGTCGCGTCAACGCAACTGCCGAGGAACCGTTGTGCCTCACTGACCGCATCGCTCACGTCACCGCTCTCGGTGGTGTCGTCAGCGTCGTACCGAAGGTGAACGACTTGATCGAACCCCGAAAGCGGGGACGCTTCGCCGGACGCGGAGCCGCGACACAGCCAGTCGAGTTCGTACGGCTCGACGAACGCGGCGACGGTCGCTTCCGGCGCGTCGAGTCGGTCGCGGAGCCGAGACCAGACGGTCGTCTCCCTGTCACCGTACCGAGCGTACAGATCCGTGAAGACGACTGACTCTCCCGTCGCCGGGTCGTCGTCCGGGTCCTCACCGACGCGAACGACCGCTGACTCACACACCTCGTCGACGGCACTCTCAACCTCGTCGATGGCACTCTCGATCCCGAAGCCGGGCGCGTGGACGACGAGCGTGTCTGGTGGGTCGTTCTGTTCGGCTGCTGTGTCCGCGTCGGTTCGGTCGCTCGTCGTATCTGAGCCGTCTCGCTGGCTCTCCCCGTCTCCTTCGTCTGGGTCGAACAGTTCGGGGAGGTCCGACGCCGGGGACACACGAACGAGCGAGTCCGGAGCAGACATCGTTGGGTCTAGCCTGTGTGGGTTAACACAAGTACTTACTGCCGTCGGGGAGTCTGCGAGTAGTTGAACGTCTGGAGTGACACCCGCAAGCGCAGTCGACTCTGTGAGATCAGACCGATAGACAGTGGTCGTTTCCAGCTGGTCTACAGGGTCGTGTCGTCTTCACTCGTCGCGTTGATCACTCTCGTCGACCACTTCGTGATCGCCTGTGTCGTTCGTCGTGGTTCGCTCCTCGATTTGCTGGAGTCGCGTCTCTACAGGGGCGTGAACGGCGTCGAACACGGCTCTGCCGTAGACGACGTAGTACGCGACCGCGAGTCGGCGTCTGATCCGCCTGACACCGAGACGAGTGAACGAACCGGCGTACGTCTCTCGGAGGCGTTCGATAGTCGGCCCGACGAACTCCGGGCCAGTGAGCCCGCGGTACCGCTCTGTCGGACTGTTGTCTTGATAATCGCTGACGATTCGGATTGCCTCCATCGTCGCAGCCCTGCCAGCAATCGTGACAGCGGTGTCGTCGGCCCGGCGTTCGACGGCCGCGTAGTTTCGGAACGCGCGGACGGCGTTCGGGCCAACGCCAGGAAGCACTGTCGCGAGCGTAGCGAGCAGTCGAACGGCGCGGTCGTCGTCAGCCAGGTGGACCGCCTCGTGAGCGACGATAGCAGTCAGTCGGTCACTGGAACCCCCCAACCTGTCGAGGAGGTCGGCGTGAACGACAACAACGGGTTCCCCTCGGACGGTACGCGCTGGTCGTGCCGTGACGCCGCTACGCTCCGTCACCAACACCGTCGGCGGGCTGTCGAGCCCGGCGAGCGTGTGGACAGTGTCGTCCGCGCCTGTGAAGCCGAGATCGACACACACCTGTCTGTCGCTGTCGCGTGAGTCACCGCCGTACTCGCACAACGGCGTTGCCCGTCGGAGCAACACCGCTCGACCGAGAACTCGGCCGGCGAGATGCTGGACACTCAGCAGCCACGTTACGACCAGCGGTGCGAACGCCACAACTTGCAGCGGGAGTACGGCCGCCGTCTCGATTGGGGTGACAGCGTCTGGGATTCGGCGCATCATCGCGGTGTCGAACAGCCACGGAAACAGCCGTCTTCCCGTCGTTCCGTACACGACGAGATCCGCAACGTATCCATTGACATCCTCCCACCCCTGAAGGGGTGAGATTCCCTGACCGCCGTTGGGATATTGTGGTTTACCACGTGACTTGTTTTTGCGGTGCGAACGCACCAGTCTCCTTGTCAAACAAGTACGTCGATGGCTGTGCCAACCAGCCGTTACTCCTATCCT
>ERZ1034569.446-NODE-446-length-15094-cov-13.623512_pt1 | contig 15094 bp, 15 predicted proteins | sample MGYA00520706_ERZ1034569 | MGnify/ENA primary metagenome ERZ1034569 (study PRJEB33760, sample SAMEA4777722) | hypersaline lake metagenome | biome: hypersaline environment; feature: brines | place: Spain | collected 2014-08 | depth 0 m ...
CCGACCTGCAGTCCGAGTTCGGCCTCACATACCTGTTCATCAGCCACGACCTCGGGGTTATCCGGTACATCTGTAACCGCATCGCCGTGATGTATCTCGGCGAGATAGTCGAGACAGCCCCTGCAGAGCGGCTGTTCACCGACCCCCGACACCCGTACACGGAGGCGCTCCTGGAGAGTGTTCCACGGGTCGACCTGGCAGAGCGCGAGCGTGACATCGACCCGCTCGCCGGCGACGTCCCCTCGCCGCGTGACCCGCCATCGGGCTGTCGGTTCCGCACCCGGTGCCCGAAGGTAATCCCCCCGGACGACCTCGAGATAGAGCAGGAGGCGTTCCGAGCCATAATCGACGTCCGCGACCGTATCGCCGACCGCGAGATCGCCGTCGAGCAGGCCCGGGACGACGGCGACGGGGACAGCACAGACCGCGTCGCCGACCGACTGTACGACCGCCTCGTCGACACTGAACTCCCAAATCGTGAGCGCCAGTGGGTCCACAAGGCGCTGGTGGACGTCGCCGAGGGTGAGTGGACCGACGCCGATGACCACCTGCGCGAGCGCTACGAGTCCGTCTGCGAGACCGACCACCCGACCGGGGCGGTATCCTGTCACCTGTTCGATGAGTGACGGGGCGGGACCGCCGGGTTTTTTCAATATCGCACCCCTGTCGAGGAGTATGACCGACAGCGAGGGGCTCCCGGAGTCGGCGTCGACGGCGTGGTGGCGGCTCATCGACGAGGCCGAGGAGTTGGCGGAGGACTACCGGGGGCGGGGCCGCGATGTGTTGGTCGTCCACCCGGGGGACGTGACCGCGGTGAGAAAGAGCGACCAGTTCGGGCTGAACGTGCTCGCACCGGACAGCGAGTACGACCGGATGCGCTCGTTGGCCGAGCGTCACAGATTCGAGCGCTCGCACGTCTACCGCCGCGTCGAGGACGAGTTGCGTTTCCTCCTGTGTGTCTTCGAGGGGGGCGGCGACGAGGCTGTGGTGTTCGTGCCGGCGTACGCCAGCGAAACCGACCTCGATATGTTGTACCCGCTTGCACAGGAAGCCGGCGAGATGCCGGTGCTCGTCCGCCCGCTCGAGTACGAGGAACGCGTGACACTGACAGTCGCCGACCCGGACCTGTTTTTCGTGTCCGGGTCAGACGGGTGACTGTGACGGTCCGTCGCGCTCTGGTCGTGTGACAGGTCGATCGCGGAGACCACGGCGCTTTTGTCGGTCAGGCCCCCCAGCAGAGATATGGAGATAACGTTTGATGGACAGCGGGTGCGAGCCGGAGTCGAGGCCCGCGAGCGGTTCTACGACTCCCGCGGGTACGGTCGACCCCGTGGGGGCACTCTTGAACTCGCACCGGTCGAGGCTGCCCATCTCCTGTTCCGGGGCGACCTCGACTCGGTCCGTGACCGCCGCGAGGACCGGACACTCGATTTCGGGGCCTTTCTCGCCTCGACGGCCGTCTCCGAGGTCTCCTTTCTGGTCTACAAGGAGCTCCGTGATCGTGGATTCTATCTCTCGCCGGTCCGTGACGGGCCGGCCGACACCGACTGCGAGTTCGCCGTCTATCCGCGGGGACAGGGTCCCTGGGACGACGAGGTCGCCTACCGGGTGCGGGCGGTCAGCGAGCGCGAGTCCGTTCCGGCCGGGGAACTCCGTGCACTGGTCGGGCGTGCCGCGGCCGACGGCGCGACGGGTGTGCTCGCCGTCGTCGACGAGGAGAGCGAGGTGACCTATCTCGAACTGACAGAACCGACAGTCACGGGTGAGACCGACCACGACCTGCCGGGTGTCGCGGGGCGACTGCTCTCGGACCGGGTGCTGGTGTCGGACCCGCCGGTGGCACTGTACGAGCGCGCCTTCTACGGCCAGCAGGTCAACCCCGACGGGTTGGTCCAGCTTTCGCTGGTGGAGGCGGCGTACCTCGCCGACAGTGGCCTGCTTTCTCTGGAGGATGCGGACGACCCCGGAGCGGTGCTCCGGGAGCGCGGCAGGGCCGTCGAGGGTGACCGCTTCGACCGCCGGCTGCGCACCTACAGCACACTCCGGACCGACGGTGTCGTCCCGAAGACGGGGTTCAAGTTCGGCGCCGACTTCCGGACCTACGCCGAGGTGGAGTCCGTCGACCAACTGGGTCACTCGGAGCTACTGGTCCGGGTGCTGCCCGCCGGACACGTGTTCGCGCCGCGGGACCTCGCACTCGACGTGCGGCTGGCACACGGTGTTCGAAAGCAAATGGTGTTTGGACTCGCCGGTGACTCGCTTGTGTGGCTCGCCGCCGAGCGGCTGACGCCCTGACGGCTGGTAAAACAGCCGAGTTGGATGGCGTACATCGCCGACCAGCCCGCGACTGCGAGCAACAGACGGGTGAACAGTACCGCCACCGCTCGTCGCGGCGCCCGTAGATTCGTGTCGCCACGGCGAGTGAAGTTCCGGCCGCCCCGGACGCGAGAAACGAGTGCAGTGTCGGCTACCAGGCCATGGAGCGAAGCATCGCAGTCTCGCGGATACAAGGGTTCTGTGCCCCTTCTCATACGGTCGTGCGTGAGTATTTCAAGCACCGTGCCGAACTCCGAGAAACAGCCCGTAAAACGGGAGTCTGTGACAACCCGGCGGTAACGAGTCTCTCCCGGGGCAGCGGTTCGTTCTTTGCGAAGGCTTTTATAACCTGCAACAGTAATCCGATATATCGGTTTTCCGGACCTGCTTGTCCGGAGCTGAGTCGTTATGAGCAGTACCACCACCACGGGAATAACGGTCGTACTCTGCCAGCGACGCGACAAGCCAGAACACACAGTTTAGCTATGAGCGCAGTAGAGAACCGACTCGAAGAGATGCGAACGACGATCGAACAGGAGATACCGAGTGACATCACCATCACGGAGGTCCGTTACGAGGGGCCGGAGTTGGTCATCTACACGCGGGACCCGAAGCAGTTTGCGAGCGACGGAGACCTCGTGCGGCGACTCGCCTCGACACTCCGCAAGCGTATCACCGTTCGGCCGGACCCAGCGGTGCTCTCGCGGCCCGACCGGGCCCGGGAGGAGATTCTCGGGGTTGTTCCCGAGGACGCGGGTGTGACCGACCTGGACTTTCACATCGACACCGGGGAGGTTGTCGTCGAGGCGGAGAAACCGGGGATGGTCATCGGCCGGCACGGCGCGACACTCCGGGATATCAGACAGCAGGTGGGCTGGACACCCGAGGTTGTCCGGACACCCCCAATCGAGTCCGCGACAGTAAAGAACGTCCGGAACTTCCTCAAACAGGAGCGCGACGAGCGCCGGGATATCCTGGAGCGGATCGGTCGCCAGATCCACCGCGAGGAGATGTCCAACGACGAGTGGGTGCGCATCACCACGCTCGGTTGCTGTCGCGAGGTGGGGCGTGCGGCGTTTGTCATCTCGACACCCGAGACACGGGTGCTCGTCGACTGCGGCGACAAACCCGGTGCCGAGGACGATGTCCCCTACCTGCAGGTGCCCGAGGCGCTCGGGGCCGGGGTCAACACCCTCGACGCGGTCGTGTTGACCCACGCACACCTCGACCACTCCGCGCTGATCCCGCTTCTGTTCAAGTACGGCTACGACGGCCCGATATACACGACGGAGCCGACGCGTGACCTGATGGGGCTGCTCACGCTCGATTACCTCGATGTCGCCGCAAAGGAGGGCCGGACACCACCCTACGACTCCGGGATGGTCCGGGAGGCGATCAAGCACACGATCCCGCTTGAGTACGGCAACGTGACCGATATCGCGCCGGATATAAAGCTGACACTCCACAACGCGGGACATATCCTCGGGTCGTCGATCGCACACTTCCACGTCGGTGACGGGCTGTACAACGTCGCCTTCTCCGGCGACATCCACTACCGGGACACCCGTCTGTTCAACGGCGCGGTGAACGACTTCCCACGGGTGGAGACGCTCGTGCTCGAGTCGACCTACGGCGGGCGCAACGACTACCAGACCGACCAAGAGGACTCCGAGCGCAAACTCAAACACGTCATCCGGAACACACTCGAGCGCGACGGGACGGTGCTCGTACCGGCGTTTGCGGTCGGTCGCTCACAGGAGATAATGCTCGTTTTAGAGGAGGCGATGCGGGAGGGTGAGATACCCGAGGTGCCGGTCCATCTCGATGGGATGATCTGGGAGGCAACGGCGATTCACACTACCTACCCGGAGTATCTCCGTGACGAGTTGCGCGAGCGCATCTTCCACGAGGACGCGAACCCGTTTCTCTCCGAGCAGTTCAACCACATCGACGCCGGCGAGGACGAACGACAGGACGTCGCCGACAGCGGCCCCTCTATCGTGCTCTCGACCTCCGGAATGATGGAGGGCGGGCCGATAATGTCCTGGCTCGAGCATCTCGGGGGAGACCCGGACTCGACGCTCACGTTCGTCGGCTACCAGGCACAGGGGACACTCGGCCAGCGCATCCAGAACGGTCGCCGCGAGATTCCTATCGGCGACGGCTACGGCCGGGGCCGGTCGAACAGTCTCAGCTTAGAGATGCAGGTCGAGACTGTCGACGGGTTCTCCGGGCACGCCGACCGCCAGGGTCTTGAGAACTTCGTCCGGACGATGAACCCCCGCCCGGAGAAGGTGCTCTGTGTCCACGGTGACGAGTCCTCGACACAGGACCTCTCCTCGGCGCTGTACCACGAGTTCAACATGCGCACGTTCGCGCCAAAGAACCTCGAAACGTTCCGTTTTGTCTGAGTCGACTGTCACCCGTTTGCTGTGCTCTGTTGACCCCGATAGACACCGCGTGTGCGCTGTCCTCTCATAGTGATTACTTCGAGTCGTTCCGGTATCGACCGCACGACTGCGTGCGGTCGCACCGGTAAACAGTCGCACTAATCACTATCAGACTCACCGGCGAGTTCGACCTAGCGGACCGGGATGCGCTCGAACTGTCGGGCTGTCCGGTCGGAGCGTTCGAGCAGACGGTCGACACGCCGGTCAAGCGGCGGGTGTGTCGAGAGCAGTTCGTGGCGATCCTCCTCCTCGTGGGTGTAGAGCACGGACAGTAGCCCCTTCAGGGGCTCGTTCGCGCGGTGAATCTTGACCAGTCCCCGGGCGAGAGCGGCCGGTCTGCCGGTGACGTCGGCCGCCCGGCGGTCGGCGGCGTACTCTTGACGGCGCGAGTAGGCCAGATAGCCGAGTGTGAACAGGCTGAGGACGGCGCCGACGGTGAGTGTCAGCGCCCACCGGAACAGTCCGACCAGGCCGGGGCGCTCGCCCGGTCGGCCGGCGAACCAGCCCGTCGCGCGGTCGAGGCCGGCGACAAACAGCATCACCGGCAACAGGAGCAGTGAGACCAACCCGGCGACGCTTCGCACTACCGTGATGGCGAGTGTGTTCAGCAGTGCGTCGTAGCCCTCCACGTGAGCGAGTTCGTGGGCGAGCACCCCCTCGAGTTCGTCGACCGTGAGCAACTGCAGGAGACTCCGGTCGAGCACGACCGCGCCCCGGCGCGGGCCGCCGAGTGACAGCGCGTTTGCTGCCCCGAGATCGGCGACCAGCAACGGCGGTCGGCCGGCGTCCATCGAGTCGACCAGCGTGTCGAGCCGGCGGTGCAGCTCCGGGGCACTCCTGCGCGGGAGCTCCTTTGCCTGCAGACTGGCGACGAGTCTGACCGTCCCGGCGCGGTAGCCCAGGTACGCGGTGACCACCACCCCGACAGTGAACGCGAGCACGGTCGGCACCAGCCCCGGTGGGTTCGCCGCCAGCCACCGCAACACTGCGAGCCCTGCCAGTGCGAGAGCTGTGTAAACTGTGAGTATCACCAGCCCGACCAGCGACGTAACGAGGCGAGACGTCACATCATGTTCTACGCCGGGCGCGAACAAAACCTCTGTCCTAGCTCGGGCTCTCCCTGCTTTGTTCTGCTCTCGGCGGTGCCGGATGGCCTGTCTGGCACGAACGTGGACACCGGCATCGGACAGTCCGTGTCGAGTACGGAGATTGTGGGACCGACAGACCACGTCGCAATCTCGTGGCTCTCCTGTCGGGTTACGGACGGCATTAGGCGGACAACCCGTGTCGCCGCCTCGCCGGTCACCTGTCGATGTCACCCGGTCTCCTGCCCGGGTGCGTCGACAAAGATGTCCGTATCCGTCGGGAACTCAGCGGTGAAACCCTCCGCCGGGTCGTCGGTGTCGAGCGAGGCCATCGTCTTTTGCATCAGCGTCTCCTGCGTGGCGACCGGGGGCTCTCCGTCCGGTTGTTGCTGGTCGTAGCTCCCGTCGGAGTTCATCATCCACCGCTGTTTGTTGTCCGCCAGGATCAGCTCGAGATTGAACTTCAGCTTGCGGCGAAGCATCGGGTCCTCGACGGGGGTCACAGCCTCGACACGGTGGTCGAGATTCCGCGTCATCCAGTCGGCGCTGCCGATGTAGAACTCCGGCCGTCCACCGCTGGCATCGACCGCATCCGGGTCCTCGGCCCGCGCACCGTTCTCGAAGTAGAAGATACGGGAGTGTTCGAGGAACCGACCAACGACCGAGTGGACCGAGATGGAGTCGCTGATCCCGTCGAGTCCAGGACGGAGCCGACAGATGTCCCGGATGATGAGGTCGATGTCGACACCGGCCATCGACGCCCGGTACAGCTCCTCGATTATCTCGGGGTCCTCGAGGCTGTTCACCTTCACCACGATGCGGGCCGGCTGGCCGGCCTGCGCGTACGCCGCCTCGCGGCGGATGTACCGGGTGAACTGCGCGCGCATCGTCACCGGCGCGACGAGCAGCTTGTGGAACTCCTTGTCGAGACCCGGCCCGGTGAAGGAGTTGAACAGCGTGACAAGATCCTGCCCGATATCCCGGTCCGAGGTCAACACGCCGAGGTCGACGTAGCTCTTTGCCGTCTCGGAGTGGTAGTTGCCGGTGCCAACGTGCGAGTAGAGCGTGACACCGTCGTCGTCGTCCCGGACGACCAAGGCGGTCTTGCTGTGGGTTTTCAGCCCGAGGGTGCCGTAGGCAACGTGGATACCGTTCTCCTCTAAACGGCGGACCCAGTCGAGGTTGTTCTGCTCGTCGAACCGGGCTTTCAGTTCGACCATGACAGCGACCTGTTTGCCGTTGTCGGCAGCCTCGATAAGTGACTGAATCACCTCCGAGTCGCTCGCAGTCCTGTAGATCGCCGCCTTCACCGCCAGCACGTCGGGGTCGTTTGCCGCCTCGGTGAGAAACCGCTGGACCGTCTCGCCGAAGTCGTGATACGGATGATGCAACAGAATGTCTCCCTCGTTTATATCGGCGAAGATACTCCGACCGCTGGTGTCCTCACCCTCGAACACGGATGGGCTGTCCCCCGCGAGTCGCGGGTGAGAGGCCGGTGACCACGGCTCCCGTTTGAGCTCCGGCCGGTCGAGATCGGTCAGCGAGGCGAAATCGCGGTAGTCTATCGGCCCGTCGAGGTGGTAGATCTCGGGCTCGCTGAGCTCCAACTGCTTCTGTAGCGTCTCCCGGATGTACGGGTCCGCGCCCGACTCGATCTCCATCCGGACGACACTCGCAAACCGGCGCTGTTCGAGCACGTCCTTTATCATGTCGATGAGGTCCTCGGCGACCTCCTCGTTGCGGCTTATCTCGGCGTTGCGTGTCAGGCGAAACAGCGCCGTGTCGAGTATCTCGACGTTCGGCAGCAGGACATCGAGATTGTGTCTGATGATATCCTCGATGAGCACGTACCGCGAGCCGTCACCGACCTCGATCAGCCGCGGCCGGTTCGGCGGGATCTTGATACGGGTGAACGTCTTTCCCTCGACGTTCGGTTGTCCGGTGAGGACCGCGAGCGACAGCGACCGGTTCGAGATAAACGGGAACGGGTGTGCCGGGTCGAACGAGAGCGGTGTCAGGGTCGGCTTTATCGACCGCTCGAAGTGCTCGTCGAGTGTCTCTTGATCTCGGTCGCGCAACCCCTCGTAGGCCACTATATCGATGCCAGCCTCGGCGAGTGCCGGACGAATCTGCTCCCGGTAGCAGTCGGCCTGTTGCTCAAGGAGGGGTCGGAGCCGCGCGTGGACGGCCTCCCACTGCTCGCGTGGTGTCCGACCATCGACCGTCTCCTCGGTGACGCCGGCCTCGATCTGCTGTTTGAGACCGCCGATGCGCTTCATCACGAACTCGTCGAGATTCCGCGTGACGATAGAGAGAAACCGAACCCGTTCGAGCAGCGGGTTCCCCTCGTCCAGGGTCTGCTGGAGCACCCGTTGTTGAAAGGCGAGCTCGCTCAGCTCGCGACTCAAATACAGTTTCGGGTCGGTCAGGTCGACATCTGTCGGCTCGTACGGCTCGATCTGTGGACTGTTCTCTGTGGTCATAGCGTGTGGTTACGTCTCTGGTGTCCTCGGCTGTGGCTCGACGATACTGTCGGACGAACGGGAGCGGTAGGTCTCCGGTGGGTCGACAGCGTGCAGCCCCCCGGCCCGGTAGTCGTAGGCGGTCAACTGTCCGCCGTAGACACAGCCCGTGTCGAGACCAACAGCGTACCGCGTCTCCAGCGGCTCCGCGAGCACGGTGTGTCCGAAGAACACGCGCGGGAGTGTCTCCCGGGTCTCGAACCAGTACGGACGGTTGTACCCGCCCTCGGGGGCCAGTGACCGCGTGTTCAGCAACTCGGTGAGGCTGTGGTCGGCAAACGACTTCCGGTGGTCGATACCGCCGTGGACGACCATCACCTCGTCCCAAGAGAGCACCGCCGGGAGCGACGCCAGATACGACAGGTCGTCGTCGGTCAGCGAGTCGAGCGAACTGCGCCCGTCGATGAGCTTCTGCTCGTTGTTCCCGCGGACAGTTCGGAAGTTCGGACGCGCTCTGAGCAGGTCGAGCACCCCGCTGCTGTCGGGTCCCTTCCGGACGAGATCGCCGACGAACACGACAAGGTCATCGGCTGACGGCTCCAGCTCGTCGAGCAACCGCTCCAGGGTTTCCCGACAGCCGTGGACATCGCCGACAACGTAGATATCCGTCCAGGCTGTGCTGTCGATGCGCTCGTGTGGGACACCGCTCTCAGTATCGGATGGTAGTTCCGGCTGCATGAGAATCCTGACCTGACCGTTTGGATACTCACACTACCGTCGGGCAGACAGTTAAGCGGTTTCATCACCGCGGCCCGTCCGCCGGGACGGCTCTCAGCCCCAGAAGTCGATGACACGGTCGACAGCGCGGTCGACGAAGCTCTCCTGATACCGGACGAGCAGCCCCATCGTGAGCTCCTCGTCGTCGACGGCGTAGAGGGTGGTTCGACCCTCTGTCACCTCTGTCACGACCGCCTCGTCGACGAGTCGCGAGATGTGCCAGGAGACCGTCGGCGGTGACACACCCACCGTGTCTGCGATGTCCCGGTTGCGGGCGGGACCCTCCTCGAGCAGAAAGAGCAGGATGTGCCGGGTGGTCTCGTAGCGCAGCGAGGACAGCACGGTCCGCTCGGCCTCGTCGAGCGCCTGCGCGACGAACACCCGACGCTTTCCCTGGTGGTCCTCGCTCACGAGCACGTCGTACTCCTCTAGTGTGTCCAGGTGGTACTGGAGCAGTCCCGTCTCCATCCCGAGGTCGCGTTTGAGCTGGCTGAAATGCACCCCCGGGTTCTCCTGCACGTAATCAAATATCTCCTTCCGGGTGTCCAGTTCGAGGACACCTGTAGAGTCGTCGTCCGGATGAGAGCCAGGCATCCTCCTCTACCCTCTCCGGGTGTGTGCTCTCATTGTTTCTGCCACTCGAACCGGCGGAGGACTGTCAGCAGCAGGAGCACCGAGATGCCCAGCGCGAACAGACTCGTGAGCAACTCGAAGTTCGGAACCCCCTCCTCGAGGAACTCGTCGCCAACCTCCAGTATGATGTTCGTCGCCAGCAACGCCGCGAGCAACGACACGATGAGAACTCCCCGGAGTCGCGTCCGGTAGTACGCCAGCGCCGTGACCAGAAACACCGCCAGCGTTATCAGGAGGGTAACGACGTTGATCAGATTCTCCGGTTCGAGGAGGTCGAGTTCGGACATCATCTGAAATCAGGTATCGGGTACATGTGAATGGTCTGTTCGTGTTACGCGCTGGCCCGCGGTCGCCCGCTGTGGGCTGTCTGACCCCGCCTGTCTCGCCGCCCTCTCCAAACTGTCACCGCTGTCTGTACCTGCCAAGCGGTCGCTCCCTGGCGTGTGCCTGTCGGTTTCGCTCGCGACGCCGGTCCCGTCCTGTGCGGAGGGCCGCGTGCTGTCGGTCCGGTCGTCGCCCCGGACTGTGTGTGCGGTTCAGTCGTCGTCCTCGCTCTCGTCTTCCGTTTCGTCCTCGTTCTCGTCTTCCGTTTCGTCCTCGCTCTCGTCTTCCGCTTCGCTCTCGTCCTCCCGTTCGACTTCGAGGACGGTCCCGTTGTTGGCGTCGACCGCAACCTCGCTGACGGTGCTGTCGTCGGCCTCGGTCTCGACCTCGTAGAGGGGGGTACCGTCCTCAGACTCGAGTTCGACCTCGAGCGCGGTCCCGCCGACCTCGCCGGTTGCGATATCTCTGGCCTCCTGCTCGGTCAGCGAGACATCCTCCGGTGAGACGGAGTCGGTGCCGTTCATCTGTGTCGCCACCGCGGTGCCACCGCCTGCGAGCACGAGGCCTACCGCGCCCAGCAGACCGCGTCGAGTCGTATCCATTGTTGAGCTCTCAGTGCCCTATAGGGTACCCGCAGATAAGTGTAATTTGGTATACGAGTTTAACAGTGGTACGCCGGTCTAACGGATTGTTACGGCACTGATCTTGTCAGTCGGGTAACCGTCCGGGGGACCCGGTGACAGCACAGCGGTGTGAGCGCGGGGTCAGACACCAATCTGGCCACGGGCCATCGCCAGCCCGGTCTTCAGGTAGGAGGGGCGGGTCACCTCGTCGTGCTCCTCGCCGGTGAGCATGAAATCGAAGATGTCGATATTGTCCTCGATGTGCTCTCGGGTGGTCGACATCGGGATGGCGATGACGTTCTCGTGCTGTGTGGCCCACCGGAGCGCGACCTGTGGGCCGGATTTGCCGTAGCGTTCGCCGATACTCGCGAGCAGGTCGTCGCTGACGGCGCCGCCGTTCGCCAGCGGGCTGTACGCGGTCAGGAGCACGTCGTTGTCCTGGCAGTACCGGAGCAGTTCCCGCTGTGGCCACCAGGGGTGAAACAGCACCTGATTGGTGAAGATGGGAGCCTCAGAGTGCTCGCGGGCGCGGTCGAGCTGGTCGATATCGAAGTTCGAGACGCCGATGAACCGCGTCAGCCCCCGGTCGACGGCCTCGTTCAGCCCCCGCATCACCGTCTCCATCTCGGCCAGCGGATGTGGAAAGTGAATGAGCGACAGATCGACCTGCTCGACCCCGAGTCGCCCGACACTCCCCTCGACGGAGCCCGCGATATCCTCGACACTCCGGTTCGAGGGGTCCACCTTCGTCGTCAGAAAGATCTCCTCGCGGTCGACGTCTGCCGCCGCGATCGCCTCTCCGACCCCGTCCTCGTTTTCGTACACCTGTGCGGTGTCGATGTGCCGGTAACCGGCCGACAGCGCGTGGCTCACACTCTCCGCTGCGGTCTCGCTGTCCATCTGCCAGGTCCCGAACCCGAGTTCGGGCACCAGTTCGGCACAGCGTCTCTCGTGTTCCATACGCCACACTCGGGTCGCACGTCAAAAAGCGCTATCTATCGACCGGCGCGAGTTTCCGGTTTCGCCGGCACGGGCGCTCGCGGAGAGCCCCGGCCGGTCGGGCGGAGAGACAACCGCGCGGTCGTCCGTCGCGCGCGAGTCGGCATACCTGCCCGGGTCCACCGCTCCTGCCCCCTGCTTACTCCGCCCGTGTACCACTGTTCCCCGGCGGACCCGGACCGGCCGTTCCTCCTAACCCCCCGTGACCGGACAACACGAATCTGACGTTCTCTCGTCCGAATCTCGCTTTGTAGTTTCGAATCCTGTGTTTGCTCATCCCGAACAATCCCCCGTCAGCTTTAATTGCCCCTCAATCAAATCAAAACACAGCACGATGCCAAAGGTAGAGATCACTATCCCAGAGCACGTCGAGATGCAGATCACACAGCTTGTCGAACAGGGCGAGTTTCTCAACCGCGAGGAGGCGATCGAGGAGCTCATCTCGACCGGTCTGAAGGCGTACAAGGCGAGTGGCCCCGCCGACCAGGAAGATGGTCCGGGCGGATCGGGCTACGAGGACGACGGCATGATGGGGCACGACGACGAGTACGTCTTCTAATCCTGCGATTTCGGTGCTGGTGCAGTCTGAGAGCGAGTATGAACGAGTACCCAGCAATCCCACGCGCCGCGGACGCCCCGGACCGGCTGTTCGAGCAGGGACACCTCTGGGTCCTCGAAAAGATCGACGGCGCGACGCTCCGGTTCCAGCTCCGGGAGGCCGGCTTTCTCCGCTTCGGTGACGAGACAACGGTCTACGATACCCCCGACGCGGTGCCGACCCCGTACCGGCCAGCCGTCCGGCGCGTTCGTGAACAGCTCGACCGCGACACGCTCCGAGCCGCTGTCGACGATGTCGAGCAGCTGGTGTTTTTCGGTGAATCTACCCACGCCCACCGTATCGCCTACGACTGGGACCGTCTCCCACCGTTTCTGGGGTTCGACGTCTGGGACGGCGAGGAGTTTCTCACGCCCGGTGCGGTCCAGCGGGTGTTCGAACAGCTCGGTCTCCGGCCGGTCAACGCCGTCGAGCGGGAGCTGCCCGCGCGTGATTTCGACCCCGATTCCTACACCGTTCCGGACTCCAACTGGTACGACGGCCCCGCGGAGGGTGTCGTCGTCCGCAACAAGCGGGGTGACCGTGCCACGCTCAACCATCCCGAGTTTCACGGCGAAGCGGAGACGGTCACTGTCGACGCCACCGCCGAGGAGCTCGCGACACGGTACGCCACCCGGCACCGACTCCAGACACTCGCCAGGGAGCTCGATGCGCGTGACGAGCCGGTTATCGTCGATACGCTCCACCAGCGGGCGGTCGAAGCGCTCGCGCGCGAACACTACCGTGAACTGTTTTGTGCCGCTGACCCCGTCGACAGGAGCGCGTTCCGCTCCGCGGTTGCCGCGCGTGTCCGCGAGTTTCTCACAGACCGCTACAGCTGACCAGTTGAACTACCCGACCCGGGTGAGCGCAGAGGGCCACGGCCGACAACTCTGAGCGCAACACAGGTCGTGATCGCTCAGTTCAGGCCGTGTTCGCGGCGGTGGACGACCCCCTGCATATCGGCGGTCGTGCGGACGAGCGATCGGAACGCCTCGCCGGTCTCGCCGTCAGCGAGCACCGGCAGTTCGCCGCTCTCGACAGCCTCCCGTACGTCGGTATCCAGGGGGATCTCACCGAGAAACGGGGTATCGACCTCCTCGGCGAACGCCCGACCCCCGCCGTTCCCGAAGATGCTGTGGGTGCTCCCGCAGTCGGGACACTCGAACCCCGACATGTTCTCGACGATACCGAGCACCGGCGTCTCGTGTTCGGCGAACATCTCTAACCCCTTTCGGGCGTCGTCGAGTGCAACCGCCTGTGGTGTGGTGACGATGACCGACCCCGTGACGGGGACACTCTGGAGCATCGTGAGCTGTGTATCACCGGTCCCTGGCGGCAGGTCGACCACCATGTAATCAAGACTACCCCACTCGACGTCCTCCCACAGCTGTGTGAGCACCTTATGCACCATCGGGCCACGCCAGATAACGGGGTCGTCGTCACCGACCAGAAAGTCCATACTCATCAGCTTCACCCCGAACCGCTCCGGTGGGATAATCGTTTCCTCGCTGCTGACCTGGGGCTGTTCCTCGGCGTTGACGAGCCGTGGGACGTTCGGCCCGTACACGTCGGCGTCGAACAACCCCACACGTGCACCCATATCGGCTAACCCCGCCGCGAGGTTCACCGCAACGGTGCTCTTTCCGACCCCGCCCTTTCCGGAGGCGACCGCGATGACGTTGCTGACACCCGGGAGAACGCCGTCCGAGTTCCGCTCCCGGACCGTTGCGGTGAGGTCGACCTCGTGGGGGAACCCGGCGAGACACTCCCGGATATCACTCGCCATCGCGGTCTCTGCCGGCGAGTACGGCGCACCCAGCGAGAGGTCGATGTGGACCAGCTCTTCCCCGTGGTCGAGGTCGATCTCGTTGACGAGGCCGAGCGAGACGATCTCCTCGCCCATGTCCGGGTCATGAACCCCCCGCAGGCGCTCCCTGACTGTCTCCTCGTCCGGTCTCTCTGTCATACCTCGGGTTCGGTACTGCGGGTGATAACAACTGTGAATCCCGCCGGAACCGAAACGGATAATAGCAGTCCTCGGATACAAAGAAACGAGCCGAGGTAGCCTAGCCCGGCCAAGGCGCCTGCTTCGAGAGCAGGTCTCCGAGAGGACTCATGAGTTCAAATCTCATCCTCGGCGCTTCTCTGGAACCGTTTTCGCACCCATGAATCGCGGTGCCCACCTCGCGGACCGTCCGCGTGCAAACGGTCTTGTGAGTCGGGACCCAAACACAGCCATGCCAGAACAGAACGTGCTCGAGACAGAGCTCGCACCCTGCAACGAGGACCCGAAAACGGGCTACCGCCGGGACGGCTGCTGTGGAACACACCCCGACGACAGGGGTCGACACGAGCTGTGTGCGGTCATGACCGGCGAGTTCCTGACGTTCAGCCGCCGGCGCGGCAACGACCTGGTCACGCCGCGACCGAAACTCGAGTTCCCCGGACTGGAGCCCGGCGACCGGTGGTGTCTCTGTGTCGGTCGGTGGGCCGAAGCCCTCGAGGAGGAGGTCGCCCCGCCGGTGGTGCTGGAGGCGACGAACGAGGCGGTGCTCGACGAGATTCCCCTCTCGACGCTGACCGAACACGAGTACGACCCTGACGACCACGAGTTCGAGTAACGACTCCTCGTTTGGTGTGCCCCGGGAAAACGAGCCCGACCCGCGTGTCGCGACTGTCCACGGCGACGGTCTGGTTCGCATTGTCGTCGGGACACCGTCCATCTCTGGACTGTCGCGCTGTTTTGAACCCGGTGTCGTGCCGGGGACACCCATCTGTGGTCGGAACTGTCGCACGATACCGCAGAAAAGGTCCGGGCGCGGGAATC
>ERZ1034569.449-NODE-449-length-15068-cov-9.222207_pt1 | contig 15068 bp, 14 predicted proteins | sample MGYA00520706_ERZ1034569 | MGnify/ENA primary metagenome ERZ1034569 (study PRJEB33760, sample SAMEA4777722) | hypersaline lake metagenome | biome: hypersaline environment; feature: brines | place: Spain | collected 2014-08 | depth 0 m ...
TCGGCGGCGATCTGCCGCCGACAGCGACTCCTTGCCATCTGAACTCACCGTCGGTATTATTCTGGGTACTAAGCTCGCATCGAAAGCGCAGATACAATCTCTTTCCGGGAAGCTGAAAAGGTATTAATGTGACCGACTGAGTCTCAAATGGCAGATCCCTGATCGTGGAGGGCGCGGCTGAGTACCGCACCCTCCTCGAGAGCGTCTGCGGGAAATTGACTGATCGGTTGAGTTTCGCAGGTTCGTGGATTGAGGACCATCTCAGCGGTTTGATCCAGAAGTTGCGTTAATCACTACTGGGAGACGGGAAGCTGATTATCGCCGAGAAAGAGACCGACAAAGGCGAACAAAACCCGATCAAGTACCCCGCCAAAATCGGCGCCCCGACCAAGCACGTGATTCGCTCCTATAGAGTTCGATGGCGCATCGAGACGTTCTTCGAGGACTCGGAGCAGGATTTCGATCTAGGAGACTGCGAGATACAGATCGACGGGAGGTGCCAGTGCCGACTGGTGCCTTCTCATGGCTGCCGACAGTCTCATTCGTCTTTATTTTGAGTCGAGCGCCTTGGGGACGGTTCGCCCGGAAGCGTCATCGCTTCGAGCGAATATCGAACATGAAAGACTGATGCTCCACAGATATAATCTCAGTGAAATTATTAAACATACTGTCACTCGTCTCATAGTGTATAATTAAGCATCTCTTCGTTATACACTTCCTTCCTTGATTGTGTTCGCACTGCGAGAACGCGGATACATCACCTTGTCCGGTCACCGGTGATCGCGCAAGTACTCCAAAGAGTCCTAGTATTAATTCCGGTCATGAAGAAATATCTACTACAAATGGCTTAGTAGTGATATTAAAACGACCATTACTTCTATAAGTGTAATCATTCAACATGTGTTCGTCTTATGATTGAAAACCGACTCGTTTCACCTAACCGACGTAGTGAACAGTATCCACGATTCTCCGAGGAAGAGTTCAATCGCCGGCACGACGCCGTCCGGGACTGGATGGACTCTAATGACCTCGATGTCCTGGTGATTTACGCCAACGGCGGGCTACTCGGCGGCAACAGCACTAACATCCACTATCTCTCCAACTATTCTGGGATGTTCATGAGCTACATGGTATTTTTCGCTGACCCGGATCGGTCGCCGACCATATACTGTGGACTCAGCAATCACCTCCAGTTCATCGCGGAGATTTCAGTTGTCAGCGACATCCGGCTAATGATCCCGGATCCGCCTGAGCAGCTCGCCGACCGGATTGCGGAGGCGGGGCTCACCGAAGGTAACACGGGTATCGTCGCGTTGGATCCTCGATACAAATATTCGATTCCATACGAGCATCGCATCGAACTAGAAGACCGTTTAGAGGGCAAACTTAGGGACAAAACTGGCAGCTTCGTCAATGAGGTTCACTCTGTCAAATCTGATGAAGAGATAGAGTGGATCAAGAAGGCAGCGGAGTACTGTGATCTTGGAATGAAAGCGCTTGCCGAGACCGCAGAACCCGGGGTCAAAGAATACGAACTCGAGGCGGCACTAAAGAACGCCTATCTCAAAGAGGGAGGTGAAACAAGTTTTACTTTCATCAATTCCGCACCGATGGAAGGTGCCCAACCTGGCGAGGCGATAACGTGGAAGGAGCCGTCGTCTCGAACGCTCGAAAGCGGTGACATCGTCTCAACGGAATTCAGTGCTTCTCACCACGGGTATTCGAGCCAAGTCCATCGACCAATCGCGGTCGGTCAGTCTCCAACTGACGAGTACGAAGAGATGTGGGACCTCGCTCTTGAGACGTACGAAAACATGCTCGGCGCGCTCAAACCGGGAAACACCTCAAAGGACGTCGCCGAAGCCACGGCACCTATCGAAGACTCGGAGTACAAAATATACGACGTGATGCTTCACGGGTTCGGAAACGCCTATATCCACCCATTCATCGGAACACCATCCTCAAACTACTGGCCTGGGGGTGACGACCCGCTTACCAAAGGCTGGGAATTCAAAGAAAACATGACTGTCGTTATTCAACCCAATCTTTGTGATGAAAATGAGACAAAGTGTTTCCAGCTCGGGACTACGGTTGCTATTCGGGAACACGGAGCAGAAGTCCTGCAGGAGTATCCCGTGGAATTCGTTCAACCGTAATTAAAACCGGGTGCGCTGTCTGTTCTGTTTCGCAAACGTTCGGCCGCCAAAGGTACATGATATTGATACTAGGGTTCGTGATTTGAAGAATGTAACTATCGCCATACCGTGGGTCTCAGTAACGTGCGATACATTTTAATAATAATAATGCATAAATATGAGATGAAGGAGGTAGATTCATATGACTACCAGACAGACAAATAGAAGACGATTTATTAGATCTGTCGGTGCAGCCGGGGTCGTTGCGTTGGCGGGTTGTACTGGCGACAATGACGGCGGCGGTAAGGAAACCGCAACGAACGGACAAACTCAGCAACAGGAACTCACGGAGATCAACATTGTCTATCCACCGTGGCCGGGATTGATTGCTTTCAACTACATCACGGAGCAAACAAACATCCTAGAGAACTCCCTGAACGAACGGGGGTACACAACAGGCAAAATTAGCCGCTCATGGGACGATACCACCCTGTTCCTGTCCGGGAAGGCGGACTTCATGCCAACCGCTGGTGCGGCTGAATCGGCCAGAATGGCGATGGCGCGCGACATCGATCTAACAGTCCACGCTCAGGCCGCGACCAACTATATGGGCTGGTACGTCCGGGAGGGAAGCGACCTTGACACCGTGAATACTGGGAGCTTCGAATCAACGATGCAGAAGGTCGTAGAGGAGGACCGCCCATACGGACACGCGGGCTGGAACCAGGGAATCATCTGGCCGAACTCGGCAATCCTTCAGGACAAACTCGGGATGAGCTACGGTTCTGATACAAACCCGCCTCTGAATATCAAGGCTGCGGACTACGCTACGCTGCCGAAATTACTCGTCCAGGAGGATTTGGACATAGTTGTCTGTGGTCCGCCGGTAGGGACGTCGAACTATCTGGTGAAGGATGATCCTGGCATCAAGTGTATTCAGTGGCAACAGACCGGTCTCAAAGAAGCCGGCATCTCACCGCGGGTACTCAACCTGGGCGCTTTCACGACCAGATCCGACTGGTCTGATGAGAACGAAGAGGCAATGATCGGGTGGATGGAAGCCTGGAAAAAGGCCGTCAATTGGGTCAGTAACCCGGATAACTGGAACAAGATCCTAAGAAAGGAGAATAACTGGCAGTATCTGGCTGCGGAAAGCCGAAAGGAAGCGGAAATCAATCTTCAGTTCTCCGTCGCAAATAGTCCTGCGAAATTGGAAAAAGCACACACCGATAATCCGATGCCAGTCATTCTCGGCGATATCTCCTTGAACGAGGAGCGCATTGCCAACTACAAAAACGCGATTAAGTTGATGGAGAAAACCGGTGCGCTCACTGGGAGTGGTTGGGAGGATAGGCTATCCTTCAAGCCGCTCTCAATATAGTGGTTTCTTAATTTCATACTTAAGTAGTTCCATCACAGATTTCCGATGGAGCGGGTCTGGAAGAACTGCTTCGCTCACTACTGGTCCTTCTGTGAGAGAGCGTGGTGTGAAAAGGATTAATATTCTGCGCATCGGCATTAGTTAACATGCGAACTATACAGATGTACATCGACGGCGAGTGGCGTGACTCTCTCTCGGGGGGGTTCGATACGGTCCTCAACCCGGCGACCGGCGAGGAGATCGGTCGCGCCCCGGCTGGAACGGCGACCGACGTTGAGCATGCGGTTGAGGCGGCCGAGAGAGCGTATTATCAGGAGTGGCGAGACTGGGATGTCCGGGACATCGGCACGAGGCTCCTCAAACTCGCAAACATCGTCGAAGACCACTACGACGAGCTCGTGAAGCTTGAGACCCGAGAAAACGGAAAACCACTTCACGAAGCCGAGAACGACTTGGACGGCACGGTCGGCGCACTCCGATACTACGGTGGTGCTGCCGACAAATTCCACGGCGATACGGTTCCGAAGCGGAACGATATCGTCGATCTTCAGCGGTTCGAACCGTACGGCGTTGTCGGTATCATCATTCCGTGGAACTGGCCGCCGATGCACGTCGCCGACTTCCTCGCACCGGCCCTTGCGTGTGGTAACACCGTCGTAATAAAGACCGCCCCGGAAACGCCGCTTTCGGCCGCACGGATGACCGAGCTATTCGAGGACGAACTCCCGGACGGCGTCCTCAACGTAGTCACTGGCGGCGTGGAGCCGGGGGCGGCACTCACCGCTCACGAGGGCGTCGACAAGCTCGCGTTCACCGGTAACTCCCAGACGGGTCGAAAAGTAATGGAGTCGGCGGCAGACAACCTGACCTCCGCGATGATGGAACTCGGTGGGAAGAACCCCAACATTGTGTTTCCCGACGCCGAGATGAAGAGGGCCGTTCGGGGCGTCGTTGAGGGGGCGTTCTACAACGCCGGCGAGGCTTGCACGTCTGGCGAACGCGTCCTCGTCCACGAGGACATCTATGACGAGTTCCTAGAGCGGTTCGTCAAGGCCACTGAGGAGCGCATCCAACTCGGGAACGGGCTGGACCCGGAGACGTCCGTCGGTCCACTGACCTCCAAGGCGCAATATCACAAGGTTCAGGACTACATCAATATCGGGAAAGACGAGGCGACGCTCCTCTACGCGGGCGAGGTTCCCAACGATCCGCAGTTGACCGACGGTTACTTTATTCCGCCGCACATCTTCAGCGACGTCAATCCCGACGACCGCATCTTTCAAGAGGAAATATTTGGACCAGTCATCTCGGCGACCCAGTTCTCCGACGAGGAACACGCCATCGAACTCGCCAACGACGTGGATTTTGGTCTCGCGGCCGGAATCTGGACAAGCGACGGCGAGCGCGGTATGCGGCTCGCAGAACTCATTGAGGCCGGGATGATCTACCTGAATAACTACGACCGCGAGATGCTTGGTGCGCCCTTCGGCGGATACAAGGACAGCGGGGTCGGTCGCAAACTCGGTTTCGAACCGACGATGCGCGAGTTTAGCCAGGTCAAAAACATCCGGTACAGCGTCGGCACGCAGACCGGTCTAAACAAGGGCTGACTGGGACTTGACTCCGGGTCATCAGACCTCGCACATTGCGACCGCCATTTATTGGTCGCCGTCCTGGTCAGGGATAATCGGTAGAAGGACCGACGATGGATAGTCCGGGCCGGTGTGGAGGGTGACGTCGCTGCCATATACTTCGGGGGGTCGGTCATCGGCGTCGTCGTGCCGGAACGGTCCGACGCCGTCGAACGTCCCCGCCATGCTCTCCAGGTCGGAATCGCCGTCGCCGGGATACTCGTAGTCATTGCCCCGAATTGAGAGCCCAATTCGGCTTCCTTCGGGCGCGACGATGCACGTAGGCCAGATCTCGATATCGAGCTCGTACACCTTGCCGGGTTCGAGTAATTCTTTCTCGTCGTGAGCGTGGTAGGGTCGCCACTCCTCGCTCCGCTCCTTATCGAGCTTTCGCTGGGACGCCCGCAGCCAGCCCTGCCCAATCGGAGTATGTGGGTCTATCGCGCCCTGGAAGACAACTTCCTCCATATCGGGCTGGAAGAGGCGGATGGTAACGAATAGGTCAGTGTCCTCGGTATCCGACTCCACGAACACTTTCGAAGAGATTGGACCGGTGATCTCTATTGCCTCTTCAAGAGGAGCAGTGAGGAATGTGAGGCCGTCGCCGAGGGCGTCGTAGGTGACGGTCTTTGTTCCGGTCTGTTCGTCTCTGGAGAGTTCGCGTCCGTCGGGGTGGAGATAGTAGCGAGTCCAATCGGTGTTCGGGAGAGGCCAGTCGTCTTCGTGACGTTTTTCAAACCGCTCGTCAGGGCTGCGGACCTGGAGCTGAACGTTCGGTTGCTCTGCCCAACCGGTGTCCTCTCCCTTAAGAAAGTGGTCGAAGAACTGCTTCTGGAGGTCGACGCCGTAGTCCGTGTAGAACTCCGTCCAGTGTTCATTACCGTGGACTTCGAGCCACTTCTGGTCCGAGCCGGCTCGTATATACCCCTCGAAGTTACCGCGAGTGTGAAGACCCTGTCCGCCCCAGTTAGCCGATGAGAGCAGTGGAACGTCGACTTTCGACAGGTCTGGTGTCCTTGACGTCCAGTACTCGTCAGTAGCCAGGTCGTTGGCTTTGTAGTCGGCCTCAAGATCGGCGCGGTTCGCACCCAGTTCCTCCTCACTCAGCGTCTCCGACCCAGAAACCCACCCGCCGGTCATCTCGCTTCGGAAGCCGTTTTCACCCAACCCGTGCTGGACCGGAAGTACCTGGTTCTCGTACCAGTCCTGTCCGAAGGTACAGTAGACGCCACCGTGGTAGGCGAGGTCCCGATAGAAGTCGGCGGCTCCCTCCCAGACACACATCGCCTCGAGGTGGTCCGGTTGCAGCGCGGCGGCCTGCCATTGGTTCATCGCGTAATATGAGATCCCATTCAGACCGACGTTCCCGTTCGACCAACCCCGCTCGCCCGCCCACTCGATACACTGAGCAAAGTCTCGGGTCTCGCGGTGGGACCAGACGTCGAGATACCCCTCCGATCGGCCGGCACCGCGGGAGTCCACTCGGACAACTACGTACCCCTCGGGGACCCACATCTCCGGATCAGCAACTTCCCAATTCTGATACTGATTCGTGGACTCTGCGGGGACGTCCGGGTAGAGCTCACACATCCGTTTCCACTGGTCTCCATAGAGCTGTTCGAAATGCAGCCACTTGCCATACGGACCCTGTGATATAATCACCGGATGTTCTCCGTCGTCGGGGGGTCGAAAGACGTCGCACCGGAGAGTCGCTCCGTCGTCCATCTCTATCGGTACATCCCAGTCGATTCGCATTCCGTCGGGTACTTGCGACTGACGATGGGTATTCATAATATACAATCGTACTAGATATCAATATAAATCCTTGGTTCTGTACCCCGCCCTCGGCGAAAACGAGATCGGAAGCGTGTCGTGTCGAATCCCAGGACTCCGTCCCGCTAACCTGGAGTCATTGCTGCACGTCCCTTGACATCACCGGTCCGAATTCATTTGAGGAGCCGCCCGACTTCGTCCATATTGACCAATTCGCCCACGACCAGTGTGGTAGCTCTCTCAGCGACGAGCTCTACCGAGTCGAATATCATGTGATCACCGAGTGCCCCAAAGCGTCCGTTGGACTGTATCGACAGCCTGTCCTCGCCCCAATCCACCGCCGAAGTACTACGCGACCTGTACCAAATGAATTCCCACGCCGCCTGCCGCACCGAGGACCAGTACCTCGTCACCCGGCGCGACGTCCGCTCGCTGGTTCGCGACGTGACACGGCGTCGTCAACGCATCCGGAACGACCGTCGCGGCCACGGGGTCCAACATATCTGGCAGTTCAAGCAGATTCCCGGCAGGTAACCGCACGTACTCCGCGAACCTACTGTCCGTGTCGACGCTGACGAACCCGTCGAGGTTCTCACACAGCGACTCGCGGCCGCGCCGGCACGCGGAACAGCGCCTGCAGTTCAGGTAGAAGCACGAGTCGACGAGCGATCTAGCCTTCGGATGTGAAACGCCCGCACCGGTCTCGCGGACGCGGCCGATGATTTCGTGACCGGGGACCCGCGGCAGGTCGTCGGCCGAATCGCCGAGGTCGCCGTTCACTGCGTTGGACACGGTGAGGCCGACGCTCGTCGCCTCGACTTCAAGCAACACCTCACCATCACCGACCTACGGAACGGGACGGTCAATCAGCCGGAGGTCCCCGCCCCGCTCCTCGACTTGAAGACACCACATCGTCTCCGTTATATACGTCAGATCGGCTGGTCGATAAAAAAAGCTTCCTCCGCCGAATGCCGCTCCGCGGCGTTGGGATGGCGTTCGTATGCTGAGTCGCCGCTGGTCGGAAGTTACAGCCGCTACTTGCCGGGGAAATTGACGTATCGGTCGAGCTTCTCGCGGGCGTCCTCGGTTACGGACGAGCCGTGGAAGACGAGCCCAACGTCGAAATCGTACTCAAGCAACCGTTCTAAGCTTTCTTCGGCCTGATTCAGATCCCGCGAATAGAAGGCTGGCGGGAGGTGGAAATACCCTGCCGGCAGCCCTCGCTGGTCGGCGCCGGAAACGGCGTCTCCCATCACCGCGATGCCAGCCGACTCGTCTATCAGGGCGTGGTTGTCGGGTTCGTGCCCGGGAACGTGAACGGCGGTGAAGGACCCGATACTATCTCCGTCACCGTATCGGTGGGTAGGTTCGTTGTCGATGTCGGCCGACGTCCGCTCCGGGACCCAGGTTTCGAGGCCGTACTCATCTACGAGCGCGTCGAAGCCGCCGATGTGATCGCCGTCGCCGTGCGTGACGATGACCCGCTCCGGCGTGATTCCGAGCCCGTCGATGGCGTCGATCACCGCGTCCGCGGTCTCGCCTAACCCGGTGTCGACGATAGTCGGCGTCCCGTCCCTAAATAGGAACACCCGATACCGTTTCCCGCTGTCCTCGGTCTTACTCGTGATGTCGAACACACCGTCGACTACCTCTATTGACATACCCAGAGATTCAGCCTGCAATCACAAAACCGTTGTTCCGCATCTGACCGTCCGTTCGGTTGACGACGGGCCCGGGCCGCTTCGCGTCGTAGTGATTCTCCGCATCAACAGCGTTTCGAATAATTTTATGTGACGCTGTGGGTTAACACGATAGACGATGCGAGAGACATCATGAATCGGGAAAGCGCGTCCTCGGTACTGGCGTGTTCGTTCATGTCGGTCGGATTCTTCGCGTCCCTCATCGCGCCGGCGAGTATTCTCCCCCTCTTGATGACCGAGTTCGACGTCACGAGCACCGCCGCTGGGCTGTCGATAAGCGCCGTTTACGCGGGGTGGCTCCTGTTTCAACTTCCGACCGGATACCTCATCGACCGCGTCGAGATCGGCTCGCTGATGACCGTCAGCGTCTCTCTGTTCATCGGCGCGGTGCTCGCGGGGACCGGTATGAACGGCTATCCGAGCTTCCTCTTCTCGCGGTTCGTCGCGGGGATAACCGGCGGCGTGCTCTTTACCGCGAGCAACCAGGTAGTCGGCGAGGCGGTGCCGGTGCGACATCGCGGAAAAGCGGTGACAGTCTTCACCGCCAGCGCACCGGTCGGTTTCCTCTTCGGACAAGTCGGCTCGCCGCTGATCGCCGAGCGATACGGGTGGTCGGTCGTCTTCCCGATATTCGCGCTCATCACGCTCGTCGGCTACTTCCTCTTCCGACGGCTTTCAGGCGAGCACGCCGCCGACACGCAGAGTATCTCTCTGCGAGGATTCTTCCGGACCCTCTCAGACAGAACCGTATTGCTGGTCTCTCTGGCCGCGTTCTGCACCAACTCGATGTATCTCTTTCTCAACTCGTGGATACCGACGTTCGCCGCCGACGTCCACTCGCTCCCGCTTGCGTCGGCCGGCGGCATCGCCGCGCTGATTCCGCTGATGGCTATCGTCGCCAGACCGAGCGGCGGGTGGCTATCGGACCGGCTTGGACACAGACGGCGCCCGGTCGTCATCGTCTCTTTCCTTCTGTCGGTACCGGTCTTCGCGCTACTCGTCAAGCTAGTCGACGAAACGGGGTTCGCTGTGTTGCTACTGACCGGCGGATTCGGTCTCCAACTGGCTGCCGGCTTGTATTTCACCTACGTCCAAGAACTCGTCCCGGCGAACGTAACCGGGACCAGCCTGTCCGTTCTCACGACGTTCACCGTCGGTGGCGCCTTCATCGCTCCCATCCCCGGCGGGTGGCTCATCACCGGGTTTTCGTGGTACGTCGCGTGTCTGGCGAACGCTCTTTTAGGGGTCGTCGGAACCGTCGCGATGGTCGTCGTGACCGAGTCCGCCGGAGTCGGGTGACTCACGTCGCAAAACGACGAGGAGCGTTCTGGGTGACGCTATCGACGGAGACGCCGCGTCTCGTTCCGTCAGATTCACTGACTCTCACCGCATGTTCCAGCGGAGCAGAGCAAAGAAGACGGCGGCGACCGTGGTGAGAGCGGCAAGCGCGATGAACGCCTCGTCGAAGAGATTCCTGTCGACCATCGCGCCCACGAAGATAGAGCCGGTTGCACCGACGAGGAAGAAACACGTCCGAGGGAACCCCCACGACGCCCCCTGCGCCTCGTCAGGAAGCGTCTCGATTACGTACGAGTTCGCGACGGGGGTGATTCCCATTCGAGCCCCGAGAATCGATGAAATCGCCACCCACGTTACACGCCCGTCGATCAGTGGGACAGCGACGAGCGTGACCACGTCGACAAGCGCGACGCCCACCAATACTGAAGGGGTGCCATACCGATTGGCAAGCGAATCCGCGACGAGTTGAATGAGGCCACCGTCGACGAAGAGCAGGGTGAAAATCCCCGATGCGAGGCCCTGACCGATGTGCTCGTGAATAATGAGATACGTGGGAAAGAAAGCGGTCAACCCCTGATACGTGAAAAGGCAGAACGTCAGGCCCAGCACGGTGAGGAGCAGCCGCCGGTCGCCGATGGTCGTGGGATACCCGCGACGGCGTCCCGAACAGACGAAGCGGCGGCGCGCTCATTGACGGACGTGTCCGCGAGCGCGTCAATGAGGTCGGGTAGGAGAAGCCAGGCGAGGATTGCCGCGCCGACGAAAAGCGGGACAAGTGCAGCGACGGTGTACCACCACTCGACAGTGCCGACCGCGACCCCGGCGGCGAGTGGGATCACCGCCGAGCCGATACTACCGGTGGCGAGGATGAGCCCGAACGCGGACCCTGAATACTGAGGGAATCCCTTCGAAAACGATGTCCCGCGTGCGGGATCCTAAATCCCTGATCCGATGCCGAACGTAGCCGCCCCGATCATAAAGAGTGCGAACACCGGTGATCCGAACAGTAACACTAGGCTGCCGGCGCTGACGGAGAGACTGACGGTGAGCGCCACTCGCTCCCCGACGTGGTCGGTGATCAAGCCCGCTGGAAACTGTGTCAACGCGTAGAACGCATAGACGGCGGTGACGGCGACGCCAGCGGTGGTGTTGTCGACGCCGAACGTGCTCTTGACCTGCGGGAGGAGGGCAGGAACAAGGAACCGAACCTCGAGGATCAATAGCCACCCGACGGCGATGATCGTAAACATCAATCCCTGGCCGTCTCCCCGGAGACCGCGGACGGTTGCAGCGATGCGCTGACGAAATCCGAGCACGTTGTTCGCGTCGGATGGCACGCGTATGAAAGGTATGCTCCCCCCGACCGGTGAGTTATGCGTTCACGCCTCGCCGAGAGCGATCATCGGGACCGCATCGGTCGGTAGCACGTTCGTCCTCGGGACGGCACAGTTCGGCCGGTTCGGTTATGCTGAGCGGACGATTCGGTGGCGGAGGGTCCTGATTCCCTCGATCTTCAATTCGACCGTGTCGCCGTCCGAGAGTAGTTCTCCGAGCTCAAGGCCGCAGCCCCGGTCCACGATTCCGCTCCCGATAACTTCGCCCGGATAGATGATCTCGCTCGTCGAGACGTGGGCGACGATATTGGTGAACGTGTGGTGCATCGTTCCGGGGATTCCCTCCGACCAGGAGTCGCTGTTCACCCGAGCGGTCATCTCAACCTCGCTGACGTCGAGCGCGTCGGCAGTCGTCAGATACGGTCCGAGCCCGTTCGCGAAGTTCTTTCCTTGGCGAACCGAGGTTCGCCTCCATCTCGCGGAACTGCGTGTCGCGCGCGTTGAAGTCGTTGAAGACCGTATCCTGCTATACTGATCGGTCTCTTCGACGTTGATATCGCAGCCGCGCTTCCCGACGACCGCGACCAGTTTGAGTTCGTAGTCCATCTTCTCCAAGTAGTCGGGCCACACCACGTCGGTGTCCAGTGCCACGGCGGAGTTGTGATTCCCTTGTAGTACACGGGCTGTTCGTGACAGACGTCGGGAATATCGTCAGTGAAAGTGTTCTTGCTGTGTTTTCGTACACCATTGCGCCGCAGGGAAATGTCGGTTGAGGGAGCGGGCTCAACAGCTCGACCGCTTCGGCGTCGTACCGAAGCCGCCGGTCGTTCCAGTTCTCACGGCTCTCTACGCCGAACGCGTCGAGGACACGTTGAGCGGCATCCATTGCTCGCTGTCCGCGTTCGAGGAACGGAACCACTTCTGGAGGTGTTATTGCCGTCGCGACGTCGTACGGTGCGGAGTCACCGTCCGCTTCGAAGGGCGCAGCGTGACCGACGGTGACGCCGAGATACGTGTCTTCGTCGACAATGATGCCGAGCCTCGTCTATCGCCCGACAGGAGAGTCCACTGCGAAAGTCGCTAGACGCATTTTAGTTCCTCTTCGGCAATGCTACTTTTGAACCGGCGCTGCGTGTCCGCTCGATGCTCATCGCACGGGAGATGCTCCTGTCTCTACTGATAGCATTAATACTCCACTCGCCTCTTCCACAGCGGGTCAAATCAGTGCTTGGTCGAGTGACAGTACCGCCGGTCACGGGGCGTTCGTCGATATTTCACTCCATTCGGAGATCCGCGAGGAGCGCGACGGCGCCAACGAGCAGCAAGAGGGCCGCCTCCAAGCAGCGAAAAGAGGCTGTACACGACGCTGGCGCTCACCGTCGCTACGGCGACAGCAGCGGCGGTGTGGAGGCATTACGTCGTCGCCTGCCATCCTAGTTGCTCGCCGAGGGGGATGGCGTGGTCACTGAGGTCCCACACCACAAACGTCGCCGCGACCGCAGCGAAGATACAAATGAACGCGACCAGTACGACGCGGCGCTGGCGGTGATTCACGGTTATCCCTCCTCGTTGTTCGTTCGGTCCACACGGGGAGGGGACTGGTCGCCCTGGTCACGGGACAGAGCGCCGGGAGTCGTGCCGTATACGGGCATCGACGTGACTGGTGGTCACTGAGGCGACGGTGGCATTCGCTCCGGTGTCCGCCACTATGTAACTCAATACGGCCCACCAGGAGTTTAAAAACATCTATCCTCTCTCTCCGGAATTAAGCCGGTTCCCGTTATCGTCGTCTTCCGGGGGGGTCACTCCACCTCTTCGACTGTGTTCGAGAGTGTCCCTATCCCCTCAATCTCGACCTCGACGGTCTCGCCCGGATGGAGTTGGATGTCCTGGAAGGCTCCAACCCCTTCCGGCGTCCCGGTGGCGATGACGTCGCCGGGTTCGAGTCGAACGCGGGACGAGACAAACGACACCAACTCCGCGACGGAACGTACCATCATACTCGTTTCGTCGTCCTGCATGGTCTCCCCGTCGACCCGAGAGGAGATGTGTAACTCCTGCGGGTCGTCGATCTCGTCAACGGTGACGTAAGGCCCGACCGGCGTCGTATCCTGCATTGCCTTACCGGAGAACCAGTCCAGTAGGTCATCGCCGCCCATCTGTAGACCCAACTGGAGGTCTCGCGCGGATGTGTCGTTGAGGAGTGTGTAGCCGGCGACGGAGTTGAGCGCTTTGTCGGCGGTGACGTGTCGCGCCGGCTCCCCGATGACGGCCGCTAACTCCGCCTCGTAGTCGATCTCTTCGGTGACGCGAGTGTGATACGATATCGGCTCCTCGTGACCGACGAGGGTCCGAGGAAGCTTCATGAACATGAGCGGCCAGTCCGGCACCGCGATGTCTGACTCCTCGGCGTGGGCCTCATAATTGAGCGCCGCGCAAAAGACAGTGTTCTTCGCCGTCGTCGGAGGGAGATGCGTGACGTCATCAACATCGTATGCTCCCCCGTCGATGTCGAGGGCATCTTGGGGTCGCGAGATCGCGTCCTGAAAGCCGTCGAATTCGCTCGTCACGTCGCGAACGACGTCGTCTTCGAATACTCCGATACGAGCTTCTCCACTCCTCTGAAAGCGTCCAATACGCATGTGTCCTGTCTGTACGGCTAATTATTATTAGTTCCCCTTTCGGCAACATCTGGTATCGCCCGGTCAGAGAAGCTCCGGCGGATGTATAGACAGAATGATTAATACGACGACGTGCGTAAAGGTCGCATGTCACTCAACATGCTTTCCGAATTCGATTCGCATCCGGACGATGAAGAGGTCCACAGTACGGACCTGACCGTGACCGACGACGTGTTATTGAAAGCAGTCGCGCTGGGTCCAGGGGCCGAGGTCGAACCACACACTCACTCCGACGCGACGAACGTCTTTCATATCATGCGCGGTACGCTGACAATCAAACAAGGCTCCGAGGAAGAACGAATCACGGCGCCGGGGACAGTTTTGAGCGAACGCGGACAGCTTCACGGCGCGCGCAACGAGGGCACTGAAGTCGCCGTCATGACCGTCAGCCTCTGTCCTCTTCCCGAGTGACACACGTTCCCCTGCGTCTCGGGCATCGGCTCTCTTTCCACCATCGGTACCGACCGGCGAAGAACCACGGATAAAATTCGTTGTGAGGGAAGGTGAGAGACGATGGCGAAGCGAGCGGTGCTGCGGGTCTATTAGGAAATCCTCGAACAGCTGACCGATGAGATGCTGACGGTCGTTGAGGAGTAGTTCGGCGGTGGCACCCTCGGGTCCCTCGTCAGCACAGACGATAAAAAAAGTCACCGAGTGACTTCATGATGAGATGGACACAAAGGGTCGTATCATCGTCGAGTGCGCTGCCGTCCTCGTCCGCGACGAAAGTGGAAAGCGATACGAGAGTCGATTCCACGAAATAAACCGGTCTACCGGCGCTACAATGGCGATGACGAAGCCGACTTCGAAGCGCAACTCCTCGAGCTCATCTCTTGGGCTTTGTGGATTTTTTAATCGTCTAAACCTGGCTACGAACAACCGTTCGAAGATATAGATTTTCCCATCTCGACACATACAGATTCGATACTTCACGAATGAGTCGAAACTTCCAGCGAGAGTGACGATCAAATGATCATGTTCTACATGATTTCTCGGGTGAGTCGTAGAAATCAGTGAGTTGCCTTCCATTTCAAACAGAGTACTCACTCAAACAGCTCGTTTCGCCCGTTTTCGACTACTTCTCGAAGAGAGCTGTTGCTCATCCAGAGGCAGACCGGCCGGGGCTGACCGTGG
>ERZ1034569.452-NODE-452-length-15000-cov-30.144798_pt1 | contig 15000 bp, 15 predicted proteins | sample MGYA00520706_ERZ1034569 | MGnify/ENA primary metagenome ERZ1034569 (study PRJEB33760, sample SAMEA4777722) | hypersaline lake metagenome | biome: hypersaline environment; feature: brines | place: Spain | collected 2014-08 | depth 0 m ...
AACCAGCTCAATTGCAACCACAGCCACCAAGCATCCCAGTTGCAACCCAGCCACCGAGGTACCCTCTCAGTGTGGCTGCGCGTTCGACCGGCCATCGGTTGCTGTGGGGCTAATAATATCTCCGTTGCCGAATAGCAAGATCATTATCGCAGCAGTCGTCTCTAGTAACTGTATGCCGCACACGAGACGACAACTGCTTTCGACCGTCGGCGGCGCGGCGGCTATCGGCGCGCTGGCAGGGTGTGCTGACGGGACAAACGGTGCGACCACCGAGAATGGCGCGACCGTCCAGGCGTCATTTTTTATCTTTGGTGATCTCGCGGGGGTGGTAGCCGGCGACGCCGCGACGACAGCCACGCTGGTTCCGATCGGCCAGCACGGCCACGGCTGGGAGCCTGGCCCGGGTGTGCGACAGGACATCCGGGACGCCGAGCTCCTGTTTCACAATATGGCAGGATTTCAGCCCTGGCTCGACACCATCGCTTCGGAGCTTGACGCCGACGATGCCGAGACGACAACGGTCGACGTGAGTGCAGACGTTGACCTGTTGGCGGCCGGTGGGGGTCACGATGATCACGGGGCGGGGAACGACGACGGCGACCACGAAGCGGAGTCCAACGACGACGAGCAAGAAGAACACAACGATGTCGACAGCCGCGACCCCACCGGGATGGATCCGCATTTCTGGATGGATCCCCGCCGCGTTGTAACGGCCGTCGACACGATGCAAGCCGCCTTTGCTGACGCCGACGCCGTCGACAGCGACGGCAACAACGCAACGACACTCCGCGAGCAGTTAGACAGTCTCCACGCCGAGATCGAATCTGTTGTTGCGGCCGGACGCAAGGACGCTCTTCTTATCGCTGGCCACAACTCGTTTAGCTATTTCGCCGACCGTTATGGGGTTGAGGTGATCTCGTTGACCGGCGTCGGCCCGGCCGATCAGCCCTCGCCCCGAGATATCCAACGCGCTCAAACCGCTATCGAAACCCACGGGATCGATTACATCTGCGCCGATCCGCTCGAATCCCAGCAGGCCGCCGAACAGCTGGTCGCCGACACCGACGCCGCGGAGGTGCTCCCGCTGACGGCGATGCCCGGTCTGACCGACAGGTGGGCCGACAACGACTGGGGGTATCTCGACATCATGAAAAGCGTTAATCTCCCCACGCTGGAACGAGCACTCGATAGCTAAATGGCGATTCTCACGGCGCGAAACGTCACATTCGCTTACGCTGACACACCCGTTGTCGAAGGCGTCTCCCTGAGTGTCGAGTCCGGCGCGTTTCTCGGCCTTGTCGGCCCCAACGGCTCCGGCAAGTCGACGCTGTTAGAGCTGTTGATCGGGCTCCGCGCCCCCGACAGCGGTGCAGTCGAGCTTTTTGCCGAGCCGGCAGCCGAGTTCAACGACGGCGAGCGGATCGGCTACGTGCCACAGGATGTGGCGACCGCTAACGGCGAGATGCCGGTCACCGTCGCCGAGGCGGTGCGGATGGGCCGATACCCCCATCGCTGGCACGGCCGTTTTGACGACGCCGACCGCGAGGCGATCGCCGACGCGCTCGACCGTGTTGGGATCACCGATCTCGCCGACCGCCGGGTCGGCCGGCTTTCAGGCGGCCAGCGACAACGGGTGTTTATCGCCCGCGCACTCGCCGCAGGCGCGGATCTCCTCGCGCTCGACGAGCCGACCGTCGGCGTTGATGCCGACTCCCGGGAGGCATTCTACGATCTGCTGCACGAACTCAACGACGAGGGGCTCACGATCATTCTCATCGAACACGACATCGGCGTTGTCACGACACACGCCTCCGAGATCGCCTGTCTCAACCGGGAGCTGTTTTTCCACGGCGATCCCGAAACGTTTGCTGAAACCGACGCGCTGGCCGACGCCTACGGGAGCAGCCAGCACGTTATCGCCCACGATCACTGATGGTGAGTGTTCTCTCCACCGCGGTGACCGGCCGTGTCGCTGCCGCACTCATCGACGGGTTGTGGGGAACGCTTCTCGGCACGCTCGGCGAGGTGACCGGGATCGGCATACTCGGCTTGCCGTTCATGCAGCGGGCCTATCTCGCGGCGATCTGTGTCGCGGTTATCGGCCCGCTGGTCGGGAGCTTCCTCGTCCACCGCGAGATGGCGATGATCGGCGACACGCTGGCGCACTCGGCGTTTGCCGGCGTCGCCGCGGGGCTGTTCGTTAACACCGTTTTTGCGTTTACCATCCCGCCGTTGGTGGCCGCACTCGTTGTTGCCGCTGTCGCCGCTGTCGCTGTCCAGACGCTTATCGACTACGTGGACACCTACCGGGATGCCTCGCTGGCGATCGTTCTGACGGGCTCGTTTGCGATCGGCAGCGTACTGATTACCGCGACCGACGGCGGGATCGCGGTCGGGATCAACGCCTATCTGTTCGGCTCGCTGGCGACCGTTTCGCGGGCCAACGCGACGCTGCTCGCCGCGCTCACGCTTGTCGTGGTCACCGTCGTTGCCGTCGCCTATCGCCCGCTGTTGTACACCACCTTCGACGAGGTTGGCGCGCGCGCCGCCGGCCTGCATGTCGCCCGGTACAACCGGCTGTTGGCGGTGTTGACGGCGGTCGTCGTTGTCGGCGCGATGCAGATCATGGGTGTCATTCTCGTCGCCGGTATGCTTGTGATCCCGGTTGCGGCCGCCACGCCGGTCACCGGCTTCAAGCGGTCGCTGCTGGCGGCGGTCGCTGTCGGCCAGCTGGCAACCGTCGGCGGTGTCACGCTGGCTTACGCCTACGATGTCGCCGCCGGCGGGACGATCATCCTCGTGGCGATCACGGCGTATCTCGTGGTCACGGCTGGGTGTCGACTCCGGTATCGTGGCGTCGCCAGCGACACCGCAACCGAAAAGTAGGGTTTGATCACGCGCTGTCGTTCTCGGCGGCGTGCTCGTAGACAAACCGCCGCACCAGCTTTGCCGCGAGTGTCGCCGCCTGCCCGTCGTCGCGGTCGTTGACCTCAACCACATCGAACCCGTCGCAGCCGGGAGCGACCGCGCCCACCGCGGCCTCCAGCTGCCGGGGTGTGAGGCCGCCGGGCTCCATCGTCCCTGTCCCGGGCGCAAAGCCCGGATCGGCGGCGTCGATGTCGACGCTGAGATAGGTCGAGCCGTCGAGGGCGGGTGGGTCGGCCAGCCAGTCGTCGACGGCGTCGGGCTCGACGACGGTTACGTCGGCCTTGCTTGCCCGCTCCCACTCGGCTTTCGAGCCGGTGCGCGCGCCGACGATAATCGCCTCCTCGGCCGTCTGCAGGGCGCGGTGGGTAACACACGCATGGCTCCACTCGTTGCCATCGTATGACTCTCGCAGGTCGAGGTGGGCGTCCAGACAAACGAAGGTGTCGGGATCGACGGCCTCGACCGCCGGCACCGTAACGGTGTGTTCGCCGCCGAGGACGAGCGGAACGGCGTCGTCGTCGACGACACCACGGAGGTGGCTGCCGAGGTGCTCACAGTAGGCGGCCACGTCGTCCCACGGTCGAACCGTGTCGGCGTCGTGGACGCCAAGCTCGGTGAACTGCTGGTCGGTATGGTGGTCGTAATCGTCGGCAGAACGGGCGAATGTGCGGATCTGATCCGGGCCGAATCGGGTGCCCGGCTGGAACGTGGTCGTCGCGTCGAGGGGCGCGCCAACGACCACATAGGAAGCAGCCTCGCGGTCGGCGGTCGCGCCGGGAAACATCACACGACCTTTCGCTGGCCCTCGTATTCGAGGTATTCGATATCCTGGTCGCTCTCGAAGTCTTCGTCTTCGGGGATGCGCATCGTAAACGTTTCGTAGGTGTCGAGATCCATCACCTGCGCGTCGTCGCCGGTCACCGAGACGACCTGGCCCTGTTTCCGCTCGATGATCGGCACCCAAACCTTTGCATCGACGGGCTGGCTGAAGCTCCGCTTCCGTTCGTCAAAAACGCCTTTCCCCTCGACACGGGCTTTCGCGCTGCCGTGTTTGCCCGGCTTGGCCGTGCTGTAGTGGTTGATCGTACACGGCGAGTCGTCCATCATGACGTAGCTCCCCTCTTGGAGATCACGAACCTGCTTCTGCTCTCGTGGCATGCACTGTGGTTGTCGAGGTGCCAGTATAAACGGTTTGGAACACGCCGACCGCAACCGACGAGTAACGCTTTTTCCGGCGGTCGGCGAAAGTCGGCTGTGCCTCCAGCCGACGACGACACCGCTCCCGACGACACTCTCGACGCTGCTGTCGACAGTTCACTCGACGACGCAGCGACCGCTATCGCAAGCGGCGACGCTGTTGTGTACCCGACTGAAACCGTTTACGGGCTCGGTGCTGCTGCGACCGACGCTGCCGCCGTGCGACGCGTTTTTGCGATCAAGGGCCGACCGCGATTCAAACCGCTGTCAGTCGGGTTTGCCGATCTGTCGATGGCCGCCGAGCACGTCACACTAACCGAGCGGGAACGCAGGTTTATGAACCGGTTTCTGCCGGGGGCGGTCACCGTTCTTGTCGCCCGCAACGGTACGTTTCCCGACATCCTCGTTGACGGCGGTGACACCGTCGGGGTTCGGATCCCCGACAACGCGGTCGCCTGCGAGTTGGCCCGCAGGGCCGGCCCCGTCACCGCCACCAGCGCGAACGAAAGCGGCGCGCCGAGCGTCCGCCGTGTCGACGCGCTTGCCGACAGTGTTCGCGACGCTGTGGGTGCGGTCGTCGACACCGGCGAAACCCCCGGCGGCGAAAGCACCGTTGTCAACGTTGAAACCGGGGAGATCCACCGTCGTGGCGCGCTGGCCGCCGAGATCGAGGCGTGGCTCGCCGAGCACTGAGCGGCTGACGCGTTTGTGTTTCCCACCGCACGCCGCGCACATTCGGATCAGCTGCGACCACGACTGACCGATAACCCGCAACAACATCGAACCACCGACAGCGAGACATCGTCGATTACCACCATCGGCTCACAGTCCCAACAGCGATTTTAACGACCGTGTTGTAACCCCACACTCCGATCTGTACTCACAGCTCTCACACCGGCTGTCGTTGACGCGTGGCGGCGGGCCATCCATCGAGCGTACCGTTCGCAACACCCGCCGGTAGGTGGCCGTTCGCCGGGTCGTCAGCGGCACCTCCCGAACGACCCCGACGGTCGGATACTCGATGAGTGCGCGCTGAATCTCCTGTTCGCGCTCCCAGGCGAGCGCCTTCGCGGCAGCCACCGCCCGGACGGTCTGTGGCTTCCAGACACCGGTTTCCGGCGGCTTCCCCGGCGAGATCAGCGTTGGGATCGGCGGCTCAGCGTCGATGATCTTATCGAGCAGCCCGCGACAGTCCTTGCCTTCGACGTAGTAGTCGCTCTCGGCAGGCGTACAGAGCCCGTCCCACAGCGGTCGCGTCGACAGCGAGTCGAGAGCCGCCCGGTAGGCCGCCGGCGACCGATCGATCGGCAACGAGATAAGCGTCTTGTCGTCGGCGTCCCGAAGCTCGCGGTACCGAAAGGCAAGTGCTTGTTTCTCCGTAACCGACTCCGGCGGGGCTTGCTCGTCGTGTTTGCGGGCGTAGTAGAGCTGTCGAGGACAGTACGCCGCCCGGCTCAGTTCGCTGAACGTCGGCACGGCTCCTGGTGGTCGTGGCTTGGTATTTGAACTCTTGGGGCGTCCTCGCTGTATTACCCTGGCCGTTGCAACTCAGAGCGACACGTCGGTTTCCATATCCTCGGTCGCCTCCTGGAGCCCATCCTCGTGGGCGTCGGCGGCGAGGCGGTTCGTGAGATCGGCGTCGGTCAGCAGCCCGGCAAACTCGTCGCGGAACCGGTCGTTGGCCCGCGTTGACCGGCGGTCGGCCGCGGCAACCTCGCTGTACCGGCGAACGGTCTCGACCGATACGTCGAGCTGTTCTGCACGCTCGGCCGGCGTCACCCCTTCAGCGAGCAGTCGGCGCAGTCGCTCAAACTCAAAGGGAGCCTCGCGTTCTTCGTCGCGAACCAGATGGAGATCGAGTCTGGCCGTTCGGATCGTCGCCGGCTCACACTCTAGCCTCGCGGCGATCGTCGCGTCGTCGTCGCCGCCGTAGAAGCCACGCAACACCGCGGCCAGCGTGTCGGTATCCAACGCTGTATTGAACTCATACTGCTCGCGCATGCGATCGATGAGCGTCGCAAGCCGATCGCCGACATCCGTTGAATCGTCGGCCAACGATCCCGGTGACTCCGATTGGCTCTCGGTGACGGTCTCCGTGTCGGTCGTCTCCACGAAGATGTCCCGGAGCTCTGCGGTCTTCTCATCCATGGATGCAACCCAAGCGGGTGTGTATATAAAACTCCTGGCTCTGCGGTGTCGCTATCTGGCCACCCGATCACGCCGGCTCGACCACCATCTGTAAACCAATACATTAAATCGGGTTGACGACCCCATCGCACGTATGTCACGTGAGCAGACCACGTCGATCGAGCTTGTCGATGCTGACACCGCCCGTCAGGTGAGTACGGCCGTGATGATCGCTGCCCTCACCGCGGTGCTCGCACAGTTTTCGATCCAGTTACCCGGCGGCGTCCCCTTCTCATTCCAGCCGTTTGGGATCTTTTTTGCCGGCCTGCTGTTGGGGCCGCTCTGGGGTGGCTTTTCGATTAGCCTTTATGTCCTTGTCGGGCTGGCGGGCGCGCCGGTGTACTCAAACGGCGGGGCCGGCCTTGGCTACGTGCTCGGCCCGACCGGTGGCTTTCTTTTTGGCTTTCTTCTCGCTGCCGTGGTCATCGGTGCTGTCGCCCATCGCTCACTGCAGCCGACCCCGGTCGCTGATCTCTCGGCGGTGTCGACAACGGCCGCGTTGCTCGCCGGCATGGTTCTTGTCTATCTGATCGGCCTTCCGTGGCTTGCGCTGGTGAACGAGTGGACGCTCACCCGCGCCGGATCGTTCATGGCTCCCTTCGCCGCCGGCGATCTCCTCAAGATCGGGATCGCGGTTGGGATCGTTGCTGGCGGCAACGAACTGCTCGCAGACCTGCGATGATCGCCGTCGACCACCTCACCCATACCTTCGGTGAGACAACCGCCGTCGACAATGTCTCTCTCGATATCGCTGACGGCGAGTGGGTCGTTATCGCTGGCCCGAACGGCAGCGGCAAGACAACGCTTGTCCGCCATTTCAACGCGTTACTCGCCCCTGATTCGGGGACGGTTCGGGTCAACGAGGTGCCCGCAGTCGACGACCCGGTCGCCGCCCGGACGAGCGTCGGTATGGTGTTTCAGTCCCCACGCGATGGCTTTGTCGGCGCGACCGTCGGTGCGGATGTGGCTTTCGGCCCGGAAAATCTTGGACTCGCCCACGACGAGATCGACCGCCGTGTTGCCGACGCGTTGGCCGCCGTCAACATGGGTGGCCGCCGCGAGGAGCGGATCGCCGCGCTGTCGGGCGGCGAGCAGGCCCGTGTCGCCATCGCCGGCGCGTTGGCGATGGAGCCCGATCATCTCGTGCTCGACGAACCGTTTACCGGCCTCGACTGTCCAGCCCAACGGTCTGTCCTCGGCTATCTCGATGATCGGTACGCCGAGGGGATGAGCATCGTCGTCGTCACACACGACCTGCGTGATCTGCTCGGTCGCGCCGACCGGGTCGTCGGGATGGAGGCCGGCCGCATCACATTCGACTGTCCGCCGGTAGCCGCCCGCGATCGACTGGCCGAGATCGGTGTCCGAGAACCGACCTCCGAGTCCGCCTAACCAATGCTCACCTACACGCCCGGCGAGACGGTTGTCCACCGGCTTGATCCGCGGACAAAGCTCGGCTTTCAGTTCGCGTTCGCGCTTGTGGCGTTTTCGGCGTCGACGCTCCCTCAGGGTGTCGGGCTGTTCGTTGTCGCCGTCGGCGCGCTCCTGTTGGCCGGCGGCTCGATTCGCGGCGTTCTCCGGGCCTACTGGTTCGTCCTGCTCGTGTTGGCTCTGGGGCCGCCGATCGCGGGGCTGACCCTTGGCGCGCCGTGGTTTCGCGTCGGGCCCGCGGTCGACTCGGCGCGCTCGGTCGTCCGGATCGTGCCGATCCTGTTTGTCAGCGCGGCCTACATCACCGCGACACCGATCCGGGCGACACGGGCGGCGATTCAGAAAACGGTGCCGGGACGGCCCGGCCAACTCCTCGGCGTCGGTGTCGCGCTCACGTTTCGACATGTACCGGTGTTGGGCGCGGATCTCAGGCGGGTTCGGGACGGCCTTGCGGCCCGCGGCGGCGACACAGCCCCGGTTCATGTCCGCGCGCGACGGATTGTGACGCTCACGCTCGTCCGTGCGTTCCGCCGGTCGGATCAGCTCGCGGTCGCCCTGCAGGCGCGCTGTTTCGCGTGGAACCCGACGCTGCCACGGCTGCGGTTTGGCCGGCTTGATCTGGTCGTTTGGCTGTTGTCGGCGGTGCTCGTCGCTGTTGTCGTCGTCGATATACTGAGCGTGTTGTGACCGACCGTGGCGTAAATAGCGACCGCACAAACCGATGGGTTCAGTCCGCCCGGCTACCGTCGACATCGATCGCATCGACCGGACAGATATCGACACAGAGCATACAGTCGATACATTGGGATTCGTGGGTCGGTTCGACCTTCTCCTCGCTTTTCGGGTGACCGGGCGTGTCGACCCAGGTGAACACGTCGACCGGGCAGTTTTCGAGACACGCGCCGTCAGCGATACAGATGTCGTAGTCGACGGCGACGTGGGTGCCGTGGATGCCCAACTGTTCGGGTTCGTCAACGGGGCCCCAGACGGTCACCCCGTTTTCCTCGCCGACGCGGTTGCGGTTCTGGTCAAAGTTCGGATCGATCGCCATTATCAACGCTGGGTGTGTCAGTCACTTAAGCCCGCCGTCAGGCTGTGGCCTCGGCGTGGCGGTTCTCGGCGGTGACCGAACGGACGTACTGGGTGAAGTTTTCGAACAACTGCTTTGCCGCACAGGCCGCCTCGTAGTTTTCCGGGGTGATCGACGCTAAGACGGCGTCGACCTGTGGGTCGCCGACCTGCTCGCGTTTGTCCTCGGCGATCTCCCGGGCGGTCTGGATGTCGTACTCGGGGTGGAACTGGACGCCCCACGCGTGACCTTTCCGGAAGGCGTGGACGCCGTGGTCGTTTCGGGCGAGCAACTCCGCCCCCGGCGGGAGATCGACGACCGTGTCGCCATGGCTCGTAAAGACGGTAAATCGCTCGTCAATCCCTGCAAACAGCTCGTCGTCGCCGACGCGTTCGATCTCGTTGTAACCCAACTCAAAATCGTTCATCCCGGCGACCCGGCCGCCCAGTGCTTCCGCGAGGGCCTGATGGCCGTAACAGACGCCAAGCGCGGGGAGGCCATCGTCGACGGCCGTCGCAATGAACTCGATCAGTGGATCGATCCACGTTTTGTCCCAGTACACCGAGGCCCGCGAGCCGGTGATGACGATCGCATCGTAGCCGGCTGTCGAGGCCGGGAGCTCGCCGCTGGCGGCGTCGAACTCAACGAGGTCGGCGTCAAGCTCCCGCCGGAAGTTTCGGAGATTGTTGTCGTCGTTGTGGGCTGCCTCAAGCAGCGCGATCCGTGGCCGTCTCATTGCCAGGCTCTCGGGTATCCGTCGGCAAGTGCCTTGCGTCGCCCGCGAGAGCTGCTGCTCTCTCGGAGCCGGCTGTGCGTGTCAGATAACGCGAATTCACCGATGTGAACCCGTAGATCGCCAAAATCACTGATCGGCGACTGACTCGACAAACCCAAGCAGGAAATCGTTGAGCGCGGCCGATTTCTCGACCGTCACGAGGTGGCTCGCCTCGGGATACATCTTGAGCTCTCCGTTTGGCAACTCCTCGGCCAGCCGTCGGCACGCCTCTGGGTCGACAACCGGATCCTCCCCGCCGGCAACGACCCGCGCCGGAAGGGTCAGCTCATACAGCGGCTCGGGATCGAAGCCGTCCAGTGCGGCCAGTTGGGCCGCCCGGCCGGTCGGCGTTGCGTCCTCCTCGCCGCGCCACTCAACGATCTGTTCGACCGGCGCGTCCCCGTGGTCGACAAACGCCGTCGACAGCAGGCTTGTTGTTGACGCCCGCAGGGCCGCCGTATCGTCAGGATCGGGGCTGAGTGGGTCGGGATCGAACGCCGCACGGCTCGGCGGTGTCCCGATTAGCGTGAGGCTGCGGGCGCGATTCGTTCGCCGGGCAGCCGCTAACGCGACCGCACCGCCGAGTCCACAGCCGACGAGATGGGCCGCCCGGATACTGCGGTCGGTCAGGACGGCTTCGAGATCACCAACGAGGTCGCCCATCGCGTACGGGCCCGCAGGCGTGTCCGACCGACCCGCGCCGCGAAGATCGACGACAATGGTTCGACAGGGGCCGGCCAGCGCGCCGTACTGCCAGCTCCACTGCCAAGCCCCCAGTCCAAGCTCGCCGAGCAACACGACCGCTGGGGCGTCGGGGTTTTCGCCGGCCCGACTGTAATGGATCTCACAGCCGTCGGCGTCAATGTATGGCATACACGCTGTCGGGAGCCGACCGTCGAAAAGCCCCCGATCGTGAGCGAATCTTTAATCCCGGTCTGTCACCTACACAGATGCAGTGATGGATCCGTTTGCGGTGCTTGGTGTCGACCGCGATGCCGACGACGAGACGATCAAACGGGCCTACCGTCGCCGCGCAAAGGAAACTCACCCAGACCGCGGTGGCTCCGACGCCGAATTCAAGCGAATAAAAGATGCCTACGAGGCGATCCGCGGGGACGATACCGACCATGTCGACGAGGGGTTCGACGACGATGTCGGGGTGGATATCACCGATGCGAACGCGGCCGATCCCACCGTTGATCCGGAGCCAGAGACGGATGTCACCTATCTCAACTACGCCGTTCTCGACGAGCACGGCTGGTCGCTTGACGACGAGAACCTGTTCGAAAAGGCTGCACAGGCCGACCTCCCAGACCGTGATTTTGGTCACTTCACCGTCGAGGACAATCAAAGTCTGCTTGATGCCGCCGAGCAGTCCGGCCACGCTTGGCCGTTTGCCTGCCGCGGTGGTGCCTGTGCAAACTGTGCGGTTGCGGTCACCGACGGCGAACTCTCCCAGCTCGTCGACCACATTCTGCCCGACGAACTCACCAACGAGGGGATTCGGCTCTCCTGTAACGGCAAGCCAGAAAGCGACTCCTTAGAGGTCGTCTACAACCTCGAAAAACGGGACGATCTCGCCGATCTCAAACTTCCGGCTGATCGCTTCAACAAGGCTCGCGCCGACGACTGATCGGCACCTATTGCTACGACGCAGTAGCACCTGATTTAGCCCGGATTATAGGCTTCTGTACGTGTTTGTAAACCGCGCTAACAGTAGTGCTGCTGCGGGCAGGAACACGAACGCAGTCACCAGCGCGAAGGTCATCGCCAAGGCGACGGCGATCCCGAAGTTGGCGAGCACCGGGAACTGTGAGATGCCGAGCGCGCCGAAGCCAAACAGCGTGGTTGCCCCGGAGCCGATAACCGGCCGCGATTTTTGCACCATCGCCTTCCGCATTGCGCCGGTCGGCTCCAACCCGTTGATATACATCTCCTCTTTGAACCGCTGGTGGACGTGAATCCCGTAGGTGATCCCGGCCCCTAACGCGATCGAGCCGGTGGCCACGGTCAACGGGTTCCACGGGATGCCAAACGCGTACATCGCCATCGAAATCAACATGACAGCACTCACCGCCACGCTCACCACAAGCAACACCGCCTCACGCACCGACCGCAGGGCGAGCATCAGAAACAGCGTTGCCATCCCAAAGCTCAGCACTGTCATCGGATCTCGCCCGGAGGTGACGTTCTCGATGACGTTTCTGTTGACAACCGGTTTTCCGGTTACCGCTGTTCGCTCGGTTTGGAGATGCCGGTCGGCGATCGCCTCCGTATCATCGATCAGATGCCGCACCTCCTTGCCCTCGATATCACCGACAAACAGCTGGATGAGAATCCGGTTTTGGGTGTCTGCCCGCGAGCCGATCGGCATGAGATCCGACTCGGCTTGGGCATCAACCGTTTTCCGCAGCTGCTCTCGATCGCGTGGAATGTTGCCATCGTTTGCCATCTCAACGGCGGTGACGGGGCTCATAGCGGCGTTGACATCCTCGTGTTCCTCGATCGCGCTTTCAAACGCCGCCGCACGCCGAAACGTCGCCGGAGAGTAGGTGTCCTGTCCCTCAACGACCAGATACATGACATTCGGGCTTTCGGCGGTGTCTTCGAGATCCTCAAGATCGTCGCGCTCCTCGATATCCGGCCAGTAGTCGAGCATCTCCTGAGTTGTGGGCACGTCGTGATACACCGTCGCACCGCCGCCGATCGCGGCGACCAACAGCAGCACAACAAGGATCGGTGAGGCCGCAATCCCATCCGCTAAGCGACCGATCACCCGCTCGAACGCGGGTTCTGACTCCGCTTCGGTCTCCCCATGTTGGCGTCCGCCATCGGACACCGCTGTATCGGCTGTCGATTGACCGATCTGTTGTTCGGCTGTATACTCGTCGTCATCGAACTCAACGAGGAGCGCGACGAGGAGCGTCAGCGACAGCCCGGTTGCGGCAACGACGCCGAACGCGGCCGTCGCCCCAAGCTGTCGGGTTGGCGGCACAGCCGAGACAAGCAACGCGCCGAGTCCGATCGAGGTTGTCGCCATCGCCAACAGGAGTGTGTTGCCGGTTGTCCGCGAAGCAGCCCCGGCGGCGTCAACCGGTTGGCGGCCTGCCTCACGTTCCTCGATATAACGTGTGTGCAACTGGAGGCTGAAGTCGATCCCGAGGCCCAGTGCGATCGGGAGAACGCCAAGCATGATCGCATTGAAGTTGAATCCGACCAGCCCCATCATGCCCAACATGTAGATGAGCGCGACAAGTGCCGTCCCGACCGGGAGGAATACCTTCCACGTTCGCTTGAGCCGGCCTCGCATGACGGTAAACACGACGGTGAAGATGATCGCAAACGCAACACCGAACAGCTGCACCATCTCCGGAAGCATCAGTCCAAACGCGGCGTTCTCGAAGACCGGCGCGCCGGTCACGGTGACATCGACGTGTGGTGGAACGGCCACCGCATCGGTCTTATCAACGGCAATGTCGGTCAGGAAGCCGGCTGCTGTCCCCGGGAGGAACCCGAAGTACTGATCCTCTGAGGCCGGAACATCGACATCGCCGTATGTGGCGACCATGAGCGCCGTCTCCTGGTTTGGATTGACGTTTTCGACAAGGGCCGCGGCACTCGAATCAATCCCCTGAACACGACTGATCGATCGGCGAACCCCGGCTTCCGTCTCGGGGATTGCCCCACCGTTACCTCGTTTGACCACATCCGCAAGACTGGTAACGGTGGAAAACTCCCCGGAATCGGCGTATCTCTCATCCAGTCTGTCGATCGTGCGTATCGTCTCCGGATTGTACAGGTGTGGTGTCTCCACCATGACGAACACGTTGTTGCCGAGATCGAACTCATCGCCAGCTTTGACCTCCTGCCAATCCTGATTCGTCTGTGAGCTGTCGTCGATATACAGCTCCATCCCAAGGCTCATCTGCACCGACGCGCCGGCGACAATGAGCGACAGGAGCGCAACGACGGCCACAGCACTGAATACGGTTCGACGGTTTTCAGCGGAGAACCGTCCCAACTGCTCCAGCGTGTCCTGAAGAATGTTCGATAGCTCTCTCATAGATTACCTCTGGTGTCGCTGTGGTGTCCCGTGTTGTCTCTGCGGTTGTAGGGTGATTTGGGTGTGGCTCACGAGTTAGTTACCGCCATGGGAGGCGTTCTGGTTTCGCCCGTGCGTACACCGCCGCGCCGTAGGCTGCCGCGGCTGCAGCAAGGACGATGATGATCGTAAGCGGTGAGATCGATGCCAGCTCCATCCCGTCGTCCGTTTCAACATCAACCGGAAGCTGATAGGTCTCCGACATTCGTGAGATACCGCGGGCGTCGTCATACCGGAAATCAACGGCTGCGGCGTACGTTTTCGGATTAGCATCGCCGGTCGCGGAAAGTTCGAACGTGATCGTCTCGGACTCACCGGGATCAAGTGCTGCGATGTATCCACTGTCATCGTCGCTGTCAAGCGGATCACTCGTACCGAGACTTGCCTCAATGTCGGTGAGTCGCTGATCGCGATTGTTCGTCACCTCGGCTGTTATCAACCGTGAAGACCCAACGGTGACAACCGATTCATCCACGTCAACGCTGAAATCCTCGCGCCTTGGTGCGACCTCAGCACCGACTGAGAGATCCTCATCGCGGCCGTCGATCCCCTGTGCGTTGGTATAGCTTGCAGCACCGTTTAGCTCGTACAACCTCGCTGGGGCGTTTGCCCCGACGGCGACCTCGTATGTGACCTGTGTTGTTTCACCGGGTGCGAGTGAATCAATGCGGGCGACAGCCCCCTTCCCGCCACTGAATATCAGCTCTGCACTCTGTGATGAGAGTGAAACAGCGACATCACGTGCCGTTTCACCGCCGGTGTTTTTCACATTCACATCAAGCAGGCTGTTTTCATCCGCTCGAAGCTGGCTGGTGTCACCACGCGTCAGTTCAAACTGCGGGTCGTCACTGATCTCAAAGGTGACTGTTTCAGTTCGTGTTTCAGTCGACTCCTGTTCGGTGATATCTCCCATCGTGCTTGTGTAGGAGAATTCGATATCAACAGTGGCCTTATACCGTCCTGGTTCGGCGTTTTTAGGCACATCAATCTTAAATTGTGCCGACCCAGGCTTGTTTTCACTTACCGATCCGATAGAGTGCTCCGGCGTTTCAACTGTCACTGGTGTGCCGCCAGCATCAAGTTCGACAACAACATTTCTGGCCATCGTGACCCGATCACGCCTCGTCGGTGCACCAGTATTCACCTGTGCGTCGTTTACAATCTGCACCGAGAGTGTTGTTGTTGTTCCAGGCTCCACCGTTGGTTCCGGTACATATGCCGTTGGATCTGGGTCACCGCTTGGGACAAACGCCGCTCCGATACCGGCGGTACTCCCGATGATAAGCAGCATTGATAGTATCGTGATTGCAG